>WNGR01000447.1_pt1 | contig 44899 bp, 34 predicted proteins | sample 5407581 | NCBI WGS metagenome assembly WNGR01 (sample SAMN13153383, study PRJNA577476) | soil metagenome | isolation source: 80 cm soil or saprolite under Garry oak tree replicate 2 | place: USA:California | collected 2016-06-15 | reverse complement strand
GTAATCGTCCGAAACCTACGAGAGCCGGAGCGTACTCTGACGCTTTTGGCTGCGGGCACGGGTCTTCGCATCTCCGAGTGCCTGGGACTGCAATGGCAGGATGTAAATTTTGCGGAGGCCATGATTCATGTACGTCGCACGTGGACGGGTGGCCAGGTGGGTTTGCCAAAGACCAAGGCTTCAAAGGGCCCTGTGCCGCTCCATCCATTGCTGGCCGAATTCATGCTTCGCTGGAAAGAGAAGACCGCCTATTCGGAGCCAGGCGACTGGGTTTTTGCTTCCTTTCGACTGAAAGGCAAGCAGCCGCGGGTAGCGAATATGCTCGTCGAAGATTATCTGCGGCCTGCCGCAGCGAAGGCAGGAATTCTTTCATCGCATCGAGATGACTGCGGGCGACTGGTGGAGGACGATCCGCGCCGGTTCGGATTTCACAACCTTCGCCACAGTCTCGCATCGTTCTTGGTTCGCATCAGAACCGATCCAAAGACGGTGCAAACTCTGCTTCGACACAGCGATGTCAAATTGACGCTCCAGTTTTACAGCCACGCTGTCAGCCAGGATCGTATGGCCGCCGCAGGGAAAATGTTAATTGCGATTCTCAGCCACGCGGCGGATCAAAGCGGACTGGGAGCAGACTAAGGAAAAGGTGATTGGCGCTAAGCCCTTGATCATCATGCGGCTACAGTAGCGGCTCTTGGCACGTCTTTCGAATGCGGACTGAGAGCGGACTGGAACCTGCGACGGGATTTGGCTAAGTTCTTTAGAATGTGGTGGCCAGAGACGGGATCGAACGCCGACGCCGGCCTTTTCAGCCGTGGCTTAGAATCAGCGGACTTAATTGATACGAAAGACGTTAGAGTAGCTCCGATTTAGGATTGTTTGGGATCATTTGGGATGGTTTCCACCCCAGGTAGTTCCCGTATTGTTCCCGTGGGTCGAAACGCTTTCCAACTCCTATGTCTTCCATCCCGTGCGTTCGGAGCCGAACACTGCCGAAGAGTTAAAACTCGTCCGGCGGAGGGAGCGAAAAATGTTGACTTGAGGTATCGCCAGAAACGATGCCATGGACGGTGTGCGTTTACTACCTAAGCTGGGATGGGCAGCGTTTTTTTGACACTTCCAGCAAATTTTCTGGAAGTGCAAAATGGGTACTATGGGTCATAGGTTTCTGCATCGAGCGAACCAGCGCGGCGATTTGCGCCAATGGACGCGGATGCACGCACCATTACTCCTCAGGATCTGGCCCTCTCAGGGTGGCGATTTCAAATTCCTTCAAATTCCGTCGTAGCGCGAATACCCGCGCTTTGCCCAATAGTCCGGTGGTTCGTCCTTTGAATAGGTAATCCGCGTAATCGCCTTGATGTTTTTCAGGCCGAGTTTCACAGGTACAAGCAGTCGCAGCGGAGCCCCGTGCTCGACTGTGAGAGGCTTTCCGTTCAGGTGTGTCGCAAGCAGAGTCTGCGGATGCTGTGCTATCAACAGGTCAATCGATACGAAATATGGATCCGGATTCCCATTTGCGTCGAGGTTGACAGACGATTCAATGTGGGCCCACCTTGCTTGGGAAACCGGTGGATAAGCATGCAAGAGATTATCGAATCTCAAACCGGACCACCATGCGATTGCGCTCCAACCCTCCACACACACAAGGCGAGTAATCTGCTCGTGGATCTGGTGGTGTGCGATAAGAGCGCCGATGTCGAGAGAAACGGTCAGGCCGGAGGACAGCCCATCGAGAGTTAGACGCCAGCCAGGAATATAACCCGGATCTGGCGTCGCGCGTTGTAGTTGTTTTTGATCGAGGTAATCTGAGATTTTGTGTAGGTGGGCACCATACGATTTCGCGAGTAGAGTACTTCAGCCACGTCATCGTCCAAATGTAATGCTTTGTTCAGCAGCCATTCTTTCCCGCGAGCGTTGATATTGCGTCGGAGACCCATGCGACTGACCGTAGCTTGTGGCAGGAGAAATCCAGCGCCTGCCACCGCCGCAATAGCGCTCGCCCCAAACAGCAAAACGTCGCGCCGGCTTCGATAGCGGAGAATGCGAGGAGCCATCTCAATTACAGGGAGTGGGTGCTCTTCAAAAAAACTTTGATGCTTCTTCACGAAGATAGGTCCCACTGCGATGGGCGGAACCGAATCGTCAGTTCGCGGCACAGGTTCTTCTGATGACGAGGGCGATCCATCTGCATCCACGGCTTGTTCGATCGCTTCCATGGCCTCGGGGGTCTCAGTGTCTATTGAACCGTCAGGGCTTGTATCCTGACAGGCAGACTCTGGTAACTTCGTCGTCTCCAGTTTCGATCCAGTGCCCGTCGCGAGATGATCTTCCGATTTTAATAAATTGCCCTTTTCTTCATTGTTCATTTCGATGACCTTGGCCGGTCACTCGTGTCGACCAACCTACGATCATGCTGCGAAGCGTATCCCACCCATCGGCGAAAACCAGAATCACATGCGGCACAACGAAGAAAATGAAGAGCCACATGATCCCGAAATGCCATACACGCGCCGCGTCAAAGCCTCCAATAGCGCAGCCAGCCAATGGAATTGCATCGGTTTATGAATCGCCCAGCCAGTAGCGACCGAAAGAAACCCAGCAACCGGGATAGAAAAGTACGCTGCACGCTGGAGCGCGTTGTACTTTGTGCTGAACTGGGGATGCAACCATTCGCGGTGTGTGAGTCTAGCGAAGGGAACGCCAAGGTAGTATCGGAGCATCTTGACTGCGTCCAACAGACCGCCTCGGCGAGGCAGCAAGGAGCGCCAGCCTCCTCCCATGACCAGCCCTAGAACGTACACCATGGCGTTCAGCATGAACAGGTAGGCACACAGCCAATGCACTTGCAGAGCCAGCGCTAACATGCCTGGCCCTAGACTCATGTGGCTGTAAATCCAATCGGGCGGACTGGCGTAATGGTGTTGACCAGGGACATGGGCACAAATCCAGATTCCTATATCCGCCGCCACGTCGAAGTTTCCCGTATTCGGGTCTGGCTTGTGTTGATAGATCGGCGAGGCCCAGTAAATCGAGATGCCGCTCAAAACAAGGCCAAGAAGGAGCGGCACGTTCAACCAGTGACTCCAGCGCACCAGGATATGGTGTCGTTTGACCACGAGCACGCCTGGCTCTACCAGTAACGTGCTCGTAGAGTTTGGTTCATAATGAGAAGATATTCCAGAGTTCACGGGCGAGACCTCAACAGCTTGGTCTAGTGGGACGCCGCCGGAATGAAGAGAAAGATCTTGTCCGTCACAAGTGTTCCGTCCGGCAGCTTCTCAGTCGCTGCGTAGACAGCATCGCCCTGGGCAAAAGTGACCTTTTGAGGTACGACTTCTGTGACTGGGACATTAGGTGGTACGGAGATCGTTTGAGATCCGTCCTGGTAGCGAACCACAAGCGTGGTGCCGCTGCCCTTCTGCACTGTTCCGTTCGTCATACGGGAGTGCGATATGGAGGGGCTGGAGACTGAGCCATTGGTCATTCTGCTGTGAGTGGTTGCACCTGGGGGGTCTGTTAGAACACTACCTTCTGCAGCTCCATTTAGCTCCGCGGGAAATATGAGGATCTGCTTTGCCACTTGCTTTTCATCCGCCTGCTCAGCCGATGCAACACCGACATAAGACGCCGGTGTTACATGACTCAAATCGGAGGGTATCTGTTTATAGGTTGTGAGAGGCTGCTTGACTACGATGTGAACCGCGCCTGAAGCCGTCATCACATCGACCGAACTTCCCGTAAATGACTGCAGTTTTCCTATCACACCGGAAATCGGAGGGACGGCTTTCGCCTGGGCCAAGACTGCCGAGGGCATTGCCAGCGCACTCAACATAGTGACGTGGATGAAGTACTGTAGCGGATGCTTCATTTGTGATGATGTCCTTTCAAAACGTGGCCTAAATGAATTGGAATTGATCCGATGAGAACGGCCAATTTGCCAGCACTGGGCTGTTTCCTAACTGCTGAATCCGGGAGCCCTGCAAGCAGATTTCGAATTGCTCCCACCTAGTTCTTCAAAGGTGTGCTTGCAAGGATCTCCACTTTTTCGACCTGCGGGGGAGTGGCGAACAATTCGTTGGCCCGACCCCCCAACGCCTTCGCAATCTCGCCAGTCAGGTGGGCATTGCGGCCCGATTCATTTGCAAACGTGTCGAAGATGCGGAACTTTCCCGGCCCAAGCTTGATCGCATACCACTTCAGAGTTGTACTTTCATTGAGCGCGAGACGTTGAGCCGACTTTAGAAATGCTTCGGCATCAGCCTCTTTGCCTGGGCGTGCTTCCAGCGCGACTAACAATCCGATTGCTTCCATTGAGTTACTCCCTGTGTTGAGTTGTTTCCGACCAATTGGAACCGACCTCTGCTCACAACTGTTAGTTAACTGCACTTCGCATTTGGAGTTGTGCGGATTTCTGCTGGTATGGTCGGAATCTTGCTATATTCATGCTCCGGAGACGGTAGTCCGACGACTTACAACCAGGTTTGACGGTCTCTTGAATCATCGACCGACGAGACTTCGAATAGGCTGCAGCGTGCCGGGTCCAGAATTGTTGACGGAGCACACAGTGCAGAGGCCGATGCGAGAAGCTATAGTTACGAATTCTGAACAGCTTGAAGTAATCAGATTTGGTTCGCTCTCGCCCGAAACGCAGCCACCTTTGCGCGATTCCCGCAACCTGTCGACGTGCACCATCTTCTGTGGTGACCTTTCGTACGGTCATAGAACCACATGACACAAGCGTTGCCTTCGCAATGCCGGACGAAGTTGAAGTCACCATCCGCCAGCAAGTCTGCGACGGCTTCCGCGACCGGAGCCAGGAACGCCTCGACCGTCTCTTTGCCGTAGACACGAGTCACGCGAATGTTCCTCGCGTCGTCTGTCGTGAGCACCGCATGACTCGGAGCGTCCGCCAGGAATCTGTTGAGCGCGACCAGCGAAAGTTTCTTCCCGGACTTTCGATCCCTAACGGCCGCGAGCGCAATCTCACGAAGGTCTCTTGCCGTTTGAAGTAGAACGCCGTCACTGAAAGGGAGTGTCCCTTTCGCGACGGGGATTTCGAGCCTCCTGAGCCACGCTTTCACGTCGCTATCGCTCTGCAGTGTGTCTGTAAGTTGCCCCTCGACCATTCGACGAGTGTTGATGAAGTTGATCGCGAGATTGTCGCCCACAAAATCGAGACGGTTCTCGTTCGTCGTGTCTTTCACAATGGCGCCCTTCATAGCCCTCTCCAGTCGTAACCGCGGAACTCGCGTTTACACGTTACTTTGATTGTCTTATATGTGAACCCGATTCAATCTGTCGTTTTGAGAAACCCCCGCCTTCTACACGGACGCCATTTCAGGTCCGAAACGGCCAAGTTTGATGGTCTGATGCCGTTTCCAGCTGTGAACCGCTTTAGAAAGAAACCCAAGCCAGCCATTCTGCGAATCGAGTTGTTTACACGTGACCTTATCGGAGTAAATGAAGCAGGGAGGCCAATTACTCACTCAAGAGGAATTTCGTAGTGGCCCCCCTCAGAGACTTTCAATAACAAGGAAACCGCAAGAGCACTGGATGACGGAGTGTCCCAGCTGCCAGAGCCCTATCGATCCGTCTCCGTGCGTCGCGAACTCGAAGAGTCTTCTACTAAGGACGTTTCTGCAAGGTTAGATCTAGAATGACTCCGGCAATTGAGGCCCATCTCCATTGGGCTCGACGGGCTCTTCAAGAAGCTTCGTCCCAATCTGAAGTACATCGTCTATGGTCCGAAGCTGATTGCCGACACCAAGTTGTCAGCTGCGCCTGGGAGAACTCTCAAGGACGACGATGACATCTGCAGGCGCGTGTAACTTTTGATGAATCGTTTATCTAGTTACAATAATCTACTTTGGTGTAACGGAGACGAAGCAACACGCGTTACGCGGAAATACTCGCAGATCACTTTTGGTTTCGCAGTCATCCGCACAGAAGCAATAGGAGCGATATATGGCAAATAATCAAAAGACGGTAATTGTGACGGGCGCCTCTCAAGGAATCGGCGCTGCAGTAGTAAAAGCGTTCCTGGAACGTGGCTATAACGTAGTAGGCACCTCTCGCGGCGCTTCCAGGGCCGGCTTTGCGCCGTCACCGAACCTCGCACTCGTCGACGGAGACATCGGTCAGGCAGCAACGGCTGAGAAGGTCGCACAGACCGCAATCATCAAGTTCGGCTCGATCGACCATGTTGTCAATAATGCGGGCATTTTCTCAGCCAAGCCCTTCACGGACTACACTGCCGAGGAGTTTCGCGGTTTGGTCTCCACCAATCTGGAAGGGTTCATCTTCATCACCCAGCTCGCAGTGAAGCAGATGCTATCGCAAGGCACCGGCGGGAGCGTGACAAGCATCACCGCCTCATTGGCGGATAATCCCATCGCGGGGCTTCCGGCGTCGATTGCGATGATTACCAAGGGCGGGCTTGATGCGATTACCGTGAGCCTCGCGAGTGAATACGCGAAGAGCAACATCCGCTTCAACGCAGTCGCGCCTGGTGTTGTCGATACCCCTCTTCACAAAAGCAACCCGAAGGACTTCCTGAAGACTCTTTCACCGATGGGCACGATCTCCGAAGCGAAGGACATCGCAGACGCTGTCGTTTATCTAACGGAAGCTCGTAACGTCACCGGGGAGGTGCTGCACGTGGACGGCGGTGCGCACGTAGGCCGGTGGTGAGCACGAAAGGTTCGCAGCCCACCAGCGCGGAGCGCCGGCTGCAGGACCTCGGGATAGTGCTCCCCAATGCTCCCCACCCGCTTGGCGCATACGTTGAGGCGGTCCAGTCCGGCAGCCTGCTCTTCCTCAGTGGAATGCTGCCGATCAAGGATGGCAAGCTTCAGTACGTCGGGCGCCTGGGCAAGGAGCTCGATGCAGATGCTGGCCGTGATGCTCTGCGAACCGCGACCCTGAACGCTCTGTCCGCCGCGAAGGAACACTTGGGTTCCCTGGATCGCGTGAGTAAGGTCGTCCGCATGGGAGTCTACCTGGCTACGTCTGGAGACTTCTACAACCAGCCCATCGTCGCGGACGCGGCATCGGAGCTTCTCCGAGATGTATTTGGTGAGGGCAAGACGTCCGTGCGGTCAGTCTTCGGAGTAGCCAGCTTACCTCTGGGCATACCGGTCATGCTTGAGGTGACGTTCGAAGTCAATAACTGAGAAGGAGGGAGCGGTGCTCCCACCTTTTGCAGAACACATGGGGATCACGATGCCAAATCAAGTGGGCTCAAAATCGTGGACAGAAAATCGACTGACTTCTCGTTTGGGACTGCAATACCCGATCATTCAAGGCCCGCTCGGAGGCTTGTCCTCGCAGCGGCTTACGGCAGCCGTTTCGAACTATGGGGGGCTCGGATCGTTCGGCGCTCATGGCCTCAACCCGGAGGCTATCCGCAAAGTTATTCGCGAGATCAAGGGCCTCACACGAAAGCCATTTGCGATGAACCTGTGGGTTTCCATGGAAGACGACGGAGCTCTTACCTCTACGGAAGAGGCATTCCATCGCAGCCTCTCTTTTCTGGCAAAACATATTGAAAGTGTCGGAGGAGAAAGGCCCGCCTATCACCCGTACGAACCGATTCGTTTGGAAGATCAGGTACAGGTTCTCTTGGACGAAGGGGTTTCCGCATTCAGCTTTATTTATGGCATTCCCTCCAAACAAATTTTGGATAAATTCCGCCGCCAAAGAATCGTGCTGATTGGAACGGCGACCACCGTGGACGAAGCGATTGCCTTGGAACAAGCGGGCGTGGACGTGATTGCGGCCTCAGGCTTTGAGGCGGGCGGCCATCGCGGCTCCTTTCTACAACCATCCGAAGATTCCCTGACGGGAACGATGGCGCTGGTGCCGCAGGTCGTCGATGCCGTGAGGCTCCCGGTCGTCGCCGCAGGCGGAATTGGAGACGCGCGCGGAATAGTGGCAGCCTTCGCTCTCGGAGCCGAAGGCGTGCAGATGGGAACCGCCTTTCTCGCGTGCGAGGAGTCAGGAGCGAACACACATCATCGCAAGGCTCTCCTCAGCGGCCAGGCGAAGCAGACCGCCCTTACTCGCGGGTTCACTGGAAGACTTGCCCGCGGCATCAAGAACCGTCTGCTCGATGAGCTCAACCAAAAGGATACAGAGATCCTGCCTTACCCACTTCAACGCGCACTGGTACGACACCTATCGATACCGGCCGAGAAGGCAGGGAGACCCGAATTGCTTCCTCTCTGGGCTGGACAGAGTGCGAACCTATCGCGGTGTACAGATGTGCAGGCACTCCTCGACACGCTTGTGAACGAAGTCTCCGAGATAGGCGGTGCTGTACAGAGTTGGAGCGCACATCGTCAGCCGGCGAACTCGCAAGAGTGATTGCGTCGATCCGCTGACAGGAGAAATAGCTCCGACTGCAAATGTGATAAGGAGAAAGTCTTCTCGGGCTGTCAGCGCGCCGATCGACGGCGCGCTCGCGCGGAATCACCAGCTTTGAAACTTGTTACCCCGGCCCCAACCTCTTCGATCGTGCCGGCCATATCAAGCCCGAGCACTGCAGGCAGCGGCTGCTTCGCGTGCTCCGCAGCGCCCCTCCGTTTCTTTGTGTCCAGAGGATTCACACCGCTTGCATTGCCCAGCTTGCGCTAAGCGAAGTGCGAGTGGAGAGCAATGACCCGGCGATAGTCTCCTGCTGGGCGGGCTACCCAGAGTTAGTGTAATCTGGTGTCTTCTTTGCACATCCACTAGCGATACTGCAAAGAACGGCATAGGATATCTGATCGTTGTCGGAACTAGGCTGCTCGTCGCAAACGAGTACAGCGTACACAGGTCACGAGGTTTCCTTATGGAGCCGAACGCAAGCCCGACACCAAGTGAACCCAAGCAACTGCCCGCCGCAAACGGGCTAGCGCTGGTGCGCGTGACGATTGGGGCAATGTTGGTATGGGTCTTTTTTGAGAATCTAGGAAAAGGCCTCTACACACCGGCGGTTTACGCGGGTCGGATCAATTACTACATCAAGGCGAGCCACTCCCCGGCTGCCTGGAAGGCGGTGATGGGCCTGGCGGCAAATCACGCCGCGATGGCGGCTCCTATGCAGGCCATGACCGAGATCTCTCTTGGTATTTTGCTCGTCATCGGTCTGGTTACCCGACCGGCCGCATTTGTGGCTTTTCTGTTTCTCGGCAGCCTTTGGATTTCGGAGTGGGGCACCTCGTGGATCTGGGAACTGCTGGTTCCGGTGCTCGCATCGCTTGGGCTCGCTATCGGACGCGCCGGCCGGAGATGGGGCGTTGACGCGTGGCTGTCGCAACGGTGGCCATCTTCTCCGTGGTGGTGATCGAGCCAAGTTCACATGCGAGTGTCCGTCATCATCCCCACCCATAATGAAGCGCAGGCGATTGAGCGTGTTTTAGCGGATCTCCCACCCGATCTCACGACGGAGGTCATCGTTGTTGACAGCAGCTCGAATGACGGGACGCCCGAGATCGCCGCAAGAATGGGGGCCCGCGTCATTCAGGAACCGCGCCGCGGCTATGGGCGAGCGTGCCTTACCGGGCTGGCCACGGCAAGTTCCCCTGACGTGGTTGTGTTCCTTGATGGCGACTATAGCGATCGGCCCTCTGAACTGCCGATTCTCTTAGCGCCAATTACTGAGGGGCGTGCGGACATCACGCTCGGTTCCCGCCTACGGGAGCGGCGTTCTTTTAGGGCGTTGCCTTGGCATCAGGTGTTCGGGAATCGTCTCGCCGCTGGCATGATCAGGCTGCTCTATGGACTGGAAATCACTGATCTTGGCCCGTTTCGCGCTGGCCGCGCAGATGTACTACGCGCGCTCGCCCTCGAAGAGACTACCTATGGCTGGGCGGTTGAGATGATCCTCAAAGGCGCCCTGACTGGATTCCGCGTGGTTGAAGTCCCGGTGAGCTACTACCCGCGTATCGGAAAATCGAAGATCAGCGGTACGCTAAAGGGCACGGTCGGCGCCGCTTGGTTCATTCTCAGCTTGATAGTCTGCTATTATTTCCGGCACCGAAGAGCCGGGACACGGCAAGCGTAGGTCCGGGTCAAAATTTTATGAAATCTTCAAACGAGAGGGTGATGCGTTCGTCAGGCAGCGACCATGTGCTGGTAATCATGGCGAAAGCACCGAGGCTAGGCGCCGTCAAGACTCGCCTGACTCCCAGTCTTTCTCCTGAGGCTGTCACTGCTTTCTATTGCTGTCTTCTCGACGACACGCTGGCGCTGGCGCGGTCATTGGGCGATGTGGAAGTTGCCATCATGTGCCCGGACTCGGACGTAAACGATCTGGTGCGGTTGGCAGGCAAAGAAGTGAGCGTAGTTGCGCAGAAAGGTGAAGGTCTTGCTGCAGGCCTCACTTCGGTATTTGCGCACTTCGCAGAAGGTCATCAACGACGCACCATTGCCTTCAACAGCGACAGCCCACACCTGCCGCCTTCTGTTCTCGAAGATGCGTTCGGAACGCTGGCCGCACATGACATAGTCGTTGGACCAACCCACGACGGAGGCTACTATCTCGTCGGGGCAAAGGCTTTTCATCCTGCGCTTTTCGCGCGCGACGGAATGGGCACCAGCAGTGCGCTTGAGAGACTCCTATCGCGCGCACGAGCTCTTGAGCTATCCGTAGGTTTCGCAGATCCTTTTTACGATATTGATGTAGCTGACGACCTGACTCGCTTGGCAGCGGAGTTACGCTTGGCTCCGATAAGGGCACCACGCACGGCGCGGTGGCTTAAAGAGTGGGAGCTTGTAGCGGCACAATCACGGACAGACACGGGAGAATTGTGAAGATCACCCCCGAGTGGAGAGTATACGTGCTCGGAGCCACGTTGTGTGTGGCGCTAACGATCTGCTCACGAAACTTCGGCGATCGAGGGGGACCTTACTTCATGGTCTCTTTGACGTTTGCGTGCATCGTGTACCTCTTAGCGATCCGTGAGTTTTTCGCTACCCCAACATTCGCCCGACGCGTTGTCGTCATTGGGCTTGTCCTTGCTGCTGTGTGGCACATTGAATTTCTTCGGGTGCCCGCGGGTGCCGATGATGATATTCATCGATATGTGTGGGATGGCCGCCTGCAAAGGCTCGGCTACAACCCCTATATTGTCGTTCCCAGCGATCCCGCCGCTAAGAGGCTGCATACCCCGGAAACTCGCAACTTGAACAACCCGGATCTACCGAGCCCATATCCACCGGGAGCGCAGCTGTTTTTCCGAGCAGTGACCGCGATTCAGGAGTCCACCTTTGCACTGAAAATAGCATTTGTGGTTTGCGAGTTCGCAATTGTTTTCGTGCTGCTCGATGTGTTGCGCTTTAACCGGCAGGGAGCGCACCTGGTTCTGGCGTACGCCTGGAGCCCATTGTTGGCCATTGAAGTGGCTGGCAATGGTCATATTGACATTGTTGGCGCGCTAGTGTTGCTGGTGTCGGCCGCTGCGCTAGGGCGCCGATGGCGGGCGACTGCGGCCGTCGGATTTGGGCTAGCTGTAGCAGTGAAATTGCTGCCTATCGTACTCTTGCCCCTCTACTGGAAGCGGGTTCGCATTCGCGACGCTGCGCTGGCGGCAGCCGTGGTCGGACTCCTGTATGTGCCATTTCTTAATCACGGCCGCATTCCGATAGGCTCGCTTGGTACGTATGTCAAAAATTGGCGCTTCAATGGTCCCGTGTTTGCGATGCTCGATCAAGTGGCGCCTCCGCAGTTGCTAGCTGGGCTCGCGGTGCTCGTCGGACTAGTGACTGCAACCTGGCTAAGAAGCGCAGCGCCGGAGTGGTCTACGGACATATTTGCGTGGCCAATGGCAGCATCTCTTTTGTGCGCACCCGCCGTATTCCCATGGTATCTTCTCTGGCTGCTGCCATTTTTGAGATCGGCCTCGACGCTGCCGATCATCGTCTGGACTGTGAGCATTATCCCCACCTACGTCATGTGGCACTTTCGCACACTTGGGCGTCCGTGGGGGCCGCTTCCTGGTTGGGTAATGCTGCTGGAATACGGATGCGTGGCAATAGCTGCCGTAATTATCGCTTTGCGCCGGATCGGCCGATCGGTCGCCCTACAGTGGTCAGCGGACCCGTAGAGTGAAGCCAACTACTCACGATTTGTGGACTAAGAGCGTTTGTCGTCATTTACCATGACATTCGTTTCATTCACTGGAACGGAGTAGATACCTTCGTCCAATACACTCGTTTCTTCACTTATAGCTTAATCGCAACCGTCGTAACTTAGCAACGGACAGTTCGTCAGAGAAGGGAGTTTCCAATGACTCAGCTCGCACACGCAACAGAATCCCACATCACCCCAATAAACAAAGTGCTCTACACCGCGAAAGCTCACACCACGGGCGCCAAAGGAAGACCCTCCATGACAAAGTTGCGCAGCTCAACAACGATCTGTTGCCTACTTTTTGGGGTGCTGGTCCTTGCTCCCAGCGCCTTGGCGCAAAAGCGGCCGCCGATCCTAGAACAGATCGCCAAAACGTATGGTCTCGATTCGTACGGGCAAATCGATGCGATCCGCTACACCTGGAATGCACAGTTCCCTGGAGTGAATGTCTCCCGTTCGTGGGTTTGGGAGCCCAAGACTGGCAAGGTTTCCTATGCGGGGAAGGATAAAGACGGCAAGCCGGTCAAGGTTTCCTATATGCAAGCCGAGCTCGGCAGCCAGTCCGACGCCGTGAAAAATGAAGTCGCTCCGAATTTCACCAACGATAACTATTGGCTTCTGTTTCCCTTGCATGCTTACTGGGACACGAGCGCCAACGTGACCGATCAAGGAATGCGTAAACTGCCGGTTGGCAACGGCTCGGCCGAGCTGGTCGTGGTGAAGTACCCCGCGGAAGCCGGGGGTTACACGCCTGGCGACACCTGGGAACTCTACGTCGGCAAAGACAACCGCGTCGAACAATTTGTCTACCACCGCGGCGGGCCCAAAAAGCCGAGCCTCGTCGTCGCAACCTGGGCAGGCTACAAAAAGGCAGGTCCTCTGCTGATCTCAACGGAGCACCGCGGCACCGCCGATGGCAAGCCCCTGCACATCTTCCTTTCTGACGTGTCCGTTAAGCTGACAGGATCGGATACCTGGATGAACGCGCAGTAAGTCGCGCGCGGGACGAGGCTATCTCCAAGCGCTCTCGGGGCTGTAAAATGCACGCATTGCGATGAGAGCTGACGTCAATCTGGATATTGGGCGAAAGACCTTTGCGTCTGGTCTGCTGCCAGAGTTGATCGCTGTGCTGCGCCGCAGCCACCCAGGCGATTTGGTCGCGGTTGTCGGTGACGAAGAAGGTCTTGGCCTTGAATTGGAAACATGGTGCCGATTCACAGCGAACCCACTGCTCGAAGCCACGGTCGAAAACGGGCGCGGGCGGTTCGTCTTTCGGTGCGGGGCTGTTCCGGTGCCCGAAGACAATCGGCCGGTGGGTTCGCGGCTTTGGCTCTACACGAATTTCGACTGTAACCTGCATTGCGACTACTGCTGCGTGCGTTCGTCGCCCGCCGTGCCGCGACGGGAGCTAGGGCTCGCGCGGGTGCAGCGGATCGCTCGTGAAGCGCCACAGCTTGGCGTCAAAGAGATCTTCGTTACCGGGGGCGAGCCGTTTCTGCTGGAAAACATCGGCGAGATTCTGGTTTGTTGCGCTGCGGCCGCACCGACCACGGTGCTGACCAACGGAATGCTATTTGCCGGACGACGCGTGGAAAGCTTGGGAGCGTTGCCCCGCGATCGAATTGTCCTGCAAATCAGCTTGGACAGCGCTACACCAGAACTGCATGACCTCCATCGCGGGCGCGGTACGTGGGCGCGCGCACGTGAAGGGATCCAGCGCGCTCGTGCGCAAGGTTTTCGCGTGCGCCTGGCGGCCACCGTTTCCACCGATACCGCGGCTGAGCAGTTCCGTCAGTTCCTCGATGAAGAGAAGATTGCTGCAGAAGACCGAGTAATACGCCGGATCGCTTTGCGCGGTTCTGCAACCGAAGGTGTCGCCCTTAGCCGAGCCGATCTCGTGCCGGAAGTTACCATTACAGCTGAGGGTGTGTACTGGCATCCAGTCGGAGCAGAGGATGCTGATCTGCTTGTCACGCGCGACATTTTTCCCCTGTCCGAGGCGTTCGCTGCGGTTCGCCGCGCCTTCGACCGCGAAGGCGAACACGCGAATAAGCTGGCAAGGATCTTTAACTGCGCATGAGTGCTCTTCGAGCGACCAGCGAATTCCCGGTTGGCTGAGCCCAGTTCACCTCATCTCTCAGGCCGACTTGGCCAATAACTGGTTGAAGAATCCCTGTTGGGCCGCGGCCTGCCGCAATGCAGCGTAACCATCGAGGTGAGGCGGCAGCCAACGCTGAAGTCCTTCGGCGTCGAGTATCGAGCGATGAACAGGGTTGTCGTAGCTCATCGCCGAGAGTGTGTCGGCGAACCGACGCTCCTGCTCAGGGTCAAGATCGGGCCGTGCCGTGAACATGCAATGGTTGTATGCAGGAGAGGACCATACCTCCCGAAGGCCGCCTTCGGGCACCAGGCGCTCGCTGCGAACCGTGTTCCAGAAGGGGCTGCCGATTGCGCCGGCGTCGGCTCGCCCATCGAGGACGGCGCGCACCACTTCAACTTCGCTGGTCCCGGTATCACCATGTTTGCCTACGTCACTGTCGAAGCGCAGCGTGCGGTAGTCCCTGCCCTCGCGCATGCCTTGCTGCTCCAAAAAGTGAACGGGCAGAATAGCTGCGTGTCCGCTGTCTCGGCTGCCCAGCGCGAGCGTTCGATTTTTTAAATCAGCGAGCGTAGAAATCGGACCTCCGTTAGCGGCGACGATTTTTGTCATCCAGCCGAGATCGGTGTCGCGCATGGCAACCGCGCGGCAGGAGTGGCCGCTCAACTCATCCGCTTGCAGGTAAGCAAGGTTCGTATTCCAGGCGATATCGATACGCGGCAGGGCATCGTCCGGTTGGGCGAGGAGCGCAATGACCTGCGCCTCGTAGCTCTGAAAGAGTACGACCTCAACGGGCAGATGCGCTTCCTGGTGAAAATAGCCCCGCATCCCCTCCCAAATCGTAACCACTTTCGGATTGTATGCAACAGCTCCCACCCAGATTGTTTTGCTCATAGCTCCCCCATGGTTCTTTGTCAGCCGCGTTTCACAAAAGACAATCCGTTTCGCTGGCGTTTAGCCTTAGAAGAACGGCATTCCGAGCAGCGACTTCCCGATGAACTCGCGCAGCACATCGCCCGTTGGTGCCATGACAGCGCCCGCGTGCGCATCGCGGAACAGGCGTTCAATGCTCAAATGCTTTGAGAATGCCGCACCGCCGCATACGCGCATTGCTGCTGAGGTAACGCTGATAGCGACCTCGCCCGCAGCCGCTTTGGTCTCAAGCACGCGCAGCATGGTCGTCTCGCGCGGCTTTTCAAGATGCTCGATCAAATCGTCGATGCGCGCCGACAGCCCGTCTGTATCGATCTGCATCGCCGCAAGTTGCGCGCGTAGGGTAGGCAGGCTCTCGCCGAGGCTCTGGCCGAGATGCTCGAATTTCGCGCTTTTGAGGTGCGACGCAGTTCCAGCGACTGCCGCTCGGCACAATCCCAAGGCCACCGCTGCTGTCCCCAGACAGAAAAGCGGGAGCACCACGTTTAGCATGGCCGGAAAGCCCGCGCCGTCATCCGTAAGCTGAAAATCGGGTGGGACTTGGCAGTTGTCCAGCGCAATCGGCGCAGAAGCGTTGGCCCGAAGTCCCAAACCGTCCCAGGGTCCCGCAACTGAAAGGCCGCGTGTCTCCGCCGCAAGAAGATAGAGCGTCGAATCGGTAGGTCCCGCCCCTTCAGGGGCCAGCGCAGAAACGACATAGCTGTGCGCATGACCCGCGCTGGTCACCCACGATTTCTTGGCGCTTATGCGCACACCGTCACCATTCCGATGTGCGCGGGATATAGGCGCCCAGAAATGACTGCGCGAGCCGGCTTCACTGAAAGCGAGAGTGGATAAATGGCGACCCGCACCAATCTCCCGCAGTATGGGCGCGAGTGCCTGAGCCGCGCTTGGGCGCGCTGCCGAGATAGTCGCGGTGCCGAGGATGTGCATCAGGTAAACCATCGCGACAGAAGCGTCTGCCTCGGCGAGCGTTGCCGTCACGACGGCAAACGTGCGGGGACCTAACCCTGAACCGCCAAAATCCACGGGTAGCAGCAGCCCAAACAGTCCAGACTCACCAAGTGACTCGACTGCCTCGGTAGAGAATCGTCCCGCCTTGTCGTTTTGCCCTGCGGACGGCGCCACCACGCGACTGGTGATCTCGCGGGCTTTCAAAACGGCCGTGTCATGAGTCATGATCGCACCTATCATCCACGATTTACTGGATCAAACCAGGATTGTCGCCGAGGATGCGCCAAGGGGTCAAACAGTTTCTGGCGGTTGTCGCGCGCTAAACACAGCCGAAGGTGAGCGGTCGACTCTGAGCTAAAGGAAAGTACCTCCGACGAGGCAACTGTCTCCTGCCAATTTAATCAAGTTCTCCGGTTAGCAATGGTCGCGTATTGGTCGCGTACTCAAATCCGATTTTTGGTGGCCAACTAAGTCGATTTGAATGTTATAGATAAGGTCAGGCAATGAGCGACGCCAGCCTTTTTTCGGCCGGCACTGCTTGGAACCCGCATCTTACTAAAAATAAAAGAGTTGCCGCAAATATCAAAAGCCTCCAACATGCTGGAGGCTTTTGGCTAGATCCTGTAAATTGTTGATTATAAATGGTGGCCAGAGACGGGATCGAACCGCCGACGCCGGCCTTTTCAGGGCCGCCTAGCAAGCGAACTAAGTGGTCTGGAATCAGCGGATATGATTGATGCGATTAGCGTTGTGGCCTCCTCGATTTAGGATGGTTTAGGACCATTTGGGATGGTTTCGACCGTACGATGGTCGTGTATTGGTCGCGTGACCCTCGAAGCCGAGGTATGGGAGCACAGAGAGACTTCATAGCGAAACAGTTCGTACCGAGTGAATATGACAAAGCGCAACAGATGGCGATGGTTGAGAAGATAATTGCAGCAGGTTTGATGGTAAATGAACTATTCACGGCGTCGAATGGATGCGGAGACCGCGTACTTTGGTGTCAACTGTGCCGCCCGCAACGAAATCGGTCTCAAGGACCATCTCGAAGTTGTTAATGCGACCGTTCGGAGCAATGGCATCGTGGAGTGTGATGTCCATCTTGGCTCGGTCGAGCAAGAATTCGCTTGCGGCTTCGTCACCCTGTGCAGTAGTACCTTCCAAAGTTAGGATGCGCCCGCTTCCGTTTAGGCTCGGGCTCAGCTTGATCAGCGAGTAGCCTGTATGCGACTTGGTGTCGGTCTGACGCCACTTGAACACTGCGGGTTCGCCTTTGATAGGCTGCCGATTGGTGATGCTGATTGAGTTCTCCACGCCATCGTAGATCATGCGAAAGTTCTCGCCTTTTTCCAGCAACTGCTCCCAGGGGTTGTAATTGGGTCCACCCACGAGAATGATCTGACCTTCCTTCAAGTTCTCCAATTGGAGATCCCGAGCGAAGGCCCCCTTGAGTTGGCGGTCTGCCACCTGAGGCAGGCGTGCGAGACGAATTGCAAAAGGCACGATCAGAGAAGTTGTATACGTGCGAGTGGCGATGGGGTTCCAGGAATACCCGGGAGGCGTCTGAGCCAGAGGATCTTTTGTCCAGGATCGGGAGCCGTATTCATCCGCCGTAATCTGGCGCCTGGCCATGTTCTCGAACATGTTTGCCCCTGCGTCCCCTGCCACCAACAGCGTTGGGCTGCCAGCCTGGAACATGGTCCGCCATAGCGCGTCCGAGGGAGAGGGATGAAAGAGTGCTGAAGCCGGCGCCGCTGCGAAGTGGCTTACCCACAGCAAAAATCCAACTACAAGGATGCTGCATAGTATCGCTGCAACAATGCGTATAGGCGATCTGAACCATCCTCGATGGATTGCTACGGGAGCGCTTTGTGGTGTTGTGGCGGGCGGAACGAACGCTGGAGCTTCCAGAGAAGTGGGCGACACACGCTCCACAACCAATTGGCCAGGTACATTCTCTTCAAACCTGAACTTGAAGACGGGAACGTAGGCCCCGCGTGGAATGTCGAGGCGGATCGTCTCGCGGAGCCCTTCCTGCTCGAAGTACTGATTGAGCCGAAGCCGGAGACGGCTGGCGTGCGAGCGGACGATGCCGTCGATACTGGGGTCGTAGTTTTTGGATCTGCCAAAGACGACCTCCCCAATCGACTGCTCGCTGATTTCGTCTACGCGACCTTTGCGCTCCATCTCACAGACATGAAGCAGAAAGCTCGATAGCCGCTCCGTACGGGTGAACGAGGGGGAGAGGAGAATGCGATCCACGAGCTGCTGCTTCATCTCAACGGAGATGTCGGTCTCATGCGGTCGCTCCAGGAGCGCCGCCTCGCTCGCGGACGATTCTTGCATGTTGTCCATTCAAACAGCCGATTGTTGCTTGAGTGTGAACAAATCCGGCCCTCTCCCAGGACTGTTTGACGCACCAACATTCCTTGTTACAACGGGGTAAACCTCTCATCAGTCAGTAGTTAGGGCGTTTAACAGTTAAAGTTTCGGCGAAAAGACTGGATTGGCCGCGGCTACTGAGCTAGGTTTGCCGAGGCACCCGCAAATCGGCTTAAGAGGAAAACCTGCAATGCGATCAGAATGGAACGGCACCCTGTGTCTACCCGGATTTTATGTCTCGATACCCCACACGAGCAGCAGTACTGGCCGCCGGACACTGCGGGCTGTTCCCGCCTTCCTTTTGCTATTGATTTTGGTCCTGGCCGGCACCCCGGCGAAGGCACAGTTCGATGCTGCAGCCGTGCTGGGAACAGTGAAGGATGCGAGCGGAGCCATTGTTCCGGGCGCGACCGTTACATTGACGAATGTTGCCAAGGGGGTCTCCGTTGAAGCGTTGACGGACGATAAAGGGGACTACCAGTTCCCCGTCGTCCAGATCGGGGAATACCAGCTGATGGTCAGCAAGCCCAGCTTCGCCGACGTGACCTCAGAAAAATTTACGGTGCAGATCGGAGCCCGGCAACGAGTCGATATGCAGCTCCGTGTGGCGGGCTCTGCCCAGGAGGTCACAGTCAGTGGCACGGCTGCGTTGCTCGAAACGGATTCCAGCGACCGCGGTCAGATCATCTCCTCTCGCGAACTCGTCAACTTGCCCCTGAATGGCCGAGCCTACGCCGACCTGACCCTGCTCGTGCCCGGCGTCCGTAAGTCGTCCATCGAGAACGGGACGATTCTGAGCCGCGATGCTTCGTATAACGTGAACGGAATGCGTTCCAACTCGAATAACTTCCTGCTGGACGGCATCGACAACAACGCCTACCAGGAGGCGAACCAGGGCTACTCCAACCAGGCGGTGATCCCCTCGCCGGACGCACTCCAGGAGTTTCGAGTCCAGACCAACAATTATGGCGCCGAGTTCGGCCGGTCAGGTGGGGCGATCATCAACGTCAGCTTCCGCAGTGGCACGAATCAGTTTCACGGCGTGGCCTACGACTACTTTCGCAATACGGTCTTGAATGCCTTCGGTCCCTTTCTGGGCACCGGCTTCAAGCCGACCTTGATCCAAAACCAGTTTGGAGCGACGCTGGGTGGCCCGATCCTCAAGGACAAATTCTTCTTCTTCGCCGACTACGAGGGACAGCGGCACATTGATCGCAGTCTGCAGACGGCCACTCTGCCGACACTTGGCGAGCGACAGGGTGTCTTTGTACAGGCCGACGGCACGACGCCGGTTCCATTGCGAAACCCCGTCACCGGTACGCTCTATGCGAACGGCATCATCCCGGCGACAGACCAGAGCAGCTTCGCCTCCTTCGTGGTCAACGCACTTCCCAAGCCGAATCTGAATGTGCCGCTGGGTCAGCCGAACTACAGCTCCAACCCTGCGAATACCGTCACTGACGACCATGGTGATGGTCGTATCGACGCCTTTCTGAGCCCGAAGCTTACCTTCTTTGGGCGTTACAGCCAGCGTCAGTACACCATCTTTGCCGCGCCTCCCATTACTGGCATCGCGGGTGGCAACAGCAACGGAACTCTCTACGCCCGTACTAAACAATTCGCCAGTGGCGTCACTTACAGCCTCACCCCGCGAACGCTGATTGAAGGACGCTTTGGCGTGACTTTGACCCACAGTGGCAAGACCCCTTACAACCTTGGTGGGACAAACTACGTCACCTTTCCGAATGCTCCGTCCGACCCTTCGATCCTTGGCGGAGTCAATTCACAAGCCGTCACCGGTTTCAGCGCCTTCGGCCGCCAGACCACCAACCCGCAGTTCACGGATCCCTACCTGGCTACGCCTAAAGTGACGGTATCGCTGATCCGCGGGCAGCATACGATCAAGTTCGGATACGAGTATGGCTGGCTGACGCAGGCGATCTCCGACTTTCATCCCAAGCTCGGAGCCGATACTTACGCCGGCCAGTTCAGCCGTACTACTGCCACTGCGTCCTCAAACACCGCTATTACCGGGGTAAATAATCTCGCGGACTTCCTGGTCGGGGCCCGCTCCCACTATGAGTTGAACAACATCGCCGAGGTCAACTATCTCAAGCGTTGGCACTATGGCTTCGTCCAGGACGACTGGAAGGTCAACCGCCGCCTGACGCTGAACTACGGACTGCGCTATGAGTTCGTTACGCCGTACTGGGCGGAGGACAACCACATCGTCAACTTCGACCCGACGACCAACTTCCTGATCCTAGCCAGCGGTGGTTCTCTCTACAACCGGGGTCTAGTGAATCCGAACTATCACGACTTTGCTCCGCGTTTCGGCTTCGCCCTTACGATTGACCCGAAGTCGGCGCTGCGCGGTGGCTATGCTGTCAGCTATGCACCATACTTCCGCTTTGGTGGTGAGAGCCTGCTCGCCTACAACGGCCCGTATGTGGTCGATGCGACCATCGACCAGACTCCGCCGAACGGCTTCGGTGCCGCCTCTACGCCTCTTCCGAACTGCACCGCCAATCAGGACCCGACGACCTGCTTTCGCACCACGCAGCAGGGGTACGTTCCCAACTTCGCCAGTTCAGCCAGCTTCTCCACGCTCAAGGCTCAGACGCGCTACTACCAGCGCAACTCGCCCACCCCGTACACCCAGACCACGTATGTCGATCTTCAACGGGAGCTGACCCATCAGACTGTTCTCGACATCGCCTGGGTGTGGAATCATGCCGTCCATCTGCCCGTGCTGACCGACTGGAACCAGGCCACCACCCAGAACTCGACCTGCCAAGCCACGCCCGCGACCTGTGTGTCGCTCCAGAATCGCCGTCCCATCTCGACCTTCACTAATATCCTTGCCACGATTCCGGCTGGATTTCTTCAGTACCACGCTCTGCAGGCGAAACTCGAGAAGCGCTACTCGCAAGGGATCTACCTTCTGAACTCGTTCACCTGGTCGCATGGCATCGACAACGCAGCCAGCGACCTGGAGAATGCGAATGGCGACGGCACTGTCGTCAATCGCTACAACATCCGAGGCGACCGCGGACGGTCGGGCTACGACCAACCCATCAACGACACCTTGTCGGTTGTGTGGGACCTCCCCCATGGCAAAGGCAAGCACTGGGGTACCAGCGCTCCTCTGCTGTTGCAACAAGCCTTGGGGGGCTGGCAACTAACCGCAATCAACCAGTTTACCAGCGGCCTTCCCGTCAACCTCGTGTACTCTCCCAACACCAACGCGCAGATCAGCACTACAAGTGCGGCGTATCCGTATCGAGCGACGCTGACAGGCTCCGTGTCCGCCGTCTATAACCCCTCGTCGACGTGGGTCAAGACCTCGACCCAACTGGGGAATGTCTACAACAGCAGCAACATCACCTTCTGCGGCTCTGCTCCTGCCGGCACCAATCCTGCAGTTTGCCTGCCAATCTACTCGCAACCCTTCGGCAACGCAGGGCGCAATACGCTACGAGCGTTCGGCTACGGCTCACTCGATCTCGGAATGCATAAACGCTTCCAGCTCTCGCCGGAGCGATTCGGTCTCGAATTTCGCGCAGAGGCGTTCAACGTCCTGAATGCCACCAACTATACCTCACCGAACAGTACAGCGGGCAGCAGCAGCTTTGGTGCTTATACGTCGGCTTATCCGGCACGGCAGTTGCAACTTGCCATGCGGCTTAGCTACTAACCGCACCTGCTTGAAATCGTTCTAGGAGAATCTCTTTGAACCCGAACGGCAGCCAAGGGGATTTATCTCGGGCTTGAAGTCAGAGACCTGAGCCCGAGCGCGTCGTATCTAGGGTTGGGGCGGGTGAGCCTGCAACTCCATAAGTGGTTCCACCCATTGTTCGATGTCCCGCCGTATCTGAAGTACGAGAATGTCGTCTTCCTGGCCAAACGCCTGCGCCGCCTTTGCAATCTCTTCAGGAGTGGCCTGCTGACTTAACATTTCATTAATTCGTTCAAAACCGAATAGTGTTCCATGTGAATCCTGCGCTTCGACAACACCGTCTGACATCAAGATCAACGAATGGCCATGCGTCAAGCTGAACGATACAATCGAAAATTCTGCGTCGGAGATAATGCCAAGCGGTAAAGCGCCCTCCATCTTGATCTCTTCGCCATTGAGGTACGGAGGAAGTTGGCCTGCATTTGCCAAAATCACCCTTCCATCCGGGTCGATTCGCAGAATAAGGCAGGTTGCACTCGCCTGTTGGCGCTCACATAGCTGTTCGTTTACCTCGCTAAGAATCTGTGCAGGGTCGGAGCTGTGCCGTACAGCGGCCCGGATCGCGCCGACGATCAGAGCGACGAGCATTCCAGCCTGCAACCCTTTGCCGGTAACGTCTCCCACAACAATCAGGACCGTTCCCGGGGTCTCTCCGGGCAGGATCTGGAAGAAATCTCCACCCACCTCGCGTGCAGGGCGGTATTCACTTTCAATACTGAGACCCGACACCTGCGGCAATCTGTTGGGAATCAGCACCTGCTGCACATGCCGCGCCTGCTGAATCTCCATCTTCCACTGTTCTTTCAGTCGCTGGGCGTGCACAAATCTTCTCAACAGCATCACTGTAATAGTCAGCAGGGAAAGGACTGTCGATAAAGTCCCCAGTGAAATGCTGAACCCGAGGATGGCGAAGGATGTCTTTACGTGGATTAGTCGTAGTTCGCGTTGGTAGTTTGCAATAAATACCAGCAGCACTGCAGCCGCTGCCATCCATCCTTCCGTCTTCTGTCTGGTGAAACCATAATATGCCACTACGAACAGCAACACTCCCAGGCCAAGCTTCACCACCAGCAGCAAGGGCTCGATATAGCTCGCGTAGTTAATAGGAACAACCTGTCCGTATAAGGGCGGCCGAAGCATGGCTGTCCCCGCCATAAGCACTGTTACCAGCGGCCAGACCAGACGGTGCAGCTTGCCGATTCTCCATAAACGGAACCAGTAGCCCCAGAACAGCACCCACATCCCGATTCGCACTGGCGTGAGGATCACGTTATTGAGAACTACCCCCGCTGTCTGTCCGATCCAAGTCGTGAAGTTCACCGACAAGACGACCGCGTTTCCAAGCAGCGTTACCAGACACACCAATGCCAGCCACAGATAGGACACTTCCTCTTCGTCCAGCCAGAACAGAGCGAGCGCCATCAGAAAGGCCATGATCAGGATCAGCGTTTCCAGAAAGCCGCTTCCGACATCATGGGCGATGTCGTCCCAGTCCAGTCGAACCAGCGCGCCCATGACCGAGGCATATCCCAGCACTGGAGGCCCATGGAGCCCTCCTGCATCGGGGCTGTTGAACGGTGTCGCGCTGTCCATCCACACGCGGATGGCGATCGTGATTATCCCGTTACGTTGTGCCTTTGGCAGGCGATACGCCTGTGGCAAGGTACTGTATGCCGTTACATGATGCTCGGTAAACTTGCCGAACTCTCCGATCCGCTCTCCGTTCACATAAACCTGATATGCATCGTCGGCGCTTGCCGGCATCTTGAGCGCCAGCCTGCGGTTTACACCATCCAGATTTACTTTGAGTCTGTACCAGGCGTAACCCGAGTGACCTTCATAGCCACGAGCCGTCCATCCGGGAAGATATCCGCTTATTCCAAGGGTTGCATCCGCAGAGCCAGCTGGAGGCGTCAGGTCCATCAGGTCCCAGCTTGAGTCGTCGAACTCCGTCTGCGCCCACGCCATGTCATCGCCGGCACGGAACTTCCACGGCCCGGCGAGCTCCGCCGAAGATTCGCCAAGCTTCACCTCAACAACCGCACTGGGCGGCACTGCCTTGTCTTTCCCGGCCTTGTCGGTAGAAGTATCGGCGTGCACATGATTCGGCATAGCGCACAGCAGCAGCAGGAACGTCAGTCCGACACGATTCATAGAGGCTCTTTCTGCAACAGGTTTTGCGGTACCAACAGCAATAACAGGCTCGTCGTTGCGGTCTGCCCGTACATCGGGATGAGCTGGACCGCACCGGATGTGTTTGAACAGCCAGTAACTCCGCGGGAGAGAAGAGAATTGTAGCTCTACTCCCCCTAAAACCACACAGCTAAAAGAAAAGGGAGAGGCCTTACCTTTCAGAGGTAAGGCCTCGCCCTAAGAACCACTACGTGTTGCCACTAGTCTCAGTGCACATGAACCTAAAAGCGCGAGGCACGAACGGCCCATTCACGCCGGTTGACGAAGAAGAAGCCGATCATCAACGCACCGGTGGACAGAAGCAAGATCGAACTCGGCTCCGGCGTCGAAGCCGTAGCAGTCACCGTTGGGAACAGGCTTGGGTCCACACCCTCCTCAGCGATCACGAAACTCCCATTGTTCGGAATAGTTCCGAATGTGAAGTTGAGAATGTACTGTGACCCATCCGGCGTGAGAGCGCATGTTGCAGTCTGAAAGAAGTCTGTGCTGCCATCGAGTGCGCATCCTGCAGGCTGACTTCCAAGGGGAGTGGTATTGCTGAAGACCAACTGCAGTCCGGTCCAATCCTGCCCAGTCCTGTTGACGCCGGAAAAGCAACCCACATAGGAACCCTGAACATTTGTCGGCAACTGACCTGGGACACAGGTATCAAACGTGAATTGAAAAGGTGTGGTGAAGATTGGAGTCGTGGCAAAAGGATCCAATATGACCATATGGAAGTCCGCCTGGTCGGCCTTCGCCATACCAGTCAGCCCGCAAACCAAGGCAAAAATCGACAGTAAACAACGCAGCATTTTCATCTATGCATTCTCCTCAGGTGGACTCTAGCGGTTATTGGTAGTGCCGTATCCCGGCCAAACCTACAGCGGAGCTTCAAACTAGGGGTCAGATGTAGAAGGCTAGGTTGTCTCACTGAGAGCACGTAACATGCCAAGATAAGACGTCTAAAAATCCTGCATTTTCAGTGTTTATCTGCGCGGGTATGCAAAACGTTGCGGCATCTGGAGAAATAAACTGCCTAAATCTGCTTCTAATGCGGCGTCGGGCGGTAGCTACCTGCTAACTTACGCGAGAGCCTGTGCTACCTCGATCGAGTCGCAGATATGCAGGACGGAATCGACCTTCGTCATTTCAAATAAGCCTCGAATGCGCTCATTGACCGTCGTCAGGTAGAACTTACGGCCGCCGTTCTGGGCTGAAACGTAGTAGTTCATAATCACACCCAGCCCCGCGGAATCCATGTAGGGAACTTCAGCCAAATCCATGATCAGACAGGTTGGCTTTATGGTTCGGAGCTCGTTTTGCAACTGAAACATGTTCGCGAGCGTAAACGGACCGGCGAGTCTCAGGACGAGCGTGCCTTCTTTCGCACCATCGGAGGTGGTGTACGACAGTTCCATTTCGAGCATAGGGGGGAGTATAGAAGCTGTTGGCCGACAACTTGTTACAGTGATATGAATTGTCCTTGTACTACAGCCGGGCGGGGCCGGTTGGTCTGACATATACTCGTTTGCACCCCGTCTTCGCCCCGTGAGGAACATGCTCCATGGAAATCAGTGACGCTCTTCTGGCTCAACAACAAGTCGTTCGCCTGCAAGCGCTCCTCGAAGCCAGCCGCCAACTCCACTCCACCATAAAACTGGACGAGGTCCTCGGGATCGCCCTTCAGATCGTGGTGCGGGAGCTGGAGCTTACCGGTGCGTTCTTCACTACTTTTCCTCAAACCTATGGTGATGTCTCCCCGGCCCTTCAGGCTTCGCTCAATGGGGAACCGGTGGAACCGACGGACGATATCTCCTCCCAACTTTTGCTTCGCTTTCCGCTCTGTGACAAGACCGGCACCCCGTTCACCGAGCTGATCGTCCTGGTGCCCCCTGATCGCATCCTGGATCTTGACGAGACCGACTTCCTCGAGTCCCTGGCGATGCAGGCTGCCGTCGCCATCGAGAACGCCCGGTTTCACGAGCGTTCCCTTCAGTGGCAGCGCGTAGAAAGCGACTTGGCTGCCGCGCGGCAGGTACAGCTCAGCCTGATACCCCAGGAGATGCCGGAGATTCCAGGCTACGGCCTCGCCGCCCGCTCGGTGACCTGCTACGAGGTTGGTGGGGACTATCTCGATATCGTCTCCATGCCGTCAGGCGAAACCGTCATCGTCGTGGGAGACGTCGCTGGAAAAGGATTGGCTTCAGCCCTGGTTGGCACATCGTTTCGCTCCGCCTTCCGGGCTATGGTTCATGCCGATCTCAGCCTTCTTGAAATCGCCACTCGTATGAACCTGCTTCATTACGGCGAAGGGTTCGAGGCCCAGCGCCGTTACGTTACCGCCGTTCTTTTCCGCCTCGACCCGACTGCCAACACCCTCGAGGTCGTCAACGCGGGCCATAACCCAGCCTTCCTTGTGGCCGCCGACGGCACGCTCAGCAGAATCAAGGCCTCTGGCACACCCATTGGCATCCTGCCGTTTTCGAGCTATGTACCTCAAAAGTTCATACTTAGCCCCGGAATGCGGCTTTTGGTCTACACTGACGGCATGACAGAGGTCTTCTGTGGCGAAGACGAGTTCGGCGAAGTCCGTCTGTTAGAGACATTTCTGGCTTGCGCGGAGCCAACCCCCGATCGGACCCTGCAGTCTCTTTGGCACACTTTAGAGGCATTTTCAGATGGACACGATCAGTCCGACGATATGACTGCACTGGTATTGTTCAGAGACCATAATGGAGATCACCATTGATGGATGAGCACAGAAGCAGCATTGAACTCCGGCTTCCATCGCGCCTCGGCTTCGAAAAAGTAGCCATGAATACTGCAGCCAGCGTCGCCCACCTTATGGGTTTCGGAGACGAGCGCATTGAAGATTTGAAGACGGCTATTGCCGAAGCTTGCATCAACGCCATGGAGCACGGCAACAAGCTCGACGAGACTCTGTCCGTCGGCGTAATTCTTTCGATGAGCCCAGACTCTCTCGAAGTCAAAGTGCTGGATACCGGCCAAGGCCCGCAGAGTCACGCTGCCACTCCTGACATCGACAGGAAGATGCATGAGGAAGAGGAAGCGCGCGGCATGGGCATGTTTCTGATTGAGTCTCTGGTGGATGAGGTCGAATGGGTCAGCTCGCCGCCGGCTGGTAGTTATGCCCGCATGGTGATCCGTCTTGATCGAGCAAACAGTTAAGCAGATGCAGGAGGGGGAAGTGATGCAGGAGAATGTGACTCAAGTGAAGATGGAAGAGGTGCAATGTAGCTCTGGTGCTCCAATCACCGTCCTTCGCTTTGCAGGGGATATAACCAGCGCATCGAAGGCCGCCGTTCTTGGCACCTATCAGGGGATTCCTGAGAGCATCAAACGCATCCTTCTCGATTTCTCCCGCGTAGAGTATCTCAACTCCAGTGGGATCGCACTGGTTATTCAGATGATGATCGCGGCCAGCAAGAGTGGGCAGACGATCCAGACCTTCGGTCTCAAGCCGCATTTCCAGAAGGTCTTTACGATGGTCGGCATTACGAAGTACACCACCCTGCATCCCGACGAGCAAACCGCTCGCGCAGCTTTCTCTGCCTGAGGAATCATCTATGTTATCCCGGCTCGCCACGGCTTCGATCACGTGCACGTAAGCTTTGACCCACTAAATATCAATCTTTATCTGTGCCCGTTCGATAATATCCGCAAGGTCCAGTTTTCGGCGCCTTCGAAGTCGCCAAGTCAAATCGTCTGTTACAGCCACAACCTGCTGAGATGATGAATGATCCAAAGCACCCGAAGCGCATTCGGCAACCCGAATCGGATAGAGCCACTGGAATGATTCGCTGACCGCACGGCGTGTATCAGAGGTACTTGTCTCCCCACCAATTAAACAAGTTAAACAAGTTTTTTCCGATTAGTAATGGTCGCGTATTGGTCGCGTACTCAAATCCGATTTTTGGCGGCCAACTAAGTCGCTTTGAATGTTATAGATAAGATCAGGCAATGAGCGACGCCAGCCTTTTTTCGGCCGGAATTGTCCGAAACTCGCATCTTGCTAAAAATAAAAGAGTTACCGCAAATGTCAAAAGCCTCCAGCACGCTGGAGGCTTTTGACTAGATCTCGTAAGTCATTGATTCTAAATGGTGGCCAGAGACGGGATCGAACCGCCGACGCCGGCCTTTCAGGGCCGCCTTGCAATGGAACTAAGTGGTCTGGAATCAGCGGATATGATTGAGACGATTAGCGTTGTGGCCTCCTCGATTTAGGATGGTTTAGGACCATTTGGGATGGTTTCGACCGTACGATGGTCGTGTATTGGTCGTGTGACTCCAAAGTTTTGATTCTGACCTCTTCGATGCCATGGGAATGAACCGCTCCGGGCGAAGGCATTAGCATCAAGTCGACAGTGGAGGAACTAGCTCGCTATATGGTGGGCTGGCGAGGCTACTTCGGCTTCTGCGAAACACCCGAGGTGCTGATCTACCTCACTCGTTGGTACGGCTCAGGCTCCGATGCGCCCTCTGGCGGCAGTGGAAGACCACGCGCCGTCGTCGGGCAGCATTGTTGCAGCTCGGGGTACATTGTTGCAGCTCGGGGTACGCCCGCAACTGGCCACGCACACTGCTGGCAGTGGTCGTGGTCCATGGTACCTGGCCCGCGCCAAGGCCCTTTCTGTCGGGCTTTCCAATGCGTACTTCCGCTCGCTCGGTCTTCCTTCGTTATTCGAGAACTGCTAGCGCCAACTTCTCGAACCGCCGTGTACGGACCCATACGCACGGTGTGTGCAGGGGTCGGCAGGCAACTGCCGCCCCTATGCCGATCAAACGCGCTTCTCTTCACCTACAGCGAGGTTGCACCGCGGCGATAGGGATACGGGTGGGTATTCCCCACGCAGTGACCGTCAGAGTCCAACTGTCTCCTGCCAATTCAAAACAAGTTTTTCCGATTAGTAAGGGTCGCGTATTGGTCGTGCACTCAGACCCGATTTTTGGTGGCCAACTAAGTCTATTTGAATGTTACAGATAAGATCAGGCAATGAGCGACGCCAGCCTTTTTCCGGCCAGAACTGCCAGAAACCCACATCTTGCTAATAATAAAAGAGTTACCGAAAATGTCAAAAGCCTTCAGCGTGCTGGAGGCTTTTGAGCAGATCCTGTAAGTTATTGATCCTAAATGGTGGCCAGAGACGGGATCGAACCGCCGACGCCGGCCTTTTCAGGGCCCCCTACCAATGGACCTAAGTGACTTGAAATCAGCGGACACGATTGATACAAAAGCCGTTACTGTAGTCTTGATTTAGGATTGTTTGGGATCATTTGGGATGGTTTCCTCCCCAGGTTGTTCCCGTATTGTTCCCGTGGGTCAAAAGCTCGCTGGTTCCCCAGTTTTCATCAACCGCTTGGCGAGTCAGTGCCAGAAACGATTGCACGGATGACACGAGACTAGACCTAAGCTGGGATGAGATCGCGTTTTTTTGACACTTCTCCGCATTTGTTTTGTGGAGAATTCGAAATGGGTGATATGGCCAGACGGTCGCGCGACCGGAAGAACTTCCTGTTCGTGGGCTCCGAGGCGACTATGAACGTGTCGCTGTCATACTCGCTCATCGGCACGGCCAGGCTCAACGGAGCCGACCCGAAACTCTTTCTCTGCACCGTGCTGGCCCCGCATCGCCGACCGTACGGTCGACCAGATTGACGACCAACTGACCTGAAACCCGGTGCCTTCCCAGAAACCACACGACCCGAGGTGCCTAAGACGTCCTCATCTGGTATCTACTTAAAAATTAGTGAACACCTGCCGGTTCTCTGCTCGACAGTCTTCGCACGTGGATGGGAATCCACCCAAGCTCTCCCTCAAGTCCGACACGGCTGCGGCGATTCGCTACGCTCTGTCGCGCTGGAGCACTCTGACACGCTACATAGAGAACGGAGCTCTTGAGATCGACAGCACGTGGCAGATTTATTGACTCTCGTTCCGCTGTGCTTTGAAATCAATACGAACCTGCTTCATTTGACAGCATCCGATTCATAAAAAAATTGATGAAATGCTCTGGGTCTGACTCTAGACACACATAGGTGTTTGGCTTACCCGGGCCCATACGTGTAAAGCCCTCATTGTCGATCGTTACGTGCATTTCTGTTACCGGGCACATATCTGGCTTTACGATGAACGCTATGGTCATTGCATCGTGAAGTAGCGGAGTGGATCGGCCCCATAATTGATACAAGATCAACAGCTGATCCGTAAGTGGCGTGTCTAATTTGAAAAGTATTTGTCTGTTTACCTCATCGAACTTTAGCTGGGTGGAGTCCGATGGAATCATGTACAGAGGAACTTTAGCAGCCAAAAGCTTCTGAGCTTCCGGGACCGCTTGTTCAATATTCCACTCAGCAACAGGCCCTTGCGGTTTGCCAAAACCAAAATCGCCATTTCTCTTATAAAAAGAACCGCCCATAATTACGACGCGTTTTAGTTTCTTGAAAGTGTCCTTATCACGATCGATCATCGCGGCCAGGTTGTACATGGGGCCTACGGCTATCAAAGTAATCTCATTCGGGTATTTTCTGATGAGTGATAATGTACTCTCGATGGCATCCGGTGCGGGTCTTCGAAGCCCGTCGCGCTCTCCATAACGGCGCTGCGTAAAGTGGCTTTCGGGCATGGGACTGGGCACTCCAGTTGCGACGGGAATATCAGCCCGCCCAACCTCGTCCAGAAAACGCTGCAACATTGCGGTCCGAATCGAAACTAATCCAAAACCACTGTTGATCTGCAGGATATTCAATTCCGGACACTTCAACGCAAGGGCGAGGGCGAACGCATCATCAATGTCATCGCCAATGTCCGTATCGATAATGACTTTCTCCGAGGGAGTGGGCCTTTCCTTTTGTGTGGGGAAAGGTGATCGTGCATAGAGGGTCGCAGGGGTTAATGACAGATGGATTGTTCCAATAGATAAAATCCACAAAAACACTAAGCCTAATTTTCTTGTCATGTTAATTCTTCCTAACAGCTATTTTTAGATAGATAACGAAGCACAATATATTTCTTGGATTCGCTTGACACTTTGAAAGTGTTAGAAACACCTGAGTCAACTGCTATCGCAGGTGGTATCTGTCGACATGCAGACTTCAAAGCGGAATACCTCATTCTTGCTTTGCATATAGGGATAAGCTGGTGTTACGCACAATAAGAGGAATATTCGGCTCAGTCTGTTCCGGAAAGAACGCCGCGCCGGATGGCGATTGCTACCGCCTCCGTGCGATCCGAAACTTGAAGCTTGTCCATAATATTGTTGACGTGGTGGCGGACTGTGTTATCGCTGATTTCCAAAGCTTGAGCGATTTGCTTGTTCGTCGACCCATGAGCCAGCAGTTCCAGAATTTGCAGTTCGCGTCCTGTTAGATCGGCACGCAGCATCCTGTCCGCCAGCCGCGCGGCAATGTGGCGAGGGATGTAACGCTTGCCCGCGTCAACGACTGTAATGGCCGCAACCATTTCTGATTCAGTCGTGTCTTTCAACAGATATCCTTGAGCTCCGGCCCGAATGGAACGGTAAATATCCTCGTCTTTCTCAAAGCTCGTGATGACGATAACCCGAGGAGGAGCATCGATACGTTTCAGCGCATGCATCACAGCAATACCATCCATGCCCGGCATACGGAGATCGAGCAGCAGCACGTCAGGCCTATTTTGCTGGACAATAGCAAGCGCTTCCTCGCCGCTCGGAGCCGATCCGATCACCTCAAGTCCTGAGTGAGCGCTAAGCATCCTGGTCAAACCAATACAGACAACCGGGTGGTCATCAACAATCAGTATCCGGATTTGGTTGTTGCTTTGCTTGGACATGGAATATGCGTTCCCCTACAAATTTCAGAATGTACCGCAACGAACTGAACAAAGTATTGACTGGAGGCAATGGCGCGGTAACGACAACGCACGTTCCCTGGCTAGGCCGACTCGTGATATCGAGCCGACCAGAAATAACTGCGGCGCGTTTTCGCATTCCCCGAAGGCCGAAGCCCAACAGATCTCCGCTTTTTACAAAACCGTGGCCGTCGTCCAGGACGATGAGTTGAACGGAGCTTTCCTCATAGCACAGAGAGATCGTAAGGTTTCTAGGTTCTGCGTGACGAACCGCATTGGCTATAGCCTCCTGACCGATACGGAGAAGGGCATCAGCAATCCGCGGCGAAAGCAAACGTGGGTTTCCCTTGCGGTCGGTAAGAATGTTGACCGGTCCGCCTTTTACTATGTTTCGCGCTAAACTCTCCAACGAAGATAGTGGATCGACTTCCTGCGGCGAATTCAGTTGCAGCGGTTCTATGCTGCGGCGCGCCTCCTTGTGGCTGTGACGCACCAGCTCCCTTGTCAGATTGACCTGTTCTTTCAAGTCCGGCAAATTCCGGGGAATTGCCTTAAGAATCGCTTGCAGCTGGAAGGCAATTCCCGCGAAGCTCTGTGCGAGCGTGTCGTGGATCTCATGTGCTAGACGCTCACGCTCTTCGAGAACTGCTTCGAGCCTCCATTGCTCGATACGGCTAACGATAAGTTGCGCGAGAAAGGCAAGCACCAGGATCCCCAGCGCCGCAGCGATGTAAAGCACGTGCCGCGTTGTCCACCAGCTGGGTGGCTCGAGCATCTGGATGTCATCAAGAGAACGAAGCAGGATCTTGTACCGTAAGGCATAGGCACTATTCAGCCCATAGTTCCATGTCCCTTCTACTTCCAATATGCTGATGCCCGAAAGACGAATTTTGCTGCCCTCGCGAAGCTGCGGAAACGGGTCAGAGACACCTGGCTGGCTCAATTCCGCCAGCAAAATAGTGGAGTCATCCTGCACCAGCAATACTTCGCGAAACGGTTCGTGTACCCGGCGTACAAGATGGCCCTCGACGCTGATCAGGTTATTGTTCATCCTGCCGGAGGAGATGTCGGAGATCTTAACCAATGTAGGTTGTGGAGGTGGACCAGAAGCAATCCGTCGTAAGACGGCGTCTTGAAGAATAGGGCCAGAATTTTGAGGAGCAGCAAAACCAACGGCTTCCACTCTGTCTCCGAGCCTGATCTCTTTGTCCTCTCCGGTCTTTACCAGCAGGGCCTGGCTTCCGTCTTCGAGAATGAGACTGTCGCCGGGGTTGTAATACGTGACGATGCCAGCAACGCGCACGCGGTGATAGTAGTCTGTGCCCGAGCGATACTGCATCAGTTTGCCAAGCGGAGTGAGTGGGATTGCAAATAGATCACCTGGCGGAGGTTGCAACACAGTTACAAAGCTCATGTCTGGTACAGAGAGATGTGCCATCGTGATCTGCCGTTTTTGATTCTTCGAACAGAATGCAGTCGCGTCAATACGAACCTCAGCACCAATCAGCTTCTCGGCGACAGAGGCCTCATCTGCTGGCAACATTGCATCGATCATCCCGTCCTGCATAACAATCCGCAACCATAGTCCCTGGGGTTTTGCGGCTCCCTTTCTCACTCCAGCTGAGCGCACCCAACCGGTTATAGATACATATTGACAGTCCATACTCCCGGTACTGATCTCTTTGTAAGAAACATCCTTCGGCTTCGGCAAAGATGCCCGCCCAAGCCTGTGTACGGAGCGGGCCTTCACAACGGGTGCAAACAGTCCCGGATCAATAACGCCCTCAACATCGATCTCATCACCCGGTGTAAATTCCTCGGGATGGTCCAGATAGATCCAGATGCCTCCGGTCTGGTCCTGGATCGTCAACCCCTCAGGCAAGGTTTGACTGACTACACCACGTAGATGAGCAGGATCTGCGCGTTTGGCTTGTTCCTCTGAAATGACCTGGACCGAAGCCGCGGTTCGATAGATGACAGACTGCGTCTGCGCTTCTGCATGGAGGCGCCCTCCGTATAAAAGACTCGAGACGGTCAGCACAAGCAGAAACGAAAACGAAATGCCGTCATTGCTGTGAGCGTGTCTCGGCAGCCGCTCTCCTGCCGAGAACAACAAACGGTGCTTCGTATTCGGGGATTGACTCAGGTGCATCCTTGTTTCCTTCGCCATCGCATTACAGATGTGTCGACCACAGTCTGAAGCGATGGACGAGTAATGGGATATGACGGATCAGACAATGACCCTTATCCGGTTCCTGATCTTATTCATAGAAAGAGCCTTTGTATATGGGTGTGAGATATGGCCCATTTGTACTATTTGCGCGTCGTTCATTTGACAATATGACAACTCCTCATTCGAGCCACAAGATTTAGGGCTGAACGTAGGATGCGAGGCGTCTCGCCGAGGGGCTAGTCTTCCCGCGTTCTTAAACGAAGATTTTGAAGGAGACCTCTTGTGAGAGTCAACTTGCGCAAAAATCAAACTTCCTCATGTGCAAAGAGGTTTTCGCGGCGCCTTATCGTCATTCTCTTGGGTTGCTCCTCAGCGTTTTGCTTTGGGCAATCCGATCGCGGTGCTGTTACCGGAACGGTCACCGATCCGACCGATAGTGTGGTCTCCGGCGCCACAATCACAGCCACCAATCTCGCAACCGGCACAACAAATCAGACGGTTACCACGAGCGCAGGAAACTACACCATCCCAGAATTGCCGGCCGGCAGTTATTCGCTGATGGTCGCAGCCTCAGGTTTCACCAAGATGGTCCGCAGCGGCATAACAGTTTCGGTGAATCTGACAGTACGCCTCGATGTGGTTCTCAAAATTGGATCGACAAGCGATACGGTGACCGTGACAGGGGATGCGCCGCTGCTAAAAACGGAGAACGCCGAAAACAACCTGACGATTACATCCAAAGACATCAATTCACTTCCACTCAACATGGCAGGCGTTGGAGCGATTCGCAATCCACTCTCCTTTTCACTGATTGCACCTGGGACCACGGTAGGCACTTGGAACAATATTCATATCGACGGTGCTCCAGGATCTACCTATCGCATCATCCTGGACGGTCAAGATACGGGCAATGGATTGTTCTCACAAGCGTCCGACGAAGTACAGCCTTCCGTGGAAGCCCTGCAGGAGTTCACGATGCAGGCGGATAGTTTCCCGGCGGAGTTCGGTCAAACCACAGGCGGGATCTTCAACTATACGACGAAGTCCGGGGCGAATAAATTTCATGGATCGCTATACGAATATTTCGTCAATGAAGCCTTCAATGCAGGACAACCTTTCACGAACGATGGCAATGGACATCTAGTGAGGCCCAAAAACAGGAAGAATGATTTTGGAGGAAGTTTCGGCGGCCCGGTGTGGATCCCCAAGCTGTACGACGGCCATGAACGGACATTCTTCTTCTTCAATTACGAAATGTATCGGGACCGGGCTAATACGAGCAGCGGGTTTAAGACCGTCCCTACAGCCGCATATCGTAATGGTGATCTGAGCTATCTTCTGACCGGAAAGCAGATCGGTACGGATCCCCTTGGCCGTCCCATTATGAATGGAGCTATTTACGATCCAGCCACTACCAGAACGGTGAATGGCCAGACGGTGCGCGATCCATTTCCGAACAACTACATCAACCCAAGCCGTTTTGATCCCATTGCTACAAAAGTGCTTGCCCTCATTCCAAGCGCGACCAACAGCAATCCTACAAATAACTACCCGATTATTTTTCCCGCCAATAAATATCAATGGATTCCAAGTATCAAGCTCGACCACAGTGTCACAAGGAACATTCATCTCTCCGGCTACTATTCGATGCAGGCGACAGACAAAGACAACGGAGGAGACGGTCTGCCTGACCCGATATCGGCGCGCCGATATCAAGTTATCAGGAGCCATACAGTCCGTATCAACATGGATGATGTCGTCACGCCGACCATCGTGCTTCATGCTGGTATAGGGTTTCAGCGTTACTACAATCCCGATTCGACACCGAACACCACGTTTGACCAGAAGACGCAGCTTGGTTTGAGCGGGGCGTTAGTAGGCGGATTCCCCGTCATGTCAGGCTTATCGATCAATGGGCAATCCTTAGGTCTTGGACCTTCCAACTATCAGCTTTATGTGCTCAACAAACCGACGGCAGTTGCTTCAGTCTCATGGCTCCGGGGCGCACACAATTTCAAGTTCGGAGGCGAATGGCGCCACGAGAGCTTCCTGAATCAGGTTTCTACTCAGGCGCTCGGCAATTATGCCTTCGACGCACAACAAACAGGATTGCCCTCCACCAATGGACAGAATCTCAATGGCGGTTCGGTCGGGAATGGATTCGCCAGCTTCCTGCTGGGCAATGTGAACTCTGAGTCCATTGGAAGCGTGGCGAACCCGTGGTGGGTACGGAGCGCCGGCGGCATCTACGCGCAAGACACGTGGAAGCTCACTCGAGCTTTAACCGTAACGTATGGACTCCGCTATGACATGCAACCAAGGCAACATGAATTGAAATACAGGACAACACGTTTCAGCCCCGATATTGCGAATCCATCTGCAGGGAAGCTTCTTGGAGGCGCAGAGTATGAAGGGTATGGGAGCGGGCGTTGCAACTGCTCTTTCGAACACTATTATCCATATGCATTCGGTCCACGCGTGGGAATCACCTACCAGGTCGACGCAAAGAGCGTCTTTCATGCCGGCGTCGGTATCTTTTATGGCCAGCAACCGTCCTTCAACTATGTTGGCTCAGGGAACAGTCTGGGATTTGGATGGAACACCAAGAGCAACACGGCTCCCGGCTATGGTTTACCCGCAGCACAGCTCTCCAATGGCATTTCATATACGCAGGATGAGCTCTTCGGTACCAATTTCAATCCGGGGATTCGCCCCAATACTGGCCAGCTAAACACCTTACCGAGCTGGATTCATCCGACGAACGGTAAACCGCCCAGAACTGTACAAATGAACGTCGGTTTTCAGCGGGCGCTGATGCCGGATCTCTCCTTTGAAATGTCCTATGTCGGCGTGCGCGGCTCGTGGTTCCAAGCCGATGGATTGGTCAACCCCAATCAACTTACACAGCAGCGCCTCGGTGCCTATGGCCTCAGTTTGACGAACTCGGCCGACCTCGCCTTGTTGAAAAAGACGATGTCCGATTCCGCGGTGAAGGCAAGAGGTTTTGCCGCTCCGTATGCTGGCTTTCCTTCGACGGCTTCCCTGGCGCAAGCACTGAGGCCATATCCGCAATTCAGCAGTGTCAGTGTAACCGGCACCATGCTGGGCAGCTATTGGTACGACTCGCTTCAGATCAAGATGACGAAGCGGCTTTCGCGTGGCCTTTGGTTTATCGGAGCCTACACCTGGTCTAAGGATTTGGGCACAACCGATAGCGTGTATGGAAACTCCGTCTCGATTGCAGATGCTAGCCAGCCGCGCGCGAGTCAGAAAACATATCTGAGCGTAGATACGCCGCACATCTTTTCGGTCAGCTATCGCTATGAGATCCCGACATTTGGGATGGCCACGTCGGGTTGGAAGAGACGTCTGTTCAAAGGGTGGACAACCGACGGGATCCTCCGTTATCAGAGCGGATCTCTCATTACGATTCCAGGCGCCCAGGACGGTTTGACAGCGGCCACCTTCGCTGCCAACAACTTCGCCAATCGTGTTCCTGGACAACCTCTATTCCTGCACAACCTCAATAAGCACGATTTCAATCCGAAGACCGGTTTGATTTTGAACTCGGCGGCGTGGACTCAACCTACTTTGGGTACCTATGGAAGCTCAAAACCGAGGTCCTCCGACTACCGTAATCCACGCTACCCAAATGAACAGATGGGTATCGGAAAATCGATCGATATTAAGGAAGGATTGGTTTTCGAGGTCCGAGCAGACTTCTTCAATGTCTTCAATCGTTGGGCCTTCCCGAGCCTGAGCAGCACGTCGAACTTTCTCCAGCCCACACAGTATGGCTCCAATGGATCCATTACGAATGGCTTTGGCTATATCGGGGACAACATAAGTAGTGCGGGTGGTAACTATCCACCTCGCAGTGGTCAGATTGTGGCGCGACTACAGTTTTGATGGCCGGCATGCAAGGTGTAGATCCATGTGATTGGCAACTGAAAGCTTTCAGTTAGCTATGAGGCTTTCTGCGTGATTTTTCAGGTTGGAAGAATTCCGGAGGCATTTATATGAAGTGTGTGAGCAATCCATTTGCTGCGCGGCTGTGCGCGACTGCACTCCTTTCGGGGAGAAGACAACGGAGTTCGACGATGAGTTGCCTATGGCAGATTTGCCTGATGGTGGCGAGTACTCTGAGCCTTGCCTCGACGTTGGAAGCACAGCATTATTACGTATCGCCAAATGGGGATGACAATAACGCAGGTACGTCGGCTGCCTATCCGTGGCAGACGATTGCAAAGGTCAATAATTTCACCTTCCCGCAGGGCAGCGCGGTGTCGTTTGAAGGCGGGCAGACATTTACGGGTTGCCTGGTTTTCAATACGGCGAATGTTCCGTCTTCTTCGAGCACTACACCGTTCACCGTCAACTCCTACGGAACCGGAGCAGCGACGATCTCCTCTAACTGCAGCGGAACGAGCGCAGCAGCGATCACGGGAGACAACGTTCATGGGTTCACGATCGACGGCCTGCGAATTGTGAATGGCGGATCGACGATCTACGGCGTATTGCTGGAAAATCAGACTTCGCACTCGCCAACGCAGAGTATTGTTGTGAAAAATTCGGAGATCACTGGCTTCGCGCCAGTGGGTACCGTCAGCAACGGTGGCGAAATCTGGATCATCGGCTACGCTGCAAATGGTAACAACGGGCCTCTCAATAATGTCCAAATCTTAAACAATACGTTGCACGGAGCCAGCGTTACCTCGGGTGACGGCGACGGAGTTGGCGGCTGGGGTTATGGAGAAAACATAACCAACGTTCTTGTGCAGGGAAATACGATATTTAATCTGGGAATGCCCGCGACCACGCCTGGCGCGGGTATTCTCGTGAACGGATGGAGCCAGGCCACGGTTCAATACAACATCATCCATGATGTTGGGGCTAATGTGACTTCCTGCGGCGGGGCCTCAGGTATCGAAACCTATACGTCCAATAAGATCACCGTCCGGTTCAACGAGGTCTACAACGTCCAGCCTTCGCCGAGCTATACGAAGGGGTGCGACTTTGATGCCATCGATCTCGATGGTGGCACCACAAACTCGGTCGTGGAATACAACTACACGCATCACAACGCGGGCTCCGGTCTGCTGGCATACGTCTCAAGCCCCACCGGATACACCTGGGGACCGAACGCGTATCGCTACAACATCTCGGAGAACGACGACTGGGCGAAGGCGCAAGGCGGGCTGTTTAATATCGGACCGGGCAATCCTCCGAATGCCATCTCGATCTACGGCAACACGTTCTTCGACAATGTGACGACCCAGAAGACATTGACCACATCGAGCGCTTGTTTCTACTACGGCTTTTCGGGCGGCACGTGGGCGAGCGGATCGCTTGTTGCCGACAATATCTGCGTCATGAACAATTTCGATAAATACGGCCGGAATGGGAACTTTATCTATAACCCAAACGGCGAAACGGGAATGACCCTGTCGAACAACCTGTACTATACGACCGGCAATTACCCGGTCTGGCGTTGGGGCGGCACGGCGTATTCGGGAATATCGGCGTGGACGAACGCTGCCAAGGAAACGAATCCCGTCTTTAGCGATCCGCTGTTTAGCTCCCCCGGAAATGGAGGAACCTGCACCTGGACGCCATCCGGGGGAGATGGTCCTCAACCGTGCCCGCAGGCGTATCAACTGCAGGTGAGTTCGCCTGCGCTAGGAGCAGGCGTTGCCGTGGCGAATAACGGAGGCGTGGACTACTTTCAAAGCCCACTCACAAGCCCTCCCAGCATCGGAGCCTATTCCGGAACTGGTGGCGGCCAGGGGGGTACGACAACACCACCGCCCGCGCCTACAGCTCTGATCGCCACTTCGACTTCCGTCGATCACATCAACTTAAGCTGGACCGCATCGCCAACCGCGTGGAGTTACAACATCTATAGGAGTAATACCGGAGGCTTCACTCCTTCAGCGGCGAATCTGGTTGCCGTGGGAATTGCGGATGCAGCCTTTACCGATGGTGGTTTAACCTTCGGGACAACCTACTATTATCTGGTCGAAGCGGTTAACGGAGCAGGCGCATCGTCACCCTCCAATGAAGCTTCGGCCACGACCCCTCAGCAACCGCAATACTATGTATCTCCCACTGGCAGCGACATCAACCCTGGAACCCAATCCTTGCCATGGCAGACCATCAGCAAGGTCAATAGCTTCACCTTTCCGCAAGGCGCTATTGTGTCGTTTCAAGGGGGAGCAACCTTTACTGGCTGCCTGAAGTTCAACTCGAAAAACGTGCCGTCCTCAAATGCGGTCAATCCCTTCATTGTTAATTCCTACGGTGGAATCGCTACCATATCATCCGATTGCACGGGCACAAGTGCGGCGATCACGGGAGACAGCGTTAACGGATTCACCGTTGACGGTCTCAAGATCGTCAACGGGAGCAGCACGATATATGGTGTGCTGTTGCAGAATCAATCCACGTCCTGGGCGACACAGACGATGGTCGTGAAGAACTCTGAGATTACCGGGTTTGGAGCGGTGAGCGGCAGTCCCAACGGGGGCGAGATCTGGATCCTTGGTTACGCCTTGAATGGCAACAAGGGGCCACTCAACAACGTCCAAATACTGAACAATAACCTGCATGGAGCTACGCCTACATCCCCTGACGGTATGGGTGTGGGCGGGTATGGTTATGGCCAGAACATAAGTAATGTTCTCGTGCAGGGAAATACGATCTACAACCTGGGCATGCTCGCCGCCGCTAATGGCGCTGGCATCCTGGCCGGCGGATGGAACACAGCCACGATCCGGCACAACCAGATTCATGATATTGGCGCAAATGTTACCTCCTGCGGTGGAGCATCCGGCATTGAAGTCTACAACGCCAATGGCGTGACGATCTCATTCAATGAGGTATTCAAGGTTCAGCCTTCCCCGGCCTTTATATCGGGATGTGATTGGGATGGAATCGATCTCGACGGTGGAACAACCAACTCTACGGTCGAATACAACTACACACACCACAATGCGGGTGCAGGCTATCTTGGGTATAACGGCAATCCGAGTGGAACCACCTGGGGTCCCAACACCTATCGCTACAACATTTCGGAAAACGACGATAGGGAAGCGGCTGCTGGCGCGGCCTTCGTTATCGGGCCCAATGCTCCACCGAATCCTGCCTATATCTACGGAAATACGTTCTTCAACAATCTTGCGAAGCGTGGGAACGCCGTCCCGGCCTGCTTCTACTTTGGATATGCGGCAGGGACCTGGGCGAGTGGGTCGTTGATCGCGGACAACATCTGCGATATCAACAACCCGAGCGGTGGAGCCAACCTGTTCAACAATCCGTATGGGCAGACTGGCATGACGTTGTCGAACAATCTCTACTATTCGAGTGTCAGTCCCACATGGGTGTGGGGAAGCAATAGCTATAACAGCATATCGTCGTGGCAGAGCGCAGGGATAGAAACCGCGGCAGTATGGGGTGATCCACTATTCGCCAGCTCTGGAAACGGAGGAACATGCAACTGGATGCCGAACTCCGGAGCTGGACCGCAACCATGTCCATACGCCTATCAGTTAGTAGCGGGCTCTGCGGCGCTGGGGACGGGTGTCGCCGTCGCTGACAATGGCGGGGTGGACTACTATCAAAACGCTTTGACCACGCCACCCAGTATCGGTGCCTATTCTGGCGGCGGCCTCGCCAGTACGCTGATTACATTCTCCGACCTTCAAGTAAGCGAATACAGCGCCATACCGTCAACATATCAACCTGTAACTGGGCTGACGATCACCTGGAATAATATGTTCCGGAACGGGGCTAACACCTGGGATGGGTATCAGGATCATACCCAAGGAGGGAACGCGAGTGCGCCGTCGATTGACCTTGGTACTCCAACTCGTGGCAGTGGAACTAGCAATACGGGCTCGTTGAATTTCAGTAAGCCGGTCACGATCCCTTCAATCTACGTGACCAATTGGGATTGGTGGAAACAAGACGTGCGGCTGAATGGCTATACCAATATCAGCGACACCACACCTGTCGTAACGATAACCGTACCCTATACGAGTATCCCCAATCATGCCACCGGTACAACAACCGGAGCGTGGGTACAAGTTACCGGTCTGGCTGGTATCCCAATTCAACGGTTCGAGGTCATCGGTACAAAAGACTCCAGCACGTCCCAGATAGGAGCTGCGCTGATCGATGATATAACCGTGGTCTATTAACGCCTATTCACAGTGGCACGGACGGTATTGTTAACTATGAATAACAAGCTCTAGAACTGGTGTCTTATGTGCTTTTGCGGCCCCACGTTCTGAGAAGCTGCTTTCGGAGATGAGATAGAGGACCAGAGCTGAGGTGTGGTAGGTCGTGACGAGAACAAGGAGAGGGATTCGCTGGGTACCGTCCCGCAGCCAGGCAATGAAGCCGGCCCATCGTCATCCACAATGGGCGACCGCGGCAACCTTGAACCTGGACAGACAAAGCATGTAGAGATCCGCCTCGACGAACGTTCCTTTCATATTGGATGGAGTCTGGCCAGCGTTGGATAACCGACCCTGGACTTCGCTCGACCTTTGTTGGTGAGGCTGACAGAAGCGGAATATCTTCCGCTTTCGACGTCCGTAAACGGACCCCAGGAGACTTATGAATCGTAGGCACGTTATGACATCCCTAACAGGGTTCGCTGCTCTCGCCGCAGTGGAACCTACAGTGTTCGCCGCTGAATCTAGCCCTGCAAGAACTTCGTATCTGCCGATTCTTGATCCCCGACAAATGGGAGCAACTGGCGATGGCAAGACTCTCGATTCAGTTGCGATCAACGCAGCAATCAGAGCCTGCCACGCTGCTGGCGGCGGAACGGTCTACATCTCTCCCGGAAACTATCTGTGTGGAACGGTTGTCTTAAAGAGTAACGTAACGCTCTATCTTGAGTCAGGGGCGACCATTCTCGGTAGCACTCGTATCTCGGACTACAATCCGAAGCATCTTATATACGCTCGCAATGAGAAGAACATCGGATTATCCGGACCTGGGTGCATTGATGGGCAAGGACACGCATTCTGGCTCCCGACAGGACGCGCTCAGGTGTCCGAGGACCAACAGTGGACGGATGCTATCCACAATGACTGGAAGTATTCGGAAAGACCAGAACAGATGATCCAGTTCCATGGTGTGACAAACCTGCGGGTAGACGGTGTCAGAATCCAAGGCGCCGCTGGATGGACAATGCGTCCATTCAACTGCAGAGACGTTGTCATCCATGGTATTGCCATTAAGAATCCAGTCTATGGGCCAAATACCGATGGCATAGACATCACTGGGTGTCAAAACGTGATGGTGTCGGACTGCATCATCGATACTGGTGATGATGCGATCTGTTTGAAGAGCGAAGACGTCGATGGTGAGGCCTGCCAGATCAGTAAGAACATCGTTCTTACGAATTGCATCATCACTGGCTGTTGCAATGGCTTCAAGATTGGGACGAAGACGGAGAACGGCTTCGAAAGCATCACCTTCTCAAACTCTGTTCTCTATAACGATGACGTTCCGTTCAGCTCAAGGCTGAATGCAGGGATCTCACTCGAGATGGTTGATGGTGGTTGGATCGATGGCGTCGTCATCACAGGGATTCAAATGCGGAGGGTGCGAGCACCTCTCCATATTCGCCTGGGTGCGCGCTCCAAGAAACACACATATCCGCAGAGTGGATTGCGCGGAATCTTGATTGATGGAATCCACGCAACGGATGCCATCTTAACTAGTTCCTTCACGGGCCTTCCTGATATGGAGCTTGAAGACGTGAGACTCTCGAACATTGATATCGATACGGTTTATGCGGGGAAGAAGGAATGGCTCAAGGCTCCGGTTCCAGAACTACCGGCCGCCTACCCTCAATCAAGGATGTTTGGATGGCTGCCTGCCTCGGGCCTCTATTGCCGCCATGTGAAGGGTCTCAGCCTGCGAAGCGTTAGCTTTCGCGCACCAGTTGATGAATGGCGACCTACTCTTGTCTGCGATGACATTCGCCAATTGACGGTTTCCGGCTTCACCACGACGCCGATCCAGGGTGGTGTTCCTGCCATTGGCCTAGCCGATATCGATCGTGGCTGGATTTCGGGAGCGGTGGCTCCGGCTGGATCGAGGGCGTTAGTGGCCGTGGAGGGAGCTAATACGAAAGATGTTCTGATCTCCGGTTGCGACCTTCGTGATGTCGCCCAACCATTTGAGGCTACAGGCATCACCGCTACAGGGGCCGTTCGGGAAGAGGCAAATATTCTGATGTCGCCAAGGGCTAAGGCTAGATGACTGCTCCCCTGAATCCGCACATGAGTAAATATGATTTCGGATTTGAGGGAGGAACGGGATGAGCACGAGTAAGCACAGTGAAGCGCGGGTATTGCGACGCAAAAAAGTCGAGGCGACGTCGAAGCGGGTTTTATGTCGGCGGGAACAATGTGGGAACAACATCGATTCAGTATTTTCAATCATTTACAAGGAAGGGAGCA
>WNGR01000810.1_pt1 | contig 44953 bp, 48 predicted proteins | sample 5407581 | NCBI WGS metagenome assembly WNGR01 (sample SAMN13153383, study PRJNA577476) | soil metagenome | isolation source: 80 cm soil or saprolite under Garry oak tree replicate 2 | place: USA:California | collected 2016-06-15 | reverse complement strand
ATAAATATACTTTACTCTTGACTAAAAGGGTTGACTTGAGAAATCATGCACTGTAATACCACTTATTATTTAATAAATAAAATTTGATTTATTTGAGTAAGCAAAAAAAAAAGCATGTTGAAGTTATGTAATGTTTTACGGTTCCGAATTTGTGCATGTAGTAGATTACGTGATGTCATGTGACATGTTAGGGGGGGGGGTGAGCTGGGACAGTTTCAAGTTCGCGACCAGGTTTATTTGTTCATGTTTGTCAATACATTATTATGTAATCAACCGACAGCCCTGATTCACCCATCGCAGCTCAAGGGCAAGTTGCGCCGTTGTAGAGGGATGGGAACTGCATTGTCCCCGGAACGGCCATTCAACACGATACCGACGCGCAAAGTTCATCCCAGCCGGGAAGGGCAAAGCCCATGTGTACACACGCCACCGACACCACACCATATGGATCGTCAAAAAAAACCGCAACCAAGGACCGGGATCATTTGCTGAATGTGCACCACGGAGCCCAGGGATACTTAACCACTGAAATGGGTCGGTGTGTGGGACTAAGTCGGCTCACAGAGTTCCGGAAGGTGGCGACCGACACCCCAGGACCCCATCGAAGCACTATCGCAGCGATCGTTGATGGCGTCAGGCCATAAGATCACATCGTTCATGGACCAACTAAGGCGACGAACATACCGCGCGGACCCAGCGCTCCCAACGATTCACATCCCTTCACGTCTTTCGCGTGCTGTGGTCCTTTGGCTTTATCTCGTCGTCGCACCGTTGTGATTTGAGGTTTTCTTTCTTTTAAAATCTCAACTATTGAGATGGTCATTAGCAGATCCTCACAGAAGGGGAGTGAGTGCTAGGTCTGACCTGGGATTTTCATTTCGTAGGGCGGGATGCGCATTTGGAAGTCATCGCGTGTCCTTGACCAGGTGAGAAGGCACCGCAGCGCCGCGTGGCAGCTAGGAGGTGCGTGCGTGCGAAGGGTACCCACAAAGGGACTCCAGGTGCCAGTGAGAGACATAGCTTTTTGCGAATGGCCTTAACTTCTTGCCAGTAGACTGTACGTGGTCGTACGGCCGATTAACGGGGGAGAAAAAAAATCAAGAGACCATTCGCGTGAGCGGGTGGGGTATTGTCGTTTATATGTGGGCGCTCTCGGAGATTCGGACCAGAAGATCTTGAAGAAGTAGAAGATTAACGAGTGAGGGCCAGAATCGTAGGTGCCCACTTCTGACACTCTTCAGCATCGTTTCGACGTGAGACGTACAAACTGAACTTCCTGACTATACGATATTCCAGGTTATGGACTCAGAATTCGAAACTGTCGTGGAAACCTTTGTCCTCATATCTACCTCAATGCAAACTCATGGCCGGCCGGGTCTTCGCTGCTCCGCACATGCATACGTTATTGCATCAGTTTCCTTCAGGCACTCTACGCCGACATCATCGAACACAGGACATGCCGTAGACACGCCCCTCTGCTCACATTCGCCTCCTTGCCCGATCATGTCCAGGGGGACATGACGTTAGGTTCTAGAACCTCGGAAATAACACCGACTATAGCTTGTTGCACGCATTTGCCGACGCCCCATTGGAGCCAGTGATAACAGCCGCATTGCATGTATCTTTAGGCGGCATTATTGCTATGGAACGATACCATCGCCTCCCAGTTCCCATCCCGTGTCACTGCGCTGTCCATTTCCCAATTCGCGCGATTCTTGCAATGAGTCTCTGTGCGTCTAGATGGGTTATAGGCCAGGTACGCCACTGCCTCGTAACCGAGGATTCCAGAAGTGTACAACACGAACGATATCTAAGTCACTGTTGTGGTCTGTGCTGCATCGGTGCGTTATTTTCCTCTGCAACTCGTTTGCGATTAAATGACCTTTCCTCAATGGGCCATACAGCTGCCGGCGCTACGCTATCCCAGAATAATGATGTCTCATATCTCCGTACTTGAAATGCTTTACACCTTAACACAAATTTTACACAATGATCGGTGGCGTTATTCACTTCTATCTCCTGGTCTCGAGTTGTGGCCGGTTGGGTCTCGCCTCTTGCTGCCGGTCGGGCTCGTTCACTCTGCGTAGAACATCTTCGAAATCAATCAGGTTGCGGATTGCCTTACGTGTATTCTCTTAACGAGTCATCGGGAAACACCCTTGGCGCAACGGAGATGTAACCGTTACAGTAGCTGCCATGCGGCCGTCCAGCTGACCCCTTATACCGTTTCGACGTCGATTATGTTAGGTTTGGCCTCTTTGCTTGAACTAAACGCGGAGTCTGGTGCACATTTTTAAGTTTGACAGCTTGCTTGTTCACGAGAACCATCATGGCCGTAAAGCAGAGATAAGGTTTACTCTCATCGAGCATGACACCTTTGGCGCTTCTCCACATTGTCAACCTTCTCTCACGCGTGGATATTAAGGCTGACACGACCTCAGGGTAGCTTGTGGACGTCAAGGATAAAGGAGAAAGTTCGTTGTTCTCCTGACAGGCCTGTCCCATACCACACGACCTCTTGCATAAAGGTAGAGTCTACCTCCACGAGTAACCTTGGTCGTTCGGAACAGGCGAGGTAATCACGAAACGGTAAGACAAGAGATCGCTCGTACAAGGGGCATCGCAAACTGCGGATTCGGATCGAATGGTATTGGAAGTCGTTGTACAGACAGCGTTACAAATGCGATGAATGTAGTTAGTTGTACACAAACGTGAATGACCGAGTATTACTTTATCGAAAACATGTGATCTCGTCCGACAACCGTGTTTCGGTGGCAGACTCGAAGCTATTAGGGACGCGATGTGCTGTGGTATTTACGGCTTGCCTCTTCGCATGCCTTGCTACAGTAACGGCTGCGAGTTTCTTTCATGTGGCGACGGCACTCTTGACAGGTCGGTCCCAGGCCCTCGGGAACTGAAATATCTTTTCTCTCAGGCTGTTTCCGAAGCTTACTAGGGTCGCCTGCAGCGGCGCATTCTCCGCTACAGGACCTCTTTCCCTTTGTCCCTCGAGAAGGGTCACGGCGACAGTTCTCGCAGAGCTCGGTGGCCGCTGGTTGCACAGGGGGCTGCCGCACATGGGGGTGCATGGGCTGCGATGTGGGCTGCATCATTTGCTGCACGGCGGGTTGCACAGTGGGCTGGTGATAGCTAGTGGCACCCGATGACGCCACACGTGCGTTCAAATTGCTGCAGGCTTCACTGCAGAACTCGGAGTCAAGACGAGCAGGCATTTTTCGGCACAACCGGCAGCAACGTGCAAATCCAACAGCGACCGCACAGCTACAAAAACATTCAACGACGAACTCTCATAGGAGAACATATCTTTGTTTAGAACATACCCGATGTGCTCTTCACAATACTCACGTTGCTCATTTATGTGCTGGTCGAAGAGGGCAGGCTTATCACAGTGTGGTAATTTGCATCCGAGTCGAGGCAAATTAAACCGAGTCTGGTGGGAATTACTTGTCGAAGAGGTAGAACTGGACCTGTTGAAATGCGAGGGAACATGACCTTTGGATACACCCGAGTTAGATTCCCTATTTCGAACTGCCAGTGAAGATGAAATGGGAAGAGGCTCACCCCCAGTAGTCCTAGTGGTGGGTGAAGACTGGGGCTCCGCGGTGACGTAAGGGGGAGGTACGGTGCCCCCTGCGCCACGGTAGCTTGCCTCTTGCCACGGTTGTTTCATCGGTGATGCTGGGGCGAGTGGAGGTATATGTGCGGCTGGCGGATTCGAAGCATATGGACCTGAAAACGCGGGTGAGCGTGGAGACTGATTAGAAAAATCCAGGCGCACCCGAAGGGACTGAAGTTATGTATTGTGGTGAGGTGCTATAGCCACGGTTACTGGCTGGTGATGCAACAGGGGGGCGATTTGGCGGCTGGGAGACTTGAAGACATGACGTGACAGTGGGTAAGCAACCTAATGCTACTTCTGTAAGTGCGAACACTCACCTATTTGCCGTGGGGGGGGAGTCACAATTCCCTGACCGGGCTGACTAGGGGGAGAGTAAACGGACGGGGTGCGGACCATGCCTGATCCCGAATAATCCGCGAAAGTACCATCTACCCCCGGTTGTGGGGGTTGACCCCGCACCCCTTGGCTTGAATGTGCGTACACTGTACGAGCTAGTCGGCACGGTTAACGAAAGGATAGTCTGCGCATAACGTCACGCACCCCTACTTTGTCGCGTGCCACCATCATATCCGCGAGCTAGGTGGTGAGCATCACTGTCCTGTGTGTTTGAAGGCATGTCCGGTAGCGTTGTCCTTGTGCTTGGGTGTGCAGTTCCCGGGGAAACAGCTACGGGAAACTAAACGCTTAAATTCGTTAGTCGAGAGCCAAGCATCGTTATCCAGCCATCTTCCGGGGAAGCGTCCCAAGGCACACTGGATGACTTTCGAAGCCAGGGTCCCTAATCAAGCGCGTTGGAGTTACCGCCGTATCAAAGCATTTTGAAATATTGTACACACGACTTTGTCTCCAATCGTGGATTTCACACGAGTTTCGGCGAAGCGTTGGCACATGACGAAAGACGGCACTTGAACGTGTAGATGCGGCTGATACCACGGGGCGACTGCGCAACTGTGAGAACCCACGAGCCCCGATCTATCGGCGTATGATACAGTACGCGTTTCCCTTGAGCCCGTAATCCATATTATAAAAAGAACCATACGCATATTCTGCGGGGAACGAATTCTGTGTTAGAAGTGCCAACTGGCAGTCGGGAGCATTTGCATTTTGATAGCTGAGAAATAGCTGATTCCTAAGCAGAACTTAGCACGCGAAACTCATCATTGAACCCTACAGTAACGCACTTCAAGTTAGTGTTGAGTCGTTGACCGGCGAACATGTGAATGCGAAGCCTTTCTCTTGGAACGGAACATGTGGTACGCACGACCTTGACAGGGGATTTCACATAAACGTCGCTTGCCTCCACTGGCACGCTTGCAGAAGTGAGACGCGTGATCGATGTGCGCTGACATCATCATGAACATCGGATAGTCCTTCATGCATTTTTCGAGCGGAGACATGCATTAGGAAACGTGCCAGAGGGCGCTGCACTCTCAGGCGCACGTTAATAGATTCAAACGGATAGTCCTTCACTGAGGTGGAAGCTCCGAGTCCAGCCCAAATTGCAAAGGGGCAAAACTCCGACATTAAGAAACACACCACGGCAGCAATATCATATCCACAGCCGCCAACGAGGAATCATGTCCCTCGCTTGGTCACTTTTTCCTCTCTGCAGAACACGATGTCACGAAAATGTCGCTGAAAAGGGAGAAGAGCGTACCGCATGTGAGGATTACTTGCCGGTGGGGATTTTCTCGAAATCAACGTGGGAAACCTGTCGCGCTATTCTGCATCTTCGCTCGGGAAATGAACTCGGTTTGCATTATCGGATAGTCGGGGGCTTCTAATGGCACACGAAGGCCTGAGACGTCATGATAGCCATTTCCTTTCAGCGGATTGAGTAGTAAGATCTAGTGACAAGAGTCGGGCCAAAAGGCGCACTGCCACGTGTTCCTGACACAAGTCAATAGCTACTCTGGCACTCTCATGCACGCTCAATACTCAAAGGTTCACGGAGGTTACGACACGAGGAGGCGTTTCTCTGCCGTAGATCCCGCGAAGTCTACGAATTTTGGCACTTCTCCTCGGGCACCCGAGGTCTCAGGCTCTCGCGGACAGCTCAACTAGAATTTTGGTACTACAATGGCACTACCACAGTGAGGGCGGTTACAGTCCAAGGCTCTATTGAGGTCGTTGAGCACTTTTACTGTATAGTACATACACCCTAAAAATCGCGCATCGCGATCTCGTAGGTCGACTGAAGCTGCGACGGCACCTGTCGTAGAAATGACAGCGGCAACCAATTATAAGGAAAGCGCTAGGGCAGCCGTCGTCCGGATGCACAGGTGACAACTTCGGAGACTTCTTAGGTCGAAAGACAGTCAAAAGGACAGGAGTTCTATTACTTGTATTCCGCGTGCCGTCCCTTGCCGTTGAAGTCACCGAAGAAAGGATGGACGATAAGTGGAATTGTTCTGCAATGGTACAGGAGAGAGGAAGGAACAGGAGGGTCACGGAAACGGGAAACCATCGTATGTAGTGCCAGTGCTATCCCGTACACCCGTACAGTCAAAAAACGAGTGAAGAAAGGTAAGACAGCCGCTCGTCCACCACGGTTGGGGAAAGGAAGCGACCATCCGTACAATCGGAGAGCGCAGTTGCCGGATAGGAATTTTGGTGTATTTACCACCGTATTGCACCCGAACGGCATCAGGAATGAGAAGGCGCATCCTAGTGCCCATTGTGGCACCCAGACACCTGTGGCCTGTATTCGTAGATCCGGCTAGCTCTGCAAAAACGAAATTGTCCACGCCAGTGGGCGCGTAAGTCTCTCCGAAGTCCACGGAGGTCATCGAAGTCCCGCTTCTCCATAGACGACTATGAAACTAGCCGCAAGAAGATTGTGGCCTCCTGATCTCGAGCGGAGAGTAAATCGAGATTGATGCCCGCATAACGCATTCGATACACGTTGTGGTGGTGCGTTCGGGTGTGGCACAGGCGTAATAGCTCTCGCTAGATCCACTAGCTTCCAAGTTGGCACCCCGCCTCGCGCGCCTGGAAGGCGCTTAGTTCGGTCAGCTGCCCAACAATGCGGCATATCGAGGCTGTGTCATAAACACGAAGAGACACGGGGCAGGAGCAGTAGAGAGGTGACCAGAAGCGAGATTCGGAACTGCAACGGAATTGACGCGTGGCCAGCATACAGCAGCAGGTGACGAAAGAGTCGGATTTGGCAATCTCTCTTTCTCCAGGAAGATAAGATAAGGAACCAGCAGATAATATGGCTTGTGGAAATCGGCTGTGCGGTGGGGCCAATTTCAAAGATACCGTCTGTACGTGGCTATGCGGCAAACGTGACCATGCACGCATTGGATGTGGGATGGACTCCAACACCGCAAACCACCGAAAATAAGAAGAGGGGTAGAATCGCCGTTTGCACACTGAACTCTCCGAGACGACCAAGTCAAACAGTCGGACCGCTCGTCTTGGACTCGCGGAGGTTTCGACACATTTTATACGATGAGATCTACTACCAATTCATAGAAATTCGGGCCAAGAGACGGTGAAGTGGTTCGCATACCGGGAAAATTTCCCCTTGGCCATCTACGTGAAGAAGTTAAAACCAAGGACCGGGATCCTAGGAATGAACCATGAAGCACGTTTGTCGGAAAACCATACGATTGCCCAGGAGATCCGCAAACCTACAGCCCGAACCGTGGAACTGTCAACGCTACAACCTCACCTTTAGTTGACACCGCGGAGTTGAATCACTTCTTAATGGTTAACCTGGTGGTCAGGTCAGGACCTAAGGCTGAATCGTATCTCGTCCCACGGCAAAGGCCGAGAAGAACTATATCTCAATTATATAAGGACAAATCTTCACGTTACTGTACTGAGAACAGTATCATCGTAGGAAATAATATTTGCACCAATGCAAGAACAAAGACAACATCGGAGGGCTATTGTGCTACAAAAGCCCCTGCAGCCAAAAAAAAATAAGGCTACTGCATAGGAGTATTGACATAAAAGTCCCTTCAGCACACGAGAAAGCATTCGAACTGGTACTAGTAACTTGAAATTGGGATACCGTTCTTGTTGCAACTAGGTCCCCCGCAATACTTGTGGCCATACTTGCGAGGCCAGACTCCACAATGTTTACAAGCCTTCTCTATCCTTCGTCCAAGCGCCGCGCTAAGGTAATGTAAGGTTGGTATGAACTAGGAAGCAGTGCGTATGACCTACTGTATATGTTGTGGACTGCACCACTCCCAGAATTCATTGAAACGTCGATCAAAGAACATGGGTTGGTTGCACCCTGGAAGCCTACAGTTATATTCTACGAAATGTTCATGTTCATTCGAAACGAGCCACCGAGTTAACAGCACTACTCACGACGACCTTGTACGGGGCCGCGTCCAGGACTTTTTGGCCGATGCTCGTCCACGTTGTCGTATTCATAAACTTCCTGATGGTGAGGCTGCGAAGGCGCTACGCCTCTTTCTTGAGTACGTTCAGCCCCTCGGTATGGAGGATCAGGAGTAACGCGCGTCACGGGAGCAGTCGTTGAATATAAATGACGATTACTAGAGCGAGAACCATCAGAGGCGTGTGTGCCGTGGCCGTGGGGAACAACATGGTGGGATGTCGGCTGCGACCCGGGATACGTGGTATTGGTCGAGTCATATGTTTGTGCGGGAGGGTAATAAGGTGATGGCTGTTCGGAGTAGATGTGTTGGCCAGAATTGCCGGCGGGAGGGTAATGAGTTGCTGACTGTTCCGAGTAGCTATGTTGGACAGAATTGCTGGCAGGAGGGTAATGAGTTGCCGACTGTCCAGAGTGGCCGCGTTGGAGAGAACTGCTGGAGGAACTCGGAGGGTAATGAGTTCCTGACTGTCCGGAGTAGCTGCGTTGTGCCGAACTGCTGGCGGAAGAGTAATGAGTTCCTGACTGTCCTGAGTGGCTGCGTTGGACAGAACCGCCAGCGGAAGGCGAATGTGGCTCTGGAAAAGCAGGATTCCCTTGTGCGGCAGTTAGATAACCGGTGTACGGGTCGATGTACCCCTGCTGAGCTTGAGGGTTATATGACGGGTATCCTTGGGAATCAACGCGTTAGTTCTATTATTTGGCGAAATCGGGGACGTAGTACCACTTTGTTCCGGATAGTCGCTTTTTGGCGGGACTTGGGGTGAACTAGAAGCCAAGGGAGCCTGTGGCACGGACTGTCGTCGTTGTTGTTGGGGTATATTTTGTGCACTTGTCTGCTGAGTACCGTACTGATTGGATGAGGCTGAATAGTAGCTCATACTGGAGTGCGCAAATGGGACGAGGGGGATCTTTGACCGGTTCTTGGAGGGCCTTTATCCATCTCGTCCAAGGCGGCGCAACAGTGCCCCGGACGAGCCGCGTTGCAAGACAAACAGACTCCCACAACTACGTTCAAACTGTCAGGTGGGCACGGCGGTCTTCGATTTGATTACCAGATGGATGGATTGATTCAGAAGCATCAGTCGAACGTAATTTCACCCCCGCAGTCATACCGTGGCGGTTCCTGAGAGATGAAATCGATGGACCCTCTTTCTCATGGAACGGCAAGCGCCGATACTCCATTCGCACTCGCCGCGACTACTCATTGCTTGACTCATTGTAGGACTTGTGACGCCCACGCGCGATTGCAAAGACAGTCGAGGGGAACGATCGGGGACAATGTGGTGAGTGCGTGCCTATTGCGTGCCTGCTATATGCATGCTTGATAGGACCTCGGGGGCAAGGTAATAAGCGCGTCTTGAATGTATCCTATATGGGCTTCGCAGGCTTACTGTATCAATGGAAAAAAAATTTACAGTAAAAAAGGCAATGATATGAGCTTTTGAAAGGCTACCGCGAGCTTTCGGTTCGTGAACCGTCGTCAGTGATGATCTAGAAATACGGGAGCTTGAATCAGACACTGCTTCGGGCGTTCACTGGCACGCATTCACGACACGAGTGATTGGCCCAGATTGAGTCGTGAATGGGTGCATCATAAGTTAGCTGTATGTGACAGCGTCGCCATCGGACTTAGTCGTTGGGCGGTGGGCTCTAAGCCACGGTCGGCATAATTTGTGGCGTGTATCGTGATAACATATTAATGGAACGAGGGAGTAGGGACGTAATAGGTACAATTTCATTATCATACGATCTTTGCTGCTATATAGAAGTTACATGTGGTGTCGTTACCTACAACCATTACCGCGGCCTGGTTTGGGGTTCGCGTCGAGTCACATTTACGCCATAGTAGGACCCTTGGACCTGAAGTGCTTGACGTTCCTGCTCCCTGCAGACGCGGCCACACACGCGCTCGCCGGAGCGGCGTGGACGCCTCTTGCACATCGCGCAGGGCTTCGCAAACCCAGTTTCTATCGCCTGTCTGCAGATCAATTGAGTTTCGCGGAAGCGACAGCGCTTGATCATCATGTCAGACGCACAACTCGTGGCCATGTCCGCAATACTCCATCTGCTCTTGTTCAGTAACATTGTAGTACGCCCCATACTGACAGCCAGGAATAATGCATCTCTGCTGTGTTCCGGGGCTCGCGTCTACCGACAGCCGCGCGCCCTTCCGGGCCTGCGCTTGTGGCGAGGGTGGATCATAGTGCTGCGAGGAGGCTGCTGCGTCGTGAGCACAGTATACAGCTAAACTGAAAGAAGGACGGGCATACAACGGCGTTGTCGCCCAAGTGAGGGCTGAGTCGGGGAGGGTGGATTATAGTCCACTCCTGGCTGCCGGCCGTGTGAACCGGAACGCGATGGACGTCCCGCGTTGACAGAAGTAGCGCTGGGAGTAGGGATCCATGTGGTAGAGAGGTGATGATCTATGGAGAGCCGCGATGGTGGTCAGCTGAACACTTTCTATGCCCAACAGAGTCATCGTACAACTCACAATCCTGCGGCGGACCCGAATTGTTGAGTTGAGGAGAAACCGCAGTAGCTTGAGGCACGGGCTGTTGGTGGCCCCGGCGCGAATCACGGGACGTAGAACCTGAAGCGCCCCCTGTGAACTGTGGTGCGGTCGTCCCGGTACGCACCGCCGAGGCAACTTGAACGGGGGAGATCAGGGCTGGGTACGCCGCTGGAAGTGGCACTGTCAGTATGCGTGAGCGACCAGTGGCATGACCAAACGACGTCAGTCAACGACCCACCCGCGTGTTGTGGTGCTTCTGATGCTGCTGCTAGCTGATTTTGCTTGGGGTAGGGGTAGGAAGTTACTGCAGCGGGTGCGCCATGCTGTTGGAGACTCTGAGCCTGCGCATGCGATGCTTTTTCCAAGTTAGCCCGTGTTACCAGCGTCACTCCTCCCGCTTGGGACGGAGCAGGTCCGGTTGACTCACAGGCAACATTGTGATCAAAAGAGGCAGCACCATTCGAAGTAGGAAGGGATGTGTTGTCCCATGTCTGGGCGAAAGGGTCGTAACCATTCATGGATGACTTCGAAATGGTGGAAATGGTGGTGGTGGTGGTTAGGTTGTACACTCTAACAGAATACTGTTTTCTGTCGGGGGAGTGGTGAGAATGAGCCCTGGGAGTGCCCTGGGCCTGCTGGTGTGTCTGTAGGGCGCTACTAATGCACGGGACTCATGAATTTGTATAAATATTTCCACGAGATTGCGCCAGTAACTTGAGCGCTGTACTTCTCCCTTTCGGACCCTCTATCTTAGTTACAATAAACTAAAATTAATGACCGCTCCGACACCTGGCACTGGTGCACAGCAAAAGACGTTATGAAGTTGATACGAGTTCGGCTGCAAAGTGAACGACCACGGCCGGAACCAGATGACACGACGAATGCGGCACAGGCGCAATCTACTCTGGATGCTTACACAACGGTAGTGACCATCACGGCACGTTCCATGGCGGCCGTGATCATGCATTGATCATGGGTGTCGGTTTGTCGGGCGTGTGTCTCGTCGAACGAGGCAAACCAGCCGACTTTATAACTGCCACTGCCGACGAACCAACCATCTGGGATCATGGCAAACCTAGAATCGGATCTGACTTGAAGATAAGGGCAACTGACGGAAATGAACTCGCGATGTCTCGTACCCAGCTCCCGCCGCCATCAGGCGCAAACTTTGAAGAAGCACAGTGCTCTGCCCAAATTGGGAAGGACTGGGGAACTGCTTGGCGCTGCTGAGCACGAAACAAAGAGGTGCCGGGCGTAGAGCTCTACACCTGTAGTACAAGTAAGTCTACTTGACCCGATCGATCCCGTGGAAACCGGATCTCCGTATGGAAGAATCGCATCGGGGAAATCGCATCGGGCGGACACTGCCTGGCCTCCTCGGTGACCGGCCCGAAACCAGCGAGGATGAGCTGCGATGGTCGTCCAATACAGTACGCCTCACGCCAGTGTCTGCACACACTCTGAAATGGAGAACATTGCCGAGCGCAACATTCATCTAGAGACCCATGGGAAAAATTCTGCCCTGCCAAAACCAATGGATAAATCTCGGACGGTGTACGTACATGCTAATCAACGCCAGAACATGCGACTTCTCTTGGATGCTTCTCCAGTCACAAGGGGTAGACCGCACCTTGAGCGGTGTGTGATCGTGTCTAGCCGAGAGGGACGGCGAGAGGAACCCCAAATCTCGCACAAAATAGGTGTGCATCGAGGATTCACATGCAACGACAGGAGGTGGGCGAGACAACCGCCAAGCCAACAACGCCTACGCCGCGGCAAGCATATTCCGCCACTGCTGTCCACCAACCTCGCCAAGTACACGCTCAACCTCTGCCGGCTCCAGATTGAGCACGATGCGCCGCGCACCGCGTGCCTCGGACAACACGACGCGCGCAGCAAGCAACGCGTCGAGCACGCCCTCCAGTTCGCGCGGTGCAGGCGCGCTGTCCGCGAACACGCCCGCGTACAGGTGGTGCTGGTGCTGCACGTCTGCCCAGGGGATCTCGTCGACGCCAGTGCGGCGCACGCACTTGAGCAGCGCGGCGAGCAGGATCCGCTCGTGCAGCGCGAGCGCGCGCAGAAATGCGGCTGTCGGCGAGTTCTGCAAGTCGCGGATGACGTCCTTCACATCGTCGGTTCGCGCCGCGCGCTCGAGCGGCTGCACGAGCTCCACTGTCCGCCTGTCGGCCCCGTCGGTGGGCCATACGATACGGGAGAGCAAGTGATAGACTAAGGACGTACCGGCAGACGTCGAGCACGCGTCGAGCGTCCCCGGAGATGCTCGACACCTTCATCGCCGCAAACTTGACCGCGTCGGCTGAGAGCACGTCAGTGCTTCCCCCGAGCCGAGCGTGCACGATTTGCTCCAGCTGGGGTGTCGTATAAGGTTGGAAATTGATCCGAACCATGCCTACCAGCGTCCATCAGCACTCTTACAGTGAAGGCGTGACAATGGCTCACCGAGTCGGGAACGAACGCGGCCAGACATGACGCGCTCCGGAAGGTCCATGGTATTAGCTACGGCGAGAACGACCAGCTTTGAGCCAGCGAGCGTCGGCCAGTTGAAGAAGTTATACACCACGTCCTGCTTGGCTGTCATCAACTGGTCCAATTCATCCATCAGCACGACACTGTATCCGTCTTGAGCCGACCGACCTGTTCTATGAGACAAAACGACCGACCAAGCATGACCACCTGGTCCCGCACTCCGGAATGACCCGAAATGCCGCGACAAGTTCTTCAGGGCTGCCTTTGCGCTGAGACGCAGATGTCCGTCGGTTGCCGAGTCGTGCCCCGAAATAGCCTCCCAGAGCAGGCCATAAGCCGCACTCGGCTCGGGTATCCGCAAGCCGTTGATCTCGACATACGTGAAGGGGTTCGTCTCCTACTCAGGGCAAAACATCGCATCAATTCTTCAGCGCCAGAGCCATCAGAGAACATACGTTCTGCTCCGCCATGCGTTTCAACTCTCTCACCACTGCATGCACAGTGGCTGTTTTACCCGTTCCCGGTACGCCTGAGATGTCTGTGCCAGCAATGAGGATGGGCCACCGCCTCTAAAGAAATAGCGAAAAACAACGCACAAATACACCCGCCGCTTCCCTCCTCCAGCAACTCCTCTACCCCGCGCGTGACCCGTGCATATTCTTCGGTGCGACAAGGAAGCGCCTCAGGGCGCGCGCCGACATGCAGCGCATGCATCGCGCGCAACCACGGGTCCGTCTCCGTCGACGCCTCGCCAAGGGCGAAAGCGCCGGCCATTTCGGGCGGCGGAGCCAGCATAACAGGGCGACGGGCGCGGGCGCGAATGGCACGTTTTGAGTGCGGGGTCGGTGCGGCCAGAGTCGCCGGCGCGACACGTTTGCGGCGCGGCGTTGTGGGCGTGGAGGCGGCGGAGGCGGCACGCCTGCGCCTTTTGGAGGGCGTGCGGGGAATCGCGATAGGGTTGTCGTCGTCATCGGGGCGCAGGATACGCGCGGCGGAGCCGACGCCAGAGGATTCGCCGTCCGATCTGCCTCTGTACTCCCCGTCGCTGTCTGCGCCATGCGCCGTGTCGGGATCATCCTCAGCGACCTTCCTCCGCCGTTTCGCGACGGGCTGGACGGCAACCACCCATGGAGCACCGGTACCCCATTCGACACCATCTGCCTTGGCGCGTTCGAGGGACTGTTCCCAGTGGCCGCGCCAGTCCAGTTCATAGTACAGTCCACGTCGAGAGTCTACTGCATTTACGCAGCAGAAAGTATTCTCCATCGTGGATAGTGGAGCTTTATATCGAGAGGATGTGGGGGTATGACTTGTCATCCGAGTAGATGAGACGACGCAATGGGAAAGGATGGCAGAGGTGTTGACGACAGAAGTTGCGTCAAGGGAGAGGTAGATCTCGTTCTATAGAAGGGGAGTATTATGGGTTATGTGGAAAGCAGCAAGGATATGGCGTACCGGTAGATGCCCCCTCTTCGCACGCAATTGCGCAAGTTCAGTTGGGCGAAGGAACCAGTGCACCTTTGCGAGCGTCTGCGAATCTGTGACGGGCCTGGATACCTCCCATAGAGCAATTATAATGCCAACGCTTGGCCTCTTAACGTTGGTCGCGAGAAGTACAGTGTCTCCGACTGAGAACTCTTCTGATGCTACACTTCCGACCTTGTCAGATGCACGCGAAGAACGAGAAAACTGCGCATAGAATGTTGTGGACGAGTCGTCAGTAGACTCCTCGTCGTCAATCAGGTCTGTAGAGACGGTGTTGCGAGTATGAAGCGGAGGAGATGACCACTTGTCGTCGCGACGTTGCGAGAGGGATGACTGGTTGGCGAAAACAGTAGGTTGATGCCGCTTAGACCGTCGAGGCGTCTGTGGTGTTGTTCGACTCTCGAGCTCACTGTTGACTGCCATGACCAGGGACTGTCACACCGTCACAAACGCGACGCGTCTTGTCACAGTACCGGTCATCCGGGCCGGCCTATAATACGCGTCTTGCTAGCGTTCATGGATGAGACTGTAGCAAATACATCTCGTAGATTTAAAGCCAATGCTCTGAAAATACAGGGAGAACGTGGATACAACAAAAACAATTCAGCTTTCCTCCAGCTCTGCCAGAAGTTGTTCCTCATCAAGTATCATGTCGGCGAACATCTGCCAATCAATCATGGTACATGAGTCATTTCCCCTCCCTAGGATTTTTGGAGGGGCTCACCGATGCATCCACGACCGTCTTCTTCCCCAGCTCCTTCTCCAGCTGGAGCCTCAGCCCATCCCAATTTGGAGCGTCCACCTTGCGTAGTTTGCATCCGTGGACCGCCAGTGCATCTGCGCCCTCGTTACCTGCCTCACCTGCGTGCCCACGTACATGTTGAAAATCGACGTGCTGGCCGGCTTGTTTTCGCCTGGAGATCAAGGCATCCGCGTACATTATTATCTCCGAGTTTTTGACCCGCATCCCCTGGGATGTACGAAAATTCTCGCTGCGCCAGCGAGAAAGCCAATCGCGAATGCCTGCACATCTGGTTAGAAAGAGTGGGTGAGCCGGTGATATACATAAATACATTTTATGGCGTATTTCGAGTCAGTTTTGATGACAAGGGGTATTGGTGTTGTTGGGGCCGTTTCGAGAGCACGGATGATGGCCTATGGCGACGTACTTCAGAGAAAGATTCAGCGGTGAATATTTTAACTGAGCGCACAATCAGCTCGGCACGATTGTTAGTCTGCGGGCTGCCTGGACAGCGTTCGGAGAGGTTTCTGCACGGGAGATGCGGTCAGTGAACTGGACGCGTGTGATCGAGAGAACACACACCGAGGATCACTAGGGCCCCACCACACGCCGATGCCAGCAACGGACCCAGCCTGCCCATTTCTCGAACAAGCACCGTCTGTGTATACGACATCCTCGAACGCCGTCAACGAGGAGGACCTGGTGGGTTTCGATGGCCCCGCTGTGGCGCTCAGCGGTCCATTGGACGGACCGGCGAGGAGTAGTGACTCGGACCCTGACCCGGCGGCAGGCGTTGGTGTGATTGTTAGTGGGGGGGATGACGCTTTCGTTAGCGGACTTGAACCAACAGAAACCCTTGTCTCCACTGGCTTGATCTCGGACCTTATGGAGTGTGACGTGCCGCGTTGTTCCACATCCTCAGGCAGCTCGCCCGCGATCCATGCCGTTGCCTCGTCGAAAGTCCTCAGCTTCTTAAACACCGCACGAGGATAATGGACCACTTGCTCGCGGCAGTCTTCCCTGGTCACACAAAGAGTCAATGATATTGCGCTTAGTAGTAAGGGTGCCGAATGTAACCATGTATTGTATATACCTGGCTCTCTGCCAACTCTGACAGCATAGTAGACCCGGGGCGCTTTTGGCATCGTGTCAGAGCAGCAGCGGACTGCGACAGCCAAAGGACGAGAGAGGCTATGGTTAGTGTGAGGGTGGTGGTGGTAAACGTGTAAATGGACTGATATGGCTCGACGGGACAACAGCCACATTGACTTGTTCTGGATCGGTAGGGTTTTTCGTGTTCTCTTGTTCCTTTGTGGTATTCCTCGCGTTCTTACGTATGTATCTTGTCTCATTTTCGTGGCTCGTTCAAATAGTCGAAGAGACGTCATGACGAAACTCGATAGTAGTGCAGCACCGGACTGTACCAATTCTGCCCAGAAAATGATAACTGCCATCGTTCCTTGTGACATCCCCTGGACCCTGGACTGACAGCCTCACCGACTCGGAGGCGTTGTCAGTCCTGCTGCCGCGGATAATCCACCCTTGAAAAGCCTTCTATATCGTCACCCTTCTCTTTTGCTTACGCCCCAACGGCCGACCAGCACAAGCCAATCTGTCGCTCGTGCTCCGTTCACGGCGGCATCGCTCCCCGTTGAGGGTCATGGGATCTTAAGTCTGAATGTTCCAGGAAATTACTCCGCAGAATCTCCTACGAGGACTGCCTTGTTGCAGGCAGAGGGACGCGTACGCTCGGTTTCACACTGTCATTGGGGCGGACGATCTAAGCTGACCACCTGTACCTTCTGTACACTAAGGCCATCTTTAGGCATCATGCAAGCCGCATCCCGCTTGGTGCTGTGGTGTTGAACGCCACCACCCTCTTCACCGTGCGCCAGCTCGACGCCCCTCCAAGGTGCGCTGCCCAGCGCGCCATGGCAATCTTCTGGCGAGGGTCGCCCAGGGAGAGCTGAGCGAAAGGTCGACGACAATTCGAAACGGGCTTCCTGCGGTCGAGATGAATCGTGCGCAGGGCACACACAGCGCTCTGGCTTCCTGGAGACGGACACCGACCGTTATACGGACGCATCAAGACCGACGAGTTGCGTAACACCGATGAAGAGCAAAGCTCCATTTGTGGAGCGAGCTGGGGAAAAGGGCTATCTTTTTAGCCACCGCAGGGACCGCTGAAGCTTAAAGGGCTCCCATTCGTGTTGTGGCGGGTCGTGGTGTGGCAGGAGCAGCACTAGAGCTTGCTGTGTCGTTCAGGGACACGTCGGTAAAAAATCACGTTCCGACGCTGCACGCGCTAAACACCGTCGACATCAACCGCGTTTGCCTGCCCGCTGGCAACCCAACATCCAGTAGCAGCTCTCCGAAGGCGCACTCGGCGAAGCGTATCGGGGACCGGTTCCCCGCAAGCACTCTCGGAGAGAGGTATGGAAGCTTTCATTCCGCCTGGCTCACGGGTGGTATGATTGTTGACACTTTGACGACGTCTGTGGCCAGACGCAAGCGGGGTGCTTAGCACCTCGGCTGTCAGACTACAAGTACGTGTGGTCCTGACACATTAGACCAGACATTGTTTATCTGACATCGTTTCGCAGCTCAGAAAGCAGTATGGAATTACGGGTATGAGACAATAAAATACACAGCAAAGAATCGGAACGAAATAAGGCAATAATGTACCAAACCTGAGGGCTATGAGAGCAATCAAAGATGATAGTTGCTAGGAACTCACAAGAATAATCATTCGTCACTGCCAGGCTCGACCTGGGGGCCATCGACACCCTCAGAATCCTCTGCCGCAGCTTTCTTTGACCGCTTCGGAGCTTTCTTGGGGGCCCTCTGCTTCACCTCTTGGCCACGTTTGGGATTCTCAGGCGCATCTCTCCACAACGCGCCAATCTAGAAACGATCGTGAGTGAAAAGAAGAACAAGAGGAGTCGAGACGTACATGCTTCATGGCGTCCTTATTAGTCTTTCCGGGGTTTTCTGCCAGGTAGGTCTTCATATGTTCTTTGACAAAAAGGTTATACGCGGAGGGAGGACGCTTTGTCTTCCCCTCGGCTGCGGAGAAGTGTAAGTATATACGCATATATGCAGGCAAGACACGAACTATCTTTCGGCTTTGTGTTGGCGCGACGGGTCGCGGTCTTGGTTGTGGTCTCTACGGATAGTGTGAATGATAAAGAGTAACAAGCGACACAAGGGGGACACACCCGTTGCAGTCCTGGCCATGGCGAATGAAAGTGAAGAAGTGGAAAGGGGCCATAGGGAAGACCTTATATTGTAGTCGGGGTCTGAATCCTAAGGACGCGTTTGATCAACAGAGCGAGATCACGTGTGATGGAGTGAGTAGCAGTTGGTCCGTGCGCCCATGTCTAAAAATAAACGACGGTACTTATGTAATCCAAAAGAAAGTGTGTTCCTCTCGCAAATAGCCGGGAGACTATATATATCGTTCTCGCCGTCACGACGCCTCTTTTCTCTTAACCACGCTCGTCGCCGCCTTGTCGCGCTCCTTCTCTTCTCCTTTACACCCGTCTTTTCTATTCTTCCACTACCCATCCTTGGTCGCCATAATGGCCCGCTCCGCTCTTTCTGTTTTTGTGGCCGTCGCCTCTGCTTCATATGTTGCTGCCCAGGTTCCTACCTTCCCGGCAACGCCCCTCGCCTCGCTGAGTTTCGCCTATCCTTCACAAGTGGTGTGTGCTGGTCTTGTTCGGATTTTCTCTGTCAAACCGTCTGACTTTCGTGTTCAGCCCTACAAAGCTGTCCCTGATTCTTATGTTCGCGGGACTCAAACCGGATACAACATCTGCAACTCGACCACTGAGAACCAGCAGTCCCTGTGTCAGACTGCGTTTGTCAACAGCATTTCTGGTGCGTTTGGCTTGACGCTTATCTGGTCCTAGGGTTGACGTAGCGCTCAGACTTCTGTGTTTTCGCTCCTCCCACTGTCAATTCGACCATTGGTGACACGGAGGGTGAGGAAGTTATCTGGTGCTCCAAAAAGGGCCATGGCGGTCGGTTGATTCCTGGTGGAACCATCACGGGTGTTCAAGTCCTCAATAACGCCAACTACATGCAAATTGTCGCTTTTATGAGTCAAGTCAACATTAATATCAACCCGCAGGACTTTGGTGGTGAACTTGACCCTCACGGGCAGGATCTGGTGCGTTGTATTCGGGGAGCATGGGAGAGTTGTCCTCTGATCGTTTGTCCCAAAGAACGGAAATCCGATGGGTGGTTTGATGTACTCGACTCATTTCAGTTCAGATAGCACTACTGTTCAGCAAATCCATGAGTGGAACATGTTCGCTTCTCGATCAGCTTTCCCATTTCGAGTACTAATATTGCCTTCAGGTTTGTTGGTGGTAATGTCTCCGCGCTCAAGGTTTGCAATCCTTCTGGATCCAACCCGGCTGGTTTCTGCCAGCACACACTCGATCGCATCGGTGTGGCATACAACATGCCCAACAATGCTCAGAATAATGTCTTCGAAGTGTGCGACTCCGATGCTATGGATATCCCTGGCGTCTATACCTTGAATGGACAAACGCTTTCATACTCTCAGCCTGCCGAGTCCCTGGGCCCGATATCAACAATGCCCTACACTCCCCGTATCCCTTCCAGCTCTAACTGCCAAACCTTCCAGAGTTCCTCTTTATACACGGATCTCGTTTCCGTCTCAGCTCCGACCCCATCCGGCGCATCGACTTCTACTCCTACCCCATCAGGGAATAGCGGCTCGACTGGCTCTCGTACTAGCAGCGGCTCTCCCGCGTCGTCTACATCCGGGTCCAACGGTGCTGGTGCGGTCACCATCTCCCTGTTTTCGAGCATTCTTGGTGTCGCATTCTCTGTCGCGTTCCTTGCGTAGATGGATATGTTTGACGCTCTTATGATCTGGTATGATGGTTGAGGGTTCGTGGCGTAATGGAGTGGGTGTTTGAGACATGACGATAGCGGACGCTCGTTACTCTATCAATTTGCGTATACCGTGCATTTCTTATTCCGAATCTATTTCTTTTCGTTTTTCCTGTGGACCTTGGATTGACTATCTTTGCACATTGTTGAGAAGTATGTGCGGAAGTGGACGATCGAATATAGGATATTCTTTTTTTTAAAAAGCTTTGGTGCAGGTAAGGATTTGTTCGGTCTGATTGAGTGGTACACTGCCCATCATGTATACATACATTCCCGCTCACCACCACTGGCGTGTAAATCTTTGTCACTTTCACTTACTACGACGCATGGTAGACGCTCGGACCTGATGTGAAGGCAAACAAATGTCGAGAACAAGTAAAGCCAAAGTGATTGATTGGTTGCGACCACTGTCTACGTCGCGAACGGGCCCCTTTCTTAGTTCTTTGCCGATTGATAGTGGCAGCTCGAGCGTAGCGCCCGTCGATCGTTGACAGGGCGGGAGAGAACTCCTGGAATTCTATTGCGGCTAGCTAGTCCAACTCTCACGCCTTTGTCTCCCTACTCAGACGTCTTCATAGGGCGAGCGTGAACCGGCCACAGGTAACTTATGACTGACGGAGAGGGTCGCCCTTGTTGTCCAAATCGGCGTCCAAAACACAAGAACTTATAATTAATCCCGGTGGGGATACAATTCCGAACTTCTCATTGATCCCGTGGGGAATGCAATTCCGATCTGTACGTACAGTAAGTTAGTCCTTCTGAGGATGGAACGGTCCAGGTTGTCATCACCGAGGCGCCCCCATGCCAGCGCCGATATTTCTTGTCCAGCTTCACCCCGTCCACCCCTCACACTCTTTAGTCCCCCCATCGCACAAGCACCCAGTCCCTATTTCTTGTCCTTTTCCTTTGCAAGACTATGGACGGAGATACTATTCAGGATGATCTTGAACAAGGTGTCTTACCATCTCCGATACAGGGTTCGTGTTCCCCTTCCTCCTCCAAATCCGTGACTCACGACTATTTTGACAACAGTGCCCTCACCACCTGGCACATCACTACTTGGTGGATCTACGAGTTTCAGTCCAATCAGTTCTCCTCAGTCTGCACAGACCTCCGACTCTGCCTTCGAAAAGTTCTCTCTAGGTGAGCAACGTTTCACTTTCCTGTTATGTCTACTCACTGCACCCACAAGACGATGGGCTTGGCAGCCCTCAGGTCATGGGCAATTTGCATCGCAGAGATACAGGTCCTCTTGGCCAAGCTCAATACGGCGATCCATCAGCCAAGATCTGGGGGTTGTATCTCTCACTAGCAGAGAAGTTTGACAAGGAACACGGTGACAGTTGGGCAGGAAACACGGATGGGGTGTTGGTATTTGTGCGTGTACACTCCTGCCATTTTTCAAATCGAGGTTGTACTCAACTCGAGACCTGCGTCTACCTACACAGACCGGTCTTTTCTCTGCGACGGTGGCTACTTTTATCGTAGCTAGCTACCAAAGCCTGCAGCCCAACTCCAGCGACACCGCTGTCCTCTTACTTTCTCAAATCTCGCAGCAGCTGAGCGCGCTCGCCAACGGCACACCCTCGCCCGCCCCATTGGCGCTCCCTGATGCGGCTTCGTTCCAACCTTCCCCTGCTGCCGTGCGCGTCAACACGCTGTGGTTCATCAGTCTTGGCATGAGCACGGCCTGTGCGTTGTGGGCGACTCTCATGCAGCAGTGGACTCGCCGGTACGTGCAAGTCGCCGATCGACCGTACGCACAGCCAAAGCGAGCGCGCATCCGTGCGTTCTTCGCCGACGGCGTCGAAAAATTCGCGCTGTCAGCAGCAGTCGAGGTGCTCCCCGTCCTCCTGCACACGTCTGTGTTGCTCTTCTACATTGGGCTCATCGACTTTCTCCTCAACATCAATCACACCGTCGCCTTTACCATGCTCTCGCTCGTCGTGCTCTGCGTCCTGGTGTACCTTGTGCTGTCCATCATGCCGCTGTACTTTCATAACTCGCCCTACCAGACCCCACTCTCTGCAGTCTTTTGGTTCATGCGAGAAGCGGCACCACTCGTCAAGCTGTGGTTCCACAAGCACAACGAATCGGTCCAGCGCAGCATGCTCGAGCGTCGTGAAAAGATCGCGCTGGGCATGCGTCGTGCGCTCGAAAAGACCGCTGCCGGTCTCACGTGGGAGAATGACGCCCAGGCGCTCAAGTGGACGTTGATGTCCCTGGACGAGAACCACGAGCTGGAGGAGTTCCTCGACGGGCTCCCCGGCCTCTTCCGCACCTCAAGCCACCCGCCCTCCCCCGAGCTCCGCACCGCCCTCGAGGAGCCCATCGAGTCCGTCGCCGACAAGCTCCTCGCCACCTGCTCGACCGGCCTGCTCCCCGACCCGGCCCGCCGCCAGCGGCTGACGATCTGCTTGAGCGCCGTCTGGTGCTTCCGCCAAACGATGGAGCGGCACTTCAAAGCGGTGCGGGAACAGTGGACCCATAGCAAGGGGACGAACGACCCGTGGTGCCCGCTGTCGACCGAGGCGTGGGTGATGGCGGCGAACATGACGGCGGACTCGGACCCAGTCACGGCGCTGCGCGCGCATTGCGTGCAGGCGCTAATTGTGATGATGCGACGGTATGGACGGTGGCACTGTCCCAAGTACGAGTGGTCCGCGCTGCTGCAGCGGCAGCTGGGCGTCTCGTCGCACCTGATAGAACGGTTCTTGCATAGGGACTACCTGCAGCTAGCAGTGGCGGCGAACCTGCTGGCGAACGCGCTGCCGCTGCTGCGCAAGATGGAGGCCGATAGCGGCCCGGCCACGTCGCTCAAGGTGGAGGTGAAGAAGATTTTGGACTCGATATGCCACGGGCTGGACGCGACGGACGTGCCGGAGGACCTGCGATCACGGTTCGTTGATTCCGCGGAGGTCTTGGCGGTATTTCATGTGCGTGATCCTGCGTCGCGAGGAGGCCAACATCAGCACAGGAAAGTGTTTGATATGGACGGGCCTTGGTCGAAGGTCTTTACTTCTGGTAATAGCACAGAAGACCGCAGGACCCCTGTGCGTGCGCCTACACTTACTCGACTGTCGTTGTCAGCAGCTTCATCCGTGATGCTAGCATAGTGTAGTCAATGTACTAATTGTGTATGATCATATTATATATTGTATCGCGTGAGCCAATGTGCTCCAAAGGTGACCAGGCCTTCGCTCACGAACCGCTACCATCACCACCGTCGGGTGGCCAAGTCATCATGCATCAGGCCTCAGGGTTGTCGACGACCTGCAGTTTCAAGTGAGCGATGAGGGTGAACTCGTCTACCTACTCGCCGACGATGACGACGACGACAGACCTCCTCGAGCCGGACGAGTGCGCCCGCTCCGGAACGACTACGACCTGCGCCTCGAGCGCCCCGACTCACATCGCAGGCGCGCACTGAGATTGCAAAGCACCTCGCGCCGCCCGCGGTAAGTCTGTCCACACACACGTATACAATAGATTTAGGAATACACGATCACGCTCGACGATCGTAAATGGCGCGCGCGTGCACAGCCGGCGATAGATCGTTGACTTCGGACGTTCGCGGATCTCCCGTGGGGCTGTGTCCGATTGTCGCACAATTCCGCGCGGCGGCACGGTCCCGTCTCTAGCTCCCGTTCATCCGGGCCGTGCGTGCGTGCCCCCGTGCGTCGTCCCCGCCTCGCTAACGATACCAAGGCACTTCGCTCGCTTCGGACCAGGCGCGATGGACGTCACAGTCCAAACCGGCGAAGCTATGGAATCATAGGATTCACGGTAACTCGAGCCATTGGTGCTAATAAACTAGCCTATAATAATACCATGGTGCATTCGTAACGGCGTCTAACTCGCGCTATCTTTCTGACCAGTTAGTTTCCCGGGTTTGAAAACTCTGCTAAATCAAGTATGTACATCAGGTGCTCAAAGCCAGGCGTCCCAAGACCTGTAACCTATTAGGGAGCCCAAGGTCAGCAAATGGCGAAAGTCAATAGACACAAGACTGGCGGGACGCACAGGGTCCCATCCAGCGATGGCAGAGAATCCATTGGTGAGGCAGCCCGGATTCTCACCAGACGTGATGTCGTTGAGGCCAATGCGGCCGCGACTGTACGTCCAGGGGTTCAGAAAGCCGAGCGGAGGCCTGCCTTCCGAAAGTAGATGGTCATTGAGAGAGATAATTCCCGCTACGATCTGTACATTGGCGGTCAGCTGGATGGACGACGCAGAGAGGTGGGAGGTGGGAGAAACGCACTGGCGTCGAGCAGCCTGTTCCGTCCAGGACAATGACTTTACCGTTGAGGAAAATCCGGATCCCCATCGCCTGCGCGGCGATATCTGGGATGTCGCGGCCCCAAGGACTGCACAAGAGTTACAACGCGAGAATAGGTCGGATCAGGTCACGGAAGCAAACGTACTTGTAGAGGCCGTAATACTGATTGCCGAGGCCCTGGAGGAAGGTGGATACGGCCTGCTGTTGGTAGCCCGGGTGCAGAAAGTAGTTCGAGAAGCCGCCCCCGCCTCGCTGCAATCTCTGGCATGTAGCCCGTCGCTCCGCCAACGGTAGTGACATAGGGACCTGCGAAAGCGTGACCGTGTGGTGAGCCACCTGTACCTGCGCTTGTGTACTGCTTGCGAGCAGAGAAAAAAATGCCACACGCACAGGTTGCGGGGAAGACAGGAGTGAACTGGACAGTGCCGTCATTAGTCTTGCAGTCCCCTTCGCCAGCGCCGTCGTCGCCGCTCGAGAAGAGGCCACTGGCGCCACGCGTGCCGAGCTGCGCGAACAGGAAGCACACCCGCACCGCATACTCCATCGGGAATTCCTTCTCATAATTGCTGTATGACGTGGTGATCGTCTGCGAGATGCTCGGCTGCCTGAGGACGGTGTCCAACCAGGCAAGGTAAACGTCGCGGTTCTGCGAGCAGCCGGTGCTGTAGAAAGTGTGCGGGGTTGGATATGCCATCCCCTCAGTAATCTGAAGGTCGAGGTTCGCTTCGATGCCGGGTTGGCTCGGGTCATATTTGCCGCCGTTGACCAGTACGACGGTAATGGTCGCATCGGTCTCGTCAATGTCGGAGCGGTATTTGCCCATGAACGCGTCCAAGTCCGCCGGGCTCGGGTAATCTCCTTTATATCCTGCAATCCCGAGCTTGTTCTGGCCCATCGCACTGGGCACGTAGGCAAACGTGCTGTACATCCAGTGCAGGACTGCTGGCGTGATGGGACGAACGTCATCGCGGCTCGACAACACCGTCGCGGGCTCTCCCGATGCCGACTTCACCAGCCTAGCTGCTGCCCCGCTGGAGCGCTTGCGCGGTGTCTGCCACTGCGTGAGTGGGAAGGAAAAGTATGTCATCGGTGCCACGGTCTGCACGTGCCTGTGCAGCGCCGCAGGGGGCGAGTAGCCAACTGTATGGACAATGGTCTCGTTCGTCTTGGTGTGCGTGTAAAGCTGGTATGACGCGCCGAGGTCGTTAGCTTGGGAAGCGGACACCCCAGTGACGGTTAAAGAACTGCCGCCGTTTGTCACTGAGATAGAGGAGGAAGGTACGCGATGGTGCTCGAGCCAAGAATGGACGAGCTCGAGAGTGTCTGGGTGCGGAGCGACAAGTTCGGCGATTTGCTCCTTAGACAAGTAAGCGCCATATCTGTACCGGAGCAGCGACACAAATGAGTACATGGGTGAGCGAAGCCATGGTGGAGAAGACGTGCTTTGGATGCCCGGGATTGCTGACCTCGTCGACCACGTCAATCAAGGCGTTCTCAAGTGGGGTTTGAGCGCAACGTGGAGGTCGATGATGGTGCCGGCTGGCGGGGGGCCCAGGCACTCCCAATTCTCCGGGATGGTATTTCAAGAGTGTTTCAAGCGGATGTCGTCCCAACGTTGTGAGAGGGGCGTCGCAAGGCGGCCAAGAGGAAGAGTGGAGAGAAGGAAGAGCACAGAGATCCAATGGTAGCACATGATTACAGGAGGTCACCGAGACGCTGTCTACGACACAACGAGTTGTGAGGTTAAGGAGGCCAGAAGGTCAGAGAACCCTCAGGCCTCAGGCCCCAGGATTGGGAGGATTTATGGTGGGTCTCAGCGCGGAAACAGAACTCGAATGGTACCAGATTGGAGATTGGAGAGAACACAACGGCGGGTTACGTTTTTGGGTTTTGACGCTGCGGTCAACGACGTGATCCTTGACCGAGACATAATTGAGGGTGAAGCTAAGTCCGACTTGATTTTTTTTTAAAAAGAAGCTAAGTCCGACACAGCCCAATAAGAGGGGTATCCGAACTTGAAGCCTCTGCAATGAACCTTAGAGCGGCATCAGCCAAAAAAACATTCCGCGGACTGTATTAAAAAACCAAGACGAGGGGGTAAGTGAGTTATAGAGGAGGGTTGCCGCTTACCGCAGTCGTAGAATCAGCTATCCCTAACCCCTGGACTCAGCGTTCCAGGGGTGAGGTTGCGAAAACGATGTTGATGTTGATACGCTGATACAGTACCCCCACGCACCGTACTAAGCAAGACTGGGCAAGACTGCAAGTAATTTTGCTATTCCATGATTTGCGTCACAACACAATGAATGACTTCCCATAATCCTTAATCCTATATTTCCCCAACCTATGTGTGATCGAGACTTCTTTAGGATCTGTCTAGGATAGGATATGACCGTGACTGTCAGTGAGGTACCAACCGTAACCCTCGAGAAACTGGAGGAACCGAGCCCGATACCAATACTGACCCAAACAGGAGACCACCGGATACCCATCTGCACTTCCTCCGAATCCGAGACTGTCACGGGGCGAAAGGTGATGACCAAGGTGATGATAGATGATACTATCGGATACAAGATCGGATAGTCATTCCTTTGGACAATCCAACTTTGACCCTGAGTTTACGCCAACCGTTAGAAGAGTCAAGCCCGGGTCCAAGGGCCCAAGGAGTATCTGCCCGGTTAGCTCGGGCCCGCATACCTTCGCCGTCATCCTATCTTCTATGTAACCATCTTGTCTCACTACAAGTCCGACTGAGTTATGGCCAAATGGCCTTCCTGTATATACATAAACCGCGCAGGTCTTCGCCGCAGTGTAAATCATCTGCTTACTTTCCCCGCGTCCGACCTTCAGTCGTTCTTTATATCCCGCTTACCTCGTATCGATCCGCTCGAGTCAATTTCGTGTGTACGTTTATGCACAGCTCAATACGGGAATAATAAAGCGGTCACGTGGATGTTGGGCCACACGTGAGAGCCAAGGGTTGGTTCCTTTGCCCAGCAACCACCACCAGTTATCACCGGCCGACTGGCCAACTTGTCCATGATTGTCGACGGGCCGCACTTTCAAGCGACGGACGAGGGCGAGCTTGTCTTCCTGCTCACCGACGGCGACGACAGCCGGCGCCCGACGGAGCACGACATCGTCGAGCCGGACGAGGAGAGCCTTCTCCGGGACAACTACTACCTGCGCATACCGCTCGATCACCCCGACTCACAGCGCTGGCGCGCCGAAATCGCAAAGTACCTCGCACCGCTCGTGCTAGGCGGTAAGTCCCGCCACCCGCGTATACGCGACGCGTATTGTGTGCTCGTGTCTGGAAATGCACGCTCACGCGCGACACGATCGTGAATTAATTCTACCAAATCGGGCGCTTACACGCACATCCAGCCACGATGGGCCGCCTGCCCTGGACGCTCGCCAGCTTCCCAGCGGGCTACGAGCTCTTCCTACACAAGTCACCACGGCCGCACCGCCGGTCCTCCTCCTCCTCCTCCGGCTCAACCCCACGACGCGACTTCCTCCTCTACGGTGCGTGCCCCGTTCCTCACCAACCAACCAACCAGCCAACACTAACGCGCTTCGTCGAGCAGGCCCGACGGATGTCCCGTTCTTCGCGTCGCCGCTCGAGTTTGTCCGGCACGCCGAGTGGCTGATGCGCGGCGCGCACCGCACGCCTGACAGGAGCCGCGCGCCGCGGTGCGAGTGCAAGTACTGTGACGTCGACGGCCGCAACCGGAAGCAGTCATTCATCTCGCGCGAGTTGAGGGCGCGCAGGGCGCATGTCCTGACGCAGCTCGGGGACGACACCACTGCTGCCGACGTTGACGCGGATGCCGACGCTGATGCGGATGCGGATGCTGACGCTTAGGCTGAAACTATGGTCGAGGTGGAAATTGATCGAGTGAGTACGTTAATATGATCACAGAGGCACCTTTAACATCTAGTGACAGATCAAGCCAAAACCGTGTTGTTGTTTGTACTTTGTTTCAAGGAACTGTATCTATCTGCTCTATCTCCAAGCTGCTACTCGATGTACGGATAATAACCCTCACCAGGGGCTCACATGCTCTATCCACTTGTGCTTGTGTCTTCAGTTTATAAAAATGAGTGTGTAGTGCTTCGTGTATTTATTTGCCTATCGCGAACAGACCGACAACACCAAAAAAAGGTGAAAACGGAGGGAAAAAAAGCAAACCTAAACATTATATATACTATGATCGACTTGGTAGTACAGATATGCGACAGAACTAGCCCAACATGCTTGTGATGAGTAACTATGAGAGTAGGAGAGAGATATAAAGAGAGGTAGAGGCAAAACGAGGGAAGAATAAGGCAGACGCGATTCGACGCAAGGACACACGCGAGATGGAAGAGAGGAAGAGATGAGCAAGGATACACCGCGACCATACGATGCAATAAAAGACATGCTGATATACAATGCGATCCACAAGAAAAGAAGAGAAACTTGCTTGCGTGCGTATGAGAGAAAGAGCCGAAATGATAAGAAAAGATGCGGGCGTGCGAATGCACAACTTGAATATTGATTACCAGCCAAAATAATGAAAGTCATCCCACGTTCGGTTTCGCGCCAACGCGCGTCTCCGTCGTTCGGCGACGCCATCCTCGACCGCCGCCCCCGTGGCACCTTCACCAGGACCGGCACTACTACCTTGCCGTTGTTGTTGCTGTTGTTGTTGACGCTGCTGCTGCTGCTGCTGCGACGGACCAGCCTGTGCGTTCCCATTCACAGCCCTCGCCACGCGCAAGCCGCCGATGCCGACGCCACCACCGCCACCGAGCACATTGCCATTGCGCCTCCCGCCATTGCCAAGCAAGTTGGTCTTGCTCACCTGGCGCTCCCAGAGCAGGTTCCGGCGGAGGCTCTCGCTGAGTTCCGTCGCGAGCATCTGCCGGCGCGTCGTGCGCGGCGTCGTCGGTGGCGCTGGCGTGGGCAGGTTCCACGGGTGATTGAGCGGGATCGGTGCGGTTGCGACGGTCGGTAGGAGAGGCCGCCCGGCCATCCCCATTCCCGGTGCCTGCGGTTGAACCTGGTTGTCCGACGCGCGCCGGCGCGCCGGGTTCGCAAGCGCCGCCAAACGCTGCTGTGCGAGGCTGTGGGACACCTGGATCGTGTCGTCAGGGTCGTCCGGACTGTCGCTCTCGTCTTCAAGCTCCTCGCCCTGTGGGCGGCCCTTTGGTCGGTAGCCGCCGCCGCCGCCGCCGTTAACCTTGCCGTTGCCGTTGCTGTGACCGGATGACGTGGCTGCCCCCATGGGCGCTTGTGCGGTGATCTGAGCAGCCTGGGGGAGCGCGGCGGACGACTTGCCCGATGTGAGAGCGGACGGGATGCCCGGACGCGTCATATCATGCGTGGACGAGACGCGGTAAGGGCGCGCGGGAGGGAATACGGTCGGATCCGGATTGAGCAATTGAGACAACAAACCGGACTGTGAGCGGCCGAGGTTGGAGTACGACCGTTTGGGTTGCTTGACGAACAGCTCGCGCTGGCGCTGTGCCTCGACCACCGCATCGCGTAGCCTAGTTTCTTCCTTTGTTGGTGTCCGCTTGTCTGTCGGGCGCATACCCGCCGTCTCAGCAGGCCCCTCGCTGATATCCCCCGAAGCCCAGGAATCGTCGTCGTCGTCATCATCAGTATCCGTCGTCTCGTATTCGGATGAGCTGTTTGATACAACGATGCCGCGTCTCGGTGCACCACCAGCACCAGCACCAGCACCGGTACGAGTACCACCAGAATTAGAAGTTACCCCTTTGGGAGCAACAGCGGTCGCACCATTCATTTGTTGGGCCTTCGATGGTGGTTGCTGGGGCTCAACTGGAGAGCGTTGCTGGCGTGAGGAACCAGCGACCTTGGTTGCAGCCGCTTTATCTGCCTTGGCATGAAGTGCTGCGGTCCGGGCCTTCGTAGGTTCCTTCCGCGTCACTTGCATAACGTGGCGACCCGAGTTGAGCCGCGCCAACGTCGGACGGGCAGGTGCGTTCCTGGAGGGGCGACCGCGGCCAGTTGGGTGGGAAGAAGCCGAGGCCGTGCTAGCGCGTGTCTGAGTGGACGTGACACTACTCGGCTGCAGCTCGCCCGTTTCTGACGGCGATTTCCCGGTGCTGATTGAACCGTTCGAACCTCGGTCTTGGCCATCACGTTCCGGGGAAGGCGATTGATCCTGTTGCAGAAAAAACCGTCGATCCGAAGGTTTGAGTGTGTCGTCCACGGGGCGCTGGGATTGGGGTTCGGGCTGGGGCTGCAGTCGAAGTAGTTGCGGCTGATGTTGAGGTTGAGGTTGGGTGGCAACCTGAGTAGCAACGGCAACAGGGACCGGAGCAAGCAGTTGGGGTGGTGAAGAGATTGGTTGTGGTGTTGGGACGGGGTTGGAAGGAGTTGTGGCGCTCGAGGGATGATGCCGGCTCACAGCCGCGGATAGCCGAGGGGGCGGCGCGAGATGTTGGGCACTAGATGGGATGAGGGGAGGGGGGCCTGTCAGGACAGGGGTGGCTGGAGGAGTGGGGTGCGGCGTCGGGTTGACGACGACGACACGTGGGAAGATGCCGACAGCAGTTGGTGGCGTCGATGGAGGGAGGAGCATGCTCGGGATCGGAGCGACGAGCATCCCGCCGGGATCCGCCGTAACGATGACAGGATCGGGTTTAACAAGCACGGATGGGGGTTTTGCGGAAGCGAGGTCGAGCTTGTCCGGGATCATATCGCATATGATCTTGCCCACAGAGGGGGGATTTGGTTTTGAACGACTGTTGAGAGGACGTGGGCGGCGTCCGGCCGGTGGCGACTGAAGCTGTGGTATTGATAATGGTGTTGGTGGTAGTGACCTAGTACCTGAAGAGAATGATGGACGGAAACCGGTAAGGCCACTTAGGCACAAGGCTGGGGAGACGGGACGCGATCCTGGATGGCGGAGGTGTAAGCGTTAGTGAGTGTGATGGAACGAGAAAGACAAAAGAACTTGCCAGGTCGCTCACGGCTACCCTTTTCTGATACGGGGGTCAGAGGGCAAGTGACTGGGTGTGGGTGTGGAGAATGGGGAGGGGATTCATGAGGAGGGGTAGGGAGATGGCGCTGGGCACGGGTGTGCGCGGCTAGTTCGCGATACCAGAGCCTCCAAGAGATGTTTTCGAGACGTCGGCCGTCTTGGAGAGACTCTTTACACTTTGTGAAGACTGAAAGAGACACAACGTCAGGAATCGAAAGAGGGGATCGTAAAAGGAAAAACCCAAAAAAAAAGTGTGGGGGGGAGGTGGGGTAAAGAGATGTACCTGTCCAGAGGCCGGAAAGGGCGTCATGACCGTCTAGATCCTGGAGGGCGTCCGAGGAAAGAGACAAGACGGGGGATGGGAAATGTGAAACCATGACATAGAGGAGGGAGAGAAAGGAAAGAACACAACTCGACCTTGTTTTCGTTTTTTTGGGAGAGAGTGTCTGCTGGTCTCCCAGGCGAGACGGGCTGCACGCACACCGACACGGACCGCTCGCCGCTCCGGACGCCCGGGTGCCGTGTAGCCGCATATCACCAGGCGGTGGGAAATCGGTAAAACCCGCGCCACAACAGCCCGTCGCAGTCTCTCTTGCCGAGCGCCCCGCGGCCTACCCAATCAAGCCAGGCGCTACGACATCTCCGCATTATTTGTCGTAGCCGGGTACTACAAACGGTTAGCACAGGGCTCGTGTGAGACTCGCTTTTTTTTCGACTCGTAATTGTATTATGCAGGTTTGGCGACGAATTCTAAGATACATGGCGTACAGCAGCGGGGCGGACAATAAGATAAGCCTCTCGCAACGACAGAGTAGTGTTTTGTCGTTGTCTCACAATGCCCGCGTTCAACGCAAGCATTGCAGCAGCGCGCTCTAGGTCGGGGTATCATATCTCTGCCAGCGATCGGGTCGATCCCGCTCAACGCGATTACTCCGGTTCGACGTAAAAGGGACAACTATAATAGAACCGCACCATGGTTCTCGGCCGTGCCACCGTCAAGCGTCACTCGACGCTAGTTGGCACGTCCCTTTGTCCAAATGATACTTTAGTCCGTTCGGGTTCAGATACGACTATACCGACTCAGGCGTTAGCGCACATCATCTCCAGACTAGTTACACTTGATGCAAACCAACCTTCAAGCAACCAGGTTTCTATTTTAAGCCCAGCCACACAATCATAAGCATGCAATTTGAGGGCATCACGAGATATCCGTACCGGGCAATGATACAATTTTTCGCGTTTCCGCGGGGCCGTCGTAATTTCGTGTGATTGGAAACGACCACGAGGACCACGTCGTTCAACGCGCTTGGGTCCACATGCCGGCTCACGTGGCGTCGTTAACAACGAGGGTGCGAGCGCTATTGGCTCTTTTGATGAGGGCCGAGAGACGAGCTCGGGTGAAGGTGCGCGGGTTAAATAATCTTGCGGACTTGGCGGGCCTGCCATACTCGCGGGCGACGTCGCAGACTCCGACTCGCTCTCGAGTGTAGGGGTACATGGGGTTGGAGTGCAAGGACGAGCGCCTTCTGGAAGTGTGCGCGGCTGGGGGAAGCTGAGAACCATGTGGGCAACGTCATGCAGCGCATCTGTTGGAGGGTGGTAGGGTGGCTCATCGTGGATGATGGGTATAGACTCGACGTGTGTGGCTTCGAAGTGTGCCAGCAGTTCATGCAAGTCCGGGATGTTGAGCCCGCAACAGTTAAAGTTGGAACACTAATAACACGTAACCAATTTATTTCGTCTGACACTGAACACCCGGAAGCCACTCACGATTTCGCGCTCAAACGTTGGATAGAGGATCGAATCGAACGCGTCGAGAGGATCTGGTGAGTCGAGAGGAGAAGGAGCAGGCCATAAGCAGGGATCCGCTAGAGTGGAGAAGGCCAAGCTACCAGGGGGGAAGGAATGAGTCAGCTCGAGCAAGAGAGGAGCAATGAGGAAAATAATAATACTCGAACGAGTCGGTCATGTCGCGTGGAAATGGGGCGAGGGGATGAGAGAGAGGGGGGGAGAGCGTGGATGTGAAGGCGGGGAAGAGGAGGAAAGAGGTTGTGAAGGCGACGGAGGGGTGATATAGGTGATATAACTGACACGTTCGGCGAACTAGGCCAGAAGCGCCCAGGTCGCACGCGATTCCCGCGTTGCGCTTCAAAGGAAGCGCGCCAAGGCTTTAATGGATCAGCGTTTGACAGGAACGGAACTAACGCAATCTGAATCCCGGCCGAACCACCCACCAACGGGCATTCTTATTTCCTGAAGAAGAATCTTTGTCCTATGTCGGGGTCTGCTCTCCCTCCACGTAAAGTATGCTGGCACGCCGCAGACGGATGCCGACACTGTCCACCTCCCTGAAACACTCTCCCTGCCACTCAATCGAGATTGTGTGTTCGTTTGTCCATACGTAACCATTCTTTTGTTAAGTTGCCGCCTCTTATACTGTAATCCCGCCCATGACAACATCCCTTTCCTCTTGCACCATCACTCCAAGACTACGTCGTTCGCCCAAAGTATGACAGTTTCATCTTGTCTACCTTTTTGATACTTTACTCGGTAGTACCCTTTGTCTCGTCTGTCTTCGTTTAGTCGTTCGTTTGTCTTACTCCAGGGCACAGCCCACCAGTGGCACTAAAGTAGTAGTGCCTCGCCCACAGAAGCCCCCTCAGAAGTGCGTAAAGCAAGTCGCCGGTCTCGATCCTGGGCCCCGACCGCAAGACTCCGTGTCGTGCGACTTGGGAATGCACCCACCAACGAGAGGGATGCGTGGGAGGGAAATCGACTGACCACGTCTCGTCTTCGAGCACCCCGTGGAATGGAAACTGTCAAATCACTCAATCGGGGGTGGTGTTGCACTAGGGGCGTCGTGTTGCGTCTCGGCCCTAGTGGTCTATTCTGTCTTAGCCCCGCAATAATTCCTCGGCTCGGCGACAGCCCCACTTCTGCAGTTGAAAGGCCTCCCAAAAACGGACGTTCTCTTCTGACAAACGGCTCATACTGTACAGTACAGCACCTTAGAACTCACGGCGACGACGTTCTTGCGGAGGCGATCCAGACTTTGGCGGTCGCAGACACGTAAAACCCATTATTTATCATCTCCACCAGCACGGACTCTTATTCAGCACTGGCGAACGAGGAAGTACTGTAATACAGCGCTGCAATTACAACTTACGAACAGAGAGAGACGTCAGATACACGATTGGCGAGACCGACTCGGAGTCGGAGGTGGAGCAGGCCTATCTTTTCACTTACAGTATTGCAATATACAGCAATCAGCAATTGTACTGTCGAGCACCGTATTTACAGTACTGTAAGAGACCCTGGACCTGGCCATGACGGCGACTCGTCGGCAAACTTGGCGTGCTGATTGATGTAAACTTAGCGGCCCTGGCCCGGGCACGTCATGTTGCGCCGTCCGGACTCGGGGCCCAACTCATCCAATGATCGTCCCTTGCCATTACCAGAATTTGGCCAACAAGGGAGTACTGTAGTAGGACTCATGTAAGGTAGGGGCCATCAGGAACCCGCACCCCCTCCCCTTCGTTGCCATACATTCTCCTCTGTAAACTATGGGACTTAAAGGGAATGAGATGTTCTTTCTGTCTCCTAATTTCTTTTTGAAAAATATTTTGATTTGACGGAAATAATACACAAATCATTTATACAAAGGGGTGTGGGTTCCTGATGTCCCCTACCTTACTCATGGCGCGGTTTACGCAAGCGGCCCGCCCCAACACCCTGAACCGAGCGGCGGCGCAGGAATCGTCGCATTGGCGTCATGACCCACGCCGCCGACATTCAATCGTCCGGCCAGCCCGCATCAAGGCGAGTGCGAGTACAATTGCATAATGAGATAAGGGGTTTGATTCGTGATCAGGGGTGACACGCGACGGCGTTCTGCGTACGCACGACAGTGAGCACGGGGCCAACGGAGAAAGGTGATGACGACCGCTGCCTGGTCAACGCGGGCGCAAAAGCAAAAAGGGGGGACACATGCGGCTTCGCGTCCAGAACTGATAAGCGGGTAGGCGGGCAGGTAAGTGCACTGCAGCTGTGCAGCTGTCGAGTCGAAGACCCTGGCGGTTGTCGATACAGTACTGTACACATGGCTCAAAGGGTGGAGCCTGGTCGCGAGCCGTGCAACGTGCAGACTTCATCTTCGCCATGTCCATCATTATCAGCGGGTGCGGGCTAATAGAACGAGATGACTGTGCCTCCAGCAGCGCAATGGGCGACTCACCCACGCTGTTAGTAACTTTCGGCTGAATTGCAACTTCTGTTGCTGCCTAGACCATCGCGTGGTCACGGGCATACTCTCCACATTTTCGCGGTAAACATCAAGTGCATTAGCGCTCGCCCGGACTCGGACTCGAGCTGCAACGCTCGCGACAGAGAGATGTATTGTGTGGTGAACTACGAGGTCGGACGTCTCTGCAGGCATGCATGCGCACTTCACGCTTGAAAATAAAAATCCGACGCTGGGCCAGGTTTCGTTTCGTTCGTTGTCAAACACACGTATCTTCTACGTCAGCGGGCGGGTTAGACCGCGCGTTGGTTCTGTCAAGTTTCAAGCACTGGATGATTCGCTTGGAGAACAAGATCCTCGGGGTCATTTCCCCAAGCGGCGCAGCAGTAAGCTAGCCGGTGGGCTCACGCAGGCCGTCCTTCGAACATCCCTGCCTACCTCCCTGTGCACGAATTATGTGGAGCGGCAAATGGATGCATCGCGGACGGTGCAACAGCGACAGATTTCTACCGCAATCTTTATTTATAACGTGAATTGACCATTGAAGAGGACTTACGATAGTGGAAATACCGACATAATTCAGGCACGTGCGTCTGCAATGTGAGTGCGACGTTGATGGTGGGATCCTCGTCTCGATGTTGGCATCGGAGTTTGGTTAGCGTACGGTGAGACCTCAGCTGTTGTCGTCTCGGCGCACGCCGACGCCTGATCAAATGAAAGTTTATTGCTCATATAAACACGCCGCCAGTATTGCTCGCCGTGCTGGTTGACGCTGGCAACTGCTTCTTGCATATATGCCTGGGGGCCACGAGAGCGCCTACGAGCAGTGCAGGCGCTGAGAAACAACAAGCGTTATGCATGTGACATTGAAGCTTCGTGCAAGAAGGCGAGCGGCGTTAAAGAGCCCGAAGGACGATACTTGTAAAATGAAGTGTCAACATGGTGAGCGGCGTTACTTTGATACGGTAAGGTCGGAGTGGAGGAAAGCAACGCGGTCAACTGGCCGGAATATGAAACAAACGTTTGCGTTCTTTGCTGATGCCATGGGTCCAGAGGTAGAACGACGGGCAGCATGACCTGACCGCCGATGACCTTGTATCATAGCAGCGAGCATTCTCCCGACCACATTAATCTCACGACCTTTGAATGTGCAACTGGTCCTTATACATATGGCGCTTGTTGTATGTGATTAAGCCGGAATCTGACCCCGGAGCCGGAAGTACTTTGATTCCTTATGTCCTTCTACCCTTGTGATTCTCCTGGTGAAATGTGTGTGCGTGTGATTTGTGAATTCTTTCCGTACATGTAAAGCCTAGGCTGTGAGCTCATGCGCTAGAAACTAGAACCTATCAGCTGCGAATGACAGACTATTACAATCAGGGACGTTGCTACGTGTAAGTATCAGGGGGGTACTGTACTTTCCAGGCATCCAGGCGGACTGCGACCTGGAGGGGCATAAACAACCGCGGAGTGAGAGTCTCAGAAGCACGCTTTACAATATCATCTTGTTCCGGATGTTCTCGTGTCAGATATTTGTGACGGTCATGGGACATTTGTCTCCCCCTTTCAAACAGCTCCCCACTTCTGTACGGCTGAGTGATGGATTTGAATTTGATCTGCTATAGCTCTGCTATGCTAGCAAAGGGAAGACATGAACTCGTACCACCACCATCCCCTAGCAGAGCTCTGGTACATCCCCTAAAATTGGCCATGGATGACTGTGATTTTGCATGATTTGCATTGATACTAATATAATAGTACTCACAATTGTCTTTGGATGGCTAGTCTGGTTGTTGGTATATATCCCAGTATACTACTGTATAAGTGGTATTCAAAAAAGAAAAAGAAGGGAGATCTCGAATGGAGATCGAAATTAGGTTCTCTCTTCTCGTGTTTGTCGGGCTCCCGTACTGTACAGTACCGTACCGAACTGACCAAAATAAGTTACACATGTCCTGGGCGCTTGCCACGTCCCCAGTAACCGCATTCGGAACAAACACTTCAAGCCTTTCTGACGGGCTGTCCTTGGCGCAAATCTTAGCGGTCCCGAGGTGGGTGAGATCGAAGGACATTGTCGATCCTGACGTGTCCCATTCACTTTGAGGTGAGAAAAAGACGAGTCCATGTCGTGTGTGTTCTGGAGACAGTACGGACTTAATATCGCATGAGTACCAGCGACTATTGGTGGCACTCGGAATGTGATCGCAACGTGAATGAGTCTACTAGACTTGAGACACCTATCTTCGAAGTTGACACGGGAATACACTGTATTACTGACTCGTTTCTGGGAAGAGGGACCCATATGGTAGGCGATGTTTTGGCGCAGTTAAGCTCCACCTGGAGTCGCCACAGGCTGTGGAGAGTTACTGGGGTTCGGTAATCTATCGATGGCGCATCTGGGCACCCAGGTTACTTCGATTTCCCCCGAAATGGTGTGAATTAAGTGGAACGTGGGGCCCATGCTGTCACCTTCTAACTGCCTAAACGCTGAGCGCCGAGCTTTGAGCAGGTGACACAGAAGGGCAGGTGTGAGCAATATCATCGAGGTGTCGGCTTGACTGGCGATGGCGCTCGAGCATCACGTAGGGGAGCCTCTATACACACGCAGGTAAGAAGACTTGATGGAGCAAAACGAAAAACAACACCACTTGCTTAGTTTTTACGTTGTGGCCACTTCGTCGCCGTCATCGTCGTCGCCATCGCTGGACTCCTCTTCCTCCTCAAGTGCTGCCTCAGCCTCAGCTTGCAGCTGCGCCGCAGAAGCAGCGCTCGCGATGGCCTGTTCGAGCATTTGCGCCTGCTCAGGCGAAAGACCATATAGCGACGAGCCCGCGGCAGCAGGCGTAGGCGCGGGTGGTGCCCCACTCGCCACGGCGGCGGTCAAAGAGGACAGACTCTCACCGGTGATGGTGACAGGCGGGAGCTGCGCCCGTGCCAGCACGCTAGCGAGCGTAGCCTGGCTGCTCGCAGCATCCATAACATCATCTGCGCATGCCGCGCCGCCCAGTGCACGCGCGACGCACGCCTGCAGGACAGGGTACAGTCGCGCCACCGTCGCGTGTGCGCTAGCAAGGACCGGCGCGGGTAGCTCGCCGTCCTCGAGGATGCCTCGGGGCCCCCCCGCTGCTGCCGCCGCGGCCTCCGATGCGTCGTGCCACATGCGCGTGCGGCGCAGCTCATCATCTGCGCCTGCAGGTCCGCGCGGGACGTAGATTTCGGCGACGTCGGCGGTCGCACAGGCGCCATGGCGCGCGGCAGCGGCGTTGCGATGGCGCGTGAGCGCGTCGCGCCGCGAGAAGGCCTTGGCGCAGCCGGTGCACTGCCACGCCTTGTCGTCGTGCATCCGTGCGTGCCGCTTCAGGTCGTGGTTGCGCGCGAAGGCAGCGGGGCAGCGGGTGCAGCGGAAGGGGCGCTCCGCGGAGTGGATGCGCGCGTGTGTGCGTAGGCTATAGAGCCGCGCGAAGGTCTTTCCACAGCCGGGGAAGGTGCACGGGTACACGGACGTCCCGGGTAGCCCCCAGGCTGTGGGTCCCGGCCCACCGATAGGGACGCCGGAGAGCACGCCAAGGGCTTGGATGAGGCCGCCGAGCTCTTGCTGTGCCTTGCGATCCGGGCCTGCGGCGGTCATTGCGAACAAGAAGACTTGATGCAGAGGGAGCTGGATAGAAACGATTAGGGATGGCGGTGGTGGGCCTGTGAGTGGCATGACAGGACCAGTGAGCACGGAGATAATGGCGCGGGTGGCGGAATCCAGGTGTGTGTGCAACGCGTAGGGGATCGGCAGTGACGGGACTGCATGTACGGGGACAGAATACGGGCGCTTGGAAAGCGGGGCACTGTCGAGGGAGGCGTCATGTTCGAGTTCGTCACGCTGGCGTTTCCCGAGCTCCAGCTGGATGGAGGACTCTTCAGAATGGCGTAGAGAAGAGAACAGGGCGTCAGAGCGGGCGAGGGAGACCAAGAGGTGGCTCAGAGACTTGGCGACTTCCTTCAGGATAACGCCGGACGAGACCGCATTGTTGAAAGCATCGAGAACAGACACTCCAGACATGCCTGGGATCAGAGTAGTGGAGAGGGTCGAGCGTGCGAGCGTATCATTCGCGACGTCTTTGAGGACCATTCGCATGGTCTTGAGAGCCTCTTGCACTCTCCTGTCGGGTACGGAAAGGCCGCCGCTGGAGGTCGCAGAAGGCTCAGTCAGCACAGAGGCGGGTGGGCCGTGACTAGACGCAGCGGCAGCGGCAGCCTCCGCCTGAGCCTTGCTTATCTCGGCCCACAGCTGGTCGTTCAAACGGCGCGCGATATCCTCCGCTTCCGCGTCTGCGTCCTCGTCTATTTCATCCTCTTCGCCACCGTCGTCTTCTGCTTCCGCAGGGTCACCCTCGCCGTCGACGTCGTCATGTTCCCAACGCTCGTTAATCGCGATGTGGTTTATGGCCGCATTCGAAGAGGATGTCTGGTTCGATGAGTCGGAGCCCATGTTTATGTGGGGTGCGCCACCCAGACAAACGTGGTGATGTACGGCTAGCTGCCTGCCAAGTGGTCGAGGTGGTCGAGGAACGGAAAGGGAGACGGATGCTCGGTCCGCTCAGCCAGAGGCTGTAATAGACCGCTCTGATGTCCTATCAGTATTGTACAATTCCAGCGATTTGGTAACGACAGTATCATCGGATCCTCCCTAGACTCCCCTTCCAACCATCCTTCACTATTGAATTGAGTCACGTCAAACAGGCGGTCATGAGTCGTATATGCGGCAGCTTATACAATGGGCTTGAGGTGCTATATAGGAATGAACTGAAGACAGAGACCCTCGGCTCAGATACGCGATTCCTACACACAAATGACACAGACAATATGAGCAAGGCTTGAGACAAGAAAACGAGATCCATTGATTCTAGCAAACCCAATCTACTTGACGCCAGACTGACTCCAACCGAACAGAGATGATTAGTGAGAGCATTGCCAGGAAGCACGTCTGCCACAGAATCGTGTTACCTCCAAAGGTACGAGGTCACTGTCCGGTGGAAATAAATACAAAACAAACTACTGTGTTTCATGGAGCCATCACGTTCACATTGCGAGTATACTGACGATACTGGGAGGTTGCATTGGTGCGACATGGAACTTCATGTCACCAACCTCCAAAGTCGCTAGCCTTGTCGGCCTGTTCTCGAATTAGCACAGCGACTATCTAAACTCATTGACACCCACGCGGTGCTGGATAAAATGATGCTGTTTCTATGGACCATCGTGACTCGGATCAACATACTCCGAGGACCGAGATAAAGATACTGTAATTCAGTGACAAGTTGAGTCTGAGACTGAGACGCAGTTCCTCCAGTACAGCATCACACCAACTTGTGCACGATGTGCCTGACGTTCAAGTGGTCGTTCTGTTTCGTGTCGTGCTTATGATGCCCACTGGGAGATCTTCCTGGATCCCGATATTAATCATGATTCTTCTCAGAGTTCGTCAGACCAGCACTACCAAAAAAAGGTCCGAACTCCCTGGGTCGTTTCAAAGCCAGCCGCGAGTGCAGAGTCAGGGTCGCTATACTCGTACTCAATATTACTCAGTCTTCAGCTCGTATTAAACGCACCGCGTCTGCCCACCCAGGTTACCGTGTCAGTATGACGCCAAACGCTCCTCGATCGCACAGCCCAGATATTGAATTGGGAACGTGCACGGGCCACTCTGTTGTAGGTTTGTCGTTCCATTCCATCCGATTTTGACATCAGCGAACACGATCCACAGCGTCTCCCCCTCCCGAGCCCACCAAGGGGGACATAGTCAACAATGAAGCGCCCCGCGACGCAGGGCCAAATTCTCGCTCGCCGACGTACTCGACTTATGACCCCGGCCTCATTCTCGGTTCCGGGCTCCAACATGGCCAGCTCCAACCGCCTCCACTGCCTCCCCCGTCCCCTCGACCTCTTACGCCATTGGCCACAGTTGTTCCCGCTGATTATGCCCATTCAAACGTCGCAGAGGGGAATTACGGGGACTCCTCTGACAGGCTGTTCTCGGTCTACCTCTCGCAGGCGGACAAATTTGACAAGGAGCAGTCGGAGAGTTGGAAGGGGGACACGGAAGGGATCCTTGTCTTTGTTTGTTCGCCCTTGAACCCTGTCTGGCTATTGCGGCTGATTTTTGCGTATCAGACCGGCCTTTTCTCTGCCACCGTTGCCGCGTTCATTATCGAAAGCTACAAGCAACTACAGCCCAACTCGAGCGATACGACCATTCTTCTCCTCGCCCAGATCTCGCAGCAGCTCGCCGCCCTCTCAAATGGTACCCCTATCTCCATCCCATCTACATTGCCCAGCCAAACCTTCCGTCCGTCGGCTTCCGCTGTCCGGGTGAACACGTTGTGGTTCCTCAGCCTCATTCTGAGCTTGACATGCGCACTTCTTGCGACGCTCATGCAACAGTGGGTGCGGCGGTACCTTCAGGTTTCCCGGCGTTGGTACGCGCCCTACAAGCGGGCGCGTATACGAACCTTCTTTGCGGAAGGCGTAGAGCGGTTTGGCCTCCCACATGCTGTGGAGGCCCTCCCTGCTCTTCTTCACGCGTCCGTTTTCCTCTTCTTCGCGGGTCTTGTCGACTTTATGGTCAACATCAATCACAAAGTGGCCGTCTCCCTCATCTCAGCCGTCGCCATGGGAGCATCGGCATATTTCTTATGCACGGCGCTTCCTCTCATGTACCCGAATTCGCCGTACCAGACACCACTGACGAATCTGCTCTGGGTGCTGCGACAAGGGACATTGCTAAGCGGTCTTGACCTGACGCGGCGAGTCGTCAGGTTCATCTACGAGCACACTGGCTGGGTCGCCTGGAAACTGTATGGGCGCCTGATTTTCCTGCTCGACGATCATTCCAGGCGCCTCGCCCAAGGTTTCTCACGCAGCCGTGAAGCGATTGCCTTGGGGCAACCCACCGAAATGGATGCGCGGGCTCTGGGGTGGACGCTGGACGCGCTGGACGAGGATCATGAACTCGAGCAGCTCGTGGTCGCCATACCGGGGTACTACCGTTCATCCACGGTGCGGCCACCTGTCGTGGCACTCGAGCATCTGATGCACCACGATGGCCTCGACTCGCCGCTCGAAGCACGCATCTTGGATCTGCTCTGTCCACGTGGCACGGCACCCGACGAGCCCCCAACGTCCGCGCTGGAGCAGCATCGCCGCATTGCGTGTCTTGAGGCGCTCTACTGCCTCCCTGGCGTCGTCACACGGCACATGCGCGCGGCGGTGGCCGACCCGACCCTCTTTGCGAGTGACCCGCTCTTCGCATCGTCTGAGGCATGGTCCGTCGCCGCTTCCATGATCAACGACTCCAACCGCGATATCGCGCTTGCCGCGCACTGTGTCGCGTCTGTGCTTGTCGTAGCTTGGCGCCATGGCTACGCGGCTACGCGGCTACGCCGGGGCCGCCCGGCGGCAGCGTTGGCGCGCTGGCGCAGCACCTCGGCGTGCCGGAGGGCGTCGCACAGGCGTGGTTGCGGAGTGGGGACAGTGTGATGCTCGCGAACTTTATCCGGCTCATTGAGGACACGCTCGACGACCTGCGCGAGCATGACGTAGTAGACCTGGTGCCCGTCGGGATGCGCATCCCGAGCACGGCGCCGCGGCACCAGTTGCTCTACGTAACGCTGGGGCTCGTGAACAAGTTCAGCGCGGCTGGGTCTGCGGGCGAGCTTCAGGCTACATTTTCAACGCTTTGGACGCGCGTGGAGGACCTTGAGCAGGCCGCGCGCGAGACGGGGTACCGTGCTCGGGGGTTGGAAATGGTCCTGCGGCGGCTGCAACCTGTACTCAATGGGGTGCCTGTTCCCGCTCACTGGACACCTGCATTTTGACATTAGCTTGGCATATGCTAATGTACCATAGTTCAATTGATCAAGTCTGTGAGATACTGTACGGGGGGCGAGGCAAGTGCTTGTTGTCGGCCAGGTCGGCGGATAGGCGCTAAGCTAAAGTTACCACACGTTTGTGTGACGACAGCCGTTGCAGCAGCAGCGAGCGGTCGGAAGGACTCGGAGGCGTGGGCTATCAGGTACTTTCACGTGACAAAGGCTAAAAGGGCAATGCGGGGAAATAGTGTCTCGTTGTGACAGGCTACGAGTTATGGAAAACGGGTTGAGGGTGTGCGTGTGCGTGTGCGTGTGTGCAATAGAAAGAGTGAAATAGAGGAAGAACGACCACCACACAGAGAATGGGGGGATAGCGCGCATCCGCGCCGCAGCGCACAGCACCTCTTCCCGAGTCTCTTCCGACGCATCACATAACTTGCAACCACCATCACCAAGCACACTATATATACTGGAACAACCAAAAAAGCTTCCAACAATAACAAACAGCATATGGTTACTTCGACTCGGAAGAAAGGACTCAAAATCGGCCGGGCCCTGCGCTCAGCTGCGCTACTTCCCATTCGCGTGTCCGCGGGTCGCGGCAGCGGCAGAAACGCTTTCCTCCCTGGCCCTGGCGAAGCCCCGGTTGTCGTCCTCCGCGTGCAGATCCTTTCCTGTCAGAACTTAGAGTCCAAAGACCGCAATGGCTATAGTGATCCGTGAGTCACCGTACCCCTCTTTATCTGACAGCGTTGCTTGCTTACCCTCTCCTCCTGCCGTCTATCTAGCTTCGTGACCGTCTCTGTTCTGAGCACTCGGTTTCAAACACCAGTGTGCAAGCGTACCCTCAGTCCCGTCTACACAGCCAAGGATGCGACGTTCGATTTCCCGATCTACATGTCTCTGGCGGACAAGCTTGGCGTGCTAGAGTTCGTCGTCTGGGATAAGGACATGCTCAAAAAGGAGTACATGGGTGAGCATGCGTTGCCATTAGACGAGTGGTTCAAAGGGACCGCGTTCGCCTTCGACGATCCCGATAATCAGGTATGTCGCTCTCTACTATCGAAGGACATCAGAGCAGGGAATAGGCTATGCCTCTACAGCCCTTCTCCGTTAGCCTCATTTCTTCCCGTGCAACCATCACTGCAAGCGGTACTATGCACATCAAAGTTGGCTTTGTCCACCCTCTCAATTCGACGGGCCTGCCCGACTTTGTCGAAATCTACAACGCCCTGATCAAGCGTTCTCGTCCGAGTCTCGTTTCGGCACCACCGGTGCGTATCCGTGACCTCCCGAGTGTCATGTAGCTTACGGTGTTTACTACAGACCCAAGGTATTGGCACAATCCGCTCCAATCTGAATGGGCCGGAGTATGAGGATGACGGGCTTAGTTCCGACGAGGCGGAGGGTCAGGAC
>WNGR01000596.1_pt1 | contig 44982 bp, 45 predicted proteins | sample 5407581 | NCBI WGS metagenome assembly WNGR01 (sample SAMN13153383, study PRJNA577476) | soil metagenome | isolation source: 80 cm soil or saprolite under Garry oak tree replicate 2 | place: USA:California | collected 2016-06-15 | reverse complement strand
CGAACGCGCGCATCGCCGCTTCGCACTGCGCCTGCTGCCGTGCGTCGGGCAGCACGTGAACCGCGGCGAACGGCACGAAGTCGAGCGTGCGGCCGCCCGCGTGCAGATCGAGCACGTAGTCCGCGAGCGGCAGCAGATAGCGCTGGAAATAGTCCGCGATTTTCTCAGTGACCGTGCCGTTCGCCTTGCCTGGGAAGCTGCGATTCAGATTGCCGTGGTCGATCGGCGACGTGCGGCTGCCCGCACGAAACGCCGGGTAATTCATGAACGGCACGATGATGACGCGGCCCTTCACGTCTGCCGCTTTCAGCGTCGCGGCCAACCTCGACAACGCAATCGGCCCTTCGTATTCGTCACCGTGATTGCCGCCGGTGAGCAACGCCGTCGGACCCTCGCCGTTGCGGATCACGGTGATCGGGATCATCACCGCGCCCCACGCGGAAGCATCGTGCGAATGCGGCAGCTTCAGAAAACCGTGCTGTTCGCCGTCGGCATTGAAATCGACCGTCGGCTGAATGGGTGATGCCCGCATATGCACTACTCCTTCACGAACAGCTTGCGCGGCGTGTTGCAAAACGTCTCGACGCCGGTCTCGGTAATCAGAATGCTTTCGGTGATTTCCAGCCCCCAGTCGTCGAGCCACAGGCCCGGCATGAAGTGAAACGTCATGCCGGGTTGGAGAACGGTTTTGTCTCCAGGGCGCAGGCTCATCGTGCGTTCGCCCCAGTCCGGCGGATAGCTCGCGCCGATCGGATAACCGCAGCGGCTGTTCTTTTCGATGCCGTATTTGTGCAGCATCGCGAAGAATGCGTTGGCGATGTCTTCGCACGTATTGCCGGGTTTGGCCGCGGCAAGACCTGCTTCGATACCTTCGACCACCGCGCGTTCGCCTTCGATGAAATGCTTCGGCGGCTTGCCGAGATACACGGTGCGCGACTGCGGGCAGTGATAGCGCTTGAAGCAGCCGGCGATTTCGAAGAACGTGCCGGCGTCCCTCACAAACGGCGTGTCGTCCCACGTCAGATGCGGCGCGGCGGCGTCCGCGCCGGTCGGCAGCAAAGGCACGATCGCCGGATAGTCGCCGCCGTGGCCGTCGACACCCGTAATCCCCGCCGAGTAAATCTCGGCAACCAGATCGTTCTTGCGCATGCCGGGCTCGATACGCTCGACGATATGCGCATGCATCTTCTCGACGATGCGAGCGGCGACCCGCATGTATTCGATCTCGCGCGGCGACTTCACCGCGCGTTGCCAGTTGACCAGCGCGGTCGCATCGCGCCACTGCGCTTTCGGCAGGTGGGCGACGAGCGAACGATAGGCGGCGGCGCTGAAATAGTAGTTGTCCATTTCCACGCCGATCTTCAGCGCGCCCCAGCCACGCGACTCGATGACTTCACGCGCAAGATAGTCCATCGGATGACGCTCGGCGGACTGCACGTAATGATCCGGATAACCGATGATCTGCTCGTGTTGCATGAACACCGTGCGCTTCGCGCCATTGGCGTCCTGGCCGCGGCCGAACCATACCGGCTCGCCGTCGAGCGCCAGCAGCACGCATTGATGCACATAGAAAGACCAGCCGTCGTAACCGGTCAGCCACGCCATGTTGGTCGGGTCCGACACGATCAGCAATTCGATCCCCGCCGCCTGCATCGCCTTGCGCGTTTTGCCGATACGTGCGGCGTATTCGGCCCTCTCGAACGGCAAACGCACGACCGGCGCTTGTGCGCTCACGCCCGCCTTTCGTTCCAGTTGTGTTGTCTCAGACATCGTGCCCTCTCAGCGCTTCACATCGTTGCGAAAAATCGTTCCTGCGCCCGCGGCGCGCGCACGCTGCAAGGCGAGCGCCGCGATCGCGGTGTCCTGCGCGCCGGTGCCGGTCAGGTCGCAGATCGTCACGTCCGAATCATCGGCGCGGCCCACGGCCTGTTCCGCGATCACCTGGCCCAGTTCGGTCACGGCGGCATCGGCGCGCATCGTGCCGGCATTCAGCGCATGATGCAGTTCGCCCAAGACACGCGTTTGCTGCGCGCGGTCGCAGATATAGCGCGCCGCCGCCAACGCGGCCGGCGCGATTTCGTTCTTGTGTTCGGCGTCCGAACCCATTGCCGTAACGTGCAAACCTGAATGCAGGTGTGCGGCTTCGATCAACGGCGTGCGGCTCGGCGTCGTGGTGATGGCCACATCCGCTTCGGCCAATGCGTGATGAACATCGCGCGCGACCTCGCATGGCACGCCCAGCGATGCGGTCATCTCTTCAGCGAAACGCTGCGCATTGGCAGGATTGCGCGCCCAAACGCGCACGCGTTCGACGTGCCGCACGAGCATCAACGCCTGCAACTGCAAACGCGCCTGTTCGCCTGCGCCGAGCACCGCGACTTGCGGCGTGTGCTGTTTGGCGAGCCAGCGCGCGGCGACCGCACCAGCGGCCGCGGTACGCACCGCCGTTAGATAGCCGTTGTCGAGCAGCACCGCCTCGGTCAAACCTGTCTTCGCCGAGAGCACCAGCATCAGCCCGTTAAGGCTCGGCAAACCGAGCGCCGGATTATTGAAGAAGCCGGGGCTCACCTTGATGGCGAAACTATCGAAGCGCGGCAGGTAGGCGGTTTTCACGTCGACTTCGCCGTTGTGTTCGGGCAGATCGAGCCGCAGGATCGGCGGCATCGCGACGGCCTCAGTGGCGAGGGCGAGAAAGGCCGATTCCACCTGATCGATCGCGGCACGATCGAGCGGCACGAGTTCGCGAAGCTGCGCTTCGCCAAGGAGCGTGATCGAGGTCATAGAGGATTGCGCGAGTCGGATTGCATCGGCGTGGATTCGACGATGCGGTGATGCAGATTCATATCGATGTTGGCGCCCGTCACGATCAGCACGAGCGGGCCGCGTTTAACGCGTTCGGCCGGCAGCGCGCCGTCGAGCAGCGCGGCGATTCCCACCGCCGCCGCGCCTTCCACGACGAGCCGCTCGTACCGGTAAGCGTGGACGATGCCACGCGCGATCGACGCCTCGCCGAGCAGCACCGTCTCGTCGATCAGGTCGCGCGTGAGCGCATACGTATAGCGGTTTTCGAGTCCGATGCCGCCGCCGAGCGAATCGGCGAGCGTTTCGACTTCGTCCACGAGCACGGGCCGGCCGGCCGCGAGACTCGCGTGCATCGCGGCGCCGCGCTCCATCGTCACGCCGGTCAGGCCGATCGCGCGATTCACGTTTTTGGCGGCAAATGCGACGCCTGCAAAGAGGCCGCCGCCGGATAACGGCACGACGACGTTCGCGACGTCTGGCAACGCTTCGACGATTTCGAGTCCAATCGTCGCCTGGCCGGCGATCACGTGCGGATCGTCGAACGGCGGCACATACGCGAAACCTTCCTCGCGAACGAGCCGTAGCGCCTCGTGTTCCGCATCGTCCTGGCTGTTGCCGACAATGCGCACTTGCGCGCCGAGCGCCCGCACCGCCTCCACCTTGTTGCCCGGCACGAGCGCCGACATGCACACAGTCGCGTCGATCCCCAGCGCGCGCGCCGCATGCGCAACGGCGCGGCCGTGATTGCCCGTGGATGCGGTGACGACCTTGCGGCAGCCTTGTTCGGCGAGACGCGCGAGCGCGTTGGTCGCGCCGCGCAGTTTGAAACTGCCGGTGGGCTGCACGGTTTCGAGCTTGAGAAAGACCGGCGTGCCGGCGGCTGCCGACAGCGTCTGCGATTCGATCAGCGGCGTGCGAACGACGCGCCCCTCGATACGGCGGCGCGCGCGGTAGACATCGGCTAGCGACAGGACGGACATGAACTCGGCCTTGCACGAAAGGATTCGGTTCCGATGCCGTCGCGCCTGCGCTATTGCGCTGGTTGCGGCCGCATCGTCTTCAATGCAGGCCAGTCTAATGTTCTAAAAATGGATTTCTATTGTCCTAGTTCATTTCGCTCACGCCGCGTCCGCTCACGTGAAATCATGCACCTGCGGATACTGCTCGAACACGTCGCGCATGATTTCCAGCGCGCCTTTATAAGTCTCTTCGCTCACTTCGGCGCCCACGCAAACGCGCACCGCATTCGGCCGGTCCGCGCCGCGCACGAGAAAAGGATCGGGCGAGGTCACCGCGATATCGCGGTTGCGCAGTTCTCTGACCAGCCTATCCGCCTGCCAATGGTCCGGCACGCGCAACCACGCGGACAACGCCTGCGGATGCGCGCCGAGCACGTAGCTGCCGAGCGTCTGCTGCAATTGCGCCTGACGCCGGCCCAAACGTTCGCGTTGTATCTGCACGAGACGTTCGGCCGTGCCGTCGACGATCCAGCGTGTCGCCACTTCGGCCATCGGCGAGGTCGCCATCCAGCTGCTCACGCGCAGCACGCTTTCGGCGCGCAGCGCGAGCCGCCGCGGCGTAGTCAGATAGCCGATGCGCAAACCCGTCAGCACCGATTTCGTCATGCTCGTGCAGTAGAACGACAACTCCGGGATCAGGCTCGATATCGGCGTGGCGGCTTTGGCGGGCAAAGGGCCGTAGACATCGTCCTCGATCACGTACACGCCGTAGCGTTCGGCGATGCGCGCGATCGCGCGGCGCCGCGAATCCGGCATCATCGCGACGGTGGGATTGTTCAGCGTGGGCGTGCAGACGAGCGCAGTGATGCGCTCGCTGTCGCACATCTCCTCGAAGTGTTCGGGATGAATGCCGTACTCGTCGATCTCCAGGCCTTTCAGCGTGAATCCCAGTACATTCGCGGAGCCGATCACGCCATGGTCGGTCAGGCTTTCGCACAGCACCGTGTCGCCAGGGCCAACCAGCGAAGCCAGCGCCAGGAAGATGCCGTGCGCGGCGCCGTTCGTCACGAGCAGCGTGTCCAGCGAGGCGGGCATGCCCAACGACGCGAGCCACGCAATCCCCGCCTGCCGATGGTGCTCGAAGCCGGCAATCGGCCGGAACGCGCGAATCCACGGTTGGTCGTCGAGTGTGGAGAGCGTCGCGCATACCTTGCGCCACATGGCGTCGTGCTCCGGCGTATGCACGATGCGCGCGATCGAGAAGTCGACCACCGAGCGCTCGGCCGTATCAAGCATGTAGCTCGACATGGTTTCGGTCACGCGCGCCGCCACGAAACTGCCGCGCCCCACTTCACAGCGGATCAGCCCCTGGCGTTCCAACTCTTTATAGGCATTGGTCACCGTCTGCACGCTGATCGCCAATTCAGCGGCGACGTCGCGCTGCGGCGGCAGCCGCGCGCCCGCGGGTAACGACGCGCTCTCGATGTCGCCCGCAATCGCCTTCACCAGCCGTTTATATTTCGACTCCACGCCATGCACCGCACGCACGGCCTCCCGCCACTGCTCGATCACCGCTGCCCTCCACCGTTCTAAGCCCGCCTTTATCTGCTTTCACTTCAATAGTGCGGCCAAACGATACGGGAAAATTATTGTCCTAGAGCAATCGCAAACAAAAAAATGGCTTTGTATGCTGCGTTCATGGGTACGACGCCATGCAAGTAAATCGCAGGCAACGCAGGCCCTTTCGGTTGCCGCGCGGCATGATGCAGCGCGGCATTCACCACGCCACACAACGGGATCGATATGAAAGCGAAGCGCACTTCAGGACTGCTGGGAGCCCTCTGCGTCGCGGCAGCGACTCTGACGATGCAGGCGCAATATGCGTCGGCGGAAACGACGTTGCAGCGCATCCAGCGCACCGGGGAAGTGCGCATCGGCTATGCGAACGAAGCGCCGTTTGCCTACACGACGCCCGACGGCAAGGTGACCGGCGAATCGCCGGAGATCGCCCGCAAGATTTTCTCCAAGATGGGCGTCAAGAAAGTGGACGGCGTGCTGACCGAATGGGGTTCGCTGATTCCAGGCCTGCGCGCGGGCCGTTTCGATGTGATCGCGGCCGGTATGTACATCACGCCGGAGCGCTGCAAACAGGTCGCGTTCGCCAATCCGCAATACCAGATTCAGGACACGCTGCTGGTGTTGAAAGGCAATCCGAAGAATCTGCATTCTTACACCGATATCGGCAAACAGTCTGACGTGAAGCTCGCCGTCATGGCCGGCGCGGTGGAGCTCGCCAATTCGCGCGATGCGGGCGTGAAGGATGCCCAGATCATGCAGGTGCCCGATACCACCGCGCAATTGCAGGCCGTGCGCGCACGCCGCGCCGACGCGGCGGCCGGCACGGCGCTGACGATGAAGGGCCTTGCCGCGAAAGCCTCCGACCAGGTCGAGACCGTCGCCAGGTTCACGGACGATCCGAAGCACATCGGCTACGGCGCGCTCGCGTTCCGTCCCGAGGACACCGATCTGCGCGATGCGGTCAATCAGCAATTGCACGCATGGCTCGGCACGCCCGATCATCTGGAAACCGTTGCGCCGTTCGGTTTCGACAAAACGAATCTGACGACGCGTACCGCTGCCGAGATTTGCGGCAAGTAATTGCGAACTGAGCGCGAACTGAGCGCGAACTCAGCCTGAAGTCCGCACGCGCCGGCACGCGCCGGCCGTGAAGCTCTCCCAGGCGCGTGCAACCGCACACGCCGTCATGCAAGCGAGGAACCGCCATGCGTGAACTGTTTCCCCTGCTGCTCCAGGGCACGCTCGTGACGATCGAGATCGCCGCCTGCGCGACCGTGCTCGCCATCGTCATGGCGTTTGTCGCGACCGCCGCCAAGCTCGCGACGTGGACGCCGTTGCGCTGGATCGGCAATGCGTACGTCGAGATTTTTCGCGGCACCTCGTTGCTCGTGCAACTGTTCTGGTTTTTCTTCGTGCTGCCTCTGCCGCCGTTTCGCGTCGAGATGACGCCATTTACGGTGGCGATCGTCGGGCTGGGTCTGCACTATGGCGCCTACGGCTCGGAAATCCTGCGCGGCGCGTTGCGTTCGGTGCCGGGCGGCCAGTTCGAGGCGGCGCTCGCGCTCAACATGTCGCCGCTCGCCAGAATGCGCCGCATCATCCTGCCGCAAGCGATGATCAATGCGTTGCCGCCCGCCACCAACCTGATGATCGAATTGCTCAAGGGCACGTCGCTGGTATCGCTGATCACACTGTCGGATCTCACGTTTCGCGCCCGCCAACTCGACGAGGCGACCTTCAAGACCGCGGAGATCTTCGCGCTCACGCTGGTCATCTACTTCGTGCTCGCGCAGATTCTCGTCGCGCTGATGCGGCATTTCGAGCGCCGCGTGAGTCACGGCATCATTCAGAGGGCCGTCCGATGAACAGCTTTTTCGATCTTCATTACGCGGAGCAGATTCTGCCGGCGCTGCTGCGCGCGTCGATGTACACGATCTTCATCACGCTGATCGGTTTTGCGATCGCGCTGGTGCTGGGCCTCGTGCTGGCTGTGCTGCGGCGCAGCCCGATCAAACCGCTTGCGCGGACTGTCGGGTTCATCGTCGAATTCATTCGCAGCACGCCGTTGCTGATTCAGGTGTATGTGCTGTTCTATGTGCTGCCGGTGTACGGCATCACGATGTCGGCGCTGACCGCGGGCACCGTCGGGATCGCGCTGCACTATGCGTGCTACACGTCCGAGGTGTATCGCGCCGGTCTGAACGGCGTGGCGCGCGGCCAGTGGGAAGCGGCGTGCGCGCTGTCGTTGTCGCCGTGGCGCACCTATAGCGGCGTGATTCTTCCGCAGGCGATTCGTCCCGTGATTCCGGCGCTCGGCAATTATCTGGTGGCGATGTTCAAGGACACGCCGGTGCTGTCCGCGATCACCGTGGTCGAATTGATGCAGCAGGCGAAAAACATCGGTTCGGAGACGTTTCGCTACCTCGAACCGATCACGCTCGCGGGCATCTTCTTCCTGCTCATCAGCGTGAGTTTCGCGCACCTCGTGCGGCTGCTCGAATCCAGTCTGAGGCTGCCATGACCGTGAAGACCGACCTCGACCTCACTACCTCGCCGCATTCGGACCTATCCGTGGAGAAACAGATGAAACGAGACGATCCCGCCTCAGTACTTGACCCGCAGGCCGGCACCCAGGGCGAGCCGATGGTGCGCTTTGCCGGCGTGACGAAGCGTTACGGCGCGCTGACGGTGCTCGACGCGCTCGATCTGGAAATCGGCCGTAACGAGAAGGTCGCGATCATCGGCCCGAGCGGTTCGGGCAAATCGACGCTATTGCGCGTGCTGATGACGCTCGACCCGCTGACCGACGGCATGATCGAAGTGGACGGCGAACCGCTCACGCACATGCGCAAGAACGGCGTGCTGGTGCCCGCCTCGTTGAAGCATTTGCGGCGGGTGCGCAGCAAGATCGGCATGGTGTTTCAGAGCTTCAACCTGTTTCCGCATATGACCGCGCTCGCCAACACGATCGAAGCGCCCATGCAGGTGTTGGGGCTCTCGCGCAAGGAAGCCACCGAGCGCGCGCGCGATCTGCTGTCGCTGGTCGGGCTCGAGGACAAATGCAATCACTATCCGTCGCAGCTATCCGGTGGTCAGCAGCAGCGTGTGGCGATTGCGCGGGCGCTGGCAATGCGTCCGAAAGTGATGCTGTTCGACGAGGTGACGTCCGCGCTCGATCCCGAGCTGTGCGGCGAAGTGCTGAACGTGATCCGGCGACTCGGCAGCGAGCACAATCTGACGATGCTGATGGTCACGCATCAAATGGGTTTCGCGCGCGAATTCGCGGACCGTGTGTGCTTTTTCTCGCAAGGCAAGATCATCGAGCAGGGGCCGCCGCAGCAATTCTTCTCGGCGCCTCAACATGAACGTACGCAGCAGTTCTTGAGGGCGGTGAAGGAAGCGGTTTGATCCAGATTCTCGCCGAGCCCGCGATGGGGCGTCGAAGGTGCTAAAAGGCGCTGTGGGGACGACGCCCGCGCCGATCATTCACGCGCGGCCACGGGTGCCGCGCGCGATTTCATCGCCGGCGCCGTGCGGCAAGCGCGCGGTCACCGGAATCGACATGAACGAGAACAGGCCGACCGCGAGGAACGCGGGCCAGAAGTCGGAGAACACGATCGTCGAATGGCCCTGCACGTCGTGCGAAATCTGCAGCACGATGCCCGCGATCGTCACACCGAGTCCCAACGAAATCTGCTGGATCACGCTCGCGACACTCGTGGCGCGGCCGATGTCGCGGCTCGGAATGTCCGCATACGCCAGCGAATTCAGCGACGTGAATTGCAGCGACGGAAAGAAGCCGCCGAACAGTACGACGCACCAGATCAACCAATGCGGCGTACCGGGGAAGAACAGGCCGTAGACCGCGATGGCGAGGCCCGCGCAGCCCGCGTTGAACATCAGCACCGTGCGAAAGCCAAAGCGCCAGAGAATGCGCGACGCCGCCGCCTTCATGAAGATCGACCCGAACGCGGACGCGCACGTAATCGACCCCGACACGAACGCGCTCATGCCCAAACCTTCCTGCAACGCGAGCGGCAACAGAAACGGCACGGCGCCGAGGCCAATACGAAACAGCGAGCCGCCCGCCACGCTCGCGTGAAAACTCGGAATGCGCAAGAGACGCAGATCAAGCACCGGCAATTCGACGCGGCTCGCGTAGAGCGCGTAAATCGCCAGCAGCAGCACGCCGATCACGCACATGCCGATCGATACCGTGTTCGACACCAGTCCGCTGCCGACCAGCGAGAGTCCCAGCATGAACAGCGACGCGCCGCTTGCGGACAACACGAAGCCGGTCCAGTCGAGGCGGCCGGGATGTGCTTCGCGCACGTTGGCGATGTGCTTGTTCGCGAGCCAGATGCCGAGCAGGCCAATGGGAATGTTGATGAAGAAGATCAGGCGCCAGTGCAGATAGGTCGTGATGAAGCCGCCGAGCGGCGGCCCGACCACCGGCCCGAGCAAGGCCGGCACCGTCAGATAGTTGACCGCGCGTATAAAGTCGGACTTCGGCACCGAACGGAAAATGATGATGCGCCCAACCGGCACCATCATCGCGCCGCCGATGCCTTGCACGAAGCGCGCAACCACGAACGTGCCGAGCGACGTGGAGGCCGCGCACATCAGCGAGCCGGCCATGAAGATGCCGATGGCCGTGCGAAACACCGTGCGTGAACCAAAGCGGTCGGCAACCCAGCCGCAGATCGGAATGAAGACGCCGAGGCCGATGACATACGCGGTGACGGCCAGCTTGAGGGTGATGGGGTCCTGACCGAGATCGCGTGCCAGAACCGGCAGCGACGTCACGATGACCGTGCCGTCCACGTTTTCCATGAACATCGCGCATGCGACGATCAGCGGAACAATGAAAGTGCCTAAAGCGAGAGGCATTGGCATGACGACGGGTTGCAAGGCCGTCGGTGTAAAGCCGCGATTATCGCATCGCATTCGCAACATATGTTGCTGAACGAGGCCTTCCGTACGCTAGCTTATGCCGCATGTTCACCGCGCGCCCGATGGTTGAGCGCGCAACGAAGCTTGAAAGACGAGAAGAAGATCGAAACGATGGTGAGCCGGCACGCGGCCGGCTCACGCTGCCATACGGCAGCAGGAATGCTTCGCTCAGAAGGGAGCTTTAACGCGACGCGCTGACCAGCGGTTGCAACTGCGGCAGGATCTCGGCGTTCGCACGCGCGACATCGTTCGGGAAGTCGATTTCGATCCAGGGCGCGCCGGTCACGTCGGCGGTATCGAACACCTGGCTGCGTTCGAGCAGCAGGTCGCGCACCGCTTCTTCGTGCGGCATGTTCGCACGGCCGCTGTCCACGTAGCCGGCCACGATCTGCGCAAAACGTTGCGCGGTTTCCTCGCGGAAGCGGAAGAATCCGACCGATTCGCCGATGGTGTCGTACTCGAGATTGACAGCGAGCTGCTTGCGCAATTCGACCGGCACGCCGTCTTTCAGGCACAGCTTGACGGGTTCGTCGCCGGCTTCGAAATCGCGGTCGATCAACAGGCGGTTGACCGTCTCGCCGGCCACCAGCGCGTTCAGAATGCGTTCGTCGTAGAGCACGTCGGCGTCCATCAGCAGCACGTCGCCGCCGCGCGTCAGCGCGTCGGCCACCGTGTGCACCGTCAGCACACTGCCCAGGTCGAAACGCGTGTTCAGCACGGTTTCCACCTTGTGCGGCCAGTTGATGCGCTCCAGTTCCGCCTGCACCGATTCCGGCTGAAAACCGAGCGCCAGCACGACGTCCGTCACGCCGGCGGTTTCGAGCATTTGCAGATGCCGTTCGAGCAGGCTCATGCCGTCGAACTGCAACAGACACTTCGGGAACTGGGCTTCCGGCGGTTGCTGGAGACGCAGGCCGAGGCCCGCCGCGAGGATGATGGCACGCATGCGCGGTCCTTTGAAAAAAAACGGATTAATCGACAACCGGCACGCGCCCCATGGCGCGCCGCCGCTGCCAGCTTCGTTCGCTGAAGTGCAAAACCAGCAGACCCGGCAAGCCTAGCAGGATTTCACGCGCGCGCTTGCTGAGCGACAACGCCAGCGCCGCGTCCGGCGGCAAACCGACCAGCGGCGCAAGCAGCAGATAGCCGCCCTCCTGCACGCCGAGCGAGCCCGGAATCATGAACGCCGCGCCGCGAATCGCTTGCCCCAGGCTTTCGAGCAACAGTGCGTCGACCCAGTCGACCGGATGGCCGAGAAAGCGCAGCGCGAGCCACACCTCGACCGTGCCGACGATCCAGCCCGCCAGGCTCAACGCGAAGCTGACCGCCACGCGGCCGCGCTCGCGGTACATGGCCTGCACGGCGGCGTCGACGGCTTCGGCACGGTTCATCAGCGCGGACCAGTCGCGCTTGCCGAACACCTTCGAGACCACGCCGAGCAGCCGGCCGAACATGCCGCGCCGTTGTGCAAAGTAGAAGCCGATGATCATCGCGGCCAACACGCCGGTGGCGATCAGCGTTGCGGTTCGCAGATCGTGCAGCGCGCCGTGCGCGGCGTAGGCGCCGAACAGCAGCAGCCCGAGCAGCGCGAAGATGATTTGCGCGAGCGCTTGCGCGGTGGTGCTGACGGTGATCGCGGCGGCGGCATCGCGCATGCGCATGCCGCGCTGCGACAGTTGCCGCACCATCACGACGGGCCCGCCGATCTGGCCGGCCGGCAGCAGGCTGTTCACCGATTCGCCGATCCAGCGCGCGAACAGCGCGTCGCGCAGCGACAGATCGTGATGCACGCCGTCGCGATGCCGTTGAAACAGCACCGAGATCGCGCCGGCGTCGAGCGCGAGCGGCACGAGGTGGAACGCCGCGACGAGCGCCAGGCCCCAGCCAGCCGCAAGCAGCGTCGAGGCGACCGAACCGAAACCCTGCCACGCGAGCAGGCCGACGAACAGCGCCGTCCCGATCGACAGCAGAATCAGCGCCGCGCGAGTCATGCGCGGTCCTTGCGGCGGTGTGTCATCTGACGGAAAACCTGGCGGAAGCCGAAGTACGCGATCGCGTCCTTCATGTTCGAGATGAAACGGCGCCACGGGCGCATGTTCGCGTCGGTGACGTATTCGAAGGTGAGTGACACGCGCATTTCGTTCGCGCCGGCCGGCGTGACGCGATGACGCAGCTTGTCGCCGTCGAAAAACACGAGGCCGCCCGGCGGAATCTGCACCGAACCCGGCTGATCCGACACGTCCGGATTGCGCGTGTGCAGCTCGTAGTCGAGGCGGCACGACGATTCGTCGATCACGCCGAGCAGCAGCGTGTAACGGCGGCCGTCGTAGTACGAAGTGTCGTAGTGCCAGCCGATATGGTCGCCCGGCCGCGTGTAGTAGTACAGCGCATACGCGTGCGGGTCGTCGGCGGGCGAAAGCTGCAGCTTGTCGCCGCTCAGTTGCTCGAGCCAGCCGGTCAGTTCCTTCGAGCGATACAGCTCCGCGATGAACGGCGCGAGGCGGTCGATCGTATGACGGCTTACGCTGCCGCCCTGCTTGTGGCCCGGCAAATAATTGCGGTTCACTTCATCGAGAAGGCCGCGCGCGCTCCGAATGAGCTCGGCGGTGACCTCGGGCGCGAGAAAGTCTTCCAGATAAAGGAAGGCGCCCTGATCGGCGAACTGCTTGCGCAGGCGCGGCGTATCGAACGCGTGCGTACGGCTTGCGACCGCACGGTCGGCATGGGGTGCCGGCGCGGCCGGCGATGAAGCCGGGGAACGTTCAACTGAAATTGGCGCGATCACGTCGTCTTCGGCGTGCGTACTCATTCACTTAGCCCACATTTGACTGTTTTCGGAAGCCGCTGGCGGCGCCGGCTGCGTCGGCCGGGAGAGCGGCGCGGCGCGCCACGCGCCAGTAATCGACCACCACCCAGACGGCGAAGAGCGGCGCGCCGATCGATGCGACCACGACGAAGGGCATCACGACGCTCGTCAGCGTGACGAGCGGCAGCAGATACAGCACGTCTTCGGTTTCGAAGCCGCCGACCGATGCCTGTTTCGTGCCCGCCTTGCCTGCCATCTCCTCGATGCGCATACGCAGGAAGAAAATCACCGCGACGGCAACGCCGGCCACGGCGCCGAGCCAGCCGGGCCACACCATCAAGCCGCCGATTTGCGTGGCGCCGACGCCGATACCCATGCCGACAAACAACATAATGGTGACGATTGCATCGCTGGCAAGGTCGTAAAAATGACCGATACGGCTCGACTTGCCGCCGATGCGCGCGAGTTCGCCGTCCGTATGATCGACGAAGTTCGACAGCACGATCAGGAAGGCCCCCGTGTTGGCCCATTCGAATCCGCCGCGAGCAAGGCATAGCGCGCCTGCCATGCCGATCAGGAGGCGCAGCGTGGTCAGATGATTCGGCGTGATCCGTGTGCTCACGAGCGGCGTCACGAGCCGGCGGGCGAGCCGCGCGTCCCATGTTTTGGGCGGTGGAACGTTCGTTGGAGTTTGGGGTTGCGAATTCATAACCCGGAAATATATACGGGATCGTGAAATATTGCTTTCTTCCCGTATGTTTCTTTGACGTTCGTTCGTTACCGCTTCGTGTCCGCCGCGAAGCAAGATTTGCCGAACCGGGATAAAGTGCGAATCCAGTTGCGCCCGCCATGCTGATCGCTTCGATTCGCAACGCTCCCGCGGATCCCGGCATCCATGCGCCGCCCGTTGTGAATACACTACATCGAATATGGGTCGCCGTTCACGCTCATGAAACGTTTTTTTTCTTCCGTGCTTCTTGCACTAGCCGCCGCGCTGCCGCTCACCGGTTACGCCACCGTCCTCGACACGCCGCTCGCCTGCAACGAGAGCGGTCATCAGTTCATCGCCGATCTCGCGGAGCGGCAGGCAATCGATCCCAAGCCGTCGCGCGTGGAAAGCAATTCGATCAATGCATTTTCTCCGGCGTCGGGCGCCGATCTGACCGCGTTCGGTTTTCATGTGTTCGCGGTGGTCGGCTACGAAAAAGACGACCCGATATTCCGGGTCGGAGATGGCGAACCGGTCGCTAGCTCCGCCTATGGCGTCGTGGTGTTCGGCAGCGAATCCAAGGTACGGAACGCCGTAGCCGGGACCGGCAGCACGGCGATCGTGCATCGCGTCGCGCCGCTTGTGACGGCGATCTTTTGTAAGCGGAGTTGAGGCGGCGGCCGCGACGTTTGCACGGGGACATCACAAATTATCGTGAGATTCCCCCTCGGTGGCTCCTCAGCCGGATGGCCTATGGCGCGCAGATGCCGCGCCGCTCGCCCTTACAGCTTGATCCCCGCCGGATCCGCCGTCAGATACCCCACCGTCGCGCCGAAGCGGTCCTTGTAGTTCGCCCGCACCAGCGGATCGAGCGTCGATTGGACCTTGTCGTGCAACGGACTTTCCCAATCGCCGACGTGCTGGAAGTTGCTCATCACGTAAGTCCAGCCGTTGATTTCGTCGACCGCATGCAGGCCCGTCGACTCCGCGCCCGCCGGGCACGACAGCACGCGCGAGAGCGTCTTCGTGTCGACGTTGTACGCCCACAGGAAGTTGTTCACGTGCATGCCGCTGTCCTCGCCGATAAACAGCGTGCGCAGTTTTTCCGAGAACTTGAGGTTGTCCGGATTCGCAATGCGGTCCGGGTTCGCGGTGTTGCCGAGCGCGTCGGCGGCAGCGAGATCCTCGCCGACCAGCGCCGCGGGCGCGGCCATGTCCGCCGGCACCCACTCGCTATTGATCGCGCCGCCGCTGCGGTCCAGCTGGCCGCCCTTCATGTTCAGCGCGTAAACAGCGCCAGCGCTGATGGTTTTGTCGACGGCGACATCGGTCGAGGCGGCATTGCCGCGCACCATCGATTTCTCGACGCGCGACATCGCGGAATACAGCACCTTGTCCTTGATATTGACCGTCGTGCCTTCGAGTTTGGTGAAGCCCATGCTGCCGCCGGCGAGCGCCGCATAGCGGTGCGTTTCGAGGAACGTCGCCGCCTTGTTCATGCCCGGCTTGATGCGCACCCAGTTGAAGGTGCCGTTGTAGTTGATCTTCGTGTACGTCGTATCGAGCGGGTCCTTGGTCGCGACGTCCATGATGTCGGCCGCGGTCAGCTGATTGGCGAGGGCCTCGATCTCGCCGCTGCTCGCGTGGCCCAGGTTGATCCACGAGAGCGTCGCCGCGCCCGCGCCGCTCGAGGACACCTGCGTCCACTTCGCGACATACAGCGTGCCCGCAGACAGATCGGCTTCGCGATCCGCGATGAACATGAAGAGGCCGCCGTTGGTCGCGTCGTCGCCCATCAGCACGGTGCGCTTGTCCGGCATCACCTGAATCAGTTCGTGCGAGATGCGGCCGAGGCAGTAGTGCTTCCTGATCGTGCCGGTGCCGTCCGGATTCACGGTCACTTCCGGCAGATGTCCATAGTGATACGGGTTCGCGGTCGTTTCGTTGCCGTACAGACTGCGGCTGAAGCCCTTGAACTGGGTATTGGCGGCGATCGTCGCCGCGTCCGGTTCGTACTCTTCGCTCGACAGATGCGTGTTCCACGGCGACAGGCTCGCGCCGCAGGTGATCCACAAGCCATGCGCCGCCGACGTATCGACGTTGTGATAGCCCACCAGCGTCAGCTTGCCGGTAGCCGGCTCCTGGTCGAGCGTCAGCACGGCGATCGGCGACGGCAGTTGACCGTACATCGACTTCAGGCTCTGGTCGCGCGTCGCGTATTCGAACTGCACGACCGCGAATACCGCGTTACCCTTCAGACCCTTCACCGTCGGATTGTCGAGGCGAATCAGCGAACTGCCGTCCGGGCAATCCGAATAGAACTGGCGTTCCTTACCCGCGACCGACGTATCGATGATCGGCTGATTGTTGATGTCGAAATAGCCGCCGGCCAGGATCGTGCCGCCCTTGATGTTCGGCACGCTGTCGCCGGTGATGAAAAACGGCTGATAGGCGAGCTTGAAGGTGCGGCTGCTGCCGTCGCTCAATTGCACGGTGAGGGTCGAGCCGACCGTGGTTTTCGCCATCGCGGCGGGATCGGCGAGCGTGGGCGCGGCCATGCCGTTGAACGCTGCCGAGGCGAAGTTGGCTACCGGTTTGACCGGCGTCGCCAGGTCGTCGGTGCCGCCGCACGCGGTGAGCATCGACGCCGTGGCGAGGCCGCCTAACGGCAGCATCGGTACACCGGCGAGTAGTTTCAGGGCTTTACGGCGGGAAAGATCGAGCGGCTCTGCCATGTTGTCGTGATCCAGGGTTGCGATAGCGTGGGGGAATGCACAGCCGGCACGCACTCAAAACCGTATGGTTCACGCTCGCGCCGCTATGACGCGAGGATTCTATGAAGTGAATGTGAAAGTATATTGACAGCTTTCGGTAATATTTGGATTAGCCTTTCGTTTGCCACTAGTTAGCCGCCAGTTAGCCTTGGTTAGCTGAACCGTGGCGCCTCACTTCTAACCCGGACGGCGAAATCCGTTTTCGACCCAAGCCGCCGCACTCGCCTTGCTGAGCTTGAAGTTCGGCGCAACCTGCACTTGCGCGAGCTGTTCACCGAAGGTGTCGAGCGCGGTCAGCAGCGCATACGGCTCGTCCTCGTCCGGCACGATGTCCAGCGTGACGTCGAGTTCATCATTGCCGTCCGCGGTCGCCACCCGCACTTCTCTATGGAGTTGCGCGCGCAGTTGCTGCTCATGGCGGCGCAGCACTTCGGACGCGGTCTTCACCAGCGTATTGAACGCCGACGTGTCGAGCGGCTTCGGATCTTTCTTGTTGCGGCCCATCGTCCACGGACCGACAAGCGCCGGTTCCGCTTCGCCGTCCTTGATCATTTCAACGGCCCAGCCTTCGTCGTCTTCATTCTTGATGACGCGCGCGGTCCAGCCGTCGTCGCGCCACAGACGCGCTTCGTGCAGCGTTTCGTCCATTCCGGACGAGCCTTCCGTCGTGAAATCAGCGGCGTCGGACGATGGAAGGGGCGTATCGGTCATTGCAGGTTCACTCACGTTCGCGGGGGCGGAAACATATCCAGGACATGCGATTCTACCCGTGCCGCAAGCGCCGGATGCGCTCCTCTGACGAACGGACAAGTCGAGGCGAGCGTTTCGGCAACCGGAATACTCTATTTCGTTATTCGCGGGAACTTATAAATCGATTATAAAAAAGTCGTAAAAAAACGCGGCCCGAAAGCCGCGTATAAAAGATGAAAAAGACAACCCTTGGTCAGAGGGTTAAGCCAATTGAATTGTAGAACCGTAATTAGCCACAATAGGTCACGCTAATCGGAAGACTGCATTGCAGGAAACGCAATGAATGGCAAACACCGCGGCGGCACGCGCTACAACCGGCTGCGTAAGCCGCCCACGCGCAGCGTCGCGAGCCTGCAACACCCCGAAGATTGACAAGGCTGCGGCGAATCCACGCATGAACAGATTTTTTCTTTATTTACCCGCACTTACACAATTCCAATTCGCCATTACCGATTTGAGAATTCATTGTTGCGCCATATGCGATTAAACATCTGCATAGCAGGAATACACTTCGCAGCGGATCGTCAGGCACCCGACGAAATCGGCGGTAAGCACTGGAATGCGATTCTCTATGCACTGTCTCGGAGTTATCTCAACATGAAAAAAACCCTCATCGCAGCAGGCCTCATGGGCGCGTTTGCCATCACCGCTCACGCACAAAGCAGCGTCACGCTGTACGGCACGTTGGACGCAGGTCTCGTGTACTCGAACAACCAGGGCGGCCACAGCAACTGGCAACAAGGCAGCGGTTCCGTGTCGAACACCTACTTCGGCCTGCGCGGCAACGAAGACCTCGGTGGCGGTCTGCACGCGATCTTCACGTTGGAAAGCGGCTTCAACCTGAACAACGGCCAGTTTTCGGAAAACAGCACGATATTCAATCGTCAGGCTTTCGTCGGTCTGCAGAGCGATCAGTACGGCGCGTTGACGCTCGGCCGTCAATACGATTCCGTGGTCGACTACCTTGCGCCGCTGTCCGAAGCGGGCGCGGGCTACGGCAACAACCTGGCCGCTCACCCGTTCGATAACGACAATCTGGACAACTCGTTCTCGATCAAGAACGCCGTGAAATACACGAGCGCGAATTACGCGGGCCTCAAGTTCGGCGGCCTGTACGGCTTCAGCAACTCGGCAGGCCAGTTCTCGAACAACCGCGCCTGGAGCGCCGGCGCCTCGTACAACAACGGCCCGCTGAGCTTCGCCGCGGCTTACCTGCAACTGAACAAGTCCGGCAGCTCCAACCTGAGCGGCGCCGTGTCGCAAGGCGACGGCACCGCGGCGATCGCTGCGGATCTGCAACGCACGTACGGCGCGGGCATCAACTACACGTACGGCCCGGCAACGGCAGGTTTCGTCTACACGCACACGCAGCTGGACGGCATCACCGGGGTGGACGTCGGCGGCACGACGCTGCCTGGCGTGGCAGGCACGAACCTGCATCTGGACAACTACGAAGTGAACGGCCGTTATGCGCTGACGCCGGCATTGAGCCTCGCCGCTGCGTACACGTTCACCGACGGCAAGATGTCCGGTTCGAACGGCTCGGGCGATCCGAAGTGGCACACGGTGTCGCTGCAAGGCGACTACTCGCTGAGCAAGCGTACCGACGTGTATGTGGAAGGCGTGTATCAGCATGCATCCGGCCAACTCGGCAACTTCGGTTCGAACGTGGCGGCAATCAACACGCTGGCGCCGTCGTCGACCGGCAATCAGGTTGCCGCGGCTGTTGGCCTGCGTCACCGTTTCTAAGTTTTACGGGCGCACGTGCTGAGCGGATGTACCGATCCGCTCAGCAGTCAAACCCGCGCGCGGCACGATCGCGCGCGGGTTTTTTCATGGGATTACGTTTCGGCGTAGTGATGGTGACGAGATGGTGACGACGCAAGCGCGCGATGGGTATACTGGGCCCGGCTGCCTTCCTTGCCGCAAGTTCGCTGCGGCCTGAACGGCGGCTTCGTCGCGAAGCATGACGTTGTTTTAAATCGCGTCGCGCTTCGCCCGCGCACCAGGTTCCCGCGCACGACCGGGGACGCCGACGACCAGACCATGAAAAGACTTCTCCTGCCAGTTTCCGCTGCCGCCGTGATGGCTTTGCTCACTGCCTGCGGTTCTTCCAGCGGCCCCTCCGCCCGCGATGCGTCCCAGCCGATGATGTACGTATCTTCGCAGCGAGCCCCCGCTTATATCGCCGATTGCCTCGAAAGCCGCTTGTCGCGTGTGCGTATGTCACGCGTAGGCGGAGCGACCGAGATCGCAATCGGCTCCGATTCGAACAACTCGTACTTCGTCACGCTGACGCCGTTGAACGCCGGCTCTGTCATCAAGGTGATGCATCCCGCGAACGCGCCGGACGATCCGCCGGAACCGGAAATGCGCTTCGACATTGCGCGCTGCGCGACCTGACGTTCGCACCACAGCGCCGCGTTTTGAAGACCACGCCGATACGCCAATTTATATATAGCGTGTCGGCTATTTTTTTATCCGCTCATCTGCGAACATAGCCGCCCTTTGTCTTTTATGCGGCGCGCTGTGCCGCGAGTTCGATGGCATCCAGCAAAGCACATCACGCTACCGGTTTTGCGGCCGGCGTCATCGCGGCGGCCATCGTCGCGCGCATCGGCGGCGGCGGTTCGTTTCATCTCGGCGTGTTGCTGAGTTTCATTGCCGGCGTGGCGGGAAGTACGGCGCCGGACTGGCTCGAGGTGGCGTGGTGGTCGCGGGCGCGGCGGCTGTGGATCACGCATCGCACGATAACGCATTGGGGCGTCGGATGGCTCGCGCTGCTCGCGGTTTCTTACCACTGGCTCGGGCATTCGCTCTATGCCGCGCCGGCGTTCGGCTTCGCTTGCGGCGGGCTGATGCATTTGCTTGCCGATTGGCCGAATCCTTTGGGCGTACCCTGGATCGCCCGACGGCATTCACTCAATCTGTGGAACAGCGGTCACTGCGACCTGATCGTGGTGGGTGCTTCGTGGGCCGCGGCGTGGTTTATCGGGGCGCATGTGTGGCTGCCTGGCGGACAGGCGGCGGCTTTACTGCAGCATCTGAGAATCGGCTAGCGTCACCGCATGGCGGCCGCATAGTTGGCGGGCGTCACGCCCATCAGTCTCACGAACGCCCTCGTCATGTGACTCTGATCGGCGAACCCCGCCGTGGCCGCTGCATCGGCAAGCATCGCGCCACGCGCGATCAACTGCCTCGCGAGCACCACCCGCCGCTGCATCCGGTACGCGTGCGGCGGCAATCCCATCTCATGTGCGAAGCCTCGCAGCAACTGAAAACGGCTCATGCCGGTATCGGCGGCGAGATCGGCAAGCGTCAGGGGTGAAGACGGATCATCATCGATGCGCGCTTTTGCTCGCGCGATCGGCCCCAGTGAATGAGTCGACGGCAAACGTGTCTGGTTCGTCGCATGCGCTCGCACCAGATGCCCAAGCAGTTCGAGCAACGCCTCCTCGCGCACCAGATCGTCCGGCACTTGCGGCGCTTCCACGGAAACCGCGAACAGCCGCTCGAACAGACGTTTCAGCAATGGATCATGCGCCACCGGCTGTGTGAGTTCGAGTTCGCGCGCCGCCGCGCCGGTCAGTTCGCGAGCGACGCTGACCAGCATCGAAGGCTCGAAGTACAACATGCGCCATGCGCGGCCACGCTCGTCGAGCGGACTGCCGTCGTGGACTTCGCCGGGATTGACCATGATCGCGTCATTCGCGCGCGCTTCGACCATTCCGCGCCCGCTCGCCGACCGATGCCCGCCGCTGACGATCACGCCCACACCGAAACGGTCGTGCGAATGACGTGGAAACGCGTGCGCGGTTTGCGCCACCGTCGCTTCGACGCCGGCAATCGCGCAGCGAGGCATGTGAACGCGGCCGCGCACCAACCCGCGCATCACCGGCGCCCCTCGTCGGTACGCTCGCCTTCGCGGACCTTGCCTTGCGACACGCTGCTGCCCGGCGGCACGCTATGCGTGAGCCACACATTGCCGCCGATCACCGAGCCGCGCCCGATCGTCACGCGGCCAAGTATCGTGGCGCCTGCATAAATCACGACATCGTCCTCGACGATCGGATGGCGCGCGTTGCCCTTGATCAGCGCGCCGTCGAGATCCGCGGCAAAGCTCTTTGCGCCGAGCGTCACCGCCTGGTACACACGCACGCGTTCGCCGATGATCGCCGTCTCCCCGATCACCACGCCCGTGCCGTGATCGATGAAAAAGCTCGGCCCAATGGTCGCGCCGGGGTGAATGTCGATGCCGGTTGCCGAGTGCGCAATCTCGTTGATGAAACGCGCCAGCAAGGGCACGCCGAGGCGATGCAACGCGTGCGCGAGGCGGTGGTGCGTCATCGCCCACACGCCGGGATAACAGAGCAGAATTTCGGTGATGTGCTGCGCGGCGGGATCGCCGGTGAAGGCCGCCTGAATGTCACTCACCAGCAGCGCGCGGATGCCCGGCAACTGCGTGCCGAATTCGCGCGCGACTTTGAATGCGCGCTCCTTCAGTTCCGCGTCCGGCGTTTCGCCGAACTCGGGCAAGAATCGCATGGCGCGCCGAATCTGCTCGGCGAGCAAACGCAAGGTGCTCTCGAGCGTGTGGCCGACGTAGTAGTCGACGGTTTCGTCGGTCAGATCGGGAGCGCCGTAGTGCGTGGGGAACAGGGCAGCGCGCAGGCCGGTGACAATATTGACCACCGCTTCACGCGACGGCAGTTCGCGAATGCCGAGCGGATGCCGCGTGCGATGCAATTCTTCGCGCGACGCGCGCAAGTCCGTGACGATCTGTTCGAGACCCCAGTTATGGGAAGGCACGTTAGGCATAAAAGGACAGCGCCGCGCGAGGGCACGGTTCGGAGTGATTGTCCCGAGAGATTACCGCGTTTTGCGGCGGCTCGCGCAGCGCCGCATGCGCACGGCCTCGCATGCCGGAGGCGCTCAGATCGTCACGCTGCTCGCGTCGATCCAGCGCACCGCCCAGTCGCGAGCGTGGGCGATGGCGGCGGCTTCGTCAGGAAAACGCAAGTCTTGAGGGAAAAAACGGTTGGCGACCAGTTCGCCGTCGCTCGATCGGGAGATGACCACATAAGGTTGCCACGTACCATCGACCGCGTGCGCCGGCGCGCAATTCAGCAAATAGCCGCGATGTGTGAATGCAGCATCGAAGTGCATGTGTCACCCGCCCTGACAGCCCCGTAGAATGTTTGAGTAGCGCGGCGCGTGCTGCTTGCTGCCGCTTGTTGCCGATGGTGTGAAACCTACCGGACAAATATAGCCAATGTAACCGCGCTTCGCTCGTCGGAGTAAGATCATACTCTGTAGAAAATACGCGTCCATTAAAAAAAACGAAAAGAATCCCGAACGCAATCGCCATGTGAAATGCCCATCACATGAAACAGCGACGCAAGGTGTGATGAACTTCAGCGCTAAAGCGTTGTGCCGGCCGGAATGGGTTTTGCTGTACTTCGACCATGTCCTCTTCAAGGAGAATGCATGATGAACAGCGATATCAACAAACCAGAGGATACGAACAAGCAACCGCACATCATCGGCCCGCGCACGGCGGAACTGCACAACGATCGCACGCACGACAGCACGGTGGACACCGACGGCAAGAATCTCGAAGCCGCCCGCATCGCCGGCCATAGCCCGATCGCGGTCGATGAAATCACCACGAGCAACGCGACGCTCAGCAACAGCGTGCCCGAGGCACACGACGGCATGGCCGGCTTCGACAGCCGCGTTGGCGGCAATCATCTGCTGTTGGCGCTCGAGCCGGGCTATACGGTCATCGACAAAGGCATGGTCGAGCCGCAGGGCGCCTCTTCGGCCGATCATCAGTTCGACGACCCGCGCCCGGTCGGCAGTCGTGCCGAACGAGGGCGCATTCATTACGCTCTTAATCATCTGCGACCCACGCGCGTTATCGAATTACATCGGGTGAAATAGAAATAAGCGTTCGTTTTTTTGCGAGCGCGTTTGAATTCCGGCGCCTGCTCCGATTAATCAGCGAAATGTTAAACGCGCATCGTTTGAATAATGGTGCGCGCTTGCCGCCGATTAGAAACCGGGGGTTGCAAGACCTGCGCGCGCAAGCGGCTTTTTCTTCCTGCCGGCTGCCCGCACAATCGACTCCACGTTAACCCTCAGCGGAGCAGTCAATGAAAAAGATCGTCGTGATCGGCGCCACCGGCACGCTTGGCCAGGCAGTGAGCACGGAACTCAAGGCGCGCCACGAAGTCATCGAAGCGGGCGCGACGCGCGGCCCGTACCGCGTCGACAGCACCGATCCGGCGAGCATCGAGCAGTTCTTCCGCGGGATCGGCAAGGTGGACGGCGTGGTCACCGCCACCGGCAAGCTGCATTTCGGTCCATTGCCGGACATGAGCATCGAACAGTTCTGGATCGGCCTGCGCGACAAGCTGATGGGCCAGATCAACGTGGTGCTGGCCGCCCAGCAATACGTGAACGACGGCGGCTCATTCACGCTGACGAGCGGCATTGTCGGCGACGAGCCGATTCGCCTGGGCGCGAATGCCACTACCGTCAACATGGCGCTCGAAGGTTTCGTGCGCGGCGCGGCGATCGAGCTGCCGCGCGGCATACGCATCAACGTGGTGAGCCCGACGGTGCTGACCGAATCGCTCGACGCTTATGCGCCCTACTTTCGCGGCTTCGAGCCGGTGACGGCGCAACGCGCGGCGCTGGCCTATGTGCGCAGCGTGGAGGGCGCGCAGACGGGTCGCGTGTATCGCGTGGGGTATTGAGTGCGGTACTAGTGGGGTACCGACGGGGATTCAGCGCTTCTGCTCCTTCACGCGCGACACGATCTGCGTCGGGCTCACGAATTGCAGTGCGATCAGCACCCAGATCAGCGTGATCGCCATGTAGATCATCGCCATCGCATCGATCGATTGCGGTGCGCGCACGCCGGTTGAAAACACAGCGTAGTACAACGCGACCACGAGCGTTTGCGTCGCCGGACCCGCCGTGAAGAACGTCAGTTCGAACATGCCGATGGTGCGCACCAATACCAGCAGCGCGGCCGCGAGCATGCCGGGCACCAGCAGGGGCAGCAGCACGTAGCGGAAATAGCGGAAGGTGTTGGCGCCGAAAATGCGCGCCGCCGCTTCGAGATTGGGATCGATCTGTTCGATGAACGGCGTCATCACCAGAATGACGAACGGCAGTGCCGGCACGAGGTTCGCAAGAATCACGCCGCTCAGCGTGCCGGCAAGGCCGATCTTGTACATCACCGTCGCCATCGGAATGCCGTACGTGACGGGCGGCACCATCAACGGCAGCAGGAAGATCAGCATCGCCGTGCGCTTGCCCGGAAATTGCACGCGGGCAAGCGCGTATGCCGCGGGCACGCCGAGCAGCACCGAGAGCAGCACCACCGCGCCGACCACTTCGACCGTGACCCACAACACGCTCGCCAACTGGAAATCGCTCCACGCCTGCGCATACCAATGCAGCGTAAAGCCTTGCGGCAACAAAGTGCCGAACCAGCGCGTCGCCACCGAATTGACCGCGACGGTTGCGATCAGCAACACCACGTTGACGAGGAAGAACACCATGGCGCCCCACACCAGCACGTGCCAGACGCGACCCGGCACGCCGGCGCGCTGCTTGACGCGCTTGCCGGGCTGACGGGCGCCGTCGTCGTGTTCTTTCGATGCGGACGTGGACCACGAAGGGTGCGCCGCGTGGCGATCGGCAGTCATCAGCCTTTGCCTCCCGTTACCGGACCGCTGTAGAAGAAGCGGCGCGCGCCGAGCATCGCGACGACCACCAGCAACTGCACGAAGCCCATCACCATCGCGATCGCGGAGGCAAGCGAATAGTCGTAGCTTTCGAACGCGGCTTCGGCTGCGGCGATCGACATCACGCGCGTCGGGCCGGCGGGCGCGCCGAGCAGCACCGCCGATGGAAACACCGAAAACGCCTGCACGAACGACAGGCATGCGGCCATCGTCAAACCCGGCACGAGCAGCAGCAAATAGATGCGGCGAAACTGCTGCCACGGACTCGCGCCGAGCGTCGCCGCCGCGCTCGCGAGCGTCGGGTCGATGCCGGTCACGTACGACAGCGTCAGCAGAAACGCGAATGGAAAGCCCGACACGATCAGCGAGATCAGCACGCCCCAGAAGTTATGCGTGAGACGCACTTCGTTCGTATAGAGATGCAAGCCCTGCAACGCTTGCGGAAACCAGCCGTTCGGGCCGAAGTACGTGAGCATGCCGTCGGCAATGAGCACGGTGCCGAGCGTCACCGGAATCACCAGCAAGGTGGTGACGAACTTCTGATAGCGGGAATGGCGGCGCAGCGCAAACGCTACCGGAACCGACACGCCGACGTTGATGAGCGTGGCGGGCACCGCGAGCTTGAGCGTGACGATGATCGTCGGCCACATCGACGTGTCGGTGAAAAACGTCAGATAGTTGGCCCACAGTCCGCCACCGTTCATCGGCTGGAACGACAGCACCAGACCGTACGCGAACGGGTAAATGAACAATGCGACGATGAAGATCAGCGCCGGCGCGACGAGCCACGCTTTGGCGTCGCGCGGCGCGAGCGGCGGCGACAGCGTGGGCGTGTTCATACAACTTCTCCGTCATAGACGAGTGCGCGCGACGGCGGCACGCGCAGACTGATTCGTTCACCCTCTTCGAATTCCCCGCCGACGCGTGCCCACAAATCGCCGAACGCGGTTTTGACACGCAGCAGCGAATCGCGGCCGCCGTATTCGACGGTGGTCACCAGCGCGTCGAAAGCGTTGTCCGCGCCAGGCGCCGCGCGCTCCATATCCTCGGGACGCAGCGCCACGCTCACACGTTTGCTGTCGAAGCCGGCCATCGGCGTGCCGATCAGGCGCACGCCGTTCGCGCTCACCGCGACGCCTTCGCCTTGCGTGCCTTCGAGCATGAATTCGGCCACGTTGCGATAGCCCATGAAACGCGCGACATGCAAATTCTGCGGCCGCGTATAGACCTCTTTTGGCGTGGCGATCTGCTGCACCACGCCCTCTTTCATCACGACGATGCGATCGGCCATGGAAAGCGCTTCGTCCTGATCGTGCGTCACGTAGAGCGTCGCGCGTTCGAGCTGGCTGTGGATGCGGCGAATCTCGGCGCGCATTTCGATGCGCAGTTTCGTATCGAGATTCGACAGCGGTTCGTCCATCAGAATGAGCGGCGGCTCGATCACGATCGCCCGCGCAATCGCCACGCGCTGCTGTTGGCCGCCGGACAATTGTCCGGGCAGCTTGCGTTCATGCCCGACCAGCTGCACGAGTTGCAACGCTTCACGCGCGCGGCGCAGGGTCTCGCTCCTGCCGACGCCGCGCATTTTCAAACCGAAGCCGACGTTATCGAGCACGCTCATGTGCGGAAACAACGCGTAGTTCTGAAACACCATGCCGAAGCCGCGCTTTTCCGGCGGCAACACGTCGATGCGTTTGTCGTCGAGCCAGATGCCGCCGGCGCTCAACGGCTGCAAGCCGGCGATGCAATTGAGCGCCGTCGATTTGCCGCAACCGGAAGGCCCCAGCAACGCGATGAATTCGCCGCGGCGGATGTTCAGGTCGAGCCCTTGCAACGCCGCGATAGCCTGGCCTTCCGCATTCGTGAAACTGCGGCTCACTGAGTCGAGCCGCAACTGCTCAAAGTGATGCTTCATGGCGGTTCCTGGCGATTTCCTGATACGCGTGACGCTCGGCTCGCGACGGCGCGAGCAGACTGAAACACTGACTCCTGCGCGGACTACCTGGTCTTCTGCGCACCGACTTCGGTGTCCCACTTCCTGAATGCCGCGACCATCGCGCTTGCGTTCAGCGGCAAAACATGCGGACGCTCGGCCAGCAGCTTCGCGTACTCCGGCCGGCCGTACTTCTTCAGCACGTCCTGGCTGCGCGCGGGCGCCTGCTCGACAGTCACGCCCTTGATCGCAGGGCCTGGATAGAAGTAACCGTCGTCATAGGTCATGGCCTGCTGCGCCGGCTCGAGCATGAAGTTGATCAGCTTGTAGAGCACGTCGAGCTTTTCCTTCGGCACGCCCTTCGGAATCACCATGAAGTGCGCGTCGTTCACCCACGTCATGTTGTCGAACGCCTGCACGCGAAATTCAGCCGGCACGATGCCGAGCGCGCGTGGATTGATGTCCCACCCCGTCACCGTGACGGTCATGTCGCGCGTGCCCTCGCCGAGTTCTTTCATGACCGCCGAGGTGCCGCCGGGATAGTAAGGAATGCAATCGTTCAGTTGCTTGAGGAAAGCCCACGTCTTGTCCCAGCCGTGAATCGGGTCTTGCGGATCCTTATCGCCGAGCACGTAGGGCAATCCCATCAGGAACGTGCGGCCCGGCCCGGAGTTCGCGGGCCGCGCGTAAATGAGCTTGTCCGGATGCGCCTTGCACCATTGCAGCAGTTGTTCGGGCGTCTTCGGCGGATCGCTGACTTTCGCGGGGTTGTATTCGAGCAGCGGACCGGCCGGCATATACGCGACCTCGAGCCCGTACCCTTGCGCCAGGTCCTGCATCTTGCGCGGACCCGGCGCGTATTTGTCGAGCACGCCGGGAAAAGCCGCCGCGTTGTCCGGCAGCAGTTTCATCCACAGACTTTGTTCGATGCCGGCGGCCAGCGCGTCGGTGCCGGTGAGCACGAGATCGATATCGGAGCGGCCCGCGGCCTGCATCGCCTTGATCTTGCCGGGCAACTGCGGCGCGGGCGCATTCGTGAACGTGATGTTGGCGACGAGGTTCGGGTACTTCGCCTTGAAGGCCTCGAAACCCTTTTGCGTGAGTTGAAGATCGCCGGCCACGTCGACGATATTGAGCGTAACTGGATCGGCCGCGTGCGCGGCGGAGGCGAAAGCGGCGCTCGCCGCGAGACATACGGACACCAGCCTGAGCGTCAACCTGTGTGAAACAGTCATTGCGTCTCCTCGCTTCTTGGTATGGAAGTCCGCCGGTCAGATGCGCTGCGGGCGGTGTCTATCTACCAAAGGAACATAGCGAAGCGGGACTGCCGATGTCAAGCAAATACTCGCGGCCGCGGTTTGCCCGGGAAATCAGGCGCTTTTGGCTGGAATCCTTGTAGCTCAATGGGTTGCGCCCGCCATCCGAGGGCAAACCCGAAGCCTGAGATTGTCGCTGGCAAGTACTTGTCAGGCAAGTCCTCGACGCGCGCCGAGCTCAGCCGCCTTGCGCGCCCTGCGTATTGACGTAAAGCGAATAGAGCCCGTGGCTCGCCGCCATGAACAGCCGGTTGCGATGGCGGCCGCCGAAGCACACATTCGCGCAGCGTTCCGGCAACGCAATGTGGCCGATGGGCTCGCCTTGTGGCGTGAAGACGCGCACGCCGTCGAGCTCCGCCGTGCCCATGCCCCAGCCGCACCACAGATTGCCGTGGACGTCGACGCGAAAGCCGTCCGGCGTGCCGGGGCCGGCGTCGATCAGCACACGGTTGTTCAACAGCGCCGTGCCATTGCCGCCGACATCGAACGCGCGGATCTTGCGCGGCTCGCCACGCGATTCGACGATGTACAGCACCGACTCGTCCGGTGAAAACGCAAGGCCGTTGGGCCCGAGGACGTCGTCGGCGACCACGCTCACCTCACCGGATTGGCCGTCGATGCGGTACACGCATGCCGGCAGTTCCGACTCCTGCCGCTCGCCCTCGTAAAAGCTGTCGATACCGAAGGTCGGATCGGTGAACCAGATCGAGCCATCCGATTTCACGATCACGTCGTTCGGTGAATTGAAGCGCTTGCCGCGATAACGGTCTGCGAGCACGGTAATCGAGCCGTCGTATTCGGTACGCGTGACGCGGCGCGTCAGATGCTCGCAGCTGACGAGGCGCCCCTGACGATCTCGCGTATGGCCGTTCGCATTGTTGGACGGCTGGCGATACGTAGTGACGGTGCCGCTCGGTTCGTCCCAACGCAGGATGCGGTCGTTCGGAATGTCGCTCCACAGCAGATAGCGGCCGTCGCCGAACCAGACCGGTCCCTCCGACCAGCGTGCGCCTTGATACAGACACTCGACGGAAGCGGAGGCAAGGATCAGCGACTTGAAGCGCGGATCGAGCACGCGGATGGACGGATCGGGATAGCGTCGGCTGTTGTCGGTCATGCTTGTGCTTTTGAGTTTCGGAGTTGAGGGCACGGTTATGAATTGGCTCGCGCGAACTGCCGTTCCAACGCGAGCAGTTCCTGCGTGGCGTGCTCGATCTTCGCATGATGTTCGGGCGGCGTCGAACTGAGCAGCGGCAAAATCGGCCCCATGTCAGCGATCTTCGAGAACGTGACCGCGTCGTGCAGCACGCGGATCAGCGAGATGTCGTCGCGCAAGGTTTCGAGCGGCAAGAATGCATCGTAAAGGCGCCGCGCCGTGTCCTGGTCGCCGGTTTTGACGGCGTGCAGCAAGGCCGTGACCATACGCGGCGCGATGCATCCCGAGCCCGTCGTCCATGCGGCGAGACCGAATTCGCGCACGTGCACGAGCGCCGGCCGCTCGCCCATGCCGGACACTACTTTCGCGGCCGGCACCTGTTGCAGCAGACGGCGCAGATAAGGATCGTCCGCCGGATCGGCTCGGACGATCGCGTATTTCACGGCCAGCAGCGTGCCGCGGTCGATGAGACGCGCCAGCGTGCCGACCTCGACGTAGTCTTCGCTCTTGATATACAGCGTGAGCGGGATGCCCGCCGTGTCGACGATGCGCGTCAGCCCCGCCTCGACGCCCTCGGAAGTCGTAAAACCGGCGAGCGGCAGCACCATTGCCGTCCGGAAACGGGTTTGCGCGAGGATGCGCGCCTGGTCGAGCATCTTCCCGTAGTCGGGGCCGATTGCCGGGATCACGCGCGTGCCTATGCTCGCGGCGTCGGCGAGCAGCTCCAGCAAGTCGCGATATTCGCCGACGGAGACGTGATAAAGGTTCGCGTTGCCGCCATACAGCAAGGTGCGCACGCCGCCCGCTTCGATGTGCCGGATCAGCGCGAGGTTTTGAGCGGCATCGAGTACGTAGTCGGCGCGGCGCGCCAACGGCGGCACGGCCATGACGGAAGCGGCAAATTCGCCGTCGAGAATGGGGGATTCGTTCATGACGCCTCAAACCGGGGAGCGGGTAGTGGCGTTCAAGTTAGCACCGGGCTCGCAAAGTTGTCAAACAACTTGAGCGTTTGAGGAGGATGAACACCCAGGAGTCAGATATGTCGCTTTTGTATGACAATAGCGCTATCGAGGAACCCGCAATGGCCGCAAACCGGCGATGAATCCAGCATGGTGATTGGAGTGGGCATCGCCTGATATCGGAAAGCAGAGTCATTAGATTGAATTGACTAATAACGCAGGCCAATGAAAAAACTTCAAAACGGCTGCCACGAAGAATTACCCGCCTTTGCCCGGTTTGCGAACGTTGGGGGGCCGGGAAATTACGTATAGGGAGCGAGTCATTCGCTTCACAGCCGAACCTCGCTACGTCTTTTGGGAACATTGCGGCTGGCTTTGCGAAGTAATTTTTAGTGTTAGATTGTGAAGATAAAACAGCCGGACGGAATACCGTACCGCAATTAACCGCAACGGGATGTTGCGAGCCTGAGAGAGTTGAAATTGCCGCTACACTTTATCGAGCAGATGGCGCCGCTACAGAACGCCGCCGACGAAGCGGAATGGTTCGGCGCGATTGCCGGCCTTGCCGAAACGTGGGGTTTCGACAGGCTTTTGATCGCGATGCTGCCGCGCCCGACCATTCGCCTGGAAGACGCCTACGTGCGCAGCACCTATGCGCCGGCATGGCGCCGCACCTACGACGAACAGGGACTGGTTCACATCGACCCGACCGTCAGCCATTGCGCGACGCGCGCCACGCCGTTGATCTGGTCGCCGGACATTTTTAAGACTGCTGAGCAGCAGTCAATGTACGAGGAAGCCCGCGGGCACGGCTTGCGCGCCGGCGTGACGTTGCCGATTCACGGGCCGAACCAGGAAGCCGGCATGATCTGCTTCGTCAACGACAGCAATCCGACCGACGCCTTCTGGCGCCATATCGACGTTGCCTTGCCGAATCTGGTGTTATTGCGCGATCTGGTAATCGATACCAGCCAGCGCCATTTGAATACCCACGCTCAGACGTTATTGCCCAAACTCACGCCGCGTGAACGTGAATGTCTGAAATGGACCGCGCGCGGCAAATCCACCTGGGAAATCTCCCACATCCTGAACTGTTCGGAAGCCGTGGTGAACTTCCACATGAAAAACATCAGGACGAAATTCGGTGTGAATTCACGGCGCGCGGCGGCGGTAATCGCCGCGCAGCTCGGGCTTATTGACCCGGGTTGAGCAAAGCGGCCGCGTCACGGCTGTATAGCACCCGTTCGGCCCGGCCCAGATCGGCGTCGGAAACGGTTTTTGTGAAATAGAGACCCAGCAGGATCGAGACCGGCGCCGGGATTTCAGCGCCCGATTCGAACCGGCTGCCGCGGGACTGCGTGACGCCGAAGCGTGCCCAGAAACGGCGCTGGCTCTCTTTTTTCTTCTTGCGGTAGGCAATGATCAGAACGCGATCCACGGCCGAAGGGGCCTCCGCCGGGCGCGTTTGAGAACCGGTTTGCGGTTGCCAGTGATTTTCGAGGAGTTCCATTTTTCGTGTCCCGTCGGTTGAGTGCAGATGCCTGTCTCGAATTCTGCGTTATCCGATAAGCATGCACACCTATCCAGGTAGATAGGTGGCAGAAGCATTCAGAATGCATAAGTTTTCCTGCGTATTGGGTACCCCAACACGTTCAGGAGAACGTCATGCAAACAGCGATCAGGATTGGAATGCGGCAGGAATTCGACAACGCGGATATCAACGAGATGTATCGTCTACGGGCTCGGGTTTTTCACGGGCGGCTTGGATGGGAGATCCCAACCATCGCCGGCATGGAGATAGACGGCTACGATGCGCTCGGGCCGCATTACATGCTGATTCAGGGCGACGACGGACAGGTGCGCGGCTGTTGGCGCCTGATGCCGACCGAAGGCCCCAACATGCTGAAAGACACCTTCCCGCAATTGCTGCACGGCGCGGACGCGCCGGTCGGCCGGCACATCTGGGAACTGAGCCGGTTTGCGATCGAAACCAGCGGCGAGGAACAGTCGTTCGGCTTTGCGAACGTGACCATGCAGGCGATTCACGAGCTCGTCACATTCGCGGACCGGATGGGCATCACGCGATACGTCACGGTGACTACGACGCCGATCGAACGACTGCTGCGCAAGACCGGCATCGAGATCGGCCGGCTCGGGGCGCCGTTGCAGATCGGCGTGGAGCGGGCCGTCGCGCTGGACATCGCGGTTAGTCCGAAAACCCGCACTGCCTTGTTCGGGCCGATCCCCGCCGCCGCCTAACGGCTGCGAGAGCGGCAAGTCGCACGCCGGGCCGGAATTGCATCGGCCCGGTGGTGCGATGCAGCGGGCTTTGCTTAAGTGGCGCCGCTGCGGCGAAACACGCGGACCTCTAGGAACCGAACATGCGCTCCAGCGCATTCTCGAGATGCGCGCGCATCGCCCTTCCGGCGGCCGGCGCGTCCTTACGGCGGATCGCGTCGAGCACCGCCATATGTTCAGCCTGCACGAGCCGCTGCCGCTCCACCGTTTTCACGAGCGACAGATTGCGCGACAGGTTCATGCTGAACACAATCTGCTCCTCGATAAACGACATGACCGTGATAAAAAACGGATTCTTCGACGCGCGCGCCACCGCCAGGTGGAACATGAAGTCGTCCTTTGCGCCGATGCCCCGCGTTTCGATGATGCGTTCCAACTGCTCCCACGCGTGCTGGATTGCGGCGATGTCCTCGGCATCCGCCTTGAGCGCCGCCTGCTCCGCCGCGCCTGCTTCGGTCACGATACGAAACTCATAGCAGCGGCGGATGTCGGACAGGGTTTCGAGCGGCGCAAAGCGGCGCACGTCCGGATCCGGCCGCCGCGCGACCGTGGTGCCCGAACCATGCCGCGTCATGATGATGCCGTCCGCCCGCAAACGCGCCAGGGCTTCGCGCACGGTCGGCCGCGACGTCGCAAACCGTTCGGCCAGCGCATGCTCGGTCGGCAGCCGCTCGCCTTCCTTGTATTCGCCTTCGAGAATGCGATTGAGGATGTCGCCGTAGATCTTGTCGGGCAAGCCCGTCGTTTTACGCTCGTTCATCAGCGGGGCTGAAGCAGCTTGTCTGAGTAGGTCTTGATTGTAAGGCAAATCACATGCCGTCTTAATTCGGGATATGCATCACGGATTGCAACGAACGGCGCCAGTGCTTGCTGTGCGGGCTTCCCGCGCCGAGCAGCGGCGTCATTAAATTTGACAAGTGTTTGATTTACATCCTGCCTGAAAGCAGTTTTTTCGGCGATCATTTAAGCTCAAAGCGGTAATACACCGGCAACGAGCCCGGTCGGCTAGCCGGCCGCGGCATCCGGATCCTTCTGACACGGAGTCGATATGTACAAACGCATTCTTGTAGCGGTCGATGGCAGCCACACCTCGCGCCGTGCGTTCGAAGCGGCGCTCGCGCTCGCCAAATCCACGGGTGCGGTTTTGCAGCCGTTGTACGTCGTCGAGAACACGCCGATGTATTTCGAGGCGCCGGGCTACGACCCTTCCGTTCTGCGCAATCGTCTCGTCGACGAAGGCAAGGAACTCGGCGCGGAGTTCGCCAAATTCATGGCCGCGCAAGGCGTGAAGGGAGAACTCGTCGTGGCCGAGGCGTCGACGCTCGACGACGTTTCAGTGGTTGTGCTAAAGGCCGCGGCCGACTTCAACGCCGACCTGCTGGTGATGGGCACGCACGGCCGGCGTGGTTTTCAACGCCTGATTCTCGGTAGCGTGGCCGAGCGCTGCGTGCGGCAGGCGAGCTTGCCCGTGCTGCTGATTCCATCCGCGGCGAGTAAAGAGAGCAAGGACGCGTGATCGGCGGAGTGACGCGCTTCGCGGCGCATGGCGGGTAGGCGAGGCGCGGTGTGCTGCATCGACTGCCAAAGCCTGCGAGACTCGCCTTCTCACCATGCACAGCAGTCCATAACCACAAACAGTAAGGTGAGTCTGACGTCGCTCAAGAGGCCTGACCGCGCGAACGCGTCATTTTGCCGCGAAGCTGCGCGCATGGCCGGTGGGACAATCAGTCGTTACCCTGATAAATGGCTGCCGAACATGCTGACTCCCACCGCTGCTGCTCGCTCCGCCGGCACGGCCGAACCCACCGCAAAATCATCGTCAGTGCGCGGCCGCCGCGCCGCGCCGCTGAGAGCGACCATGCGCACCGCCGCTCGCTGTTCGAGCTGCGCGATGCGGCAGCTCTGCATGCCCCAAGGTTTGTCGCCCGACGAACTGTCGAAGCTCGAAACGCTCATCTGCTCCGCGCGCTCCGTGCTGCGCGGCGAAGCGCTATACCGCGACGGCGACCGCTTCGACAACATCTACGCCGTGCGTTCCGGCTCGATGAAAACCGTCATGGCCCATCGTGACGGCCGCGATCAGGTTACCGGGCTGCGCATCGCGGGCGAGGCGCTCGGCCTTGACGGCATCAGCAACGACGTCCATGCATGCAGCGCGCTCGCCCTCGAAGACAGCACCGTTTGCATCGTCCCGTACACCGCGCTCAAATCGTTGTGCCGCGAAAGCAGCCCGATGCAGGAGCGCCTGCATAAGCTGCTCGGCGAACAGATCGTGCGCGAGGCAGCGCAGATGATGGTGCTTGGCTCGCTGTCGGCGGACGAGCGTGTCGCGGCGTTTCTGCTCGACGTATCGGAGCGCAACGCACAGCGGGGCTATTCGTCGGCGGAATTCAACTTGCGCATGACACGCGAGGACATGGGCAGCTACCTCGGCATGACGCTCGAAACCGTGAGCCGCACCCTGTCAAGATTTCAAAAGCGCGGTCTGATCGACACGCAAGGCAAGCACATCCGCATCGTCGATCTCGAAGGACTGCGGCAAGTCTAAGCCGCGCACCGGGGCTTGGCTCGCGCCGCCAGGTCCCTGCCCACCTTCTCTCTTAGTGCGCTTTCGCCTTGGCATGGCTCGTGCGACCGGGTACAGTCTTTAGTCCGTCCCCCGCAAGGAGACCCGGCGAAATGAATCGCGACCCCGCCCCGCATCACCCGCTCGTCCAGCGTCTGATCGACGCGCGTCAAGTCACTGACGCATTGTTTTCCATCGTCAAGCCCGAGTTTCTCTACGAACGGCCGATCCGTGAGCGCCACCGGATCGTGTTTTACATCGGCCATCTGGAAGCTTTCGATCGTAATCTGTTCGATCAGCGATTGTGCGAGCTGCCGGCATTCGACCCGCAACTCGATCAGCTCTTTGCTTTCGGCATCGATCCCGTCGACGGCGACTTACCGGCCGATCAACCAGGTGACTGGCCGTCGCTCGAGACGGTGCGCGGATACGGTTCACGCGCCCGCGAGCAGATCGACCGCGAACTCGATGCGCTGACCGACTCGGCGCGCGTCGGCCGCGGCGGCACGCAAGCTGACGCGCCAGAGCAGTTGCTGAACGTCGCGATCGAGCATCGGTTGATGCATGCCGAAACGCTTGCGTACATGCTGCATCAGTTACCGCTCGAACAGAAAGTCACCGAGTTGCGCGAGCCGGTGCGGACACGCGGCGAACGCGGCGGCGAATTGTCGTCGATGATCAGCGTGCCGGCCGGCGCCGCGGTGCTCGGCATGCCGCGCGACGGCGGCCGGTTTGGCTGGGACAACGAGTTCGGCGAAATGCGCGTCGACGTGCCTGCCTTCGAGATCGATCGCCACATGGTGACGAACGGCGCGTTTCGCGAGTTCATCGAGGCAGGCGGCTATCGCGAGCGCAAATGGTGGCCGGACAACAATTGGGCGTGGAAGGAAGCCGAGCAGATCGAACACCCCGCCGGCTGGTCGCGGCCCGACGGAGATCAAGGCGCATGGATGCTGCGCACGATGTTCGACGAAGTGCCGCTGCCGCTCGACTGGCCGGTATACGTGAGCCATGCCGAAGCGAGCGCATACGCGCGCTGGGCCGGCAAGGCCCTGCCCACGGAGGCGCAATGGCAACGCGCGGCGCACGGCGCGCCGCATGCCGCATCGGGCAATTTCGATTTTCGCAGTTGGGACCCGCAGCCGGTCGACGCGTATCCGGATAACGTCAGCGCGTTCGGTGTGGAAGGTCAATTCGGGAATGGCTGGGAATGGACATCGACGCTGTTCGACGCACTGCCGGGGTTTGAAGCGTTTCCGTTTTATCCCGGTTATTCCGCCAACTTTTTCGACGGCCAGCACTACGTGATCAAAGGCGGTTCGGCACGCACCGCGCAGTGCATGTTGCGACCGGCGTTCCGAAACTGGTTTCAGCCGCATTATCAGTACGTATATGCGGGGTTTCGGTGCGTGAAGCCGTGACGAATAAAGTAATTCTCGAAAAAGTTTGCACTAAAGCACAAGCGGATTTTTCTTTTTTCAACTTATGCTTTATTTGTCAGCTCCGATATCCCAAGTGGCAGTTTGACTGCCGAGTCCGACCGTTTAGCCACACCTCACAACCGGAACGATGCTTATCAACAATGTAAGCAGAGGGCGATCGCCCTTTCAAACTGTATCGATGGCCCGTGCCGCGGACCTGAATTAGGCGCCCGTGTTCCAAAGGACTACGCGGACGGACGAGCGCCTTCCCAAGCACGCTGCAGCAGTGCCCGAAGCGGTTTTTTCTCTATCGGGCGCGGGTTCCAGTAGGGGTTTGACAATGCCACCTCGCACGCGTAATCAAGGTCGGCTTCGTCTAACCCAATCTCGCGAAGGCCTTGCGGAACTCCAAGTTCTTCGTTGAGTTGGTAAAGGCCGTCAGGCGCTGACTCGACGTTCAACGCTCTGGCGATTCGACCCATAGCTTCATCCGCGACGGTGCTGTTGTAAGCGAGGGCATGAGGCAGCACGATTGCGTGCGTCTCAGCATGAGGGAGGTTGAATGTTCCCCCCAACGTGTGGCAAAGCTTGTGATGAAGGGCCATGCCGACATTGCCGAGCACCATTCCGCACAGCCACGCACCGTAAAGGCACTCGCTACGCGCCGCTTTGTCCTTGCTGTTCTTCTTCACTCCACGCAGGCCGTTGGCGAGTGAGCGAATGCCTTCCTCCGCCATCAGCGACATGACGGGATTTCCGTCCTTTGCGTACAGCCCCTCGGCAGCATGGGCGATAGCGTTGAGGCCGCTGACAATCGAGAGACGAACCGGGAGCCCGATGGTCAACTCCGGGTCGTACAGGACTGTCTTGGGGATGACCTTGGCATCCCGACCCGTTTTCTTCAGGCCGTTTTCAGTTATCCCGTAGATGGGAGTCATCTCCGACCCGGCGTACGTCGTCGGTATCGCGATAATCGGCAACGAGGATTCGAGCGCAATCGCCTTGCCGAGCCCAATTGTCGAACCGCCACCAATAGCCACTGCGCAGTCCGCGTCGACTGACTTCGCGTGTTCGCGTGCGCGGCGAGCGTTCTCGATGGGGACATGCATCTGGGCGCCGTCGAAGACTCCCGCGCTCGAAGGTCCAAGAAGAGACGAAACTACTTCGGCTTGAGCCTTTTGCTCGGGGGTGCAAAGAACCAGTGCCCGGCGGGCACCCAACGTCTCCACTTCCTGTTGAATCAGCTTCATGCTTCCAGCGCCGAACACGACTCTGGACGCCTGCGTAGTATAGGTGAACTCATACATGAGATTAGCTTCCTGTGTCGTCAAACAGTACAGCTTGCTTAGATGTAGTCGACCTGATGGCGAGCAATACGAACGTCACCCACGATTTGCTTCACTCGCAGATGCTCAGGGTGCGACGCATACGCGTCGAGCGACTCCTGACTTTCGAACTCCGTGTACAGGACTACGTCGCAGGCGTAATCCACGGCGCTTACATCCAGCCCGACCTCCAGCTTGGCAAGCCCCGGAATCTTTCCGCTCAGACTCTCGAACGCGGTCTTTACCAGCATCGCGGATTCCTTCTTTTGCTGGGGATTCTCACCGCGAACGTTCCACATCACGATATGCTTGACCATATTTTTTCCATTAGTGATACTTATTAACAGGCCAAATGTTCGAGGTGCAATCTCGTGACTCAAGTATGCATGTCAGCAGGCCTAGCCACGCGCCGGGCCTCGCTGAGTTCTAAATCTGGTCTGCGTAGGAAGTAGCTGTAGCTATGCCTTGTTCTTGTTGTACACGTCGACGAACACGGCTGCGAGCAGAACGATGCCTTTAATGACCTGCTGATAGTCCACGCCGATGCCCATGATGGACATGCCATTGTTCATCACGCCCATGATGAAGGCGCCCACGACAGCGCCGACGACCTTCCCGACGCCACCGGAGGCAGATGCGCCGCCGATGAAACATGCTGCGATGACGTCGAGCTCGAATCCGGTGCCAGCCTTCGGCGTTCCACTATTCAGACGTGCGGCGAAAATCAGACCTGCCAGCGCGGCAAGGACGCCCATGTTCACGAAAGTCAGGAAGCTCACTGCCGGAACGCTGACGCCTGACAGCCGCGCGGCCTTCGCGTTGCCGCCAACCGCGTAGATTCGACGGCCGATTGTCGTGCGATTCATGATGAACGTGTACACGCCAATCAGCACACCCATGATGACGAGCACGGTAGGCAAGCCACGATAGGATGCGAGCAGGTAGCAGAAGAACACAATCAGCGCCGTAAGGACGACATTCTTCGTCACGAACATTGAAAACGAACCACTCTCGACTCCATGTTTCGCCGCGCCGGCACGATGCCGAAGTTCAATCAGAAAGAAAAGCACACCGACAAACACGCCGAGGAGAATCGAGGTGACGTGAAACGCCTGCCCGTGAAAGAGGTCAGGGATGAAACCCGAACTCACGGCGCCGAATGCATCAGGGAACGGGCCGATGGACTGACCCTGGAGCACGAGGTTTGTCATGCCACGGAAAACCAACATGCCTGCAAGCGTCACGATGAACGACGGCATCCGCCAGAACGCAATCCAGTAGCCTTGCACAGCGCCAATCAGCGCGCCGGCCGCGATACAAATGATGGTTGCCCAAATGTAGTTGACCTCATACTGCACCATCAATACTGCCGCCAACGCGCCCACCAAACCGGCCGTTGAACCGACGGAGAGGTCGATGTGGCCTGAAACAATCACCATGAGCATGCCAAGGGCCATGATGACGATGTAGCTGTTCTGAAGCACCAGGTTGGTCAGATTGAGCGGCTGCATCAGTACGCCGCTCGTCGAAACCTGGAAGAACACCATGATGATGACGAGAGAAAGGAGCAGTCCATACTCGCTGCCAATTCGCTTGACCACACCAAAAATTTCGCTTTTCTTAACCTCGGTGCCTTCGGCGGCCACCGGCGAGAGTGCCTTACGCATTTTCGATGCCTCCATTTCGCATAATGAAGTTCGGGCATTTCCGAGGAAATCATGACCACACACTTACCTGCCGCAACCGCTTGATTGATGATGTTGTAAATCTCGTATTTCGCTCCCACATCGATGCCTCGCGTGGGCTCGTCGAGAATGAGCACCTCCGGTTCAGAGAACAGCCACTTGCTGAGCACGACCTTCTGCTGGTTTCCACCCGACAGGTCGCCAACGACGTGGGTAACGCCTTGAGCGCGAATTCGGAGTTTCTTGAGGAAGTCGGTCGCGACCGTGATTTCCTCGTGCTCATCTACGACCCCAAGCTTCGATATCCCGGAGAGATTCGCCAAGGTGATGTTTCTTTTGATGTTGTCGTCCAGGAGCAACCCATTGCCCTTTCGGTCTTCCGTCACGTAGGCGATTCCCGTCTTGATGGCCTTTTGTACCGATGAGACGTCGACCTGCTTTCCATGCATCAATACCTGGCCAGTTATGTCTTGCCCGTACGTGCCGCCAAAGACGCTCATGGCGAGCTCGGTGCGCCCTGAGCCCATCAGTCCTGCGATGCCAACGATTTCGCCCTTGCGCGCTTTTAGGTTGACGCCTTTGATGACTGCACGGTCTCTCTGAGTCGGGTGCTGAACGCGCCAGTCTTTTACTTCAAATATGACTTCGCCGATGTTTGGCGTACGCGGGGGATACCGGTCCGACATTTCCCGGCCGACCATCGCCTTAATGATTCGGTCTTCGCTCACGCTCCCGGCTTTGCAGTCGAGAGCGTCGACCGTCGAGCCATCACGGATAACGGTGATTCCGTCTGCGACGCGCGAAATCTCGTTAAGCTTGTGCGAAATGATGATTGACGTCACACCGCGCGACTTGAGCTCGAGCAGAAGACTAAGCAGTGTGTCGCTGTCTTTTTCATTCAGGCTTGCGGTGGGCTCGTCAAGAATCAACAGGCGAACCTCTTTCGACAATGCCTTTGCAATCTCGATGAGTTGCTGCTTGCCAATCCCGAGCGTGCCGACCGGTGAGTCCGGAGAGTCTGAAAGGCCCACCTTCGCCAGCAACTCCCTCGCCTTCGCGCGCGAAACCTGCCAATCAATGACGCCGCGCTTCGACTGCTCGTTGCCGAGAAAGATGTTCTCGGTAATGGAGAGCATCGGCACGAGGGCTAGCTCTTGATGGATGATGATGATTCCGACTGCCTCACTATCGGATATATCCGCGAATGCCCGCTCCTGGCCGTCATAGAGCACGTCACCTGCGTACGATCCGTGCGGGTACACACCACTGAGGATTTTCATCAGGGTCGATTTTCCTGCGCCATTTTCTCCACAAATGGCGTGAATCTCGCCCCGACGCACCCTCAGATTTACGTTATTCAGGGCTTTGACAGCGCCAAAGCTTTTCTGAATTCCGCGCATCTCCAGAATGGTATCCATGGTCAAATCCCTCTGATTGGTCACGCTCGGGGGCGTGCCTGCGTGAAGCAGGGTCCCGTTGGAGGCCCCGCCACGCTGACGTTCATTTGCCTTACTTGAGTTGGACCTGCGTGTAGTAACCGCTGGTGACCAACTCCGACTGGTAATTGGCCTTATCGACGAGGATAGGCTTCACGAGGTAGGTCGGAACAATCTTCGCTCCGTTGTTGTAGCTCTTCGTGTCGTTGATGGGAACTTGCTTTCCGCTCAGCGCGTTATCAACCATTTCGGCTGTCACGCTGGCGAGCTTACGAGTGTCCTTGAACACGGTCGAGGTCTGGTCGCCCCGAATAATGCTCTTAACGTTCTGGATGTCTGCGTCCTGCCCCGTGACAACGGGCATGGCTTGCTGGGCCGAACCGTATCCGACACCCTTGAGAGACGAGATAACGCCAATTGCAATCGCATCATTGGGCGTCCAGACCGCATCGAGGTGATCCTTGCCGTAGAAAGCGCTCAGCAAGTTGTCCATTCGAGACTGCGCCGTAGCGCCATCCCAGTTGCGCGTCGCGACTTTCTCGAAGGCAACCTGCTTGCTCCGAACCACGAACTTACCGCTGTCGATGTACGGTTTGAGAACCGACATGCCGCCCGCGTAGACCATATGGGCGTTGTTATCGTCCGAGGAACCACCGAACACTTCGATGTTGAACGGGGTCTTGCTGCCGGTTTTCTGCCACACGCTGACGATGCTCTGTCCTTGAAGAACGCCGACGCCGTAGTTGTCGAAGGTTGCGTAGTAGTCGACATCCTTGGTCTGGCTAATCAGGCGATCGTATGAGATGACCTTGATGCCTTTCTTCTGAGCGAGCGCCAGAGCGTCAGAAAAAGTCTTGCCGTCGATAGGTGCGATGACCAGCGCTTTGACACCCTTCGCAAGCATGTTCTCGACCTGATTCACCTGCGTCGGAACGTCGTAATTCGCGTACTGCAGGTCGGACGAGTAGCCTTTCGCCTTCAGCGCGTCGACCATGCTTTTCCCGTCGGTAATCCATCGGGATTCGGTCTTGTCGGGCAGCGAAATTCCAACGACACCCTTATCCTGGGCAAAAGCAGCACCAGACATTGCCGAGAACGCTGCCGAAGCAGCCAGAATGACCGCGACACTCTTCAGAATCTTCATCACTTCGTCTCCCAATTAGGAATTGTATTTGTGTTTCCGGTTTATAACGTACGGAATCCTCGGCCGACGCCCGTGAGCGTCAGCCATTCAAGCTCTTAACCGATAACGACCTCTGCGCCGGCTTCTTTGGAAGAAGCGAACATGGCCTCGATGACACGACTGATGTTGTACGCCTGCGTGGCAGGCACAACCGACTGCGTGCCGTTGCGCAATGCGTCGAAGAACGCGTTCGACTCGCGGTCGAAGTAAACCGGATTGCCGATTTCAGCGATATCGGGCGAATACTCCGTTTTTTTCGTTGCCCAGATTTCCGGGAAGCTGGTCTCTTGCCACTCGGTCCAGCCTTCCGGATGGTCGCCTTTGCCCGCGTCATAAATCTTGTAGCTCGCGGGCAGCGAGCGGGAAGACATGATGCCTTCCGTCCCGTAGGCGGTGATGTCCCAGCTCTCGGTCCACGGCAGGACGTCCCACGACATGAAGTCGATGGTGACAATCTTGTCTTCGTAGTTCAGCACCGCGCCTGCCGCGTCTTCACGCGATTCGTCACCGTGAAAATTCGGGAACTTCGTGATTCGGGCGTTCACAGAGCGCGGCAAGCCGAAGTGCAAAAGAATGCGGTCGACGAGGTGGCAGCCGATAACGAACACAGCACCGCCGATATCACCGGGCTGAGTCATGTGCGGGGTGCCCGCCTCGTCGTGTGAACAGCCACCGTGGGCCCGTACCTGGACGACTTTCCCGAGACGACCGCTCTTGAGGGCGGCTTGCATTGCGTCGACCGACGGAGCGAAACGCCAGCAATAGCCGACTTGCACGAGTCCGCCAGTACGCTCCACAGCCTCGACGATGCGCTTCGCATCGACCGAACTGCGGCCAGCAGGTTTCTCGCACAACACTGCCTTGCCCGCCTCGAGCGCCTCAATGGTCAGGGCGGCCATCTTCTCGCTCTTGGAGTGGACGAGCACGACATGAACATTCTCGTCCGCCAGGATGTCTTCCTTCGAGCGCGCCTCGAGGCCGAGCGCGTCGACGAACGGTGTGAGTAGCGGGCTTGTATCCCACGCACCGAGCATCTTTGCGTCGGTGCGACGCTGGATTGCCTTGACTCGCCCGGAAGTATGCGGGTGAGTGATGCCAAGACATGCCACGCCAAGCGTTTCGTTGGGGCCAATCTTTCGCGTCATGACTTATCTCCTCCGGAATCCCAGTTACACTTTGACTGCCTTGCCCGACACCGCGGACTCGAGCGCGCAGTCCGCCAAGCGCAGCGCCTTCAGCCCATCCTGCACGGAGGTCGGCAAAGGCGAGTTCGCGTTCAGTGCGTCGACGAAGGCTTCGAGTTCGGCCTTGTACGCAGCCTCGTAGCGCTCGAGGAAGAAGTTGAGCAGCGGCTCGCGGACGTCAGTCGCTTCCTTGGACCAGCGCCGAATCGTCGAAGGACGAAGGTTTTCTTGCAGGAGCATTCCCTTCGAACCCGACACTTCCATGCGCTGGTCGTAGCCGTACACGGCTTCGCGACAGCAGTTGATGTGGCATTGCTTGCCCGAAGCGGTCCGCAACTGCACCATCACCGTATCGAAGTCGGTCAGCTTCTCAAGCGACTCGTCGATGAGACGGCTGGCCATGGCCATTACCTCGACCGGCTCTTCGCCGAGCAGCCAGCGAGCCATGTCCAGGTCGTGGATAACCATGTCGCGGAAGATGCCGCCCGAGTGCTCGACATAGTCACGGGGAGGCATGCCCGGGTCACGGCTCGAAATGATGACCTGGCGCACTTCGCCGACATCGCCTGCGTCGATCGCTTTGCGGAAGGCCTGCGATGTCGGGTCGAAACGTCGATTGAACGCGAGCATGACGCGACCACCCAGTCGCTCGACTTCGTTCGCAGCGGCTAATGACTTCTCCATGTCGAGGTCGATGGGCTTCTCGCACAGAACAGCCTTGCCGCGCTTGACGGCTTCGAGCATGAACGTGATGTGCGTGTCCGTGGGCGTGCCGATAACGACTGCGTCGATGTCCTTTCGCTCGAGGACGCCTGCGGGATCCGTCGAGGCTTCGCAGCCCAGGCGGCTAGCCAACGAATTAGCTGCACTTTCAACCGGGTCTGCCACCACGACCAGTTGTGCGTTCGGGCTCGCGGCGACGTTGCCAGCGTGAATGCGACCAATGCGGCCGGCACCGAGTACGGCGATTCGAATCATGTGAGTCTCCAGAAGTACTTTGTGGTCTAAGGTCAAGCGCTTCAGGCGGAAGTCGCGTTTCTTGCCGAGAACTGCGCGATGGTGGTGTCGAAAGCGCGCTTTGCCATCTCGTCGAGTGGCAACTTCCGGTGCGACTCGGAGATGAGCTCCACGCCGTAGTAGGGAAGCGTGCAGCCTGCCTGTTGCAGGGCATCGATAAAGGCGGGACAGTCGCCTGCACCTTCGCCACAACGCTGGCGGTTAAAGGTCGAGTCCTCAAACAGCGTCCCCTTGACCTGCGCGCCAACGTCATCCAGCTCTACTCCCTTGATGAAGCGCGCCGGGATTCGGGCGACCTCGCTATAGGGGCTGCCACCGCGCGCTACGTGCCAGTGGTCAATCATCAGACCACCGTTGGGTTGGTTGGCGCCTTCAGCAACCTTCAGCGCGTCTCCGATGTTTCGGATCGGAG
>WNGR01000506.1_pt1 | contig 45006 bp, 36 predicted proteins | sample 5407581 | NCBI WGS metagenome assembly WNGR01 (sample SAMN13153383, study PRJNA577476) | soil metagenome | isolation source: 80 cm soil or saprolite under Garry oak tree replicate 2 | place: USA:California | collected 2016-06-15 | reverse complement strand
CAGATCGCCATCCAGGTGCTGCCGCTGGCCCAGGGGGTGATCCGGCTGCTCGCACCGGACACCTACGCGTCGCTCCGGCAGCTCCTCAAGACCAAGCAGGGGGAGATCGACGCGGCCTCCCAGCGCGCCGGCGTGCTGCGCCCGACGCTCGTGATGGTGACGTTCCTCGGCGTCGTGCCCCAGGCGCGGTTCAGCCCGGACGACCTCAACATCACGAGCCTCGGCCGGCTGTACCGGCCGGTGGGGATCGTGCCGCTCTCCCCCCGGTGGAGCTCCTACCAGCTCGACGCGCGCGAGCAGGCGGTGGCGATCTACCTGTTCGAGGAGGGGATCAGCTTCCGGGACGCGCTGAGCGTGATCTACCAGGACGCGACGAACGATTCGTGGACCTCGGTGCTCCACGTGCTCGACCGCGAGCGGTCACAGGTGCTGGCACGAGCGAAGCTGAACGGGAAATCCGACTAACCCACTCGTAATACCTCCCGCGGCCAAGCAGATTATTGTAGTGCCTCAGGAGGCATCGCTTGGAGCCACTCATCCAGCTCGCAGTCATGGGTTTGCTCTCCGTGGCCGCCGCCGGGCTCGCCTGGCGGGCGATCCGTCTCAAGCACCGCCTCGAGTGGAGCGAGCGCGACCGGCGGCGCGCAGCGGACGAGCTGAACCGCCGGCTGTCGGAGCTGTTCTCCCTCCAGGAGCTGTCCTACATCCTCTCGGGCTCGCTCCAGCTCGACCGCATCGTAGAGCAGGTGGTGCGCTACACAATGCGGTTCCTCGACGCCCGGGGGGCACTGCTGGCGCTCGCGCTGGACGGTGAGGGGGGGGAGTCAGGCCGCAGCATGCTCCAGGTGGCGGCCGCCGAGGGCGTCCTCGCGCCGTTGGCGCGGCGCGCCATCGGGGCGGACGACGCGGGGCTCGTGGCGCGCTCGCTCACGAGCGATCGGCTGGAGCTGGTGCGCGATCCGAGCGGCGCGCCCACCACGCTCGTGGCCGGACTGGCGGTGGGCTCGGCGGCGGCGGTGCCGCTGCGCGCCCACGGCGCGCTGGTGGGCACGCTGGTGATCGCCGACCCACGCGACGGCGCGTTTCCGCCCGAGGACGTGCGGCTGCTCTCCACCGTGGCGACGCACGCCGCGATCGTGATCGCGAACGCCCGCTTCTTCGAGCACGTGCGGCACGCGAAGGAGCAGTGGGAGACGGCGTTCGACTCGCTCTCCGAGGGCATCGCGGTCGTGGACGAGGCGGGTCGCGTGCGCCGCGCCAATCGCTCGCTCGCCACGATGCTCGGCGTCCCGATCCCGGGCGTGATCGGGTGCGACCTGGGCGAGGCGCTGCTCGGCCCCTCCTCCGCCCTGCCCGGCCTGCTCGCCGCCGTGCGCCAGGGCGGGGGCGCGCAGCCGCTCGTGGTGCGCTCGAGCGCCCTGGGCGAAGGAGGAGGGGGAGGGGGGAGGGGGGGGCGGACGCTGCGCGTGAACGCCGCGCGCATCCCGGTGCCGGCGGCCGACCAGAGCGTGGTGGTGCTGGTCGAGGACGTGACCGATCAGCAGGCGATGGAGGCGCACCTGATCCAGAGCGAGAAGCTCGCGGCCGTGGGCCAGCTCGTCTCGGGCGTGGCCCATGAGCTCAACAACCCGCTCACCTCTATCGCCGGGCTGTCCGAGTTCCTGCTCGAGCAGAAGGAGTTGGGCACGAAGGACCGCGGGCACCTGCGGGTGATCCACGAGCAGGCCGACCGCGCCGGGCGCATCGTGCGGAACCTACTCACCTTCGCCCACAAGGGACCCGCCGAGCAGGCGCCGGTGGACCTGAACGACGTGATCCAGCGCACCCTCATCCTCATGAGCTACGACCTGAAGCTCAAGGACGTCACGATCGAGAAGCACCTGGCGCCCCTCCCCGCGGTCCTGGGCGACCGCCGCGCGCTGCAGCAGGTGGTGCTCAACCTGCTCAACAACGCGGCGCAGGCGGTGACCACCAATCCGCCGGGCCGCCCGCAGGTGATCCATTTGAGCAGCTGGTTCGACGACCGCGTGCGGCTGCGGGTCGCCGACACGGGCCCCGGAATCCCGGACGATGTCCTGCCCCAGCTCTTCACGCCCTTCTTCACGACGAAGGAGCCGGGCCAGGGGACCGGGTTGGGCCTGTCGATCACGTATTCGATCGTCGAGGCGCACGGCGGGCGCATCACCGTGGAGCGACCTTCCGACGGGGGCGCGGCGTTCCTCGTCGACCTACCAGCCGCTCCCGCCGGGGCCGCCGCGGCGCCGCGCAAGACGCCCGAGCCGCAGGCCGCGCCCGCCGTGAAGCGCACCATCCTGCTCGTGGACGACGACCCCGCCGTGCGCCGCATGGTGAAGGCGCTGTTCGGACGCGAGGGGCACTCGGTGGAGGTGGCGCGGAGCGGGCAGCACGCGCTCGACCTCGCGCGCACCCGGGGGTACGACCTGATCCTCGCGGACGCGCAGGCGCCGGCGCGCGATCGCCTATTCGTGGAGCAACTGGTGGAGACGCAGCCCGATCTCCGCGACCGGGTGCTGGTCGGCCTGGGGGACGTGCCGCCGCCGGCGGAAAAGGCGCTGGCGCGGCTCGGCGTGCGCTACGTGCGCAAGCCTTTCAACCTGCGCGATCTGCGTGACGAGGCGGCGCGGGTCTGGGCGGCGACCACGCTGTCGTAGGCCTCGGCCGGCCAGCCGAACAGCGCGAGATTCACGGCCCCGCCCGGCGCGAACTTCACGCCCTCCCGCAACAACAGCGCGCGCTGCACCACGCCGCTGTGGTCGTGCGCCGCGAACGAGCTGCGGCCCGCCGCGTTGAGCACGCGCCACCACGGCACATCCGAGTCGTCGCGCAGCGCCGACAGGGCCCAGCCCACGGTGCGCGCCGCGCCCGGCCGACCGGCGAGCCGCGCCACGACGCCGTAGGTCGCCACCCGGCCCTTGGGAATGTGCCGCACCACCCGGTAGATCCGATGATAGAAGGGGTTCACGGCCGCACCGCGTAGCCGCGCCCGCGCAGATAGGCGCGTGCTTCCGGGACGGTGGTGCCGCGGAAGTGGAACAAGGTGGCGGCGAGGACGCCGTGGGCGCCGGCGTCGAGCGCCTGCGCCAGATGCTCGAGCGTCCCCGCCCCGCCCGACGCGATCACCGGAATCGGCACCGCCTGCGCGACGGCCCGCGTGAGGGGGAGGTCGTAGCCGCGCCGGGTGCCGTCGGTGTCCATCGAGGTCAAGAGGATCTCCCCCGCGCCGAGCCGTTCCAGTTGAACCGCCCAGTCGACCGCGGCGAGTCCCGTGGGCTCCCGGCCGCCGCGCACCACCACCTGCAACCTACCCGCGTTTCGCTTCACGTCCAGCGCGGCCACCACGCACTGCCGGCCGAACGCGTCGGCCAGCCGGGTGACGAGCGCCGGGTCGCGGACCGCCGCCGTATTCACCGCCACCTTGTCCGCCCCCGCGCGGAGCACCTGCTGCGCGTCCGCCACGCTGCGGATCCCGCCTCCTACAGTAAACGGAACGAACAGCCTGTCTGCGACGCGGCTCACCAACTCGATGAGCGTGCCGCGCTCCTCGTGACTCGCGGCGATGTCGAGGAACACGAGCTCGTCCGCTCCCTCGGCGTCGTAGCGCGCAGCCTGCTCCACGGGATCGCCCGCGTCCCGCAGCGCCTCGAACCGCACCCCCTTCACCACCCGGCCCCCCGCCACGTCCAGGCACGGGATGAGCCGCCGGGCTAGCATACCCGCAACACGTCGTCCAGCAAGCCCGCGTCCCCCGACCCCAGTATTGACAAAACGTCTTCCAGTGCTCTGCGCTCCCGGGGCCAGGAGAACCGCCGGGCGGCCGCGGCGGGCGCGAGCCACTCGGCCCGATCGTGCTCGCCCGAGACCCGCGCCTCCGTTTTCTCGTCGACCAAGGCGACGAACACGGGGACGAGCGCGATCTCGTCCCCACGGTGACGGTAGAACGCCTCGACGCGCGAGAGATTATAGAGCCGCGCGGGTACGAGCCCCGTCTCCTCGCGCACTTCGCGCAGCGCCGCCGCCACCGGCGTCTCGCCCGGCTCGATGTGCCCGTGCACCGTCTCCCACGACCCGGGCGAGCGGCCGTTGGCACCCCGCCGCAGCGCGAGCACGTCGAAGTCACTGCCGCCCTTGCCGCCCTTGCCGCCCTTCCCCGGCCGCAGCACGTACACGTCCACGAACGCGACGCGCGTCTCCGTCACGGCGCCCACGCGGCGAACGCGCGCAGCACCGCGAGGCCCGCGGCCTGCGATTTCTCCGGATGGAACTGCACGCCGAGCACGTTGGCCCGCCCCACGACCGTCGGAAACGCGCCGCCGTAATCCGCCTCGGCCAGATCCGTCTCCGGCGCGACGTCCGCCGGATGGTAGCTGTGCACGTGATAGAAGAAGCTCGTGCCGCCCCCCCCGGCGAACGCGCGCGCCAGCGCGGCATGGGCCTGCCCCGCCCCGGTGAGGGCCACGCGAGCCCAGCCCACGTGCGGCACGGGCAGCTCCGTGCGGAACCGCACCACGCGCCCGCCGATGAGTCCGAGCCCCGGCACGCCGGGCGCCTCCTCGCTCTCCGCCAGGAAGAGCTGCAGGCCGAGACAGATCCCGAGCACCGGACGGCCGGCCTGCGCCGCCTCCCGAATCGCGTCGCCGAGCCCCGTCTCCGCCAGCCGGCGAGAGGCGGGCGCGAAATTGCCGACGCCCGGCAGCACCACACGGTCCGCCCCGCGCACGACGGCGGGATCGGCGGTCAGCTCGGCCTCGGCGCCCGCTGCACGGAGCGCGCGCAGCACGCTGCGCGTGTTCGACGCGCCGTAGTCCGCCACCGCGATCACTACAGCGCTCCCTTGGTGGACGGCACGTCCGTGACGCGCGGGTCCGTGCCCGTGGCCTCGCCCAGGGCGCGCGCCGCGGCCTTGAAGACGGCCTCGACACAGTGGTGCGCGTTCTGGCCGCGCAGCAGGTCCAGGTGCAGCGTCAGTCCGGCGTGCGTCGCGAGCGCGCGGAAGAACTCGGGGGTGAGCGCGGGATCGTAGTCCCCCAGCCGCTGGACCGTCGGTGGCTCCGCGTGGTAAGCGAGGTAGGGCCGGCCGCTGACGTCCACGACGACCCGGGCGAGGGCGTCGTCCAGCGGCACCGTCGCCTCGCCGTAACGGCGGATTCCGCGCCGCTCGCCCAGGGCCTGGGACAGCGCCTGGCCCAGCACGATCCCCACGTCCTCCACGGTGTGGTGCTGGTCCACGTGGAGGTCGCCCCTCGCGGCGACCTCGAGGTCGAAGAGCGCGTGGCGCGCCAACGCCTCGAGCATGTGGTCGAAGAAGCCGATGCCCGTCTTGACCTGCGCCCGGCCGGTGCCGTCGAGACACACCCGCACCCGCACTTCGGTCTCCTTGGTCTGGCGCGTCACCTCCCCGGTGCGGCTCATGCGAGGATTTCCGCCAGCGCGCGGGCCACGGCCGTCACATCGTCTTCCGTGCCGGCGGTGATCCGCAGGCACCCCTCGAGTCCGGGTCCCCCGGTCGAGACGTCGCGCACCAGGATCCCGTACTGCTGCACGAGCCGGGTGAACACCTCGTTGGCGGGCCGCGCCTCGCAGCGGATCAGCACGAAGTTCGCGGCCGAGGGGAAGGCCCGGAGCCCGCCGATCGCGCACAGCTTCTGGTACAGGAGATCGCGGTTGTGCCGCACCTCCTCGGTGCGCCGGGCGAGGACGTCGCCCGCGTCGAGCGCCGCGACCGCGGCGGCGAGCGTCACCCGGTTCACGTTGTAGGGAAGCTTCGCCTTCGCGATCTCCGCCGCGACCGCGGGGTGCGCGAGCGCGTAGCCGAACCGCAGCCCCGCGAGCGACATCGCTTTCGAGAACGTGCGGAGCACGACGAGCCGGGGGTTTGCCCGCAGCAAGGGGATGCCCGTGGGCCCGCCGAAGTCCTGGTACGCCTCGTCCACCACGACCAGCGCGTCCGTCCCCGCCAGCAGCCGCTCGAGCGCGCCCTCGGGCAGCGGCGTGCCGGTGGGATTGTTGGGAGAGTTCACGACGACCAGCGGGGCCCCCGCCTCGCGCGCCGCGCCGACCAGCCCGTCTACGGCGAACGCGAAATCGGGGCCGAGCGGCACGGGCACGTGGCGGCCGCCGAACACCGCCACGAGCAGCCGGTACAGGCTGAACGTGGGCACGGGGGTCACCACCGGCGTTCCCGCGCCCACCGTCACGGCCAGCGTCGCCTGGATCAACTCGTTCGACCCGTTGCCGACGAGCACGCCCTCCGCCACCCAGCCGTGCCGCGCAGCGAGGCGCCGCACGAGCTCCGCCGGGGTGAACGGCGGATAGCGATTCCACGGCTCCTCGCGCAGCCCCGCAAGCACGGCCTCCTTCACAACGGGCGGCGCGTCGAACGGGCTCTCGTTCTGGTTGAGCTTCCGGGGCGCGGGCGGCGCGTCCAGGGTGTACGCGGTCTGGGCGCGGACGGAAGGTTTGATCAAAGCCAGGGCGGCGGCCGTGGAGTCGGGTGTCATCGTGGAGGGAGCAGGGAGCAGGCAGGTCGCGCCGGTGTTGCGACTACCGACGGCGGCCCAGCACGGCTTCGAGCCGCGCCGACAGCGCGCGGGCACGGAACGGCTTCGTCAGGAAGTCGTCGGCGCCGAGCTCGAACACGCGGACTTCGTTGTCCTCGTCGCCCTTCGCGGTCAGCACGATCACCGGGATGTCGGCCGTGGCGGGGCGCGAGCGCAGGTGCGACAACACCCCGTAGCCGTCCAGGCCCGGCAGGTTGAGGTCCAGCACGATGATGTCCGGCCCTACGCGGTCCACCTGGTCGAGTGCCTGCACGCCGTCGCGCGCTTCCGTCACCGCGTAGCCGTCCCGCTCGAGCAGGTCGCGCATCACCTTGCGCAGGCTGTCCTCGTCGTCCACGAGCAGCACCTTGACGGCGATCTCCCCGTGCGGCCCCGAGCGTCGCGGCGCCGGCGGCTCCTCGAGCAGCTCGAAGTGCGCCGTCAGCGGCGCGGCCGCGGGCGGCGGCTGGGCCGCGATCGTCCCCGGCACCGGCGAGAAGCGCGGTTGGGGGATCTTTCCCGACGGGCGGCGACCGCTCTCCACGGGCGACGGCACCACGGTGTCGTCCTCCTGGGGCACGTCCACCACGCGCATCAGCTCGTCGACGGTGGACTCGCCCCGCAGCACGTGCGCCAGCCCGGAGTCCCACAGGCCCTTCATGCCGGCCCGCCGCGCCGCGGCGGCGATGTGCTCGGCGGTCTCGCCCGCCGCGACGCGGCGCTCCACCTCGGGCGTGACCGGCAACACCTCCACGATCGAAAAGCGGCTGCGGTAGCCCGTCATGGCGCAGTCCGGGCAGCCCGCCGCGCGATACAGCGGCGTCCCCTTGGGGATCCACCGCTTGAGCCGGTCGGGCGGCGTCTCCATCCACACTTCCTTGCAGGTGGTGCACAACCGGCGCATCAGCCGCTGCGCGACCACGCCGCGCAGCGCCGCGGCGATCTTGTAGGCCTCGACGCCGATGTCCACGAGGCGGGTGACCGCGTTGGCGGCGTCGTTGGTGTGCAGGGTCGAGAGCACGAGGTGCCCGGTAAGCGACGCCTGCACGGCGATCTGCGCCGTCTCGCGGTCGCGGATCTCGCCCACGAGCACCACGTTCGGGTCCTGCCGCAGGATCGAGCGCAGCGCGGCGGCGAAGGTGAGCCCGGCCTTCTCCTGCACCTGCACCTGCACGATCCCCTGCATCCGGTACTCGACCGGATCCTCCACGGTGACGATGTTCACGCCCTCACTCTTGATCAGGTTGATGCAGGAGTAGAGCGTGGTGGTCTTGCCCGACCCGGTCGGGCCCGTCACGAGGATGATCCCCTCGTGGTTCTCGAGCAGCGACTTGATCCCCTCGATCTCGCTCGCGTTCAGGCCGAGCGAGTCGAGCGACTTCACCGTGGCGCGCGAGTCGAGAATGCGGATCACGACCTTCTCGCCCAGCTGGGCCGGCAGCGTCGAGACGCGGAGGTCGATGGGCTGTCCGTTCACCGCCACGCGGGCGCGCCCGTCCTGCGGCCGCAGCCGGTCGGCGATGTCCAGCGACGACATGATCTTGATGCGCGAGATGAGCGGCAGCCCCGCCTGGCGCGGAATCTTCATCACCTGGCGCAGCACGCCGTCGATGCGATAGCGCACCGCCACCCCGCCCTCTTCCGGCTCGATGTGGATGTCGCTCGAGCGCGCCAGGATCCCCTCGGAGATGATCAGGTCCACGAGCCGCACCACCGGCCGCTGGCTCGCTTCGGCCTCGGAGATCGCGATCTCCTCCGGCGCCGGCTGGTCGGAGAGCTGCACCAGCTCGGCCGAGCCTTCCATCCCCTGGAGCAGCTTGTCGACCGCCTTCTCCGGGCGATACAGCTCGTCCAGCTTCTCGGAGATCTTCGAGGGCGCGAGCAACAACGTGCGCACCTCGCGCGCCGTGGCGAACGCGAGCGCCTTCTCGGCGTCGAGATCGAACGGGTTGGCCGTCGCCACCTCGAGATAGGAATCGGTGACGCGGAGCGGCAGCACGTGAAAGCGGCGGGCCAGCTGCTCCGGCACTTTCTCCTTCACCGAGGGCTCGATTAGCCGGACGTCGGCGAGCTTCAACCGGAACCGGGTCGAGAGCGCGGTGAGGATCTGCTCGTCGGTCGCCAGCTTCTCAGCGACGACGCACTCCCACAGGGTGGCGCCGGGCGCGGCCTTGCCCCGCAGCTCTATGAGCCGATCCGGGGGGAGGACCTCCCCGAGGGAGTTCGCCAGCCACTCGTCCGGAAAATGCGTATCTGCCATGGGTTAACGTGTCTAAGCTAGTCGGCCGTGCTGCACAGTCCAGCCCGGGAGTCACGAAGCATGCGCCTCGGCTTCATTCCCACGCTGAAGCGTGGGCTCGGCCCAGCGCTGTGCTGAAGCACACCACGCTTTAGCGTTGCGCTCTGCCGAGCCCATCCTTCAGGATGGGGACACCACAGGGCACACGTGTTCCTTTCCACGGGCGTCTAGAGAATCGCCCAGAAATCCCGCGTCACGTCGAACGCCAGCCCGATCCGCCGGGTCTGCGCGCCATAACCCATCTCCCAGCGGAACACGCCGAGCCACTCGAGCGCGAGACCGAGGGTGACGCGGGCGCCGGGTGTCGCCAGCCAGGGCGTGCCCGCCACCGGGTGGTCGGCCCACCCCGTGGCCACGTACGGCGCGACCGTCAGGGTGCGCGGCGTGCGCGCGTACGGACCGACGCGGAGCGAGACGAACGGCACGGGGACGCGCCACTCGGCGTGGAGCAGCGCCATGCGGGCGCCGCCCCACGCCCGGAAGTCCTCGCCCTCGAGCGTGCCGCGGCCGCCGAGCACGAACGCGCGGTGGGCTGGCAAGGCCGCGCTCGCGACGCCCCCCGCGGCGCGGATGAGCAGCCGCGCGGAGCCGACCGGCAGGAGCGCGTGCCCGGCGCCCGACAGTCGCAGATAGGTGGTTCCGCCGTCCAGCCGCCCACCCTCGAGCTGCGCCTCCAGGTGCAGGTCGCGCCGCACGGCGAAGCCTTCGCTGCGACGCTCCAGGCCGAGCCGCAGGAAATCCACGCCGCGGCCGCCCAGGGCGGGGTTGGGCCGGAACGTGCCGTTCGCGGGCGCGGCCGTGATGCCGAGCGATCCGATCCACTCGCGGCCGCCCGTGGCGCTCCACTCGCTCCGCACGCCGACCCCGCGGCGATAGCGGAGCTGCGCGCCGTCCGCGAGATAGTAGTCGCCGTAGTCGTCTCCGAACTCCTGGGACGCGAACGAGTTCAGGAGCGGCGCGATCACGGGCCAGTCGCCCACATCGCGCACCTCGCGGTACACGCTCGCCTCGAGCGCGTCGCGCCCCTCGCGATCCGCGGCGGTGAGACGGCCCTTGGCTCGGGTGTCCCCGAATCCGTAGCTCGCGAGTCCGCGCAGCTCGCGTCGCTCGCCACCACCGCGCAGCACCACGCCGGCCCCGGCGGCGAGCCCTTCCACCCGGTTGGCGTGGAGCAGGTCGGAGAGGCTGCGCACGCCCAGGCGGTTGGCCTTGAGGCCCGTGAGGGCACGGCGCCCGGCGATCGCTTCGGCCTGGGCGCGCACCCGCTCCAGATCGTTCAGGCGTACCGGCTCCGCCACGTCCTGGATCGCGGCGCCCAGCGGCGTGGCCCAGGGGAACGAGTCGCGCTCCGCCTTGGGCAGGAACGTGATCTCGTCGCCCGCGAACCAGCTCGGCGCAAGCCCGAGGTTGAACACGTACCCGTCGATCTCCCAGCGGCCGCGGATGATGCCGCGGGCCGGCACGTCGAGCCAGGTGGCGCGGCGGCGGATCTCGATCTCCTGATGGTACGGCAGCCACCAACGCTGCTCCCACAGCGCATTGTCGAGCACGACGCTCACGTCCTCGAGCTGGGGATCGAGGTAGGCCCGCGGGGTGAAGTTGAACGCCATGCGCACCAGGTCGGCAGCCGTCGCGTCCAGGTACAGGGTGCCGACGATGCGCGGCAGGTCGAAGCGCTTGGGCCGGACTCTCAGGGCGACCACCCGCACCTCGCGCTCCGGGAACACGATGGTCGTGGTGTCGCCGAGCGCGAAGTCGTACACGTCGAGCCCGAGCGGGGAGAGCGGGTGCGGCACGTCGCGCACCTCGTCCCCCTCGCCGAGCCGCATCGCGGGGCCGAAATCGTTCTGGATGATGCCGAGGTGGTCGCGGTGGTAGTTGATGTCGGTGGGGAGCTCGGCGCGGTCGCGCCAGCCGATCACGCGCTGCTTGCTGCTCGCCGGGGCCCGCCAGTACACTTCCAGCTCCAATTGGTCGGCCTTGATGAGGCGCGGCGGGTCGGCGAGTCCCTCCCCGAAGGCGCCGAGAAAGAAGAGGAAGCCGTGGGCCTGGGCCTTGTAGTCGTGGAGCGCCGTGTCGCGCGCCGCCCCGCTGCGCCGGGCGATGGCGCGGCGCGCCAGCGCCAGCGCGGCGTCGGAGTTCCACGCTTGGGCGGCTGCGGGCAGGGGAAGGGCGAGGGCGGCGAGCCCCAGGACGGCGGCCGGGAAGCGGCGCATCCTTCGTGTACCCCGCGCCCCGGCCGATGAGCGACCCCCGCGCCGAGTTCCTCGCCCGCGCCGCGGGGGGGGGCGGCGGGATGGTCCCGGTGCTGCGCGAGGTGGTGCTCGACGCGGACACCCCGCTCGCGGCGTTCGTCAAGGTCGCCCGGCCGCCGTTCGCATTCCTGCTCGAATCGCTCGTGGGTGGCGAGCGCTGGGCGCGCTACACCTTCCTCGGCACGGAGCCGCGCGAGGTGTGGCGCTATCGCGGCCGCGCGATCGAGCGCTGGACGAAGCCGACCGGCTGGCAGGCGGCGGGTGAGACCGACGATCCCATCGGCCACCTGGCGCAGCAGATGCGGGCGCTGCCCGCCGCCCTAGTGCCCGGACTGCCCCGCTTCACGGGCGGCGCGGTCGGCTACCTCGGCTACGACTTGGTGCGCACGGTCGAGCGCCTGCCGCGTCCCCCCGCCGACACGCTCGCCATTCCCGACGCCATGCTGCTCGTCGCCGACACGGTCGTGATCCTCGACAACCTGTTCGGGCGGGCCATCGTGGTGGCGAACGTGGAGGTGCCACCCGGAGCGGCGGCGTCGACGGCGGAGCGGCTGCGGCTGTACGACGCCGCCGAGGCCCGCCTGTCCGAGATCGTGGCGCGGCTGGGGGGCGGCCACGCGCTGGCCCCGCTGGCGCTGAGCGACGCGGTCCCACCCATCGCGACGGAGTCGCGCTACCCCCGCGCCGCGTTCGAGCGCGACGTGGCGAAGATCCTCGAGTACATCGCGGCGGGGGACACGTTCCAGACGGTGTTGTCGCGCCGTCAGGAAGCGCCGGGCGCCGTCGACCCGCTGCTCCTGTACCGCTACCTCCGGGCCCTCAACCCCGCCCCGTACCTGTTCCATCTCCAGTTCGACGACTTCGCGTTCGTGGGCAGCTCCCCGGAGGTGCTGGTCCGGGTGGAAGGCGGCGAGGTGACCGTCCGGCCCATCGCGGGCACGCGTCCCCGCGGGGCGACGCGGGAAGACGACGAGGCGCTGGCGCGCGCCCTCCTCGCCGACGAGAAGGAGCGCGCCGAGCACATGATGCTGGTGGATCTGGGGCGGAATGACGTGGGGCGCGTGGCACAGTTCGGCACGGTGCGGGTGACCGATCTGCTCGCCGTCGAGCGCTACTCCCACGTGCAGCACCTCGTGAGCGAGGTGCGCGGCGCGCTGCGCGACGGGTACGACGCCCTCGACGTGTTCAAGGCGTGCTTCCCCGCGGGCACCGTGACCGGGGCTCCCAAGGTGCGCGCCATGCAAATCATCGACGAGCTCGAGCCGGAGCGCCGCGGGCCCTACGCCGGCGCGGTGGGCTACGTCGGCTGGGGCGCGGCGAACCTGGACACGGCGATCGCGATCCGCTCGGCCTTGGTCCTCAAGGATCGAGTGGTGGTACAGGCAGGCGCGGGGATCGTGGCGGACTCCGATCCGGCGCGCGAGTTCGCGGAGACCGAGCACAAGGCGCAGGCGGTGCTCAAGGCGCTGGCCCTCGCTATGGGAGGGGCCTGAAGTATATTGTCGCCTTGTGTTTAAGCTGCTGAGCACGACGGGCGAGCAGGCCATCGACCTCGTGCCCGGGCGCACCATCGTCGTCGGGCGCGCGGTCACGAGCGACGTGCCGATCTACGACCCCACCATCTCCCGCAAGCACGCCGAGCTGATCCTCACCGACGGCGGCGTCAAGGTCAAGGACGCCGGCTCCTCGAACGGCACCTTCTTGAACGGCGCGCGGGTGACGGAGGCCCTCGCCGGCGAGAACGACGTCATCACGTTCGGCAAAGTCGCCTTTCGGGTGAAGGAAGTGAGCACCCCGGCGCCGCGCCCTCAGATCGTGTCGGTCTCGGCCGAGTTCGCCGGCGCGAAGGGGGGGGCCGCGGGCGGCACCATCGTGCGGCAGCTGCCGGTGAGCGTGTCGGGGGGCGTCCCGGCGATCATCACCGCATCGCCGTCCGGCGCCTCCCACCTGAAGGTGACGGCCAGGTCGCTCGAGGAGCTGCGCGAGAAGAAGCTCGAGCTGTTGCTCGAGATCTCCAAGGAGCTGTCGAAGCAGCAGGAGCTCGACCGGCTGCTCGACAAGGTCGTCGAGTTCACCTTCCAGGTGATGAATGTGGACCGGGTCTCGATCCTGCTGCTGGAGGAGCCGTCGGGCGAGCTGGTGCCGCGCATCTCCAAGGGCCGGACCGCCCAGTCGTCGGCCTCGAAGCACGTCCCGCAGTCCATCGCGCGGCGGGTGGTGGACGACCGCGTGGCGATTCTCTCGGACAACACCGCGGCCGACGAACGCTTCAAGGGCAAGTCGATCTTGATCCAGAGCGTGCGGAGCGCCATGTGCACGCCGCTCATAGGCACGGACCAGAAGGTCCTGGGCATCCTGTACGTCGACAACCTCACGGCGACACACTCCTTCTCGGACGACGACCTGAAGTTCCTGATCGCGTTCGGCTCGCTCGCGGCGGTGGCGATCGAGAATTCGCAGCGCTCGGAGCGGCTGCGCCGCGAGGCGCTCGTGCTCTCGAACTTCCAGCGCTACTTCTCGCCCAACATCGCGCAGGTGATCGCGCAGCAGCAGGATGCGGGCCGGCTCCCGAGTGAAAAGCGACCGGTCGTGCTTTTCTTCTCGGACATTCGTGGCTTCACGCCGATGTCGGAGACGATGAGCCCGGACGCCATCGCCACGCTCCTCACGGAGTACTTCACCGAGATGGTGGAGATCGTGTTCGAGCACAGCGGCACCCTGGACAAGTTCATCGGCGACGCGATCATGGCGCTGTGGGGCGCCCCCATCGCCCACGAGGACGACGCCGACCGCGCGATGGCGTGCGCGCTGGACCAGCTCGCCGCGCTCGAAAAGCTCAACACGAAATGGAAGGACCAGGGCCGGCCCGAGCTGGGCGTCGGGATCGGGATCAACTTCGGCGAGGTGTTCGCGGGGAACATCGGCTCGGACCGGCGGCTCGAGTATACGGTCATCGGGGACGCGGTGAACACCGCCTCGCGGCTCTGCCGCACGGCGGGCCCGAACGAGATTCTCATCTCGGAGTCCTTCCACGAGCAGCTCAAGAAGCCCCCCACGCTGGAGGCCCTGGAGCCGATCCAGGTCAAGGGGAAGTCGAAGAAGGTCCTGGTCTACCGGGTGAAGCGGTAAGGTACGCCCCCGTCAGTCGTCGCGCAGGCTCGGCTCCTCCAGTAATGCGTCCAGCTTCCTGATCTCCGCGGTCGCCCCCAGCCGCTCAAACGTCGCGCGGGCCGCCCGTGCCACTCCCCTGCCGGCTGCACCGTCGCCCTGGCGGGCGAGGAGCGGCGCCAGATCGCGCTGGGCAGTCGCGACGAGCAGCGGCCGCTCGTGCCTCGTCGCCCGTTCAATGACCTCGTGGAGCACGGCTGCCGCTTCATCCGTCTTCCCGGCGTTGCCCAGCGCTACGGCGAGAATCCGGAGATCCTCGGCCTCGCGGACGGCGTCGTTCAGCTCTCGGTGCGCCATCAGGGCGCACTCCGCTTCCCGGATGGCGAGTTCGGGCTCACCCCGGGCGACCCGAATCTCCGCCCGACCGGCGAGGGCCTGGGCTTTGAGCTGGCGATCGCCCAGCCGCTCCGCCTCCTGCACCGCCGCGTCGGCCGCCTCCATCGCTTCGTCGAACTGCCCCTGCTCGCGGTACGCGATCGCGAGATTGTGGTGCGACTCGGCAACGCCGCGGTCGTAGCCGGCCTTCTGGCACGCGGCAATCGCGCGGATGTGCGCGCCGACGGCGCCGCCGTAGTCTCCCTGCAGGTGCGCAATCGCACCGAGGTTGTTGGCGACCCGACCGACGGTCGCGATATCGTCGTTCTGCATCGCCTCTTCCTGCGCCTGAGCGAAGAAGTGCGTGGCCTCGTTGATGCCGCCCTGCTCCAGCGCGATGACGCCGCAGACGTTGAGCGCCCGCACTTCCAGCGTCCGATCCCCCACCGCCCGCGCCCGCGACAGCGCGGCCCGGGCCCATTGCCGGCCCACGTCGAGTCGTCCCAGCCGACTGTGCCCGATACCGCAGAGCAGCGCCAGCATCGGGGACTGCTCGAGTTCGGCTTGGGGCTGGCCGCTCAAGTATGTCACGAGCTCCGCGTAGCGTCCCGCATCGGCCAATGCCTGCGCCTCGTGCAGCGGCCCCAGTGCCCGGCGCAGCTCGGCCGCGAAATCGTCGTCCCACTCGTGGAGGGCCAGATTCCGGATTTCGCCTTCAGCCCCCAGCTGAGTGAAGATCGCCTTGGCCGTTCGCGCAGCCTCGCGGGCTTCGGCGTTTCGCCCGATCCGACGCAGGACCATCGCGAGATCCCGCGTCGCGTCCGCCAGCAGGTGAGGCCGGCCGTGCCCCTCGGCTTGCACGATCACCTCGCGTAGCGTCCGCTCGGCCGCGACCAAGTTGCCCTCCGCTGCCAGCACCCCCGCCGTGACGCGCAGGTCCTCGGCCTCCCCAGCGGGATCGGGCACGCGGACACGCACCTCCCGGATCCGCTGCAGCTCGAGCCACGCCAGCCCCAGCTCGCCGCAGGCCGCCCGGATCTCCGCCCGTCCGCGCAGCGCCGTCGCCCGGAGCGTGTCATCCCCGGCCCCTTCGGCTTCCGCGACGGCTCGGTCGGCCTCGGCGAGCGCCCGATCGAACGCCCCCTGCTCCCGATAAGCGATCGCCGCGTTGTGGCGGCACTCGGCGACGCCCTGCCGCAACCCGGCCCTGTCGAAGGCGGCGATGGCGATCTCCCACGACCCGAGCGCCTCCGCGTGCCGCCCCCGCAGGTTGCTGATGATCCCCAGATTGTTTGAGCAACGACCGGTCATAGCGACGTCGCCGTCACGGCTCGCGAGCAGCAGGGCCTGGGTGAAGTAGTCCGCCGCCTCGTCGATCCGCCCGCTCACGAGGGCGGTAGCGCCCCGCGCATTGACGGCGCGACGCTCGACCGCCTGGTCCTGGCGCTTGCGCGCCTGGTCCAGCGCCACGTCGAGCCACTGCCGGCCTTCGTCGTGGTGCCCGAGCCACGCCTGCGCGGTCCCGTAGAGCAACGCGAGACTGGGGGAATCCTCCAGCTCGCTCCGCTGCTTGGCGCCGAGGTACTCGACCACCTCGGCGTAGTGTCCGGCCGCGGCGAGCTGCTCGGCCTTGTCGACTGCGAGTGACGACGTCTGCACGGTGCCTCCTTCGCCTACCATGAAACGGCGTACGAGGAGAAGTGGTACAGTTGACTCGCGACGTATTGCTGCGTCGTGTCGTTCTTCGTGGATAACTGCTTCCAGGCGCCCCTCTGTCCCCTGGTCCAGATGGCGAGCTGCTGCTTCAACGCCTGGTCGATGGCGTCCACGACCCCATCGCCGTTCAGATCCGGATTCGCGTCTTGATACCAGATGGCCAGCACAGCCGGGGAAGCCTTGGAGAAGAGCACCCCGGACGGCTGAAAGTCCACCTGGAAGGAGACCGAATCGATCGTCAGGGTGATGAGCACCGAGTCGCCCCTGCTCAGCGGCACGCCACCGGCGCCGGCGACCAGACCGTTGATGGGAATCTTGAAGCGCAGGAACGGATCACCTCGCGACTGCCCCGCGGCGGGGCGGTAGTTCACAAATACCGTCGTCTGTGTTCCCCGTCTGCCCCAAAACGACATCCGGTAGGTCGCGAGCAGCGGCGCTGCCGGCGACTGCTGCAGGACGTGCAGAGAGGACGTGTCGCCTACCAGGGCCGTCTTCGCGAACTGAGGACCCGCAATACGCTGCTGGTGGATCGGAGCCGTCGCGTCTCCGCATCCCGTGAAGGCGAGCAGGAGCGCGAGCGGCAACCACGGGCGACGTGTCATCTTAGTTCCCCCTCATCAGGCGGCTCGCTCGGAGCCTGCGCCCTGGTGCACCATGTTTCCACGACCTTGCTCCCGGGACAACTCGGGCAGCGCCGCCAGGAATCCCACAAACACCTGCGGGGACCACGCACTTTGCCGCCTGGTGATCTCCGCCAGCGCCTGCGCCGGCGACAGCGCCGGGCGGTATGCCCGCGTGCTGGTCAGCGCGTCGTAGACGTCCACGACCCCCACGATGTGAGCGGCAATCGGGATCTCGTCGCCGCGCAGCCGATCGGGATAACCGGTCCCGTCGTATCGCTCATGGTGCCAGCGGAGGACGGGCTTCAAGTCCCAGGGAAACTCGACGCCTGCGAGGAGGTCAATGCCCCAGACCGGGTGCATTTTGATGATCTCGAATTCCTCCTCCGTGAGTGGCCCTGGCTTGTTCAGGATCTCGTGCGGGATCCGCACCTTGCCGACGTCGTGGAGGTAGGCGCCGAGGCGGATGGTCGTTTGCGTCTGGTCGTCGAGCCCCAGCGCCCGGGCCACGGCCACGGCGTTCTGCGCGACCCGCTCACAATGGCCGAACGTGTAGCTGTCGTTCGATTCGATCGACTGGCCCCACTCGCGCACGACGGCCAGGTACGTGCTCTCGAGCTCCGCCACCTTGCCGGCCACGTGGACCAGGTCGCGCCAGGCGTCCAGCCGGCGGAACAGTCGGTGGGCGGTGTTGAGCAGGGTCAGCGCGTCCTGGTTCCGCCCCATCGCCTGGTAGAGCAGCGCCAGCTCGCGCGATGCCTCCGCCTCGTTCAGCACCGAGCCCGCGCCGATAGCCAGCTCTACGCCCGAACGAAGGCGCGACTCGGCGAGCGCCGGGCGGCCAGTCTCGCGGTAGACCGCGCCGATCACCCGATAGGCCCCGGCCTTCTCTGCTCCCGCACCCAGCCGATCGAAGATGCTCAGCGCGGCCTCGGCGTTCCTGCGCGCGTCCTCGAACTGCTGGCGCGCCAGATGTACCTTGGCGGCCTGGTTCAGCAGACACAGCCCCTGCAGATGGACGTGGCCCGCGCGCTCGGCGATCTCGCGGCTCTGCGTGAAGTAGCGGTCGGCCTCATCGAGCAGCTCGCGGTCCGCGCTCACCATCCCGAGGTTGTGATAGGCGAGCGCACAGCCATGCTCGTCTCCCGCACGCTGCGATGCTTCCAGGGAGCGAGCATACCGCGCCAGCGCTTCGTCGAGGTCGCCGTGGATGTTGGCCACAATCCCGAGGTTCCGCTCCACCCGCGCGCACAGGTCGCGGCTCTGCCCGCCGAGCTCCAGCGCCTCGAGAAACGCCCGGCGGGCGTCGTCCAGGGCACCCGTTGCCACGTCCAGGCAGCCGAGAGAGTTGAGCGCTTCGGCGGTGAGGAGATCGTCGCCCACGGCCCGCGCCACGTCGTAGCTCCGCCGGCACAACTCACGTGCCTGCGCCGAGTCGCCCCGATGGTGGCGCACCACCGCGAGCCGCCGCAGCGCCTCGGCGAGCACCGCGTGGTCGCCCCCCTGCTCCGCGACCGCAATCGCCTCCCGGTAGCAGGCGATCGCTTCCGGAACGCTCCCGGCGCGTTCCCGGGCGCGCGCGTCGAGCAGCACGTCGGCGGCGCGGCAATTGGCGAGAGCAGTCACGGGATCGTCACCAGGAGAGCGCGTAGTTGGAGAAATGGTCCAGCTGCCCGACGACCTTCTTCGACTTGTGGTGGTCCCGCGACTGCACGTACTCGAGTACCACCCACTCGTCGCTCGTGTAGGCGATGCGTTTTGCCTTCTTGCTCCCGTAGGTCTGGCAGTTCGCGTAGCTCATCACGAGGTAGACAGGCTTCTGGAACACGAGCCCTTCGGGCCGCAGCCGGGCGGCGCGGACCGTATCCGAGAGCACCTCGAGCGTGATGGTCACCGTATCCGCGAGCGCGCCCGGCGGAACCGCGAGCACGACCGGTCCCACGTCGAGCTTGCCCCCCCTGCGGCCCACCGTCAGGCTCTCGGACGCGTGGGGTACTTGGGGGCAGCGCAACAGCCCTGTGCCCCACCGCACGCTGTGCTGGGCGTTCCGTGACGCGGGGCCGTCTGCCACCGTGCTTGCTGACGCTTGGAGCGCAGGGCCCGTCGTCGTGCGATCTCCACAACTCGAGGTTGCCGCCATGGCGCCGACGAGGAGCGCTGAGAGCAAGAGACGAGCGGGCTTCCCGAGGCGAGCCTCCTGAACGACGCCGACGGGTGAGGGGCGCATGGTGTTCTCCTTACCAGGAAACGGCATACGTCGAGAAATGGGTCAGGGGCGCGGTGACCTTTTTCCCAACGGCGTCGTCCACTGAAGGCTCGTACTCGACGATCGCGAGCGAGTCGTTGGTGTACGCGATCTTCCTCGGGTCCGTAGACATCCCCGTGTTGCAGTTCACGTAGCTCATCGTCAGCACGACGGGCACGTTGAAGACGAGCCCCTCTGGCTGGAACTGGATCACGTTCACGGTATCCGACGGGGCGACGAGCGTGATCTTGACGGGGCGACTGAGCGCGAGGGGCGGAATTAAAAGCGTGTGCCTGCTCACGCGCAGCACCGCGCCCAATCGTCCGACCATCTGGGTGACCGAGTCGTAGGCAAGGGGCCGACACTCCAGCAGACCGGTCGGCGAGCCGCCCGAGTTGCCCTGGCTCGCTTCCAGCCCGGGGCCGCGGAGGTCGGGAGCGGCAGGTCCCGGTTCGCCGCAGCTCAACAGTACGGCGGCCGCGCCGGTGATCAGCGCCGAGAACGGCAGACGCGTCGGCTTCATGCGCATTCCTTACGGGGACTCGAGGATTCGAACACGCGTGTCATGCGACGCTCACCACGAGAGGGCGTAGTTGGTGAAGTGCTGCACCGCCCCGGCGACCGTCTTGGCCCGCTTGTTGTCCGTCGACTGGAGGTACTCGATGATCTGGAGGTCGTCGGTCACCACGGCGATCTCCAGCGGCAGGAAACTGAGCAAGTTGCAGTTCGAGTACCCCATCGTCAGCGTGGCGGGCTTGTGGAATCGGAGCCCATCGGGCTGAAATACCACGATGTTGACGAAATACCCGGCTGGCAGCGACGCCTGGATCGTCACCGGCTTGCCGAGCGCGTTCGGCGGGATCCTCAGGGTATCCGGGCCGATCGCAATGAGGCCGCCCTGCCGCCCGATCGTGCGGCTGACCGTTTCGCTCGGGAGCGACGAGCAGGAGTCGACCAGGCCGAACAGGTTGCCGATCAGCGACGCCTGGGGTGCGCCGATAGGCGCGGGCGCCGTCGCCGTCCGGTCTCCGCACCCGCAAACGACCGCGGCCACGGCGACGAGCAGCGCGGAGCAGCGGAGCTGATTGGACCTCATAGGGCGCAAACTCCTAACGTCCGAGGGGTGGGTGTCGTGCGAGTCTCACCAGGACACGGCATAGCTGGAGAAGTGGGGCAGCCACCCGTAGACATACTGGCTGCCGTGACTCCACGACCTCTTCTTGCCCTTGGAGACTGATTCGAGGTAGCCAAGGATCCTGAGCGAGTCGTCGACCTGGGCGATGCGGAGGGTACCACTCGGTATCAGCTCGCAGTCCCGGTAACTCGTGTAGAGAAGGGCCCCCGCCGGGTAGCCGTCCACGCCGTTGGCCGGGAAGAGCAGGCCCTCGGGCTGGAAGCGAACCCATCGGATTGTGTCCGTCGGTGCGACGGCGGTGATGCTGACCGTGTCGCTGAGCACCAGCGAATCGACCCAGAAGTAGTGCGGGCCTACGGCAATGAGCCCCCCCTGAGGTCCGATCACCTGGGTCACCGAGTCGTACGCTTGCGGACAGAAGGCCAAACCGGACGTCGTGGTGGACGTCGTGGTGGCGATGCTGCTCGACAGGCGAACTCCGACCGGTGATGGATCGCCGCAGCTCGAGGCAGCCGCCGCGGCGGCGACGAGCAGCATGGAGAACACGATACGGGCAGGCTTCATGGGCGCTTGCTCCTACTCAGGACATGGCGGGCTACGACGCCGAGTCTTCGACGGCTCGCTTGAGCAGGAAGTGTTCCGGCTCGGCGGCTTCGACCAAGCCCGTTGCTCTGTCAGGAGTTGCGAGCGAGGCCCCGATACCGGGGCCAGCCCGCTAGGGTCGTTCTGTCCCCGGGGGTGGGTCGTTACGAACTACGGAGGGCTGGTTCTGGCGGCGGGCGGCGGCTGTTGAGGACCCACGCAGCTGTCAATCGAGCGACCGCGTTACTCGTCTGCGCGATCCACCCCACGGTCTCATCGAGGACCGGTCAGGTCGCTCGATCGCAACGGCCATCGGCTCAAGCAGGTCGTCTTCGTCCATATCCGAGCCCATATCTCGGCCGCCGTTCAGCAGCCGCCGCAGCCGCCGGGGAGAGATCCCAAGCCGGCGAGCGGCCTCGCTGCGGTTGCCGCCGCACAGCCTCACCGTCGCGCAGGCGGCGGCGGTCATGATCTCGAGCAGCGGTCCGGGGAAGGGAATCGGTCCGTCGCTGTGTCCGCGTGGCTCGGTGGGGGGCAGGAGCTCGTCGGCGCGCAGCTCGCCAGCTGGCGACAGCAGCAACACCCGTTCCAGAGCGTTCCTCAGTTCGCGGACGTTGCCGGGCCACGGATGGGCACGAAGCCGGGAGCGCAGGTCGACCGTCAGCGGCGGCACGGGCAGACCGTGCTCCGCGCCGAGCTGCCTGAGCAACTCGTCCGCAATGAGGATGACGTCGTCGTCGCGCTCCCGCAGGGGCGGCAGGCTGAGCACCACCGTGCTCAAGCGGAAGAAGAGGTCCTCTCGGAAGCTTCCCTCGCGCACTCGCTCCGTGAGATGCTCGTTGGTCGCGGCCAGAATGCGGACGTCGACGACCCGCGGTTTCGTCCCGCCGACCCGGAGAATCTGTCTGTCCTCCAGCACGCGCAGCAGCTTGGCCTGCAGACTGAGGGGTAGGTCGCCGATCTCGTCCAGGAACAGCGTGCCGCCGTCCGCGAGCTCGAACAATCCCGGCTTGGCGGCATACGCGTCGGTGAACGCGCCCCGCTCGTGACCGAACAGCTCCGACTCGATGAGGTGTTCCGGGAACGCCGAGCAGTTCACGGCGACGAAGGGGGCGCGGCGGCGTGGTCCGCCGGCGTGAATTGCTCGCGCGAGGACCTCCTTGCCGGTCCCGGTCTCCCCGAGAATCAGGGCGCGCGCGTTGCGGTACGGCACCAGCCGGGCTGCTCGAGCCCGAACGTCCTTGATCGCCTTGCTCTCTCCCACCATGCGGGCGAACGCGTCCCCGTCACCAGTCGAGGTGGCCGCGGCGGTTGTGCGGCCTCGGCTGACCGCGGCGGCCACCGCATTGCGGAAGATCTCGAGATCGTCCGGCAGGGCGAAGTAGTCGCTTGCACCGCGGGCCACGAGTTGCATGGCCGTGCGCCGCCCGGGATCGGTGCCCACGACCAGCGCCGGCAGTCCCCGTGGAACCGCATGGCTCTCGAGCCACTCGAGCGCCTCCCGCTCCGCGCCGCCCGCCGCGATGACGATCGCGACGGTCTCGGGTCGGAGCGTGACCGGGTCCGTGGGGGCGAGGGGGTCAACGGCGATGTTGAGGTCGGCGGCGAGCTCGTTCCAGAATCCACTGAACGCCGCGGAGATGGCGATCACGCTTATCCGCGGCACAGCGATACCTCCACGCGCTGCGACTCCCGACCGCTAGGCCGACCGACCGCAGCACGGCGACGGCTCCCCAGAACTGGTGATGCGAGGACGCAACAAATCTACCACCCGAGGATGCATGAAGGGTGTGACGCGTAACACACCACCGGGCCGAATTGACCCCGCTCGTGCAGAACGGCCTCGCCACCGCCCGATGATGTGACCGGGGCCACTAGCGGGTGAAGCGGTAGGTCACCCCGAACCGCTCGAGCAGGTCGAGCGCGAGCCGCAGCGGCAGCCCCATCACGCCGAAGAAGTCCCCGCGGATCCCTTCCACCAGCGCGGCGCCCTGTCCCTGGATGGCATACGCACCGGCCTTGTCGAGCGGCTCGCCCGTGGCCACGTACGCCGCGATCTGCTCGGCGGAGAGGCGCCGGAACGTCACGTCGGTCACGTCGAGCGCATGCTCGAGTCGCCCGTCCTGCGCCACCGCGACGGCCGTCATCACCTGGTGCTGGCGCCCTTCGAGCCGCTTGAGCATCGCGGCCGCTTCCGGGGGCGTCTCCGGCTTCCCGAAGACGTGGCCCCGCATCACGACGGTCGTGTCGGCCGCCAGCACGACCGCGCCGGGCTCGCGCGCCGCCACCGTCGCCGCCTTCTCGCGCGCGAGCCGCGTCACGTATCCCTCCGGGAGCTCCGCGGGAGCGCGGGTCTCGTCCACCGCCGGCGGCACGATGCGGAACGAGAGCCCCAGCATCTCGAGCAGCTGGCGGCGCCGCGGGCTCCCGCTCGCGAGGACGATCACCGCTCGAGCACCAGCGTCACGGGCCCGTCATTCACGAGCTCCACCTCCATCATCGCCCCGAACTCTCCGGTCTCCACCTGCACCCTGCTCTCTGCTCCCCGCTCCCTGAGCAACGCCACGAACCGCTCGTACAGCGGGATCGCTATCTCCGGGGGCGCCGCGTCCACGAAGCTCGGCCGCCGGCCTTTCTGCACGTCACCGTACAGCGTGAACTGCGACACCACCAGCAGCGCCCCGCCCACGTCCGCGAGCGCCAGATTCATCTTCCCCGCGGCGTCGCCGAACACCCGCAGCCCCAACACCTTGTCGGCCATCCAGATGAGGCTCTCTTCGCTGTCGGCGGGCGCGAAGCCGGCGAGGACGAGAAACCCCACCCCGATGGATCCGGTGACGCGCCCGTGCACCCGGACCGCGGCGCGGGAGACGCGTTGCACCACCACCCTCATACCACCCCGCCGCCTCCCAACGCGGAACGCGGAACGCGAAACGCGAAACGGCAGGTCGGGCATCTGTTCCGCGTTCCGACTTCCGCGTTCCGCGTTCTCGTCACTCGACCGTCACACTCTTCGCCAAATTGCGCGGCTGGTCCACATTGCACCCCCGGCGCACCGCGATGTAATACGCGAGCAGCTGCAGCGGCAGCACCGTGAGCACCGGCGTGAGCAGATCGAGCGTCTCCGGGACCTCGATCTTCTGGTCGGCCAGTTTGGCGAGCCCCGTGTCGCCCTCGGTGACCACCGCGATCACGCGCCCGCCCCGCGCCTTCACCTCTTCCACGTTGGACACGACCTTCTGGTATACCGCGTCTTTCGGCGCGATGAACACCACGGGCATGAGGTCGTCGATCAGCGCGATCGGGCCGTGCTTCATCTCCGCCGCAGGGTAGCCCTCCGCGTGGACGTAGGAGATCTCCTTGAGCTTGAGCGCGCCCTCGAGCGCGACGGGGAAGTTGTAGCCGCGCCCCAGATACAGCACGTTCTGCGCGCGCATCATCCGCTCGGCGATCCGCTCGACCTCGGGCGCCCGGGCGAGCACGCGCTCCACCAGCTCCGGCAGCCGGCCCAGGGCGCGCACGACCTCCCGCCCCTGGAGGATGGAGAGCGCGCGCAGCCGGCCCATTTTGAGCGTGAGCAGCGCCAGCGCCGCGATCTGGCTCGTGAACGCCTTGGTCGAGGCGACCCCGATCTCGGGGCCCGCGTGCAGGTAGATCCCGCCGTCCACCTCGCGCGCGATGGTCGAGCCGACCACGTTCACGAGGCCCAACGTGCGGGCGCCGCGCCGCTTCGCCTCGCGCAGCGCGGCGAGGGTGTCCGCGGTCTCGCCCGATTGCGAGATGCCCACCACCAGGGTGCGCTCGTCCACGATGGGGTTGCGGTAGCGGAACTCGGAGGCGTACTCGACTTCAGAGGGGATGCGCGCCAGCTCCTCCATCATGTACTCGCCGATCAGCGCCGCATGCCACGACGTGCCGCAGGCGGTGAACACGATGCGGTTCACCTGCAGCAGCTGCTCGTCCTCGATGTTGAGCCCGCCGAGCTTCGCGGTCCCGTCCTCCTCGAGCAGGCGGCCGCGCAGCGTGTTGCGCACGCTCTCGGGCTGCTCCAGGATCTCCTTCAGCATGAAGTGCGCGTAGCCGCCGCGCTCGACGGTGGCGAGGTCCCAGTCGACCCGCGTCACCGCCTTCTCCTTTTCCACCGAGTCGAGGTCGAGGATGCGGTAGTCGCCGGGGCGCACCACCGCGATCTCGCCGTCGTCGAGATACACGACCGAGCGTGTATGCGCGAGCACGGCCGAGGCGTCCGACGCCACGAAGTTCTCGCCGGTGCCGATCGCCACGAGCAGCGGCGAGCCGTGCCGCGCCGCCACGATCGTGTCGGGCTCACGGGTCGAGAGCACCGCGATCCCGTACGTGCCGTCCACCTGGTGCAGCGCGCCCGCCACCGCCTCGACCAGCGGGCTCCCTTTCGCGACGTGCTCCTCGATCAGGTGCGCCAGCACTTCCGTGTCGGTCTCCGAGCGGAACACGTGGCCGCGCTTGGTGAGGGCCGCGCGGAGCGGGCCGGCGTTCTCGATGATGCCGTTGTGGATGAGCGCGAGCGTGCCGCCGCAGTCGGTGTGCGGGTGCGCGTTGACGGTGTTGGGCGCGCCGTGCGTGGCCCAGCGGGTGTGGGCGATGCCCGCGTGGCCGGCCGGCAGCGCCGCGCCCAGCTCCTTCTCGAGCGCGCTGATCTTGCCCGGGGCCTTGTGCACCTCGATCCGGCCGTCCGCCACGACCGCGATGCCCGCCGAGTCGTAGCCGCGGTACTCGAGCCGCTTCAGCCCTTCGAGCAGCAGCGGGGCCGCGTCGCGGGCCCCGGTGTAGCCTACGATGCCGCACATGAGCGTCGTCCTTCGTCCACGAGTTGCTGCGCCTCATCGCCCGTCGGTGCCTCGGCGATGAGCCGGATGATGGGCTCGGTGTTCGACGGCCGCACGTGGAGCCAGCGGTCCCGCCACGCGAGCCGCAGGCCGTCCTGCGTATCGGCGCTCGCTTCCGGAAAACGGCTGCGCAATGCCGCGTAGACGTCGTCCAGTCCCCGTTCCGCGTTCCGTGTTCCGCGTTCCAGCTTCGCCTTCACGATCGCATACCGCGGCGCGCCGGCCACGACCTCGCTCACGCGTTTGCCGGTCCCCGCGAGCAGCTCCAGGACCAGGGCCGCGGCGACCGGTGCGTCGCGACCGCAATGTAAGGCGGGATACATGACCCCCCCATTCCCTTCCCCCCCGATCCGCGCGTCCAGCTCGACGATCTTGCGCGCCACGTGCACCTCCCCTACCGGCGTCCGCACCAGGTCGGCCCCACACTCCCGCGCCGCATCTTCCACGACAAGGCTGGTCGAAAGGTTACAAACGACGACAGACGGTTGGACGGTTGGACGGTTGGAACGTCCCCCCCGCCCCGTTCCAACCTTCCGACCTTCCAACCTTCCGAGCACCGCCCTCACCGCGAACGCCAACGTGTAGTCCTCCCCGATCGGTGCACCTGTCTCATCCACGATCGCCAGGCGGTCCACGTCCGGATCGACGGCGACCCCCAGATCCGCCCCGGATGCGCGGACCAGGGCGCGCAACTCGGCCAGGTTTTCCGGCACCGGCTCGGGGGCTCTCGGGAACCGCCCGTCGGGCTCGAGGTTGATCCCCGTCACCTCGCACCCCAGCCGCTCGAGCAGGGCCTGCATCACCGGCCCGCCCGCCCCCCGCACCGTATCGAGCGCGACGGTGAACCTGCGCCGCCGGATCCGCGGGACGTCCAGGACGGAGAGCTTCATGACAAGGTCGAGGTGACGCTCGGTCGCGTGCCCATCGGCCGTGACCTTCCCCGTCTTCCTCCGTGCTGCCCCGTCCTGCCCCGTCCTCGCGAGCTCTTGGACCCGAGCCGCCGCGCCTCCATCAAGAAAGATGCCGTCGGAGCCGATGAATTTCAGCGCGTTCCACTCGATCGCGTTATGGCTCGCGGTGATGGCGATGCCGCCGCCCGCGCCGTGGTGCTCCACGGCGAGCTGGACTGTGGGCGTGGGGACGACGCCGACGTCGATCACGCCGCAGCCGACGGCGGTGACCGCCTCGGCGACCACCCGCGCGAACGCGGGCCCCGACTGCCGGGAATCACGCCCCAGCACGACGGCGTGACGCTTCCCCCTTCCCCCTTCCCCGGCTTCTTTCACCCAGGTCCCGAAGGCCTGCGCCCACTGCCGGACCACTTCCGGCGTGAGGCCCTCGCCGACGATCCCGCGGATGCCCGACACGCCGACCATGAGGGCGGTGGGGTCGGTCATGGCAATCGGACGCGCGTCAACCGCGTCGCGCTTCGAGGGGAGCGACCGGAAGGTGGAGCGGCTGGACCTCGGGCGTAGCGACGGGGAGCGCCGCTTTGTCGGGAAAGGCGGCGAGGAACGCCTGCACGACCTCGGGATCGAACTGGACGCCTTTCCCGTCCTCGAGCTCCTGGAGCGCCTTGGGCACCAACAGCGCGGGGCGGTAGGGCCGCACGCTGGTCATCGCGTCGAACGAGTCGGCCACGGTGACGACGCGCACTTCGATCGCGACCTCCTTGCCCTTCAAGCCGTCGGGAAACCCCTTGCCGTCGAGCCGCTCATGGTGGGAGCGCACGATGGCGAGCGCCGCGGGAGCGTCGCGCATCAAGGGGGCCAGCACGCGCGCGCCGATCACCGGGTGCTCCATGATATGGCGGTATTCCGCCTCGGAGAGCTTCCCCGGCTTGTGGAGCACCGATTCCCGCACGCCGATCTTGCCGATGTCGTGCAGCTCGGCGCCGAGCGCGATCATGTCGAGGGCCGCGGGCGGGAGACTCATCCCGCGGGCGATGGCCAGGGCGTAGTTCGCGACGCGCACCGAGTGTCCCCTCAGATAGGTGTCCTTCTCTTCGAGGAAGTGGACGAGGGCCTGGAGCCGCTCGAGCGACAGCTCCTCGATCCGGCGCGCCTGCTCCTGGACGCGGTCCTCGAGCTGCTGGTGGTACATGCGGTTCTCGAGGATGAGGCGGCGCTTGTCGAGCGCCTGCATGACGCGGGCGCGCACCTCGTCGAGGTGGAACGGCTTGGCGACGTAGTCGAGCGCCCCGAGCTGCAGGCACGCGACCGCGCTCTCCACCTCCGCGACGGCGGTCACGACGAGCACCGCGGTGTCCGGCCACTTCGCGAGCAGCTCGCGCAGCAGTGTGACTCCATCCATCTGCGGCATCCGCAGGTCGGAGATCACGAGCGGCACCGGGTCCTGCTGCATCATCTCGAGGGCCTCGACGCCCGATCCCGCCTCGGCGCAGGTGAAGCCCTCACCTTCCAGCAGCCGCACGAGCACGCGGCGCAGCCGCGGCTCGTCGTCCACGACCAGGCACCTGACGGCGTTCGGTTGCGGCATCGTGCGCTTAACGTAGTGGTCGCTTGCTCGGCGCGGAAGGCGCCCTTACGTTCCCGCCATGACGAAGGCGTTTGCGGACGACGCGAGCCGCCGCTTCGGCACCCGCGCGGTGCACGCCGGGCAGGTCCCCGACCCGCTGGCCGGCGCGGTCATGGCGCCGATCTACCAGACGTCCACCTACGTCCAGGAGGGATTGGGCCGGCACAAGGGGTACGAGTACGCGCGCACCACGAACCCCACCCGCGAGGCGCTGGAGCGCAACATCGCGGCGCTCGAAGGCGGGCGCTACGGCTTCGCCTTCGCGTCCGGACTCGCGGCGCTCGACGCGGTGCTCAAGCTGCTGTCAGCCGGCGACCACGTGGTGAGCGGCGAAAACGTGTACGGCGGCTCGCACCGCCAGATGACGCACATCTGGGCGCGCCTCGGTCTCGAGTTCACGTTCGTCGACGCGACCGACCAGGACGCGTTCGCGGCGGCGGTGACGCCCCGCACCAAGCTGGTCTACGCCGAGACGCCGACCAACCCGATGATGCAGCTGTGCGACCTCGCCGCCACCGCCCAGCTGGCGCGCCGCGCCGGCGCCCTGTTGGTCGTCGACAACACCTTCGCCACCCCCTACTTCCAGCGCCCGCTCGAGCTCGGCGCCGACATCGTGCTGCACTCGACCACGAAGTACCTGAACGGCCACAGCGACATGGTGGGCGGGATCGTCGTGGTCAACCGGGACGATGTCGCCGAGCGGCTCGGGTTCATCCAGAACGGCTCGGGTGCCGTGCCGGGGCCGTTCGACTGCTGGCTGGCGCTGCGCGGCACCAAGACGCTCGCCCTGCGGATGCGCCAGCACGACGCGAGCGCCCGCCGCATCGCCGAGTGGCTGACGCGGCACCCCAAGGTGGAGCGGGTCTATTACCCCGGCCTGCCGTCGCACCCGCAGCACGAGCTCGCCTGTCGCCAGATGACGGGCTTCGGCGGCATGATCTCGCTGGAGCTCGGCTCCGTCACCCGCGCGCGGGCGTTCGTCGAGCGCACCCGGATCTTCAGCCTCGCCGAGTCACTCGGCGGCGTCGAGAGCCTCGTCGGCCACCCCGCGTCCATGACGCACGCCAGCGTCCCGCCGGAGCGGCGCCGCGCCATGGGACTCACGGACAGCCTGGTGCGGCTCTCGGTGGGGATCGAGGACGTCGAGGACCTGATCGCGGATCTGGATCAGGCGCTCGCCGCGGCGGGGTGACGATGACGATGATGACGAACAGGGACGTCAGGCAGTGCGTCGTGATTCCCACCCTGAAGGGTGGGCTCGGCGCAACGCTGTCCTGAAGGACAGTGTGCTTCAGCACAGTGCATGCCGAGCCCAGGCTTGAGCCTGGGGACCACGGAAGCCGAAACACCCTCTGCTTCGGGGCGTAGTGAGGGTCTACCTTTCATAGCAGGAGCAACGGTATGAGCGAGCCCACCGGTCTTCCCGCCGCACGCCCCCGGAAGATCCTCACGCAGATCGCCCCGGTGACGTGGGAGCACCCGGCGGACCGCGCGGCGCTGCAGTCGCTGCGCTCGGTGCCGGGCTTCGACGAGGTCGTGAAGAAGATCTACGGCTTCATCGGCGAGCGGGGCGTGCGGCTCATCTTCCAGGCGGACGCGGTGCGGGTCGGCCCGACTCAGTTCCCCCGTCTGAATCAGCTCTACACGGAGGTCCTGACGTCGCTCGACTGGCCGGAGCGCCCGGAGCTGTTCGTGTCGCAGACCCCGTTCGCCAACGCCGGCGCGTTCGGGATGGACAAACCGTTCATCGTGATCAACTCGGGCACGCTCAAGCTGCTCGACGACGACGAGCTCCGGAACGTGCTGGGTCACGAGCTGGGGCACGTCATGAGCGGGCACGCGCTGTACCACACCATCCTGGTCATCATCCTCAACGTGAGCCTCGGCGCCCTCCCGTTCCTCGCCGGAATCGCCATCCTCCCGATCCAGCTCGCGCTGCTCGAATGGTTCCGCAAGAGCGAGCTGTCGTCCGACCGCGCCGGGCTGCTCGCCTGCCAGGATGCCACGGCGTCGCTGCGCGTCAACCTCAAGTTCGCGGGCGGCGGGGACATGACACAGATGGACCTGAACGCGTTTCTGGCGCAGGCCAAGGAGTACGAGGACACGGGCGGCGCGCTCGACCGCATCTTCAAGATCCTGGGCGTGCTGGGCCGCTCCCACCCGTTCAATACGGTCCGCGCCGCCGAGCTGCAGCGCTGGATCGAGGAGGGCCACTACGACCGCGTGCTCGCCAGCGAGTACACCCGCCGCGGCCCCGAGGCGGAGCAGCGCCCCATCGACAAGGACATCGACGAGGCCCGGGACCACTATATGAAGGAAGCGAAGGCCGTCGTGAACGACGTGGTGGACACCGCCAAGCGGGCCGCCCAAGCGTTCACCGAGGCGTTCAAGAAGAAGTGAGAGTCCTGGTCGTCGGGGGGGGCGGCCGCGAGCACGCGCTCGCCTGGGCGCTGAAGCGCGACACCCCCGAGGCCACCCTGTTCGCCGCCCCCGGCAACCCCGGCACCGCGCAACTCGGCACCAACCTCGAGATCCCCGCGACGGCCACGGACGAGCTCGTCGTGGCCGCGCGGGAGCACAAGATCGACCTCGTCGTGGTCGGCCCCGAGGCGCCGCTCGCCGCGGGGCTCGCCGACCGGCTCCGCGCTCCCCCCGCCGGCCGCCCCGTGTTCGGCCCGGGCGCCGCCGCGGCCCGCATCGAGTCGTCCAAAGCATTCGCCAAGGAGGTGATGCGGAGCGCCGGCGTCCCGACCGCCGCGAGTCGCACTTTCACCGCGCTCGCTCCCGCCCTCGCGTACATCAAGACCCACGCCGCGCCGCTCGTCGTGAAAGCGTCGGGACTGGCGGCGGGAAAGGGAGCCGTCGTGTGCGACACGCGCGACGCGGCGGCGCGCGCCGCCCGCGCCATGCTCGCGGACGGCACGTTCGGCGAGGCGGGCCGCGAGGTGGTCATCGAGGACTACCTCGAGGGGGAGGAACTGTCGGTCCTGGCGCTAACGGACGGGGAGCGCACGCTGATCCTCCCCGCCGCGCAGGACCACAAGCGGCTCGGCGAGGGTGACACGGGCCCGAACACCGGCGGGATGGGCGCCTATTGCCCCGTGAGCATCGCCGGCGACGCGCTGCTCGAACGGGTGCGCCGGGAGGTGCTCGAGCCGACGCTGCGGGAGCTGGCGGCGCGCGGCGCGCGCTACACCGGCGTGCTCTACGCCGGGCTGATGCTCGCGGCCGATGGGACCCCGTACGTGCTCGAGTTCAACTGCCGCTTCGGCGACCCGGAGACGCAGGCCCTGCTCCCGCTGCTGCCCGGCGTGACGCGCCACCTGGCCGGGATCGCGGCCGGGAGTTGGCACCCCTCGGAGCGCGCCCTCGCGCCGGCGCGCGCGGCGGTGGCCACCGTGCTCGCGGCGCCCGGCTATCCCGACAAGCCGGAGCTGGGCGCGGCCATCGTCGTGCCGCGCGACGTGGAGGCGGGGACGCTCCTGTTCCACGCGGGCACCTACCGCGACCCCCCCCCCGACGGCACGCTGCGGGTGCACGGCGGGCGCGTGCTCACGGTGACGGGGCTGGGCGACACCGTGGCGGACGCCGCGCAGAAGAGCGCCGACGCGTGCGAGCTGATCGCGTTCCAGGGGAAGACCTACCGCCGGGACATCGGATGGCGCGAGATCGCGCGGAGCAGCCGGGAGGGGGAGGGGGGGAAGCATGCCGGAGCTGCCCGAGGTTGAGACGATCGTCCGGGAGCTCGCGCCCCGGCTCGAAGGTCACCGGATCGCGCGCGCCCGGCTGGCGAAGAGCGACGTGCTGCGCCGCGTCTCCAAGCCTCGTCTGCTCCGCATCCTCAAGGGCAACACCGTCGAGGAGGTGACCCGCCGCGCCAAGCACGCGGTGCTGCGGCTCGGGAGCGGCCATCGCCTCGTGGTGCAGCCCCGCATGACCGGCTCGCTCATCGTCTACGACCGGCGGCTCACCAGGGACGAATCCCGCTACGCCGTGCTCACTTGCACGCTCGAGGACGGCCGGCTGTTCGTGTACCGCGACGTGCGGCGCCTCGGCAACGTGTGGCTGCTCGACGAAAAGGGCTGGGCGGCCTACACCGACCGGCTCGGCCCCGAGCCGCTGGACGATACCTTCACCCCGTTCGTGTTCGCCGAGCGGCTGCGGGGGACGCGAGCCGCGATCAAGAAGGCCATCATGGACCAGCGCCGTGTCGCTGGGGTGGGGAACATCTACGCCAACGAGGCGCTGTTCGAGGCGGGGATCGATCCCTCCAAGGCCACCGACAAGCTGTCGCTCGACGAGTTCGCCCGGCTCCACGCCGCGGTCACGGACGTGCTCGCCCGGGCGGTGAATTCCTCCGGGACGACGGTGCGCGACTACCGCACGGGCGTCGGCGAGCCGGGTCGCTTCCAGTTCGAGCTGAAAGTGTACGGCCGTGGGGGGGAGGCGTGCGCCACCTGCGGTAGGCGCCTGGTCACGACGCACGTGATCGACCTGCGAGCCACGACGTTTTGTCCGAACTGCCAGCGATAAAGCCGGCCTTCTACCGTAGGATCAGTTCCAGCGCCGCATCCCGCACCGCCCGAAAGCCCTGCTCTGACTTGTCGTCATCCGCCTCGTTCGTGGTGTTGAACGCTGCGATCACGGCGCCCCGGGTCCGCGGGTTCAGGTAGAAGAACGACCGGAACCCCGCCTGGTGCCCCGTGTGCCCGATGAAGCGCGCGCCCCCCCCGCCCCCGCGCCACAGCACGAAAAACGACAAGCCGACCGAGTCGCCTGGCGCCGTGCTGTCCCTGGTCGCGAGCAGGGGGGGGCGCCACATCTCCTCGAGCGACGCGCGCGCCAGCACGGTGTCGCCGCCGCTGGAGCCGGTGAGGAACGCGACCCACCGGGCTACGTCGCCGAGGGGGGCGTTCCAGCCGCCGTTTGGGATGGTGATCCCGGGATCGAAGTCCCGCCCGTTCGCGACGAGCGAAACTCGCCCGGCGCTGTCTCGTAGCAAGGTGTAGTTGTTCGCGCGCGCCGCCGCCAGATGATACGGCGTGGCGCCGAAATAGCTGCGCGTCATGCCGAGCGGCGTCCAGATGTTCTTGTAGATGTAGCTCTGATAGGGATCGCCGGTCAGCTGCTCGATAATCCGGGCCAGATAGATGAACGCCGGGTTGCTGTACCCATAGCGCGTGCCCGGCCGGAACAGGATCTCCTGGTACGGCATCATGGCGACGAGTTGCTCCCAGCGGGCCGGCTCGAACGGCTCCCACGGCTTCCCCGCCTTGTACGGCCACGTGGGGTCCTGGAATCCCGCGGAATGCGACAGTAGCATCCGGAGCGTAATGTCGCCGATGGCGCCGAAGCTGTCGTGCACCTGCGCGAGCTCGGGGAGGTAGCGCGTCACGCGATCGTCGAGCGACAGCCGGCCACGATCGCGCAGCTGCATCACCGCGACCGCGGTGAGCGTCTTGGTGATGGAGGCCCAATGGAAGATGGTGCGCTCGTCCACGCGTTGGCCGAGGGCCCGGTCGGCGAAGCCGTACTCGTGGTGCGCCAGCACCCGGCCGTCCCGCAACACGAGCACGCTGCCGCCGACCACGCTGTCCCCGGCGGCGAACGCATCGAACGTGCGGACGAACGCGGACCAGCCAGGGGGCGGGGGTGGGGGCGGGGATGACGCAGCGCGCTGCGCCGCCGCCGGGGACACGCAGGAGAGCAAGGCGAGCACCGCGACGAGTCTGGTCTCCATGGGGGTGAACATGCGCGTCGAATCGCCCTCCTTCCAGGGCGGTTTCATCGTTTCCTGACGTCCTGCCCCCCCCGTGCCGGGGCGCGTGCGGCGATTAACTTTCTGGACCACTTATGAGACTCTCCGAGACCTCCATCCATCGACCGGTGCTCGCGAGCATGCTCTCGGCGGCACTGGTGCTGTTCGGGGTGATCGGGTACGCGCGCCTGTCGGTGCGCGAGCTCCCGGACATCGACCCTCCGATCATCTCGGTTTCGACCCAGCTGCCCGGCGCTAACGCGCAGGTGGTGGAGACCGCGGTGACCGACATCCTGGAGGAAGAGCTGTCCACCATCCAGGGACTGCGCACGCTCACGAGCAGCTCCCAGGAGGAGTTCAGCAACATTACCCTCGAGTTCAACCTCGACCGCCCGGTGGACGTGGCCGCCCAGGACGTGCGCGACAAGGTGTCGCGCGTGCGGGGACGGCTGCCGCAGGACGTGCTCGAGCCGGTGATCGCGAAGCAACAAGCCGACGCACAACCATTTTTCTGGTTGGCCCTGAGTAGCGCGCACTACGACCTGATGCAGCTCTCCGACGTCGCGGACCGCCTGGTCAAGGCGCGGCTGCAGAGCTTGGCGGGTGTCGGCAGCGCTGGGATCTACGGCGAGCGGCGCTTCGCGATGCGGGTGTGGGTGCGGCCCGACGCGCTTTCGGCGCGGGGCCTCACCGTGCAGGACGTGGAAGGCGCGATCGCCGCGCGCAACGTCGAGATCCCCGCCGGTCGCATCGAATCGACGCAGCGCGAGTTCTCGGTGCGGTCGCTCGGTGAGCTCAAGACGCCGCGGGAGTTCGACGAGCTGGTGGTGGCGAGTCAGGGGGGCCAGCTCATCAAGCTCAAGGAGGTGGCCAACGTCGAACTCGGGCCGGAGGACAATCGCTCGATATTCCGCTACAACGGGAATCCCGCGGTCGCCATCGGCGTCGTCCGGCAGTCCAAGGCCAACCTCATCGACGTGGCGCGGCGCATCCGCGGGGCCATCCCCGGCATCCAGCAGACCCTGCCCCCCGGCGTGAAGCTCGAAATCGCGTGGGACGGGTCGGTGTTCGTCACGCATTCGATCAACGACGCGCGCCTGACGCTCTTGATCGCCGCGATCCTCGTCGTGCTGATCATTTTCGTGTTCCTGCGGAACCTGCGCGCGACCGTGATCCCCGGGCTCGCGATCCCGGCATCGATCGTGTCGACCTTCGCGATCATGTACTTCCTCGGCTTCTCGATCAACAACTTCACGCTGCTCGCGCTCACGATCGCCATCGGCATCGTGGTGGACGATGCGATCATCGTGTTGGAGAACGCCTATCGGCATCAGGAAGAGCTGAAGGAGCAACCGGAGCAGGCTGCGGTCAACGGCACCAACGAGATTGCCTTCGCCGTGATCTCCACCACGATCGCGCTGGTGGCCGTGTTCACGCCCCTCGGGTTCCTGCGCGGCTCGACGGGACGGCTACTGAGCGAGTTCGGGATCGCGGTCGCCGGGGCCGTGGTGATTTCGGGATTCGTGGCCCTGACGTTGACGCCGATGCTGTGCGCCAAAGTGCTGCGGGTGCCGCACGAGCATGGGGCGATCTTCAAGGTATTGGAGCGAGGTTTCGATGCCGTCGCCGATCGCTACGCGAAGCTGCTCCAGACCGCGCTGCGGCATCGGGGCATCGTGGTGGCCGGGACGGTCGTGACGGTGGCCCTGGCGTTCGTGCTGTACCGTAACCTCCAGCAGGAGCTCATTCCGGACGACGACCGCGGGTTCTTCCTGGTGGTGGCATCGGCGCCCGAGGGCTCGTCGCTCGACTACACCGACGGCTACGTGCGCCAGGTCGAGCAGATCATCGGCAAGACCCCGGATGTCCAAGGGTACTTCACGATCATCGGCGGATTCGCCGGAGGCGTCAACCGGGCGTTTGTCGGCGTCATCCTCAAAGACTGGAGCGCGCGTCACAATAGCGTCCAGCAACTCGTGGGCATGCTGTTCCCCCAGCTCTTCGGAATCGCCGGTCTCCGGGCGTTCCCGTACGCCCCCGGGGCGCTCGGGTTCAGCCAGCCCGTGCAGTTCGTGGTGCAGCATCCGGATTTCGCGCGGCTCGCGCAGGCGATGGACACGCTCGTGCCGCGGGCGCGCGCCATCAAGGGTCTCACCAACGTGGACACCGACTTGCGCGTCAACAAGCCGGAGCTGCGCGTCACCTTCGACCGCGACCGCGCGGAGGACCTGGGGGTGCCCGTGCGCGACGTCGCGGCCGCCCTCCAGACGTTCCTCGGGGGGCGCCGGGTCAGCACGTTCACTCGTAACGACAAGCTCTATTACGTGATGGTACAACTCGATCCCAGTCACCGGAACACCCCGAGCGACATGTCGGGGATCTACCTGCGGGGACGCGGCGGCCAGCTGGTGCAGCTCGCCGCCCTGGCGAAAGTCGCGGAGGGAGTGGGCCCGAGGCAGATCAACCACTTCAATCGGGTGCCGTCGTTTACGCTGTCGGCTTCCCTGATCCCCCCGTTCGCCCAGGGCGAGGCGCTCGACTCGCTCGATCGGTTGGCCCGGCAGGTGCTTCCCCCGGGAAGCACCACGGCGCTGGCGGGTGACTCACGCGAGTTCAAGGAGAGCGGCGGCGCGCTGTACTTCGCGTTCGGCGTGGCGCTGCTGGTCGTATTCATGGTGCTCGCGTCGCAGTTCGAGTCCATGATCCACCCGTTCACCGTGCTGCTGGCGGTGCCGCTCGCGGTGACCGGCGCGCTCGCGACCCTGCTCCTGGCGGCCTTGCTGCATCGCCCGGGCGGGACGATCAACCTGTACAGCGAGATCGGCATGGTCCTGCTGATCGGTCTCGTGACCAAGAACTCGATCCTGCTCGTGGAGTACTCCAACCAGCTCAAGGCGAAGGGACTCGACACCGTCGCCGCGGTGCTCGAATCGGGCCGCATTCGGCTGCGGCCGATTCTCATGACGTCGGTGTCGACGATCATGGGCGCGATCCCGGTGATGATAGGACTCGGCGCGGGCTCCACCTCGCGCCGGCCGCTCGGCTACGCGATCGTGGGCGGCATCTTCTTCTCCACGGCGCTCACATTGTTCGTCGTGCCCGTGGGGTACGTGCTGCTGGACCGCCTGACGGCGCGCAAGCCGAGGCCCGTCCGCGTGGCCCAACCGGTGGAGGCCGACTGATGTTGGCCCTGCTCGCGGCGCTGCAGCTCCAGCTCCCGCTGGTGGACGCCGTTCCTCCCGTCCGCCCGCCGGACGACTCGCTGCCGACCGTGACGCTTGCCGAGGCGCTCCGTCGCGCCACGGGGCTTGACCCGAACTACGTGGCGGCGATCGGGCTGGTCGATAACGCCGTGTGGGCGCGTCGCAGCGCGTTCTCCGTGTTCGTCCTGCCTGCCGTGTCGCTGGAGACCGACGCGACGAAAAACCTCCCGGCGTTCTTCAATTTCGGGACGCTCAAGCCCGAGACGTACTCGGTGCAGGCCTCGGTGTCGTTGCGGTACGACCTGTTCACCGGGGGACAGAAGGTTGCCGAGCTCGCTCGCTCGGCGGCGGCGCTGGACGGCGCCAATGCCGGGGCGCTGCAGGCACGGTTCGCGGCGGCCCTGCTCACGGAGGCGGACTACTACGCGGTGCTCGCGGGAGGAGAGCTGGCACGCGTCGCCCGGGAGCGGGTGCAGCGCGCCGAGCAGCAGCTGGCCGTGGCCCGGGCACGCGTGGTTTCGGGCGCGGCCGTGCAAACCGACTCGCTGCAGCTCCGCCTCGAGCTGTCCCAGGCGCGGGTCGCGCTGTTGGTTCGGGAGGCAATTCTGCGGGTCGCGCGACTGACGCTGGGAAGCCGGGTCGGCGCCACGGGCCCGGTGGAGGCGGTCCCGCTCGACAGCGTGCTGCCAGCCCAGCTGCCCCTCTCGCTCGACGCCGCGGTGGAGGAGGCGGCAGCCCAAGGACCCCAGTACCGGATCGCGCGCGCCAACGAGCGCGCCGCCGCCGCCGCCTTCCGGTCGCAGCTGGGCAACTACCTGCCGCACGCCAGCCTGACCGGAACCGGGATCGCGTTCGACAACAAGTTCTACCCGATGGGGCAGCGGTTTTCGCAGCTCACGTTGGCAGTGCAGTTCCCGCTGTGGGACAACTTCCGCCGGGAGACCGCCGTCAGTCGGGCGCGGGTGAACCGGGACGTGTTCCGAGCGATTCGCGCCGACGTCGATCGCTCCGTGCAGCGCGACGTGACGGCGGCGTACGATGGCTTCACAACGGCACGCGCCAGCACCGACCTCGCCGGCGAGCAGGTGCGGGTGGCACGCGAGAACTTCCGGGTGCAGCAGACCCGCTATCGCACGGGCGCGACCACGATCCTCGACCTGCTCAAGTCACAGTCCGACCTCGACGATGCCGAGGCCGCCCTGGTGCAGGCGCGCTACGCGACCCGGCTCGTGCTGGCAGCGCTCGAGACCATCCTCGGCCGGCGCCTCTACCCCGAACCGGAGCAGCGGTGAACGTGAGTAACAGAACGCGTGGCCCCTGGTTGTTGCTCGGGCTCATGGCGGCGGGCACAGCCTGCGGCAAGGGCAAAGCCGATCCCCGAGCAGCGGGCGGTGCGGGGGGACCTCCCGGCATGCCCGTCGAAGCCGCAGTGGCCCGGACGGACACCGTGCGAGACGAGATCGCTGCGACGGGCCAGATCGAGGCGCTCCAATCGATCGAGCTGCGACCCGAGGTCGAGGGACGGATCGTGGGGATCCTGTTCCACGAGGGACAGGAGGTGGAGCAGGGCGTGCCGTTGTTCCAGGTGGACTCGACCGAGCTCGCCGCTCAAGTGGCTCAGCTCGCGGCACAACGCGACCTCGCCCAGCAAGACCTGGCGCGCGCCAAAGACCTGGTGACTCAGAACGCCGCCTCGACCGCCGACCTGCAGCGCGCCGAAGCCACCGCGCGCGGCGCCGAGGCGCAGTACCGCCTCCAGAGCACGCGTCTGGGACGCACCACCGTGCGTGCCCCGTTCGCCGGGGTGGTGGGCCAGCGGTTCGTCAGCCTCGGCGATTACGTCACGACCAGCTCGCGCCTCCTCTCCCTCCAGACCGTGACGCCGCAGCGCGCGGCGTTCCAGGTGCCCGAGCGCTACGCGCGGTCGCTTCGGCCGGGACAGGCAGTCTCCTTCCGCGTCGGAGCCATCGCGGGGCGCGACTTCGTGGGTCGGGTGGATTTCGTGGACCCGGTGGTGCAGCTCCCCGGCCGCACCATCCTCGTGAAGGCGCTGGTCGCGAATCCGCAGCGCCTGCTCCAGCCCGGGATGTTCATCGAGGCGCGCCTCGTGACCGCCGTGCGGCCTCGCGCCGTCGTGATCCCCGAGGAGGCGGTCGTGCCGCTCGAGGGGAGCAACTTCGTGTGGGCGGTTGCCGACGGGAAGGCGAGCCGGCGCCCGGTGACCCTTGGCGTGCGGACGCCGGGGTTCGTCGAGGTGGCGAGCGGGGTCGCCGCAGGAGAGCAGGTGGTCACGGGGGGTCTCGAGCTGCTGTTCCCCGGCGCCCCAGTCATGGCGCGGGTCGTGGACCGGCGCGCGCCGGCGGCGGCGGCAGCGCACTGACGCCGGCTACGGGCTTCGCTCCAACAGCGGATCCAGCGTGAACGTCGGCGTGAAGTAGCGCGCCTTCCACGGCGGCGCGGCGGCGTCGAGCAGCAGCGCCGTCGCGGCCCCCACCGGGTAGAAGTCCGTGCGTCGGTCCTTTGCGAGATCGGCGTTCTCGAGCTCCCGCACCAAGTTCCGTCGCAGTCGCTCCGCCGTCGCTCCGTAATCCGCGTAGTCAGGGAGGGCGCGGAACCCGGGGCTCGGGGTGTACTCCCGCGCAGCGATCGCGGCGGCCCGGTACTCCACGTAGCGGGCCACGCCTTCCTGCCACAGCTGGAAGCTCAGGTACCGATAGTCGTCGGCCGACAGGGCTGCCTGAAGCGCCGCGCGCGCTTCCGCGTAGGCCGTGAGCGTGGCCGCCGGTACTCTCTGATTCCCGTCCAGACCGGTCACGGCGCGGGCCAGCACCCGGGCCAGCGCCCCGAACCGCGTGGCGACCGGCGCCGAGTCGTACGGAAATGGGTAGTTCAGCATCCACATGCCGGTTTGGTCTCCGCGCGACAGCCGGAGCGAGTCCACGCCCGCGTAGTAGCCCGGGTGCGAATACTCGAGCTGATGGAAGTGCTCGTGCAGCACGGTCAGCACCCACTCCGTGGACGTCTTTCCCGTATTCGTCGGCTCGCCGATCACGATGGTGGTCACGCCAGTCACGGCGGGAAACGTGGCGAGCAGGTCTGGGGCGTACACCCGCTTGCGGACGAAGACGCCGCTCTCGAGCAGCGAATCGCGGCCCAGGGGGTGGAAGTCGTCGGACGGCTTGGGGTGGCGAACGAGAAACTCGAGGCTATCCGTGACGAGGAGCAACGCGAATGGCGCCTCGCTCCAGCCCGGCCACACCTGCTCGCCGATCTGGCGCGCTAGTCGGAACGCTTCGGCGATCCGCACACGGTCGGCCGCCGGGAGCGTCGGCTGCTGGGACTGAGCTTCGGCGGTGGCGACGACGATCGACAGCACCGGCAACAGCATGCGCACGCGACGTGACCCCCGGGGCGACGTTCCTGAAGATGCGCGAAGGCTCCGAAACGTCGCTACCCGCCGAGCGGCACGATCCGCGCCCGGGGCGGGATCCCCGGCTCGAGCTCCATGATTCCCACGCTGGGGGGCAGCCCGAACCGCGCGGGGCCTGCCCCACCCGGATTCAGCACGGTCACCGTCCGGTCCACGAGCTCGAGCAGCGGCCGGTGCGTATGCCCGTACACGATGATCTCGGCCCGGGGAAAGGCGGCGTGGAGCTGCTCGGGCGTGGGGTGTCCGAACTGATCCCCGTGGGTCACGACGATCGTGAACCCGTCGAGCTCGAGTTCCCCCACCTGCGGCAGGCGCGAGCGCAGCTCGAACCCGTCCACGTTGCCGTACACCGCCGTGACGGGCGCCAGGGCCTCGAGCTCGGTGAGGATCTCCGGCTTCCCCACGTCTCCGCCGTGCACGATGTGGTCGACCTGTTTGAACACGTCGAACACTTCAGGCCGCATCAACCCGTGGGTATCCGAGATCACCCCGACTCGCACTGCGCCCTACTTGCCTCCACCCCAGCGCTTCACGAGATCGATCTCGAGGTCCAGATGATCCAGCACCCGTTGCACCACGAAATCCACGAGATCGCGCACCTGTTGGGGCCGGTGATAGAACCCCGGGGCCGCGGGGAGCACGACGGCCCCCGCCTCCGTGACGAGCGTGAGATTGCGGAGGTGGACGAGCGAGAGTGGGGTCTCGCGCGGCACGAGCACGAGCTTGCGGCGCTCCTTCAGCACCACGTCGGCGGCGCGCTCGATGAGGCTGCGGCTCGTGCCGTGCGCGATCGCGGCCACCGTGCCCATGGAGCAGGGACAGATCACCATCCCCGCGCTCTTGGCCGAGCCCGACGCGGGCTCCGCGCCACGGTCCTGATCGTCGAACACGCGGACGCTCGCCCAATCGCCCCCCGTGGCCTTCTTGAGCGCGCGGTCGTCCTCGAGGCCGCACTCCTCGGCGAGCAGCCGCCAGCCGTGGCTCGAGACCAGCAGCCAGGTCGGGACGTGGTGGGTCGCCAGGATCTCGAGCAACCGGACGCCGTAGGGCGCGCCGGAGGCGCCGGTGATGGCCAGGATGACGGGGAGCTTCGTCACCGCCCGCGGCGATTCGGCGTGGGGGAGCGCTTCGGGTGCGCCGGGGGACTGGGCGGAGCCGGAGAACGCGGAACGCGGAAGTCGGAACGCGGAACAGACGGGCGACCTCTGGGCACCCCTGTTCCGCGTTCCGCGTTCCGCCTTCCGCGTTTCATAAGATCCGATCCACCAGGGCGCCCAGAAACACGACGATGCTCACGATCCCGTTCATCGTGAAGAACGCCGCGTCGAGCCGCGACAGATCGCCGGGCCGCACCAGTTGGTGCTCATAGGCGATGAACACGGCGGCAGCCGCGACGGCCGCGAAGTACGCGAGCCCAAGCCCCGCGCCCAACCCGAACGCCACGAGGGCCACAACGGCGAGCCCGTGCAGCACCTTGGCCGCGACGATCGCCCCGGCCGGTCCGAACCGGACGACTAGCGACTTGAGGCGCTCCCGCCGGTCGAATGGCTCATCCTGGAGCGCGTAGAACACGTCGAACCCGCCCACCCAGAAGGTCACCGCCGCCGCGCCGGCGACGAGCGTCCACCAGGGATCGCTCCAACGGCCCGTCACGGCGAGGTAGCCCGCCGGCGTCGCGATCCCGTCCGCCAGTCCGAGCCACAGGTGCGACCAGTGCATGAACCGCTTCGCGTAGCTGTACCCCGAGATGAACACGAGCGCGACGGGCGCGAGCGCGAGGCACAGGGGGTTCAGCGCCCACGCGGTTCCGAGAAACGCCGCCGCCGCGATCGCCACGGCGCTCCACGCCTGTCCCAGCGAGAGCCGCCCCGCCGGCAGCTCGCGCGCCCGAGTCCGGGGGTTTCTCGCATCGCGCGGTCGGCGATGCGGTTGAACCCGAGCGCCACGAAGCGCGCGCACGTGAACGCCAGCACCACGAGCGCGAGCGTCCGCCACGTGACGGCATACTGCCGCGACGCGACCAGCAACCCCAGCAGCGCGAACGGGAGCGCGAAGATAGTATGCGGTAACCGAACGAAGTTCGCGTAACGGATCAACAGCGACTCGCCGGCGAGCGTCTGGCTCTCGCGGTTGGAAGGTTGGAAGGTTGGAACGTTTGACTGGGATGCTCCCTTTCCATCCTTCCAACCTTCCAACCTTCCAACGTTCTTAGAATTCAATCCCCAGCTCCCTCCACATCGCGTCCACCTTCTTCTTCGTCTCCGGGTCCATCACGATCCGGTTGGGCCACTCGCGCGTGAACCCCCCCATGGAGAATCGCACGTCGCGCTCGGGATCGATGTGGTTCAGCGCCACCCACCACGCCTCCTGCGGGTCCCGCACGTTCACGTCCCGGTCGAACACCACGATCACCTTGGCGAGCGACATCAGCCCCTGGCCCCACAGGCCGTTCATCACCTTGTACGCCTGGCCGGGATACTGCTTGTCGATGCTCACGAACACGAGATTGTGAAAGATCCCCGCCGCAGGCATGTGAATGTCGACGATTTCGGGAATAGTCAGCTTCAAGAGCGGCAGGAAGATCCGCTCCGTCGCGTGGCCGAGGTAATAGTCTTCCATCGGAGGTCGGCCCACGATCGTGTGGGGCCAGACCGGCTCGGCGCGCAGCGTGACGGCGGTGATGTGCACCTTCGGGTAATAGTCGGCGAGCGAGTAGAACCCGGTGTGGTCCCCGAACGGCCCCTCCAACACAAGCTCCTCACGCGGATCGACGTACCCTTCGAGCACGATCTCCGCTTCGGCGGGGACCTCCAGGTCCGACGTCACCGCTTTCGCGAGCCGCACCGGCTCGCGGCGCAGGAAGCCCGCGAACAGAAACTCGTCGATCGAGGGCGGCAGCGGCGCCGACGCGGCGTAGATCGACGCGGGGTCTCCCCCCAGGGCGATCGCGACGGGCATGCGCTCGCCGCGCGCCGCCATCTCACGCCAGTGCGCTGCCCCGACCTTGTGCCGCTGCCAGTGCATCGCGACCTCGTTCCGGCCGGTCACCTGGATGCGGTACATCCCCACGTTCCGCACGCCGGTCTTGGGATCGCGCGTGATGACGCCCGGGAGGGTGACGTAGGGCCCGCCGTCCTCGGGCCAGCAGACCGGCACCGGAAACTGCGCCAGGTCCACGTCTCGCTCCCGCAGCACGACCTCCTGACACGCCGGCTTGCCGCCCCCCGTCTTGGGCGGGAACTTCGCCACCTCGGCGAGCTGCGGCAGCATGGCGAGCTTGCCGAGCAGGCTGTCGGGGACCTTGAGGTTGAGCAGGGCCGCGATCCGCTCGCCGATTTCGTCGAGACACTCCACCCCGAGCGCCAGCGCCATGCGGCGCTCGGAGCCGAACAGATTGACCGCGACGGGATAGCGCGACCGCCCACCGGCGAGTAGGGTCGGGTGCTGGAACAAGAGGGCCGGGCCGCCACCCGGGGATTTCATGCAGCGGTCCGCGATCTCGGTGATCTCCTTGTCCACGGAGACCGGCCGGTCAACTCGCACCAGGTCGTCCTGTGTCTCGATCGCGCCGATGAAGGCGCGCAGGTTATCGAGCGCCATGATGGACGGCGCAGATGCCGCTGGTGAGGAGCTCCCAGCTCACGTTCCGAAAGCCCGCCGCGGCGAGCCGACGCGCCAGCGCCGCGGGCTCGGGAAAGGCGAGCACCGACTCTGGCAGGTAGGTATAGGCGTCCCTATGTTTCGACACCGCGCGCCCGATCGCCGGCAGCACGCGCCGGAAGTAGAACAGGTAGAGCGCGCGCAGCGGCGCGAACCGGGGCGTCGCGAACTCGAGCACGACGAACCGCGCTCCCGGCTTGAGCACCCGGAACGCCTCGGCGAGCCCCGCGTCCAGGTCCGCGAGGTTCCGCACTCCGAAGGCGACCATGGCGCCGTCGAACCGCGCGTCGGCGAAGGGCAGCGTCAGCGCGTCGGCGCCGACGGGGCGCGTGCGCTCGGCCTTCCCCCGCCCCCGCGCGAGCATGGGGACCACGAAGTCGGCACCGATCACGGTGCCGCGGAACCCGCGCGCCCGGGCGAGGGTGGCAGCGAGATCGAGGGTGCCGGCGCACAGGTCGAGATACACGCCGTCCGGTCTCGCCTCCCAGCCGAGTCGCGCCACCGCGGCGCGGCGCCAGCGGCGATCCACGTTGAGGCTGAGGAGATGGTTGAGGAAGTCGTAGCGCGGCGCGATGGCGGTGAACATGTCGCGTACATAGGACCGCTTCGCCTCGGGCCCCGCGTGCGCGGCCACTGCGAACGCAGGAGACGGCGGAGGGG
>WNGR01001882.1_pt1 | contig 45088 bp, 39 predicted proteins | sample 5407581 | NCBI WGS metagenome assembly WNGR01 (sample SAMN13153383, study PRJNA577476) | soil metagenome | isolation source: 80 cm soil or saprolite under Garry oak tree replicate 2 | place: USA:California | collected 2016-06-15 | reverse complement strand
TGGCGTCGCCGGGGCGGCTGCGGAACGTGCAGCGGAGCGCTACGGGGATCTCCTTCGATGCGGCGCCCGGCGAGCCCGTCACGTTCACGAAGCTCGTCGGCGTCGCGACGTCGCGGGATGGGTCGGACCCACTGGCGCCGGCGCGAGCCGCGAACCGCCGTGCCGCCGCCCGTGGCTACCGCATGCTGCTCGCCGAGCACGTCGCGGCGTGGCATCGCCTGTGGGAAACGGACGTCGTGATACAGGGAGATCCCGAGCTGCAGCGGGTGATCCATGCGATGCTGTTCTATCTGCTCGCGAGCGTGCGTGAGGGCACGGACGAGAGCATCCCGCCGATGGGGCTCTCGAGCGCGGGATACTACGGCCACGTCTTCTGGGACGCGGACACGTGGATGTTTCCGCCGCTCCTCGCGCTGCATCCCGCGATCGCCCGCTCGATGGTCGGGTTTCGCTACCGCGCGCTCCCGGCGGCGCGCCGCAACGCGCAGTCGCATGGCTACCGCGGTGCGATGTATCCGTGGGAATCGGACGAGCTGGGCGACGAGACCACCCCGCGCTTCGCCTGGCAGAACGCCCTGTACGAGAATCACGTCACGGGCGACATCGCCCTCGCGCAGTGGCAGTACTATCTCGCCACGGGCGACTCCGCGTGGCTGGCGCGCTACGGCTACCCGGTGCTCGCCGCGACGGCCGACTTTTGGGCGAGCCGGGCGAGCTTTGACACGAGCAGGGGGCGCTACGACATCCACCACATCGTCTCGGTGGACGAAGGGTTGATCGGCATCGGCAACGACACCTACACCAACGCGATCGCGCGCAAGAATCTCGAGCTCGCGGCGCTCGCGAGCCGGCGGCTTGGCCGCACGCCCGACCCCAAGTGGGCTCGGGTGGCCGCGCGGCTCTACGTCCCCTACGATTCCGTCGGCGAGTATCACCCCACCTACGAGGGCGCGCCGCCCGAGACCCGGGGATCGGTCGTGCCCCTGCTCGCCTATCCGCTCGCGCTCCCGATGAGCGAGCGGGCCAAGCGCAACGACCTGGACGCCGCCATCGGACGGCTCTTGAAGGAGGGGGCGGGGGCGATGATGACCACCACGCTGTACCCCGCGATCGCCGCCGAGCTGGGCGACCGGGCGCTGGTCGACACCCTGCTGCCGCTGTCGTACCGCGGCCATCTCCGGCCGCCGTTCCTGGCGCTGGCGGAGACGCCGACCAACCAGGCGGTGAACTTCCTGACCGGTGCCGGGGGGTTCCTGCAGCAGGTCGTCTTCGGCTACACCGGGCTGCGATTCGACGAGAGTGGGTTGCGCGCGGCGTTTCGCCCCGTCCTGCCCTCGCGCATCACGCGCCTCGTGCTGCGGAACGTCGCGGTCCGGGGCCGGCGCTACGACATCGTGGTCGAGCGCGACAGCGCGCGGTTCGTGCCGCGATGATGCTCCTCGCGCTCGTGGTCGTCGGAGTCGTGGCTCGCTCAGCCGATACGGTGCCGCCGTACGTCTCGTTCCCGGAGCCGGGGCTCGACGACCCGGCGGCGTATCAAGGCTACGAGACGCGCGTGTATCGTGACGCGCGGCGCAACGCCTTCCAGGTCTACCTGAACGGGCGCACTGGACGCGTGGTGTCGCTCTGGGCCGATGCGGCGGACGAGAGCGTCGGCTTCACGGTGCGCGATTCCGCGGGCGGGCCGGCCGGGCTCGCTTGGGGCTCATCCGGGGCCGCGATCGCGGCGTCCGGCCGCACGCGGTCACTGTCGTACGGTCTCGAGGCTCCGTCCTCCGTCACGATCGGTCTCTTCCTGCTCGGCTCCATGCGGGTGGAGCGGGACTTTCAGTATGCGGGCCGCGATTCTCTGCCCCTCGACGCGACTCCGTTTCCGCAGCCCGAGCTGACGGAGCTGATCGACCATCTCGCGAGGATGCGGCCGGGTGAGCGTGCGCGCCACCTGTCGCTGCTCGGTGTGAAGACGATCGAGGCGCTGCGGGCGCGGCTCGCGCCTCGGATCGTCCTCATGCCCCGCGAGGGGGTGAGGTCTGACACCACCTGGGTCGTCCAGGTCGAGCAGGTGACCTTCGACGGCCAGAACCACCTCTGGCTCGCGCTGGAGGGCGACAGCCGGGAGACGGTGCCCGCGCTCTCCGGGAACACCGTCAGGATCCGTCGCCCGGCTGGGGGTCCCGTCCGCCTGAGCGTGCGCGTGACGACGGATGCGCCGGCGCTGACACCTCTTTCCCGCGCCGAAATCTTCAACGACGAATTCCGCCGCTTCTACGAGCAGGCCCGAGCGGACACCGCCCACCCGCTCGCGTTTCGGCGGCTCGAGCGCGAGGTGCGCGGGATGGAGCTCTTGTGCTACGGCGAGAAGCTGATGGCCGGGCTGCCCAACTTCGCGACGTACTTCGGCCGCGACATGTTCATGACGGCCTTGCTGATGCAGCCCGTGTGGGCGCCGGACATGGCAGAGCACGTGGTCGCGAGCGCGTTGCGCAAGCTGTCGGCCGGCGGCGACGTGAGCCACGAGGAGGCGCTGGGCGGCCAGGCGATTCGCGAGAACGCGGCCGAGTACAACCGGCTCGTGCGCGCCGGTCAGCTCGCTCGCGCGCGGGCCGTGTTGGGGAATCTCCAGGTCGTGCGCGAGAATTACGTCATGGTGGACGACGACTTCCAGCTGCCGGTCGTCGCGGCGCGCTATCTCGCCGACCGGCGCGTCTCCGCGGACCGCAAGCGCCGCTTCCTCGCCGCCGAAGGGCGTCTCGCACGGCTCGTGTCGAACCTGGCGTTCGTCACGCGGCAGGCGCAGCCGTACGCGCGCCGTCCGGTGGCGACGAACCTGGTGAGCTTCCCCCGGGCACCCGACGGCCACTGGATCTCCGCCAGCTGGCGGGACAGCCGGGTGGGCTATGGCGGTGGCCGCTTCGCGATGGACGTGAACGTCATCTGGGTACCGCACGCGCTCGAGGCCGTCGGGACGGTTCTCGATGCGCTCAGCCAGCTCGGCGTCACGCCCGTGATCCGCGCCGAGCCGCTCGCGACCTTTGCGCGTGACCGCGCGGCGCTGGCGCGAGCGGTCGCGGTGTGGCAGAGCGCGGAGCGACACTTCCGCGTCGCGCTCCCTCCGGGTGACGTGGCGCAGCGGGTCGAGGCGAGGCTCGGTGCGCTGCCCCAGCCCGAGCGAGAATATTGGGCGGAGGTGCTGCGCCACGTGGGCGCTCCCGGAGACACGCTGCGGTTTCTCGCCCTCTCGCTCGATGGCGCGGGACGGCCGATTCCAGTCGTGAACACGGATCCCGCCATGCTGCTCTTGCTCGAACCGCTCGACGGTCCGCGGGTGCGCGAGCTGATCGCTCCGATCTTGGCGTCCTATCCTGTCGGCTTGTTCGTGGACGACCTGGGCCCGCTCGTCGCGAACGACGCGTACGCCGCGCCCAAGGTGTGGGAGAGCTTCCGGCGGGATGCCTATCATTCACCCACCGTCGTGTGGGGCCGCGACGTCAACGTGCTGCTCGCCGGCCTGGCGCAACAGCGCGATAGCGGCGGTGTACGGGCGCAGCATGCTGCGCCCCTACTCGACACCGCGCTGCGCCGGATCAGCGAAGCCGTGGATCGTTCCGGCCTACGGCACGCCGAGCTGTGGAGCTACAGCATCGAGAATGGACGGCTGGTGCCGTCGCGCTATGGCACCAGCTCGGACGTGCAGTTGTGGAGCCTCACCGACCTCGCCGTCCAATATCTCCTCAACCACCCGACGCCATGAGCAACCTGCACGCCTTCGACCTCGTCGTCATCGCCGGCTACTTCCTCATCTTGCTTGGGATCGGGTACTGGGCGGCGCGCCGCGAGAAGAACGTGAGCGCGGACTACTTCCTGGCGAGCCGGGATGTGGGCTGGTTCGCCGTCGGCGCCAGCCTGTTCGCGTCGAACATCGGGAGCGAGCATCTGGTTGGGCTCGCCGGCACCGGTGCGGCGAGCGGGCTCGCGGTGGGGCACTTCGAGTGGCTCGCATGCCTCATCCTCCTGCTCCTGGGCTGGCTGTTCGTGCCGTTCTACCTGCGGAGCGGCGTGTACACGATGCCGGAGTTCCTCGAGCGCCGATTCAACCCGGCCTCGCGCACGTACTTCACGTGGGTGTCGATCATCGGCTATGTGCTGACCAAGATCAGCGTCACGTTGTTCGCGGGCGGGGTGGTGATGCGCGAGGTGACGGGGTTCAGCGTCTGGACCAGCGCCGTGATCCTGATCGTCATCACCGGACTGTACACGGTCCTGGGGGGCTTGCGCGCCGTGATCTACACGGAGGTGATGCAGGCGATGGTGCTGATCGTCGGGTCGGCGACCCTGGCGGTCGTGGGCTTACAGGCGGTGGGCGGGTGGAGCGGGCTCGAGGCGCGGGTGCCCGCGGATTTCTTCTCCATGTGGAAGCCCGTGAATCACCCGGCCTTCCCCTGGACGGGCATCGTGTTCGGCGCGCCGATCCTCGGCGTGTGGTACTGGTGCACCGACCAGCACATCGTGCAGCGTGTGCTCGCCGCCCGCAATGTGAGCGAGGCCCGCACCGGAACGGTGTTCGCCGGGTTCCTGAAAATCCTGCCGGTGTTCATCTTCGTGCTGCCGGGGATCATCGCCGCCGCGCTGTACCCCGATATCCGCGCTGGGGCGGCCGACACCGCGTACCCGGCGCTGGTGACCCGGCTGCTCCCGGCCGGGTTCAAGGGCCTGGTGCTCGCGGGGATGCTCGCGGCGCTGATGAGCTCGCTCGCGTCCGCGTTCAACTCCTGCTCGACCCTGCTCACGTGGGACGTATACCGCAAGCTCCGGCCGGCGGCGAGCGAGCAGCGGCTCGTCGCGGTCGGGCGGGCCACGACCGTCCTGCTAGTCGGCCTGGGGCTCTTGTGGATTCCGTTCATGAAGTACGTCTCGCCGCAGATCTACATCTATCTGCAGAGCGTGCAGGCCTACATCGCGCCCCCGATCGCCGCGTGCTTCCTGCTCGGCGTGCTCTACCCGAGGCTGAACGGCAGCGGGGCGGTGGCTGCGCTCGTGACGGGTCTCGTGCTCGGGACCGCGCGACTGGTGCTCGAGCTCGGGAAGGCTCATCTGGCGACCGGCACGGTCTGGGCCTGGTTTGCGGGGATCAACTTTCTGCACTTCGCGGCGCTGCTGTTCGCATTGTGCGCAGGGATCCTGATCGCGGTCAGTTACGCGACGGCTCCGCCTCCAGCCGTCAAGACCGCCGGACTGACCTACGGAGCGCCGGAGATCACGGCGGTCCCGGTCCCGGCGGGCCCGCGGCAACTCAATGTCATCCTGTCGATCGTCCTCGCGGCCACGATCGGGGTGCTGTGGATCGTGTTCCGATGAGAACCGGGCGGCTGCGGCATGCCGCCCGTGCCGCCCTTGTCGTCGCGATCGGCTGCCGGTCGGCCCCGCCTTCCGTTGCGCTCTACGACCCCGCGCGCGACCTCGGTCCGTTGTTTCAGGACGTCGAGCTTTCGGGAATCTTTCCTGACTCGAAGACGTTCGCCGACGCGCGGCCGCTCCTCGCTCCGGCCGTGGTCGCCACCCGCTACACGGCCGCGCGCGGCGCCGCGGGGTTCAGCCTCCGAGCGTTCGTGGAGCGGCACTTCGAGTTACCCAGGGCCATCGGGGAGGACTTCCACGCAGACACCTCCCAGACTATGGAGCAGCACATCCGCGCGCTGTGGCCCGTTCTTACCCGCGCGCCTGCTCCGGACACAGCAGGCGCGGGCTCGCTGATCCCGCTCCCCGAGCCGTACGTCGTCCCAGGCGGTCGCTTCCGCGAGGTCTACTACTGGGACTCGTACTTCACGATGCTCGGGCTCGTCGCGAGCGGCCGCACCGACCTGGTGCGCAGCATGCTCGACAACTTCGCCTACCTGGTCCGGACGGTCGGGCACATCCCGAACGGCAACCGGACGTACTACCTGGGCCGCAGCCAGCCTCCGTTCTTTGCCGCTATGGTGGGGCTCTACGCGGCGGCGACCGACACCGCGCAGGCCCTGCGCTACCTCGACGCGCTGGAGGCGGAGTACGCGTTCTGGATGGATGGCGCGGAGCGTCTCGCGCCCGGCGAGGCGCATCGTCGCGTCGTGAAGCTTCGCGGGTCCGTGCTCAACCGATACTGGGACGACGGCCCCCAGCCCAGGCCGGAGTCCTACCGCGAGGACTACGAGCTCGGTCAGACGCTTCCCGAGGCGCGACGCGAGGCGCTGTATCGAAACATCCGGGCCACGGGCGAAAGCGGCTGGGACTTCTCGAGCCGCTGGCTGCGCGACCCGAAGGATTTGCGGACGCTGGAGACGACGGAGCTCGTGCCGGTAGATCTCAACAGTCTCCTCTATCATGCGGAGCGGACGATCGCAGCGTTGCGCGCGTTCCGCGGCCAGCCGGGTGATGCGGAGGTCGCGAAGCGGTTCGCCGCCGCTGCCGAAGACCGTCGGCGGGCCCTGCTCGCGGCCGCGTATGATCCTGCAGGCGGATTCTTCTACGATGTGCGGTGGCGGACCGGCGAGCGCGTGACGGATCGTCCCACCCTGGCTGCCGCCACTCCTTTGTACTTCGGGTTGGCGACGCCGGAGCAGGGACGCGCCGTCGCCGCGCGCCTGGAGCGCGGTTTCTTGAAGCCGGGCGGGTTCGTCACGACCTTGATCACCTCGGGTCAGCAGTGGGACGCCCCCAACGGCTGGCCGCCTCTCGAGTGGCTGGCGATCGAGGGGGTTCGCCGCTACGGCCGCGCCGACCTCGCCGATGCCGCCCGCGCCCGCTGGCTCGCCCTGATCCGGCGCACCTATCGCGCGACCGGCAAGATGACGGAGAAGTACGACGTGCTGGACCTGAGGCGGCGAGCCGGCGGCGGAGAATACCCGACGCAGGACGGGTTCGGGTGGACGAATGGCGTGGCGCTCGCGCTCGCCGCCGAAGAGCGGCGCACCCGATGACGCCGTAGTTAGCCGAACACCACGCCTTTGCGCTCCCGGCCCGCGGCGGCAACCGCGGCCCCGAGCACGAACACCGTGACCGCGGTGAGGGCCATCGCCCAGGCGTAGGGGAGGCGCTCGGCCAGCCACGCCTCGAACGCGCCGATCGTCCCGGCGATCGCGACGCCGCACTGGTAGGCGAAGCCGGGCAGGAAGCCCCGCACCGAGTCCGGCGACAGCTCCGTGATGTGCGCCGGTATCACTCCCCACGCGCCCTGCACCATGAACTGCATCGCGAAGCCCCCCGCGAACAAGAGCGGCACCGACGGGGCGAAGGCCCAGAGCGGAATGGTGAGGACCCCGCACGCCAGCGCGAGCACGATCGCGCGGCGGCGGCCGATGCGATCGGATGCGAGCCCGGCCAGCACGCCGCCCGCGAGCGCCCCGACCATCGAGAACGCCGTGAGCGCGGCCCGCAGGGAGGGGTTGAAGCCGCGGTCGCGCTGCAGGAAGGTAGGGTACATGTCCTGGGTGCCGTGGGAGACGAAGTTCATCATCGTCATGAGCAGCGCGATATAGAGGAAGAGCTTCCAGTGCGACACGATGGCGCGCCCCAGTTGTGCCCAGCTCTCGTGCCGCGTGCGCTGCCACACCTCCGACTCCCGCACCCGATAGCGGACGAACAGGGCCAACAGCGCCGGCAGCCCGCCGATGAAGAACAACGGCCGCCACCCCCAGCGGGGGAACACGAAGAAATAACAGACCGCGGCGAGCAGATAGCCGGCGGCGTAGCCCTGCTGCAACAGACCCGACACCATTCCCCGGGTGCGGGGCGGCACCTTCTCCATCACGAGCGAGGCGCCGACGCCCCACTCGCCGCCCATCCCGATTCCGAACAGGGCGCGCAGCACCATGAACGTCGCGTAGTTGGGCGCGAGCCCGGACAGCACCTCGACGAGCGAAAAGAACACGAGATCGAGCATCAGCGGCAGCCGCCGCCCGTAGCGGTCCGCGAGCAGCCCGAAGACGAACGCGCCCACCGGCCGGAAGGCGAGCGTCAGGCTGATGGAGTAAGCGATCTCCTTGTCGGAGCGGCCGAACTCGTGGGCGATCGCCGTCAGCGTCATGACGACCAGGAAGAAATCGAACGCGTCCAGGGTCCACCCGAGAAATCCGGCGAGGACGGCGGGGCGGTGGTCCCGGGGGCCCGAAGCGGGAGGGGCGGTCACGGGCGTGAAAGATGTGGCGCTCCCTCGTGTGCGGCTACAGCTTTCACATCCATGAGAGTCGTCTTGCTCGTCGTCGCGGTCACCCTGTTCGGGCCGGACTTGGCCGGGGGCCAGGGGGCGGCCTCGGTGGACGCGCTCGCCGGTCGCGTCGTCGATCGGGACGGGCAGGGGCTCGCGGACGCGACCGTGCTCGTGGCGGAGCTGCATCGCGTGACGACCACGGGCCCCGACGGCGCATTCGGCTTCCCTGCGGTCCCACCGGGCCGGTACACGGTCGTCGTGCGCCGCGTGGGCTACGCGGCGCACGTGGGTGAAGTCGAGGTGGGGACGGGGCCGGTGGAGCTCACGCTCCTACCGGCGGCGGTCCAGGTCGAGGCGGTGACCGTCACCGCGACGCGGCAGCCGATCGACGCTCTCGGCTCGCCGCTACCCGTGGCCGGACTCAGCGGAGACCGCTTGCGGCGGACGCAGAGCGTGTCGCTGGCGCGGGCGCTCGAGACGCTGGCGGGCGTGCGCACGCTCAGCACGGGGGAGTCGATCGGCAAGCCGATGATCCGGGGGCTCGCCGGCGCGCGGGTGCTCGCGCTCGTCAACGGCAGCCGGCTCGAGGACTACTCCTGGAGTGACGAGGACGGACCGTCCGTCGACCCGCGGCTGGCCGAGCGCATCGAAGTGATTCGTGGCCCCGCAAGCGTGCTCTACGGCTCCGACGCCCTTGGCGGCGTGGTAAACGTGATTCCAGCCGAGCTGCCCGACGCGAACGGCGGCCCGGCGTTCGCGCGCAGCGGCCTGGAGCTGTCGGGTGCCACGAACAACGCCGAGCTCGGGGGGGCGGTGCGGGTGGAGGGAGCGAGCGGCCGGCTCGGTTGGCGCGCGACTGCGATCGGGCGCCGCGCGGCCGACCTCCACACTCCTGCGGGCGAGCTCGACAACACGGGCTTCGGCGCCCTGAGTGGTGAAGCCGCGGTGGGGTTGCGCGGGTCGCGGGGTGGCGCGGCACTGCGCTACGCGCGCTACGGCGGCGAGTTCAAGCTGCTCGAGGCGGGGGGCCCACCGGCGCCCGGCACAGGCGAGGCGGGGCCCGAGCGCAAGCTCGCGGACGACCGCGTGCAGCTCGCGGGCGATTACCGCGTCGGCACGATGCGGCTCGAGGCGAAAGGGCAGTGGCAACGCCACTCGCTGATCGAGGTGTCGGACGAAGCGGGAGGGACGCCCGGGCAGGAAGCCACGGCGTTCGACCTACTTCTCAACACGGCGACGCTCGACGTGCTGCTGCATCACCCGGCGGGTCCCCGGGTACGCGGGACGATCGGCGCGTCCGGCCTGTATCAGACCAACGACACTCGCGGCCCCATCCCCCTCGTTCCGGCCGCCCGCGTGCGCGCGGCCGCGCTGTTCGCGTTCGAGCAGGCCACGCTCGGACGCTGGAGCCTGCTCGCAGGCGGGCGGGTGGATGCGCGTCACCTCGGCGCCGACAGCAACGCGGCGCTCGGCCTGTCCCCGCAGACGCGCGACTACGTGGCCTGGTCCGCCAACGTGGGCTTCGTTTATCGCCCGCTGCCGTCGCTCGCGCTCGCGGCCAACCTGGGGCGGGCTTGGCGCGCTCCCACTCTGTTCGAGTTGTTCGCCAACGGGCCGCACGTCGGCGAGGCACGCTACGAGGTCGGGCGCTCCACGCTCCATCCGGAGGCCGCGGCGAACCTGGACGTGAGCGCACGCTGGCAAGGCGGACGGGTCAGCGCCGAGGTCGCCGGTTACCGCAACGCCATCGGCCGCTATATCTTCCTCGCCCCCACGAGCAACACGGTGGGCGGGCTGCGCGTGTACGACTACGACCAGGCGGACGCCGTGCTCGCGGGGATGGAAGCGTCGCTCGAGGCCCTGGCCTGGCCCGTCGTGACGATCGGACTGCGGGGGGACGCGACGTGGGGGACGAACCGCAGCACCGACGAGCCGCTGCCGTCCGTGCCGGCGCCGCGCGCGGCCGTGAGCGTCGAGTTGCACTCCGCCGCGGGCGCGTGGTCCGGCCGCCCGCACGTCGGGATCGAGGCCGAGTTCGTGGGCCGCCAGACACGGCTCAACCCGCTCGACATCCCGACGGCTGGGTACACGCTGCTCAATGTGGATGCGGGTGCCGAGGCGCGTTTCCTCGGCCGGGCGGTGCGCGTCGATCTCACGGTGCGCAACGCGGCCGATGCGAGCTGGTCCTCACCCCTGACCCCCTCTCCCTTCGGGAGAGGGGGAACGCAGTCCGTCCCTCCGTGCGGCGCAACATTACGCTCCCTCGCGCGCTGTTCCGGTTCCGAACGTTGCAGCCCGGGCCGCGAGTATCCGATCCATGGATCCGCTCCGACACCTCGGCTCGGCCCAGAAGTTCGCCCTGGCGCGTCACCTGCGCCGAACGGCGCCCCCGGCTGAGCGCTACGCTTGGTCGCTCCTGCGCAACCGGGGTGTCCTCGGCCTCAAGTTCCGCCGCCAGCACGTGCTGCACGGCTTCATCGTGGACTTCTATTGCGCCACCGAGCGGCTGGTCCTGGAGCTGGAGGGTGACGTGCACGCCAGGCGCGCCCGACCGATCTATGATGCCGCCCGTGCGGAATTTCTCCAGGCCGCGGGCTACCGTGTCGTCCGGATGCGGAATCGGGAAGTCACCCGCGAGCACCTCGAAGAGCTCCTGCGGCACGCGCTCCGGAAGCCGACCGTCGTCCCCCCTCTCCCGAAGGGAGAGGGGGACAGGGGGTGAGGACCCGGGGGAAGGAGAGGGGGACAGGGGGTGAGACCGGAGCAGAAAGCGAGGGATAGCGGATGAGGACCGCGGACTCCACCGCGCCGCGCGCTCAACCCGCGTGGCCGATCGCGCGCAGGAACTCGCGATCCCAGGCGGCCGGCACGCTCTCGCGTGGCGAGTACGGACCCGGCACGTAGGCGCGCGACGACACGCCGGCCTGACTCTGCTCGCAGATGTGCCAGTCCTGCCGGTTGGTCATGTCCCAGAACCGCACCCCATCCTCGGGATCGAGCTCCGGCCGGCTCAGCGAGTCGCGGTGGAACAGCCACTCGCAGCTGATGCGCGTGCGCGCGGCCCCGTCGGGCCAGAGCGTGTGAAACATCACGTAGTCCGGATGCAGGCTGAGCAGCAGGTTCGGGAAGATCGTGTAGAAGTAGGCGCGCTTCAGGTCCGCGGCCGGCAGCTCTCCCACCGGCACCCCGCAGGCGCGGCCGCTGAGCGACAGGCTCCCGCCCTCGCGGGTGATCATCATGTAGCCCCCGAGGAAGGGGCCTTCCACGAGATCGTTCTCACCGCTCGTGTAGGGCGCGAGCTTCGCCAGCTCGGGATGGATCACGGGGCAGTGCAGGCACTCCGAGTAGTTCTGGAAGATCAGTTTCCAGTTCGCGCGCACGTCGTAGTCGATGCGGCGGGCGGAGCGCAGGTTCGCGATGTTGAACCGCGCGAACCGGCCGACGAGGGGCGCAAACGCCTGCGCGAACGGCTCGGCGTCCGGCGCGAGGTTGATCATCAGGAACCCCTCCCACTCGGCGAACGCGGGGGAGCGGAGCGGGTAATCGCGCTTCTGGAAGCCCTCCACCTCGCTCATGTGGGGCGCGCCGATGAGCTGGCCGTCGAGCGTGTAGGTCCACGCGTGGTAGGGGCACTGGATCGTCTCGGAGAGGCGGCCGCGCTGCTCCTCGCACAGCCGCGTCCCCCGGTGGCGGCAGACGTTGTAATGCGCCCGCAGCGTGCCGCCTTGGTCGCGCAGCATGATCACGCTCTCGCCCGCCACGTCGGCGAGGAAGTAGTCCCGCGGCTCGGAGAGCTCCGCGGCTCGGCCCACGCACACCCAGCGACGGGCGAAGATCCGCTCCACCTCCTCCGCGAAGATCTCGGGCGACGTGTAGTACCGTCCCGGCAGGGTGCGCGCGCCCTGCCGGTACGTCTCGCTGGTCTTGAAGAAGGAAGTCATGGTCGCTCCACGGGCACGATAACGCCGCACCGGGCCGCCGCGCCAGCCAGCGGGGCCGCGCTTGCCGGGCCCGCGCGGCCGTGCTCTCTTACGCGAATGGCGAAGTCGTGGCTGCCGCTCGTCGCCTGGGCGCTGCTCTGCGGCGGTGCCACGGTCCTGGCGGCGCAGCAGGACGGCGGCGGTCGGGCGGGTCTCGAGCGCCCCATCGCCCTGCCTACCGGGGAGCGGCGTGCGGTCGAGCTGGGCTACGGCGTGAGCCACCTCGACATCGATTCGCTCGCCGCCGCGGAGTCCCCGACCACGCTGACCCAGCTGCTCACGGGGCGCATCGCGGGGCTCGTGGTGATGCAGAGCTCGGGCACGATCGGCGCGGGCTCGCGCCTGCTCAATCGCGGCGCTACGAGCCTGTTCCTGTCCAACGCGCCGCTCCTGTACGTGGACGGCGTGCGCGCAGATCAGAGCCCGAATGCCTACGGGCTCGACGTCGGAGGCCAGGTGCCGTCCCGCTTCGACGACCTCCACGTCGCGGACATCGCCGCGGTCGACGTGCTACGGGGGCCGGCGGCGACGGCGCTGTACGGCGCGGACGCGGCGAACGGCGTCATCCTGGTCACGACGCGGCGGGGCACGCCGGGCCCAGCCCGCATCCATGGCGCCGTCACCCAGGGCTTCGTCGCCACCTCGCGTCGTTTCCCCGAGAACCTGCTCGCGGTGGACCCGAGCGGGACATGGTGCTCACTTCTCCGGAAAGCCGCGGGCGCCTGCGGGCAGGACCGAATCCTCGTGAGCAACGCGCTCGAGAGCCCCGCCACCTCGCCGCTCGGGCACGGCGCCGTGGGGGGCTACGGTCTCGACGTGTCGGGCGGCACGGGGCGGTTGCGCTACTACGCCGCCGGCCGGTGGCAAGGGCAGGGAGGCGTCTACGGGCTGCCCACGGCGGAAGTCGATCGGCTCACCGCGCGGGCGAATGGGTTGGGACCGCCCGAGGATGTCCGGACCCCCAACTACCTGAGCCGGACGAGCGCGCGCGCCAACGTGGACTTCCACGTCTCGCCGCGCGCGGCCGTGTCGCTCGCCACCGGATACCTCTCGAGCGCGGTCCGGATGCCGATCAACGACAACAACATCCTCGGCGTCCTGCCGAGCGGCTTCCTCGGGTTCGGGGACTCCACGATCAACCACGGATGGGGGTTCTTCCCGCCCGGCGACGTGTTCCAGATCCGCACCAGCCAGGCGGTGGAGCGGCTCACGGGGAGCCTCCGAGGCACGTGGCGTCCGCTGTCCTTCCTGGAAACGAGCTTCCTCGTCGGGATGGATCGCGTGCGCCAGTCGGACCGCCAGCTGCAAGCCCGCGGCGAGGGGCCGAACATCGCGGGCCTGCGTCTGGGGCGGGTGCTCGCGGGGCGCGCGAACAGCGACCACTACAGCATCGAGCTCGGTGCGCGAGCCGCGTTCCACCTGTCGCCCGCGCTCGCGACGCGCACCGCGGTGGGCCTGCAGTACTTCAACGCCAGCGGGGACACACTGCTGCGGCTCGGCCGGGGGCTCCAGCGGGGCGACACGAGCCTCGCCGACGCGGCCGTCCAGACGGTGCTCGTGGACGCGCAGGGATCGAACAGGATAACCGGCCTGTTCCTCGAGCAAGAGCTGTCGCTGCGCGAGCGGCTATTCGTGACCGGGTCGCTGCGCCACGACGCCGGGCTGCTGGGCGAGGCCGATCTGGCGGGTGCAACCTATCCCGCGCTGGGCGTCTCGTGGCTGGCGCCGACGCGGGCCGATGCCCCCCTCGGTCTGCTGCGCCTGCGCGCCGCCTACGGCGTGGCGGGCCGGCGGCCGCTGCTCTCCGCCGCGCTCGCAGCGGAGCGCACCCGCGAGCTGGAGGGGGGTGCCGACGCGGCGCTGTGGGATGGCCGGCTGCAGCTCGGCGTCACGCTGTACGACCGGCGGACCTCCGGCGTGGTCGTGCCGAGCGCGTCCGCTCCATCCGGCCTCGGGATCGCGAACCTCGGGCGGCTGAGCAATCGCGGGATCGAGATCGCCCTGACCGCGGAGATCTTGCGCGGGGAAGCGCGCTCCTGGGACGCGTGGCTCACCGCCTGGGGGAATCGCAACCGCATCACCACGCTCGGGGGTCCGCCGCTCCGCTTTGCGCTGACTACGGGGGACCAGGTGTACCAGGAGGGACTCCCGGCGGGAGCCTACTCGATGCTCCCGATCAAGCGCTACAGCGACGCGAACGGCGACGGGATCATCACGCCATCGGAAGTGGTGGTGGGGTCGTCTCCGGTGTTCCTCGGGACGCCGTTCCCCACGCAGGGGGCTTCGCTCGGTACGACCCTGACCTGGCGCCGTCGGGTCCGCGTGTCGGCGCTGCTCGAGTACCGGGCCGGCAACAGTCAGCTCAACTCGACCGAGTACCTGCGCTGCTACTACGGTAGCTGCCGAGCCCTGAACGATCCGGGCACGCCCCTTGCCCGCGAGGCGGCCGTGGCCGCCGCCATCATCGGAACACCCGCGGGCTATGTCGAGGACGCGGCCTTCCTGAAGCTGCGCGAGGTCACGATCACGCTGGAGGCGCCCCGCGACTGGGCCGCGCTGGTGCATGCCGCGCGCGCCAGCCTCACGCTGGTGGGCCGCAACCTGGTCACGTGGGCGGGCTACTCCGGCCTCGATCCCGAGGTCAGCGCGGCGGGGCAGGAGGGATTCGCCATGGCGGACCTCCTGACGCAGCCGCCCTTGCGCTCGTTTGCGGCCGCGTTACGGGTTGAGTTCTGAGCGAATAGACGCTGAGGTAGACGCCGAGGCGCTGAGACGCTGAGTGGATGTGAGGCCCCAGCTCGTAGGAAAACCCTACCCGCTCGACCCTCATATCCACTCGGCGTCTATGCGTCTTGGCGTCTACCTGTTCGCTTTCGTTGCTCGTTCCCCCTCGATCAGGGCTCTCTTCCGTCTTATCCCCCACCGATACCCCCCCAGGTCTCCGTCTGCTCTCACCGCGCGATGGCACGGGATCACGATCGCCGCCGGGTTGGTGGCACACGCCCGCGCCACGGCGCGCGTGGCCCGCGGGCGCCCGATGGCGCGGGCGATCTCGGCGTACGAGCGCGTGCTCCCGTAGGGGATCTTGCGTAGCGCTTCCCACACGGCGCGCTGGAACGCCGTGGCCCGCACGTCCAAGGGCAGATCGAGGTGCGGCGCGCGGCCCTCGAGGTGGCGCCGGATGGCCCCGACCCAGCGGCGCAGCGGCCCACGGTCGCGCCGGATCTCGGCCGCGGGAAACTCGGCCCGCAGCCCGGCCGCCATCTCCTCGGCGCCGGCACCGACGCCGATGCGGCAAATCCCACGCTCGGTCGCCGCGACGAGCAGACGACCGAGCGGGCAGGGGACGACCGTGAACGCGATGCGGGCGCCCCGACCACCGCGCGCATAGGTCGCGGGCGTCATCCCGAGCTGAGCGCCGGCGCGCTCGTACACGCGGCTGCTCGATCCGTACCCGGCGGCATAGGTCGCCGGGCTCACCCGCTTGCGCTCGTGCAGCTGCCGCTTGAAGCGCTCGAGACGCCACGCGTCGCGGTACTGGCGGGGCGTCACCCCGAGCACGGCCTGGAACGCGCGCAGCAGCCTGCGCGGGCTCGTGCCCGTGCGGGCGGACAGCGCGGCCATGCTCGCCGGCTCGTCGGGATGTGAGTCGAGCCGGCGGCACGCGTCGCGCACCAGGGCCACGTCGGGGTGCGCGCCGTTCACGCTCGTCGGGCTGCAGCGGCGGCAGGCCCTGAAGCCGGCCTGTTCGGCCGCTTCCGGGATCGGGAAGAAGCTGACCAGCTCACGGCGCGGGCGGCGACTTGGACAGGACGGCCGGCAGTAGATGCCGGTCGAGCGTACCGCGTAGACGAAGGCGCCGTCGAAGCGGCGGTCGCGCGCCAGCACGATGTGCCAGCGGCGGGCGGGGGAGAGGTCGGAAACGACGGCGGCACGGGTCACGCGTCAGAACATAGCGCGTTGCCGTGCCGCGATCTATCCGCTTTTGACCGTTGAATTATTGCCCGCGCGTCTAGCCTGCTACATCCACGGCTCGTCGGCCGAGGGCCCGTAGATCGACGGGACCTTCGCGTCGGCGAGCCGCAGGTAGACCGACATCTGGCCGCGGTGGTGCACGCTGTCCATCAGCATGAACCAGAGCACGTCCATCTTCCGCACGTCGCCCATCTGCTTGGGCGCCGTGAAAAACTTCACCGTCTTGTTCAATTCGGCTTCGGGGGTCCGCCTGACCCTTTCGACGAAGGCCCGGTGCGCCGTCTCGTAGGTCGAGATGACTTCCGGCAGCGAGCCAGGCGCCTGGGGCATCTTGCCGAATTCGATCGCGCCGTCCAGCGCCTGCTCGCTCGCCTTCTCCTCCGTCACGAACATCCAGGCGAGGTCCTTCGCCGTCTTACTCTTCGCGTGCGGCTTGATGTCGGCTTTCGCTGCCGGGAACGCCTTGAGCACCTTGATCGTCGTCGGGAACTCGCGCTCCAGCACGCCCAAGAACTGCTCTTTTTCGGTCATCGCTCCTCCTTAGTAGGTGAGGCGCGGGTACCAGTCGGTGCCCCGGCCGTCCGGCGTGAGATCAAACCTGCTGTGTCCGAGCCGTCACATCCTCTCCGCGAACAGGGTGGCCAGTTTCTCGAAGCAACCGTTCCACCCGTGCTCGTGCCGCGCCCGCGCCTCGGCGTCGGGAAGCCGCTCGTGCGTGAGCACGACCTCCGTGCGCCCCGCCCGGTCGTGGAACTCGACGGTCACGAGCGTCTCGGTCGCCCCGGGCGTCGTCTCCCACTGCCAGGTGTAGATCAGGCGGTTTGGGGGATCGACCTCACGGTAGGTACCCGTGACGCGATGCAGCGTGCCGTCCGGTGCCCGCATGTCGATGCGATAGCGGCCACCCACCCGCAGGTCCACTTCCGCGACGGGAGTTGTGAGATCTCCCGGCGCGCTCCAGCGCTTCAGGTCCTCAGGCCGGGTCCACGCCTGGAAGACTTTTTCCCGCGGCGCCTGGAACGTGCGCTGGAGCCGAACGGTGACCGGGGCGGTTTGCGGAGCGGGGGCCATGGGGAGTCCTCCTCTGATGGTGCATTCGGGTCTTCCAGGTAGTGGGCGAGGGCGTCGAACTGCCGCTCCCAGAAGCGGCGGTAGCGCGAGATCCAGTGGGCCGCGTCCCGCATCGGCTCGGCCACGAGCCGGCAGCGGCGCACGCGGCCGTGCTTGGCGTGGGCCACGAGTCCGGCGCGGGCCAGCACACGCAGGTGCTTGTGGATGGCGGGCAGCGACATGCGGAACGGCCGGGCGAGCTCGCTCAGCGACGAGTCGCCGGCCGCGAGGCGCGCCAGCATGCCGCGGCGCGTGGGATCGGCGAGGGCCGAGAACACCGTGTCGAGCCCGACGGCACGTTGGTTAACCATATGGTTAAGTGTATACGGGGCGGCGGCGCACTGTCAAGGCGCGCGTTATCTTGGGTGCCATCACGCTCTTCCACTCAAGCCTCGACGACTGGCTCCGTCACCGGCCGCGCACGACTGTCGTCGCCATTGGACTCGGCCTGGTCGCGGCGCTCGGATACGCGGACGCTTCGGTCGCCCCCGATCTGGCGCCACTCGTGTACCTCGCGCCCATCGGGCTGGTCGCCTGGTACGCGGGCCGCTGGGCCGGCGCGCTCATGGCGCTGACCGGCACGGGCGCTTGGCTCCTGACCGATGCGGCCGCTCGGGGTTTCCCGCCCGCCATGGTGGTATCGTGGGACGCGCTGGTGCGGCTCGCGGCCTTCCTCGTCGTCGCCGTCACGATGGCTGCGCTGCGCCAATCGCTCGACCGGGAGCGGCAGGTTGCACGCACGGATCCGCTCACGGGCGCCGGCAACGCCCGCGCCTTCTACGAAGCGGCGGACGCGGAGATCGCCCGCGCCCGCCGCTACCAGCGTCCGTTCACCGCCGTCTACGTTGACCTCGACGACTTCAAGGCCGTCAACGACCGCCTCGGACACACGGCGGGCGACGCGGTGCTGCGCTCCGTCGCCCGGGCCATCACCGGCGTGCTGCGGAAGAGCGACCTGGTGGCGCGCATCGGCGGCGAGGAGTTCTGCATCCTGCTTCCCGAGACCGCCACCGCGCCCGCACGCATCGTCGTCCAGAAGCTCCGGGAGGCGCTGTCGGACGTCGTGGTCGCGCATGGCTGGCGGCTGACGGCGAGCATCGGCGTGGTGACGTATCTCGTGCCGCCGGAGTCCGTGGACGCGATGATCGGGAACGTGGACCATCTCATGTACACCGCCAAGCAGGGCGGCAAGAACGCCGTGCAGCACGCCACCGCCAACTGACTGTCTCGCCGGAGGTGCGCGTGGGCTCCCTGATCTTCGTCGCGGGCACCACGGCCACGGGCCCGGACGGCGCGATCGTGGGGGTCGGCGACGCCTATGCCCAGGCGGTGCAGGCCCTGCGCAACATCGAGCGGGCGCTGGTGCAGGCGGGCGCCCGGTTGCGAAACGTGGTGCGCACGCGCATGTACCTCACGCGCATCGAGGACTGGGAAGCGGTCGGCCGGGCCCATGGGGAGTTGTTCCGGGAGATTCGCCCGGCGACCACGCTCGTGGCCGTCGCCCGGCTCGTGGTGCCCGAGATGCTCGTGGAGATCGAGGCCGATGCGGTGGTGGAGGGGGGTCTGTAGATTGCGGGCGGAGGTGAATGGCCCGTGTCGGGGACCAAGGTCGGCAAAGGGGCGACGGTGGCGTGCCCGTTCTGCGCGACGCTCAATCGCGTGGACCTGGCCCGCCTCGCCGATCGTCCGAAGTGCGGCAGCTGCGGGCGGCCGATCCTGTTGGATCGGCCGGTCGCCGCCACCGACGCGACGATGGAGGGCGTCCTCGGCGGCACCGATGTGCCGGTCGTCATCGACGGCTACGCCGACTGGTGCGGTCCGTGCAAGATCATGGCGCCGATCCTCGACGACTTCGCCCGCGACCACCAGGGCGAGGTGCTGGTCACGAAGCTCGACACCGACCGCTCCCCGGTGACGACCCAGCGGTTCGGCATCCGGGCGATCCCCACGCTGCTGGTGTTTCGGGGGGGTCGGGAAACGGGCCGGCACGCGGGCGTGCTCTCGCGCGAGCAGCTCGACGCGCTGGTGGGCCTGGGAGGGCGGGGCTGAGATGACGTCGGGCCCGGTCGCGGCGTACGACTCCGGCGAGGCCCCTGGCGCCCGTGCGGGCGCTTCCGATCGCTCGCGCGGCGTCACCCTGGTGCTCGCGTTTTTCGGGGGCGTGTTCGGGCTGCACCGCTTCTATACGGGGCGGGTGCAGAGCGGGATCTGGATGGCCCTGACCTTCGGCGGGCTGGGCATCTGGTACCTCTACGACTTGATCCTCGTGGCAACAGGAGAGTTCCGCGACGGCGAAGGGCTGCGGGTCGTGCGCTGGGACGTGACCGACGTGGCCGGGTATGGAGACCCTTCCGTCCGGCGCGTGCGCGAGCTCGAGGGCGACGTCGCCGCCCTGCGCGGCGAGGTCTCGGAGCTCGCCGAGCGGCTGGACTTCGCCGAGCGCCTGCTGGCGCAGGAGCGGGACCGGCCTCGCCTGCCGAAGACCTGAAGGCTTCTCCCCGTATCACCGCGTACCCAGGATTCCGGGGGAACGGATGAAGGTTGGGGTCCCGAAAGAGACCGCGATCAACGAGCGCCGTGTGGCCTTGGTGCCCGAGACGGTCGGCCGCCTGGTGCAGGCGGGGCTCGAGGTGCTGGTGGAGCGGGGCGCGGGAGAGGGCGCCTTCTGCGCCGACGAGCTCTACCGCGCGGCCGGCGCGACCCTCCTTCCGGACGCTGGGCGGGTGCTGGCCGGGGCCGACGTCGTCGTCAAGGTGCAGCGCCCCGCGCCCGAGGAGGCCGCGCAGCTCCGGGCCGGGGTGGTGCTGATCAGCTTCCTCCAGGCGGCCCGCTTCCCGGAGCTCGTGCGCCAGCTCGCCGGCCGGCGCGTGACAACCTTCAGCATGGAGCAGGTCCCGCGCCTCACCCGGGCGCAGTCGATGGACGCCCTCTCCTCCCAGGCCACGGTGGCGGGCTACAAGGCGGTGCTGGTGGCGGCGGCGGCGTCGCCGCGCCTCTTGCCGATGCTCACGACGGCCGCCGGCACGCTCGCGCCCGCGAAGGTGTTCGTGCTCGGGGCGGGCGTCGCCGGGCTGCAGGCGATCGCCACGGCGCGCCGGCTCGGCGCGGTCGTGTCCGCGTTCGACGTGCGGCCGGCCGTGAAGGAGCAGGTGGAGAGCCTGGGCGCGAGCTTCGTCGCCCCGGAGGCGGTGACTGCCGCGGCGGAGGCCGCCGGCGGGTACGCCGCCGAGCTCGGCGAGGACCAGCACCGGCGCGAGCTCGAGCTGATCCACCGGCACATCCGCGACATGGACCTCGTGATCACGACCGCGCTCATCCCCGGGCGCCCCGCGCCGCGACTCATCACCGGAGCGATGGTGCGGGACATGAGGGCCGGCGCCGTGATCATGGACCTCGCGGCGGAAGCCGGCGGCAACTGCGAGCTCACGCGTCCCGATGAGACGGTGCGCCAGGGTGGGGTGACGGTGCTCGGGCCGCTCAACCTCCCCGCCACGGTGCCGCTCCACGCCAGCCAGATGTACAGCCGCAACCTGCAGACCCTGCTACAGCATCTCGTGAAGGACGCCGCGCTCGTCGTCGATCTCGCGGACGAGATCACGGGCGCGATGGTCGTGACCCACCAGGGGGAAATCCGGAGCCTCTCATGAGCGGGATCTCGTTCATCGAGCTGTACGTGTTCGTGCTCGCGGCGTTCGTGGGATATCAGGTCATCTCCCGCGTCCCGCCGCTGCTCCACACGCCGCTGATGTCGGCGACCAACGCGATCTCGGGCATCTCGCTCGTGGGATCGCTCGTGCTCGCGGGAGCGGATTACGGCACGCTCGCGACGTGGCTGGGCTTTATCGCCGTCACCTCCTCGAGCCTCAACGTGATCGGCGGGTTCATGATCACCGACCGCATGCTGCGCATGTTCAAGCGCAGCGGCTCGAAGCGCTGATGCTCGATACCGCCATTCAGCTCGCCTACCTCGCGGCCTCGGTGCTCTTCATCCTGGGCCTCAAGGGACTGTCGCACCCCGACACCGCGCGCCGGGGGATGCTGCTGGCGGAGCTCGGCATGCTGATGGCGATCGTCGGCACCCTGCTGAAGCACGAGATCGTCCGCTACGAGTGGATCATCGCGGGGGTCGCGATCGGCGGGGCGATCGGTGCGGCGATCTCGATCTGGATGCCGATGACCGCGGTGCCGCAGCGGACCGCGATCTCCCATATGTTCGGGGCCCTCGCCGCCACGCTCGTGGGCGTGGCCGAGTACTACCGGCACGCTGGCGCGATCCCCCACGTCGAGATGGCGGCGCTCGGATTCGAGGTCATGTTCGGCTCGCTCACCATCACGGGAAGCTTCATGGCGTTCGGCAAGCTCCAGGAGATCGTGAAGAGCGCGCCCATCACCTACCGCCTTCAGAACCCGATCAACATTTCGCTGTTCTTCGTGGCTCTCGGGATGTTCGCCTACCTCATCTTTCAGCCGGCGAACCAGCACGTGTTCTACGCGATGGTGGGGTTGGGACTCTTGATCGGCGTCTTCATCGTGATGCCGATCGGGGGCGCGGACATGCCGGTCGTGATCTCGCTCCTCAACTCCTATGCCGGGCTGGCCTCGTCGGCGACGGGGTTCGTGCTCGGCAACAACGTGCTCATCATCGCCGGGGCGCTGGATGGCGCGTCCGGGTTCCTGCTCTCGGTCCTCATGAGTAGGGCGATGAACCGCTCGTTCGCGAACGTGCTGTTCGGGGCGTTCGGGGGCGGGGAGCAGGCGGCCGCGACCCTGCGGGCGGCCGGCGAGAAGACGGTGCGGCCCATCACCGCCGGGGACGCCGCGATCCAGCTCGCCTACGCCCGGCTCGTGATCGTCGTCCCGGGCTACGGCATGGCGGTGGCGCAGGCGCAGCATCAGGTGGCGGAGCTCGCCGAAATGATCGAGAAGCGGGGCGGCACGGTGAAGTACGCGATCCATCCCGTCGCGGGCCGGATGCCCGGGCACATGAACGTGCTGCTCGCCGAGGCGAACGTGCCCTACGACCGCCTCTACGACATGGAGGACATCAACGCCGAGTTCGAAAACGCCGACGTCGCGCTCGTGATCGGAGCGAACGATGTGGTGAACCCCGCGGCGCGCAACGACCGCGCGAGTCCGATCTACGGGATGCCGATCCTCGACGTCGACAGGGCGAAGAGCATCATCGTGCTGAAGCGCAGCATGAACCCCGGCTTCGCGGGGATCGAGAACGAGCTGTTCTACCACCCCAAGTGCAGTATGCTGTTCGGCAACGCGAAGGACTCCCTCGTCAAGCTCATCGGCGAAATCAAGACCGTCTGATTCACTCCGCCTGGATGAACGTGAGCTTGAAACCGTCCGGGTCGGTGAGCGCGAACGCCCAGTCGCCCCACGGCGTATCCGAGGGCTCGCGGTCGAGCGGCCAGCCCTTCGCTTTGAGCCGCGCCGCGATCGCGTCGATGTCCTGCGCGGTCTCGACCCACACGCGGAATCCCTCGCCCTTGCGGCGGTCCCGCCCCTTCGCGAAATCGTCCTGGCCGAGCATGATGTCGCAGCTCCCGGCCTTCATCTGGACGCCGCGCAGCTGACCGTCCTCCTCCCAGCGCTCCCCCGGCGTGAAGCCGAGCATGTCCCGGTACCAGGCGATGCTGCGCTCCAGATCGCTGACGGTGAGCGATACCGCCAACGAGCGCAGGCGCAGCGACTCGGGCTGCCGGCGCTGGGGCTGCCGGGCGCGCGTTTTCCGCGGCGCCGCACGGCGCGTCGTCTTCTTCCTCGTGGCCATGGGGCGAACCCTCCTCGGGCGTCGGGAACAAGCGTAGCGCCCGGTCGGCGGCCCCGCCAGATTACGCTCCACCGCTCACGGAGACGCAGTCATGCCTACGAGTCGCGCGTCGGCTGTTTGGGAAGGTAAGCTCAAGGACGGCAGGGGCAGCTTCAAGGCCGGCAGCGGGGCGTTCAGCGGGCCCTACACCTTCGCCACCCGCTTCGAGGGCGCCAAGGGCACGAACCCCGAGGAGCTGATCGCCGCTGCGCACGCCGCCTGCTTCAGCATGGCGCTGTCGGCGGGGCTGGAGAAGCTCGGCAAGCCGGCGAGCCGCGTCGAGACGTCCGCCGCTTGCACCATCGACGTCGTGGACGGGGCGCCAAAAATCACCAAGATCGAGCTCGCCGTCCGGGGCAGAGTAGCCGGGCTCGACCAGGCGGCGTTCCAGAAGGCCGCCGAAGAGGCGAAGCGCGGCTGCCCCGTGTCGAAGGCGCTCGCCGGTGTCCCCCAGATCACGTTGGACGCGAAGCTGGAGTGAGCTGGACGGTCTACCTGCTGCGCTGTCGCGACGGCTCGCTGTACACGGGGATCACCAACGATCTGCGGCGCCGCCTGGCGCGCCACCGGGCCGGGACGGCGAGCGCCTACACGCGCGCCCGCCGGCCGCTGCGTCTCGTGTACACGGAGCGCCAGCCCTCTCGCTCGGCGGCGCTGCGGCGGGAAGCGGCGCTGAAGCGGCTGAGCCGCGCCGCGAAGGTGGCGCTCGTGGCGCGACCCCGGTGATGCCGCGCGTTCGGGACGTGGTGGGCCTCGTCATCGCCGTGACCGTCGCGGCCGGGTGCGTGCGGCTGGGCGTGTGGCAGCTCGACCGCCTGCAGCAGCGACGGGCCCGCAATGCCGAGGTCCGGGCCGCGCGCGAGCGGCCGGCCGTGGAGGCGCGTGCCGGGCTCCCGGCCGATTCGGCCGCCAGCCGCCGGGTCCACGCCGCGGGCGGCTACGACTACGCGCAGCAGCGGCTGTGGCGCGCACGCTCGTATGAAGGCGTGCCGGGGGTCGCCCTCGTGACCCCGCTCCGCCTCGCGGACGGCTCGGCGGTGTTCGTGGATCGCGGGTGGGCGCCCTCGCCGGACGCGGCGCACGTGGACGAGCAGGCGTACCGCGAGCCGGACACCACGGACGTCCTCGGGCTGGGATTTCGGGCGCCGCGCGGCCGCGGCGACGTGAATCCGGTGGCACTCCGAGATTCGCTCCCCTATCCGGTGCTGCCCTTCATACTGCAGCAGTTACCGTCCTCTACGGGCCGCGACCGCCCCCTAGCGCCCGGCCTCATCCGCTGGCCTCCACCCCCGCTCGACGACGGTCCCCATCTGTCCTATGCCATCCAATGGTTCTGCTTCGCCGTGATCATCCTGGTGGGAAGCTTGGTTCTGCTTGGAAAATCGAGGGGAACGGGTCGCGAGGCTACCAATTCAGGCTCGATTTAGCGATATTTCCCCCCCCGGCCCGCGGGTGCGCTCCGCTGAGGCACCCCGTGGGCCTTCTTGTCTCCAGCCGAAGGGAGCCTGCCGCATGGCGGCTGCTACACCGTTGAAGCAACCGGTCAAGGTGGGGTTGTTGATGCGTCGGCGTCTGCGCGAGCTGAAGCGCACGCCGCGCGAGCTCGCGGCCGCGGTCCAGGTCTCGGAGACCTACATCGCCGACCTGCTCGCTGGCCGGCGCCGGCCGCCCGCCCCCGGACGGACGGACGTGTACGACCGGATGACCAAGTTTCTGCGGTTGCATCGCAACGACCTGCCCACCTGTGCGCGCGCGGAGCGGGAATCCTTGGGCGCGCGTCGGCGGCGCCTGCACCCGACGGTGCGCCGGGCGCTGCTCGACCTGTGCGAGCCGGTCAAGGCACGCACCCTCGCCCGGCGGCTGGGGAACACGCGGGGCGCGGCGCTCGAGCTGCTCATCGCCGGGCGCCTGCTCGAGGTGGCGCAGGGGTTCGTGCGCCGCCAGCTGGACGATGAAGTGGGGATCCGGGTCGCCGCGACCCGGGAGGGGTGCAACTATCTCGACGTCCGGATGCGCCTACTCGAGTTCCTCGACGCCAGCCCCGACGTGCTCACGCTCGAGATTTACGAGGATTTCGTGCGGCCGCGCGTCGCTGCGTGGGATCTCGATCTCGACACCCAGGCGATGCGCATCGTGCTGCGGTCGCAGGAGCCCGCCCCGCGCCAGAAGCGGGCCCTCGCGATTTAGCGCTCCGGCCGGCGGCGCAGGCTCTTCAGCTTGCGCCGTTCGGCTGCTTTGTCCTTGCGCCGTCGCTGCGCGCCGGGGCTCTCGTAGAAGCGTTTGCGCTTCATGTCCTGGAACAGTCCCGCCTTGGTGATCTGGCGGCGGAACTTCTTGAGGACGTTCTCCAGGCGGTCGTTCTCGCCCAGCGTGACTTCCATTGCGCCTCCCACAACGAACGAGGACCCGGGCGGCAGCCCAGGTCCTCGGCGTCAGTCTCTGGATTGCAGTGCACGGCCTGCCGCCGTGCGATCGCGCGGCTCAAGCATAGACGCGTGGCCGAGCGACGTCAAGGAGAATTCGCGCGCAACGCGCGTACCCCCTGTTCTTTCCGCGCTCACCCTGTTAGCTTGCAGCGCGTAGTCCCTGAACCGCGAGCTGGCATCCTTCCGTAGGACGGTCCCGCTCAGGAGCGGGCATCGGCGCTGAACACACGCCCGGTCTCATTCCTCAGGTTCAAAAACCGAAGAAACCGTCGCGTACGGGCGTCACGAGAAAGACGTCACGAGACGGCGTTATGAGGGAGCGTGATATCACGATGCTCTCGTGACGATTTCACGTGACGTCCTTTCGGGACGTCGTTGAAGGGAGCAGTATGCCATTTGCCTCACTGGGGCTGGCCCCCGAGCTCGTGCGGGCCGTGGCCGACGAAGGTTACACCGAGCCAACCCCGATTCAACAGGAAGCCATTCCGCTCGCCCTCGGCGGCCGGGATCTCATCGGGTCCGCCCAGACGGGGACGGGCAAGACGGCCGCGTTCATGCTGCCGATTCTCCAGCGCCTGGCGCCCGGCGAGCGTCACGCCTTGCGGGCGCTGATTCTCGTCCCGACGCGTGAGCTCGCCGAGCAGGTGCTGCAGAGCGCTCGCGCGTACGGGCGGCACCTCCACCTGAGCGCCGCGGCGATCTACGGCGGCGTGGGGATGGAGCCGCAAACCCGGGCGCTCGCGCGCGGCGTGGACATCGTGGTCGCGACGCCCGGCCGGCTGCTCGATCACATGGAGCGCGGGCACGTCGATTATTCGAAGCTCGAGATCCTGGTGCTCGACGAGGCCGACCGGATGCTCGACATGGGCTTCGCGCCCGACGTGCGCCGCATCCTCGGCGCCCTCCCCGACAAGCGTCAGACGATGCTCTTCTCGGCGACGATCTCGCGGGACGTGGACGCGCTCGCTCGCACGGCGCTCAATGGCCACGCCTCGGTCGAGATCGGGCGTCGCGCCAGGCCCGCCGAGGGGATCGAGCACGTGATCGTCGCGGTGGACAAGCTCCGGAAGCGGGACGTACTCGCCCGCATCCTGCAGGCGAAGCCCGCCGGTCAGACGCTCGTGTTCACGCGGACCAAGTACGGTGCCGACAAGCTCGTGACGTTCCTGAAGCGGGAGGGCATCCCCGCTCACGCGCTGCACGGCGACAAGGCGCAGAGCCAGCGGCAGCGGACGCTCGACGCGTTCCGCAACGGGGCGGCGGACGTGCTCGTCGCAACCGACATCGCGGCACGCGGCATCGACGTGGACGGCATCCGCATGGTCGTGAACTACGACGTGCCGGCCGATCCCGAGGTGTACGTGCATCGCGTGGGCCGCACCGCGCGCGCCGGGGCGCGCGGGCTCGCGCTCACGCTGATCTCACCCGACGAATGGCTCCTGATGGCCGACGTGGAAAAGCTGATTGGGCAGACGTTTCCGCGGGAAGTGATCCCGGGGTTCGAGCCGTCGGTGGCGCCGCTGCAGCCGAGGCCGCTGCGCGTCGAGGTCGCTCGCCCGGCGCGATCCGTCCGGGCGAGAGTGGGTGCCCGCCGGCGGCGTTAGACGCCTTACCCCCGTTGTTCGATCGCCACGTAATCCCGCTGCTCCGGTCCAGTGTAAATCTGGCGTGGCCGCGCGATGCGTTGCTCCTTGTCGAGCAGCATCTCCTGCCACTGCGCGAGCCACCCCGGCGTGCGGCCGATGGCGAACAGCACCGGGAACATGTCCATCGGAAACTTCATCGCCTCGTAGATGATCCCCGAGTAGAAGTCGACGTTGGGGTAGAGCTTGCGACTCACGAAGTAGTCGTCCTGCAGCGCGATCCGCTCGAGCTCCACGGCGATGTCGATCAGCGGGTTCTTGCCGGTCACGTCGAAGACTTCCTCGGCCACTCGCTTGATGAGCTTGGCGCGGGGGTCGTAGTTCTTGTAGATGCGGTGCCCGAATCCCATCAACCGGAACTCCCCGTGCTTCACGCGCTCGATGTAGGCCGGGATGTTGTCCTTCGAGCCGATCCCCCGCAGCATCCGCAGCACTTCCTCGTTCGCCCCCCCGTGCAACGGGCCGTATAGCGCCGCGGCGGCGGCCGCCATTGCCGAGTAGGGATCCGCGTGCGACGAGCCCACCCCGCGCATCGCGCTGGTGGAGCAGTTCTGCTCGTGGTCGGCGTGGAGGATCAGCAACACGTCCAGCGCGTGCTCGAGGGTCTTGGGCGGCGTGTACTTCACCTCGGTCGCCTTGAACATCATGTTCAGAAAGTTGCCGGTGTAGGACAGATCGTTGTCGGGGTAGGCGTACGGCATTCCCACCGAGTGCCGGTAGGCGAACGCGGCCAGGGTCGGGGTCTTCGCGATGAGACGAAAGATCTGATTCTGCCGCGAGCTCTCGTCCTGGATGTGCTTCGCTTCCGGGTAGAAGGTCGACAGCGCCGCTACGGTGCTCACGAACATCCCCATCGGGTGGGCGTCGTGGTGGAACCCGTCGATGAATTTCTTGATGCTCTCGTGGACGATCGTGTGGTGCGTGACGTTGTAGACCCACGAGTCGAGCTCCGGCGCCGACGGCAGTTCGCCGTGGAGCAACAGGTACGCCGTCTCGAGGAAGGTGCTCTTCTCGGCGAGCTGCTCGATGGGGTAGCCGCGATAGCGCAGGATGCCCTTATCGCCGTCGATGTAGCTCACCGCGCTCCGGCATGCCGCCGTGTTGAGGAACCCCGGGTCGTAGGTGAGGAGCCCCGGGTCGTCGGCCGCCGTCTTGATCTGGCGGAGATCGACGGCCCGGATGGCCCCGTCCTGGATCGGGACCTCGTACTGCTTCCCGGTGCGGTTGTCGGTGACCGTGAGCGTGTCCTTGGGCACTGCGATTTCCTGGGAAATGGCTCGCGAAAGATAACTACTTTCCGCTTCTCTCAATCCCTTTATCTTCGTGTGACATGACGCACTCGTCCTCGCCGCACCGCGACAGCCTCTATCCCACGCGCTCGAGCGCCGGCGCGCTGCTCGGTCAGCAGCTCGCCGCGCGCGGGTACACGAACTCCATCCTCCTCGGCATCACGCCGGAGGGCGTGGAGATCGCGGCCAACGCCGCCACGGCGATGGGCGCGCAGTTCGACGTCCTCGTCGCCGCGTTCATCAAGCTCGGGTCGAACCTCGCGCCGATCGGAGCCGTCGCCGAGTCGGCGCCGTCCGAGCTGGACCCCGACTTCCTGCCGAGCGGTGCCCTGATGGGAAAGCTGGAGGCGGCGATCGACGAGTCCCGGGCGCGCGTGCGACAAGACCTGATCCTGTACCGTACCGAGCGGCCGGTGAAGCGGCTGGTCGGCCGCGTCGGGATCATCGTGGACGGCCAGGTGGTGTGGCCCTGGAGGGTGCTCGCGGCGGCGAAGGCGGCCGAGCAGCTCGGCGCGAAGCACGTCGTGATCGCCACGCCGGTCGCCTCCGAGGCGGCCGCGGACCGGATCCGCGCGCGCCGCTACGACTTCGTGTGCCCGAGCGTGGTGGTGGGCGCCGAAGGGCATCCCTCGCCCTACGGCGACGCCATGGGGGACACGCCGGAGCGACTCCGCTCGATCATGATCGCGCACCAAGCGGCGTGAATGGGCGGATAGGCGGTTAGCCGGTTAGGCGGATAGAGATTACTTCGGTCGCCCGTTGAGCGTTGCTCGACGGGCGACCGCCTTATAGAGACCCATCGTGGTCTTGCCTCCTTCGACGCTTCGTTTGTCGAATTCCTGCCAGTCCTCTTCCGAGAGCAGTCCGAGATCCTTTGCAAGAATGCCGAAGTAGGACAGCTCCGAAAGAGACCCGAGGGCGATATCGAGAAACCGCCGGAACTCTGGCTGGCCACGCTTGGCCGCGCCCTCGGCGATGGTAGCGGCGGCCGATGCGGCTGCACGTCGCATCTGTGACGTGATGCCGTACAGTTCAGACTTCGGGAAGCGATTCGTGAGTCGGTAGGTCAACAGAACGAGTTGATGACAGTGCTGCCATGCTAGGAAGCGCTGATAGGGTTTCATGCTCTGATGCTACACGCTCAGGCAGAGCGACCGTCATCAACTGATCACATTCAGGATCCAAAAAAGGCGTGTCCACTAACCGCCTAACCGCCTAGCCGCCTAGCCGCCTAGCTTCACCATCCCCTCCTCCAGCCACCGATGCTTCCCGTCGAGCACCTCCTGCGCCACACGGTAGGTGGGCACGTCCTCGTTGCGCCACAGGCCCTTGAACTTCGCGCGCACGCGGCCGCGCGCCTGGCGGCAGAACAGATCGGCCATCTGCACCGCGTGCCCGCCGCCGACGGGATCACGCGCCGCGAGCAGGCGCGCGCGGGCGCAGGTCGCCGCCATGGCGAACAGCTCGCCCGCCACGTCCACCAGTCGGAACAGCACGGCCTGGCGGAACTCGAGCTTGGGGCCGAATCGCAGCATCGAGTGGAACACCCCGCGCGCGAGACGCCGGGCGTTCCGCTCCACGAACCGCACGTGCCGGGCGAGGGCCCCGAACTCGGCGTAGCGCGGCCACGCGCTCCAGCCCAGCCAGCGGCCCGGATACCACCAGCCGTAGAACAGTGCCGAGCGCACGACGCCCCGCAACCGCGTGCCCAGCGACTTGTCGGGCAGCACGACGTCGCCCGCCACCTGGAGATGCTTGTCCACCGCCTCGCGCGCGATGAAGAGATGCATGATCTCCGATGAGCCCTCGAAAATCAGGTTGATGCGGAAGTCCCGCATGATGCGCTCCACCGGGATCGGCTTCTCGCCACGGGCCCGCAACGAGTCCGCCGTCTCGTATCCCCGGCCGCCGCGGATCTGCACGGTGTCGTCGATGATGCGCCAGCCCACTTCGGAGTTGTACAGCTTCGCGATCGCCGCCTCGAGGCGGATGTCGTAGCCGCCGCGGTCCGCCATCGCGCCGCACAGCTCGGCCACCGCCTCCATGGCGAACGTGTTCGCGGCCATCGTGCCGATCTTCTGGGCGATCGCGTCGTGCTTGCCGATGGGCCGACCCCATTGCACCCGCTCGCCCGCCCACTCGCGCGCGATCTCGAGGCAGCGCTTCCCCGCGGCGACCGACGTGATGGGCAGCGTGAGCCGCCCGGTGTTGAGGGTGATCAGCGCGAGCTTCAGGCCCTTGCCCGGCTCCCACAGCACGTTGTCCTTGGGGACGCGCACATTGGAGAAGCGGATCACGCCGTTGTAGATCGCCTTCAGGCCCATGAAGTGGCAGCGATGGGCCACCTCGACGCCGGGCCAGCCCGTCTCCACGATGAAGGCCGTGATCTGCCGCCGCTCCTTCCCGCCCGCGAACTTGGACGGCGTCCGCGCCATCACCACCATCAGCTCGGCCTTGGTGCCGTTGGTGCACCACAGCTTCTCGCCGTTCAGGATCCAGGATTTCCCGTCCTCGCTCGGCACCGCGGTGGTCTCCATCGCGGCCGGGTCCGACCCCACGCCCGGCTCGGTGAGCGCGAACGCCGAGATCGCCCCCTGCGCCAGGCGCGGCAAGTAGCGCTGCTTCTGCGCCTCGGTCCCGAACATCTTCAGCGGCTGAGGAACACCGATGGACTGGTGGGCCGAGAGCAGCGCGGTGAGCGAGCCGTCCACGGAGGACACGAGCTCGATCGCCTTCATGTAGGAGAGCTGTGACAGGCCCAGGCCGCCGTACTCCCGTGGGATCTTGATCCCGAAGGCGCCGAGGGCGCGCAGCCCCTGGACTACGGCGTCGGGAATCTCGCCTTCGCGGTCGATGCGGTCGGAGTCGACCGTCTCACGCAGCAAGCGCTCGAGCTGCTCGAGGAACGGCTGCGCCCGCCTGATCTCTTCGGGATCCTGCTCGGGGTAGGGGTGGATCAGGTCCATCCGCAGCTTGCCGAGGAACAGGTCGCGGACGAAGCTCGGCGCGGCCCACTCCTGCTCGCGCGCCGCTTCGGCGACCTCGCGCGCCTCATCGGCGCTGACCGTGCGTTTCGGCTCGGCGGCCGTGGTGGTCATGCTGCGGTAAATCTACACCGCGGGAGCCCGGCGTGCCCGGCTTGACAGCCGCCCGGCCGCAGGGAGATTCGCCTCGCCCTCACCCGGAGCCACGCAATGCGACCGTCGTGCTGCCGCGTCCCCGGCCTCGCCGCGCTCCTCGGCGCCACGCTGTTCCTCTCGGGAACCGCCCAGCAGGCGACGCGCCCGCAGGTCCTCATCAAGGCGGGACGCCTCATCGATCCCAAGGCCGGCACCGTGTTAGCGAACCAGGCGATCCTGGTCGAGGGGGACCGCGTCAAGGAGACGGGCCCCGCGGCGACCGTCGCCGCCCACGCCGCCCCCGGCGCCCGCGTGATCGACCTCGGAGCGGCCACCGTGCTCCCCGGCCTGATCGATTGCCACACCCACATCACCAGCGATCCGGGCGACTACTACGAGCAGCTGTTCCGCCGCAGCCCGATCGACGAGGCGGTCGTCGCGCACGTCTATGCCCGGCGCACCCTCGAGGCGGGGTTCACCACGGTCCGCAACGTCGGTGCGGACGAGTTCGTGGACGTCGCGCTGCGCAACGCGATCGACCGGGGCGACGTGGCGGGGCCGCGCATGCAGGTCTCGACCATGCCCCTCAGTGCCACCGGCGGGCACGGCGACGTGAACGGGTTTTCGCCCTACCTCCGGTTCGAGCAGTTCAGCGGCATCGCCAACGGCGTGGACGAGATCCGCAGCAAGGTGCGCTGGGAGATCAAGTACGGCGCCGACCTCATCAAGGTGCTCGCGAGCGCCGGCGTGCTGTCGGAAGAGGAATCGGTGGGCGCGCCCCAGTACACCCAGGAAGAGCTGAACGCGCTCGTCGCGGAGGCCGCGATGTGGGGCAAGAAGGTGGCTGCCCATGCGCACGGCGCGGAGGCCATCAAGCGGGCCGTGCGGGCGGGCGTCGCCTCGATCGAGCACGGCTCGCTGCTCGACGACGAAGGGATCCGCCTCATGAAGGAGAAGGGCACGTACCTCGTCGCGGATGTCTACAACGACGACTACATCCTCGCCGAATATGCGCGCCTCGGGTATCCCCAGAAGACCATCGACAAGGAGCGTCTGGTCGGTCGCGCGCAGCGCGAGAACTTCCAGCGCGCGGTGCGGGCCGGCGTGAAGATCGCGTTCGGCACGGACGCCGGCGTGTATCCGCACGGCTGGAACGCCAAACAGTTCGCCCATATGGTTCGCTGGGGGCTGACCCCGATGCAGGCGATCCAGGCCGCCACCGTGAACGCGGCCGACCTGATGGGGTGGTCGGACCGGGTCGGCTCGCTCGAGCCGGGCCGCTACGCCGACGTGATCGCCGTGCACGGCGATCCGCTCGGCGACGTCACGACGCTCGAGAAGGTGGCGTTCGTGATGAAGGGCGGGGTGGTCGTGAAGGAGGACCGTCCATGAGACCGTTCGGGCTGGCCGCCCTGTGGATCTGCATCGCCGCCCGGGCCCCGTCGCAGGGCACCCCGCCGTCCCGGCAGACCCTCGTGAAAGCCGGCCGTCTGATCGACGGGCGGTCGGACGCGCCGCAGGCGAACGTCGGTATCCTCGTGGAAGGCGAACGCATCGTCGCCGTCGGGCCGCTGGCCCGGGTGCAGGGGCAGGCGAAGAACGCCACGGTCGTCGACCTCGCCGGCCTGACCGTGCTGCCGGGGTTCATCGATACCCATACGCACCTGCTGCTGCAGGGGGACCCGACCTCCGAGTCGTACGACCAGCAACTCCTCTATCAGTCGACACCCTACCGGGCGATCCTCGCGGCGCGCAACGCGCGCATCGCGCTGGAGCACGGCTTCACCGCGATCCGCGACCTCGAGACCGAGGGCGCGATGTACGCCGACGTGGACGTGAAGCTCGCCGTGAGCCGGGGCGAGATTCCCGGCCCGCGCATCTTCGCCGCCACGCGCGCCATGGCGCCCACGGGGATGTATCCCATCGTCGGCACGAACTGGGAGCTCGAGTTGCCGCACGGCGTGCAGCCGGTGGACGGCGTGGAGGGAGCGCGCCTCGCGGTGCGCCAACAGGTGGCGCACGGCGCCGACTGGATCAAGTACTACTCCGATCGCCGCTACTATTTCGGGGCCGACAGCGTGCTGCACAGCTGGGTCAACTTCACCGACGAGGAAGCGAAGGCGATCGTGGACGAGGCGCACCGGCTCGGCCGGAAGGTCGCGGCGCACGCGATCGGGGCGGACGGGATCGCCGCCGCGCTGCGGGCCGGCGTGAACTCGATCGAGCACGGAGACGGGTTCACGGACGCGCTGCTCGACGAGGCGCGGGCGAAGGGCGTCTACTGGGCGCCCACCGTCACGGTCGCCTACTACGTCGCGGGCCCGCGGGGCGGGGTGTGGGGCCCGATGATCGCCGCTCAGAAGCGCGCCTTCCAGCGCGGAGTGCAGAAAGGCGTCAAGATCGTCTTCGGCACGGACGTGGGCGGTTTTCCCTGGACCGAGCTCAACCAGGCGAAGGAGTTCGCCTACTACGTCCAGTACGGCATGACGCCGCTGCAGGCGATCAAGACGGCCACCGCGGTCGCCGCGGAGTTGCTCGGGCAGGAGGACCAGATCGGCGCCGTCGCGCCCGGGCGCTACGCGGACCTCGTCGCGGTGCAGGGAGACCCGCTCAAGGACATCACGGAACTCGAGCGCGTGCGGTTCGTTATGAAAGGCGGGGTCGTGTATCTTTCGAAATAGTGCGGCGCGCGCTCTGGTGTAGCCTCTCGCTCTGTATCGGCGCCGTCGGCACCGGCCTGGGGCAGCTCGCCCCGCCCGGCACCGGCGGCGTCGCGGCGTTGACGGGCGCCCTGGGCCAGCTGGGCGCGAACAAGCGCGTGCTCGTGATCGGCGCCCACCCCGACGATGAGGACACGGAGCTCCTCGCGTTCCTGTCCCGTGGCATGGGCGTGCAGGCCGCCTACCTGTCGCTCTCGCGCGGGGAGGGCGGCCAGAACCTGATCGGCCCGGAGCTCGGCCCCGAGCTTGGAATCATCCGCACCGAGGAGCTCCTCGCCGCTCGCCAGCTCGACGGCGCCCGCCAGTTCTTCACCCGCGCGTTCGATTTCGGCTACTCCAAGACGGCCGAGGAAACGTTTCGGTTCTGGCCGCGCGACTCGCTGCTGGCCGACGTGCTGGACGTGATCCGGCGGTTCCGGCCGCAGATCGTGGTGTCGATCTTCTCGGGCACGCCGCGCGACGGCCACGGCCAGCATCAGGTCGCGGGGATCGTCGCGCGCCAGGCGTTCGAGATCCTCAAGGACTCGAGCTGGGGGCCCGTGAAGCTGTATCGCACCACCCGCTTCGACACGGCGGGGACGACCCTGCTGCTGCAGGGCGGCGCGCTCGACCCGGTCACTGGCCAATCCTATCACCAGCTCGCCATGGCGGGCCGCAGCCGGCACCGCTCGCAGGACATGGGCCAACTGCAGCGCCCCGGCCCGAGCGTGATCCGACTGGGGCTGATAGAGACCAGGGAAGGAGGAAGGGGGGAAGGGGACGGCCTGTTCGCGGGCGTGGATACGGTACTGCACGGCCAAGCCCGCTTCGTGGCGCTCGTCGACACGGCGCGGGCGCTCCTCAACCCGTCCCGCCCCGCGGCGATCGTGCCGCTACTCGCTCGGGCGCTATACGCGCTGGGGAGCGCTCCCGCGGACTCGGGGCAGCGCGCCCCGCTCGAGGTCGCGCTCGCGGCCGCGGCCGGCGTGTCGCTCGACGGCGTCGCGGATGACGGCATCGTCGTGGGGGGGGAGCGGATCCAGATCGAGGCGACCATGTGGAACGCGGGGGACTCGACGATCCGGCTCGACGGCCTCGAACTGGCGGGCCCGCCGGGGTGGGGGGTGGACCGGCTCGACGCCGCGGCCTCACCCGTCGCCCCCGGAGCGGTCGCGACGCGCCGCTTCGCCGTCACCGTGGCCCCGGACGCCCCGCGCTCGCAACCCTACTTCCTGCGCCGTCCGCTCGCGGGCGCCTTGTACGACTGGACCGGCGTGCCCGCCGCCTGGCGTGGGCTCCCGTTCGAGCCGCCCCTGCTCGCGGCGACGGCGCGTGTCGTGATCGCGGGAGCGCCCGTGACGCTGTCCCGCGAAGTCGTGTATCGCTTCCGCGATCAGGCGATCGGCGAGGTGCGGCGCCCACTCTTCGTCACGCGTGCCTTCGATGTCGCGGTGAGCCCGGGCCTCGTGGTGTGGCCGACGAGCGGCGCCGGGAGCGGGGCGCGCCGCTTCACGCTCACCGTGACGAACCGCGGCCGCGGCCCCGCCCGCGCCGAGGTCGTGGCGACGCCGCCCGCGGGTTGGCCCCGCCTCGCGGTGGAGAGCCTCTCCTTCCAGCGGGAAGACGAGACACGCAGCTTCGCCGTCTCTCTCACGCTGCCCCGCGGCGTGCGGCCGGGCGCATTCCAGCTCGGCGCGGCCGCCCGAGGATCCGACGGTCGGCTGTCGGAGGGCGCGCTCGTCGTGATCGACTACCCCCACATCCGGCCGCGGCCCGTGGAGCGTGCGTCGGTGGCGGAACTGCGCGCGGCGCGGCTCGCGCTCCCCGGGCTCACGCGCGTCGGCTATGTGCGCGGCGCGTCCGACCGGGTCCCCGAGGCGCTGGAGGCGGTCGGTGTGCCGATCGATCTCCTCCCCCCGGACTCCGTCGCCCGGGGCGACCTGTCCCGCGACAACGCGATCGTCATCGGGAGCCGCGCCTACGAGACCGAGCCCGCGCTGGTCGCGGCGAACGGCCGGCTGCTCGACTACGCCAGGGGGGGCGGCCTCGTCATCGTGCAGTACCAGCAATACCCGTTCGTCGACGGGGGCTTCGCCCCGTATCCGATGTCCATCGCCCGGCCGCACGACCGGGTGACGGACGAGGCCGCGCCAGTCACGCCGCTCGATCCGAAACACCCGGTTTTCCATGTACCGAACGAGATCGCCGCGGACGACTGGCACGGCTGGGTTCAGGAGCGCGGGCTGTATTTCGCGCACGATTGGGACGCCGCCTACACGCCGCTGCTCGAGACCCACGATCCCGGCGAACCCCCGCTCCAGGGAGGGCTGCTCGTGGCCCGGCTCGGGAAGGGGACGTACGTGTACACGGGACTGAGCTTTTTCAGACAGCTGCCCGCCGGCGTCCCCGGTGCCTATCGGCTCTTTGCCAATCTGTTAGCGCTGAACAAACGGAATGCTCGGTAACCGAGAACACCGTGGGGAGTGGGGAGTGGTCCCTCACGGTGCGAAGCGCACCCGCGGCTCGCGCCGGATTGAACCACTCCCCACTCCCCACGCCTTTTGGTACTTGGCGCTCTGCGCCCTCATCGTCACCGGCTGCTCGTCGGACGGCCGCACGCCGCTCGTCATCTATTCCCCTCATGGCCGAGATCTGCTCACCCTGCTCGAGCGCCGCTTCGAGCAGCTGCACCCGGGCGTGGACGTGCGCTGGCTCGACATGGGGTCGCAGGAGGTGTACGACCGCGTGCGCTCGGAGCGGGCGAATCCGCAGGCGGACGTTTGGTTCGGGGGTCCGGCGACGATCTTCGCGCGCGCGGCGGCCGACTCGCTGCTCGAGCCGTACCGCCCCTCTTGGGTGGGGGCGATCAATCCCCACGGCCGCGGACGGGGCGATCTCTACTTCGCCGTCTATGAGACCCCCGTGGCGATCGTGTACGCCGAGCGGGCGCTCAAGCCGCAGGACGCGCCGCAGGACTGGGACGACCTGCTCGATCCGCGCTGGAGGGGCAAGGTGCTGATCCGCGACCCCCTCGCCAGCGGGACGATGCGCGCGGTGTGGGGGATGGTGATCGAGCGCGGCCTCAAGGCGACAGGCGACACGGCCGCCGGGTTCCAGTGGCTGCGGCGGCTCGACGCGCAGACGAAGGAGTACGTGCTCAACGGGCCCTTGCTCGACCAGAAGATCGCGCGCCAGGAAGGGCTCGTCACGATGTGGGACCTGCCCGACATCCTGCTCAACCGCCGGGACGGCTTGCCGCTCGGCTACGTGTTTCCGACGAGTGGCACGCCCGTGATCGAGGATGCGGTCGCCGTAGTGCGCGGTGCGCGACACCGCGACGCGGCCCGGGCGTTCGTCGAATACGTGGGGTCGGTCGAGGCCCAGCTGCTCGCGACGCGCGAGGCCTACCGCTTGCCCGCGCGGCTCGACCTGTCCGCCGACTCGCTGCCCGCCTGGGCGCGGGACGTACGGCGCTCGATGAAGGTCGCGGACGTCGATTGGGATCTGCTCGCCGAGCGCGGGGCCGAGTGGATGCGCTATTGGGACGAGCATGTGCGAGGGAAGGGGCGATGACGCCGTTCGTGCGGCTCGACGGCGTGTCGAAGCGATTCGATACCGCGGTGGCGGCGGACGGGGTCACGCTCGAGGTCGAGCGCGGCGAGGTGCTCGCGCTGCTGGGGCCGAGCGGCAGCGGCAAGACGACGCTGCTGCGGCTGCTGGCGGGCTTCGAGCAGGCGGACGCGGGCCGCATGATCATCGACGGAGCGGATGTCGGCGGGCTCTCGCCCGCGCGGCGGCGCTGCGGCATGGTGTTTCAGCACTACGCCTTATTTCCGCACCTCGACGTGGGCGAGAACGTCGCGTTCGGCTTGCGCGGCAAGAAGCCGGGGGGACGGGTGACGGTCGAGCGGCAGGTCGCCGCGGTGTTGGCGCTCGTCGATCTCGCGGGCTTCGAGCGGCGCCGGGTGCAGGAGCTGTCGGGCGGGCAGCAGCAGCGCGTGGCGCTGGCGCGCGCGCTCGCCCCCGAGCCGCGCGTGCTGCTGCTCGACGAGCCCCTGTCGAACCTCGACCCGGCGCTGCGCGAGCGCACGCGCCGCGAGCTGCGCCAGCTCATCAAGCGCGTCGGGATCACGACCCTCTTCGTGACCCACGAGCAGGAGGAGGCCTTCGACCTGGGCGACCGCGTCGCGGTGCTCGCCGCTGGGCGGCTCGACCAGGTCGGGACCCCGGACGATCTGTACGAGCGCCCGGCGAGCCTCTTCGTCGCCACCTTCGTCGGCCGCGCCAACGTGTTCCGCGGCGCGGCGGCGCACGCGCTCGGAGGGGCGGACGGGCAGATCGTCGTGGTGCGCCCCGAGGCCTTTCGCTTCTCCGAGATCGGGATCCCGGGCGTGGTGAAGGAGCGGCGCTACACCGGTGCCGCCGCGTTCTACCTCGTGGACGGGGACCGCGGGGAGCGCTTCGAGGTGGTCGCCGCGCCCGGCGCGGCGCGCGTGGGCGATCGCGTCTTCGTCGAGGCGACACGGGTGCTGACGTTCGCCGAGGAGCGCGAGTGAACTCCGGCAACCGCCGCGGCCTTCCCGGCGCCCTGCTCACCCTGCTGCTGGCCTGGCTCGTGCTCTACCCGATTCTGGTCGTCGTGGCGGAGGCGGCGCGCGGGGACGCCATCGCGGTCTTCCTGTCGCGCGGCGGCGAGTGGCATGCCCTGTGGGCGAGCCTGTGGATCTCGCTCGCGAGCGTGGCGCTCGCCGCGGCCGTCGGCGTGCCGCTCGCGTTCCTCTTCGAGTGGCTCGACTTCCCCGGCCGCAAGACCCTGGGCTCGGTCATCGCCCTGCCCGCCGTGCTGCCGCCGTTCGTGGGCGTGATCGCTTTCCTCTTCTTGTACGGGGAGTCCGGATTCGTCGCGCGGGCGGTGCAGCATGTGCTCGGTCTCGAGCGCGCGCCGTGGCGCTTGCAGGGGGCCGGCGCGATTCTGCTGGTGCACGCGTACTCGATGTACGTCTACTTCTATCTCTTCACGCGGGCCGGCCTGGCCAAGCTCGATGCCTCGATGCTCGAGGCGGCCCAGGCCCTCGGTGCCGGCCGCTGGGAGACGCTCCGGCGCGTGACGCTGCCGCTCATCCGGCCGGCGCTCGCGGGCGCGGCGCTGCTCGTGTTCATGACCGCCCTCGGCTCCTTCAGCGCGCCCTACGTGTTCGGCGGCGGCTTCCGCGTGATGACCACCCAGATCGTCGCCACCAAGCTGAACGGCGAGCTGCCCCTCGCCATGGTCGAGACGGTGGCGCTCGCCGGCGTGGCGCTCGGCGGCCTGCTGATCCTGCGCCACACGGAGGGCGACGACATCCTCGTCGCGCTGGGGAAGGGGACGGCGCCGCGCCGCCGGCCCATCCAGAGCGTCGGCGGGCGCGCCCTCGCCACGGCAGCCGGGTGGCTGCTGGCGCTGCTGCTGCTCCTGCCGCACCTCACGCTGGGCCTGGTCTCGCTCGTCCCCTACGGCACGTGGACCACGGAGGCCGTGCCGCCGATCCTGAGCGTCGTCAACTACCAGCGCCTGTTCGGCGAGCCGGAGCGGCTGCGGCCGCTCGTGAACTCGTTGTGGATGGCGGCCGCGAGCACGGGCGCCGCGGTGGCCCTGGCGCTCGTCGCGGGCGCGCTGGTGGGCCGCCGCCGTCCCGGGAGGATCCCCTGGCGTGGACCCATCGAGGGCCTGCTCGCGCTGCCGTGGGCGTTGCCCGGGACCGTCTTCGCGGTGGCCCTGGCCACGACCTTCAGCGTGCAGCACCCCTGGGCGCTCCGCTGGGTGCTCGTGGGCACCGTGGTGCTCTTGCCGCTCGGGCTGCTGGTGCGAAACCTGCCGCTCACGGGGCGCGCGGTCCTGGCGGGGTTCCGCCAGCTGGACCCGGCGCTGGAGGAGGCGGCGGCGAGTCTCGGCGCGGGGCGCTGGGCCGCCTTCCGCCGCGTGACGCTGCCCCTCCTCAGGCCCGCGCTCGCGGCCGGCGCGAGCCTCGCCTTCGTCGCCGCACTGGGAGACTTCGTGACGGCGATCGTCCTCTACACCTACGACAACCGGCCGATCTCGATCGAGATCATGTCGAGCCTGCGCCTTTCGGAGCTGGGCGTGGCGGCGGCGTTCGGGGTGATCCTCATGGGGCTGAGCGCGCTGGTGCTCGCGGTGGGAGCGAGACGATGAAGCGATTGGCGGTGCTCATGGCCGTCTGCTTCGTGGACTTGCTGGGCCTCATGCTCGTCGCCCCGCTGATGGCGTTCTACGCGCTGCGCTTACACGCGCCGGAATGGATGGTGGGACCGCTGATCGCCTCCTTCGCGGTCGCACAGCTCGTGTCGTCGCCCGTCTGGGGGAAGTTCTCGGATCGCTACGGTCGGCGGCCGGCCATGATTATCGGGTTGGGAGCGTCCGCCTTCGCGTACCTGATCTTCGGGTTTGCGAACACGCTGTGGCTCCTCTTCGCGTCCCGCATAGTCCAGGGACTCGGGGGCGGGACCACCGGAGTCGCTCAGGCGTACGTGGCGGACACGATGGCGCCCGCGGAGCGGGCGAAGGCACTGGGGTGGCTGTCAGCGGCCACGAGTGCGGGCGTGGTCATCGGGCCGATCATGGGCTCGGTCGCGCACCGCTTCGGTACCGAGGTTCCTGGTGTGGTCGCGGCCGTGCTCGTGATGATCAACGTCTACTTCGCTTGGAAGTGGCTCCCGGAGTCGCGCGTGTCGCATGGCCCTGGGACGAGTCCCAGCGGGCCGCAAGTGCCGCCCGCGGAAGCTCGCTCGGTGGGGCAGGCGCTGTGGGAGATCGTGAGACACCCCGCGACGCCAGCACATCGGGTGATCTGGATCTATGTCGTCGGGATGTTGGCGCTCAACGTTGTGATTGGCGTGCTGGCGCTGTATCTGAAGGACACGTACGCCGTCACCGAGGACACGATCGGCTACTTCTTCCCGATCTTCGGGATCGTAGGCGTGGTGATGCGCGTCTGGCTGGTGGGATGGTTCAACGAACGGTTCGGAGAGGTGCGCACGATGCAGATCGGTACGGTGCTGCTCGGGCTCGGCCTCGCGCTGATGCCGTTGCCCGCCGCGTGGGTTCCGGGAGCGCCGGCACTGGCGCTCTTCATCGTGTTCCTGATTCTGGTGCCGGTCGGGACCGCGCTGCTCTTCCCGGCGTCCACCTCGCTGGTGAGCCAGCGCTCCGCCAAGCACGAGCTCTGGGCGGGGTTCGCCTACCAGACCCTGGGACCGCGGGTGCCCTTCCTCGCATGCGCCGCGATCATCGCGTGCGCGACGCTCCTTGCCACCCGCGTGCCGCGTGGCGAGCCGGCCCCCGCCGTTCCGTTGGCCGCCTGACTACTTTTCCCCCATGATTCGTCCCGCATTCCTCTTCGTGCTGGCGACCGCGGGTGCCGGGCCGCTCCCGGCTCCCCGGCCACGGCTGGTCGTGGTCATCACCGTGGACCAGCTCCGTCCCGACTACTTCGACCGCTACCGTTCGCAGCTCACGGGCGGGTTGGGCCGGCTGCTGCGCCAGGGCGCTTACTTTGCCGACGCCTATCAGGACCACGCCGTGACGGAGACGGCGCCCGGTCATTCCACGATTCTCTCGGGCCGCTGGCCGGCGCACACGGGCATCATCAGCAACGTCATCGGCGTGAGCGACCCGGCCGCCCCGCTGCTCGACGTTCCGGGCCTCGGCGCGTCGCCCGCACGCTTCCGTGGGACCGCGTTCTTCGATTGGCTCAAGGCGGCGGAGCCGAGCGCCCGCGCGCTGTCCGTGTCCCGCAAGGACCGCGGCGCGATCCTGCCGGTGGGCCGGGCGAAGCAGCAGGTCTACTGGTATCAGGGGGGCATCTTCACCACGAGCCGGTATTACGCGGACTCGCTGCCCGCCTGGGTCCGGGCGTTCAACGCGCGCCGCATCCCCTTCCGGGCCGCAGGGCGCGCCTGGACCCTGCTCTTGCCGGCATCGGCGTATCCCGAGCCCGACAGCGTGCCCTACGAGAACCTGGGACACGACTTCACCTTCCCACACGAGCTGCCTGTGGACAGCGCGGCGGCTGCGGCGGCCTACGTCGGCGTGCCCAGCATGGACTCGCTCACCCTCGCATTCGCGCTCGAGGGGGTGCGCGCGCTCGGGCTCGGCCCCCGCGGCGGGACGGACCTCCTCGCCGTGAGCCTCTCGACCACGGACGCGATCGGGCACGCGTTCGGACCCGATTCCCGCGAGATCCACGACCAGGTAGTCAGGCTGGACCGCTATCTGGCGTGGTTCCTGGAGCAGCTGTTCGTGCGCTACGGGCCGGACAACGTCCTCGTCGTGCTCACCGCCGACCACGGCGTGACGCCGTTCCCGGAGCGCTCGCGGCGCGACGTGCGCCGGGACGCGACGCGCGTCTTCGCCGACACGCTGGTCGGGGCGGTGAACGCGTCGCTCGACGCGCGGGTCGGGGGCGAGGACTGGTTGATTTTCGACACGGGGATGCTGCTCGCTCCGGACCGCGCTGCGCTCGCGGCCAAGGGGATCGACGTGGACAGCGTGGTCGCCGACGTGAAGAATCGGTTGCGCGCGCTGCCGGGAGTCGCGCGGGTCGACCGTCCGGCGGAGCTCGAGGGACGGGAGACGTCCGATCCCGTGGTGCGGCGCTGGCGGCACGAGGTCCCGCCCGACGAGGGGGTCGAGCTCGTGGTCACGCTCAAACCCTACTCCGTGTGGGGAACCGAGAATTTGCCGATCGCGATGCACGGTCAACCGACGGACTTCGACGCGCACGTACCCGTCATCCTGTGGGGGCGCGGTGTGCGGCGCGGCGTGTACGAGAGCCGGGTCGCGACCGTGGACATCGCCCCGACCCTGGCCTGGCTCCTCCAAATCGCCGCCGCCGAGCCGCTCGACGGGCACGCGTTGACCGAGGCGCTGGAACCGCCGCACTGAGGGACCCATGGCCGAGAAACTGAGTGCCGAGCAGGCGCAGCGCGCCGAGCAGATCCAGCAGTTCATCAAGTCCGCCGAGCACGTTCAGCGGCTGGTCGCGGAGCTCGAGGCCAACCGCAATCAGCCGAAGATCGCTGACAACATTTGCCACACGATCGCCCGGGAGATGTCTCAGCTGCGCCACCGAGCGGTGGCGGCAAACGTGAGTACCATCGCGGACGTCGCGGGCTCCATGTCGGTGCTGGCCACACGGTCGGGCAACCTGAACATGAAGATCCGCGGTCTCAGGGACGCCGTGAACAACATCCAGGCCCAGCTCGATCACGAGCTCAAGGCCGCGTTGCACCCGGAGAGAAAGGGCCCGCAGCAGCCTCGCCAGTAATGCCCGCGATTCGTTGCCGCGGCCTCACGAAGCGCTACGGCGACGTGGTCGCCGTCGCCGGGCTCGACCTCACGGTCGAGACGGGCGAATGCTTCGGCCTGCTCGGACCCAACGGAGCCGGCAAGACGACCACCATCGAGATCCTCGAGGGGTTGACTCTCCCGGACGCCGGCGAGGTGGGCCACGACCGCGCGCTGCGGCAGCGGCTGGGGATCCAGCTGCAGGAGACCCAGCTCGCCGACAAACTCACCGTCGAGGAGACGCTCCGCCTGTTCCGCAGCTTCTACCGCGATTCGCAGCCCGTGGATGACGTGCTGACGCTGGTGGAGCTCGAGGAAAAGCGCGGGTCCTGGGTGAACAAGCTGTCGGGTGGGCAGAAGCAGCGCCTCGCCGTCGCGTGCGCTCTGGTGAGCCGTCCCGAGTTCCTGTTTCTCGACGAGCCGACCACGGGTCTCGACCCGCAGTCCCGCCGCCAGCTGTGGGACGTCGTGACCGCCTTCCGGGCTCGGGGCGGCAGCGTGCTCCTGACCACCCATTACATGGAAGAGGCCGAGCGCCTGTGCGACCGCGTGGCGATCATGGACCACGGCCAGATGATCGCGCTGGGGACGCCACGCCAGCTCATCGCCTCGCTCGGCGCGGAGCACGTGGTCGAGTTCGCGCTGGCGGACGGAGCCGGCCGCGCGCCCACCGTGGACGAGCTCGCCGTGCTGCCCGGTGTTCAGGCCGTGCGCCCGGCGCCGGACCGCTGCGCGCTCACGGTGACGGCCGTGCACCGCGCCGTACCGGCGCTGCTGGCGCTGCTCGAGCGCCGCGGCGCGGAGCTCTCGATGCTCGCCACGCATCACGCGACGCTCGAGGACGTGTTCGTGTCGCTCACGGGGCGGCAGCTGCGCGATGCGTGACCATCCCCTGGTGCAGCTCACGCTCGCGCGCATGCGCGAGTTCTATCGGGAGCCGGAGGCGATCTTCTGGGTGTTCGGGTTCCCGATCGTGCTGGCCTTCGCCCTCGGCATCGCGTTCAAGAACCGCGGGCCGGGCGAGCTCAAGGTGGGCGTCGTGAGGGCGGCGGGTGACAGCGCGCTCGCCGCGACCCTGGACCGCTCTCCCGCCCTCGCCGCCGGCGTGCTCGACACGGGTGCGGCACGCGTCGCGCTCCGCACCGGGCACATCGCGCTGTTGGTCGTGCCGGGCGACCCGCTCGTCTACCGGTACGACTCGACGCGCACCGAGAGCCGTCTCGCGCGGCTGGAGGTGGACGAGGCGCTGCAGCGCGCGCGGGGCCGCGCCGATCCCCTGCTCGCGCGCGACGAGCGGGTCACCGAGCCGGGCTCCCGCTACATCGACTTCCTGATCCCCGGGCTGCTCGGTATGAACCTCATGGGCAGCGGGTTGTGGGGCGTGGGCTTCTCGGTGGTCCAGGCCCGGACCAAGAGGCTGCTGAAGCGCTTCATGGCGACGCCGATGCGCAAGAGTCACTACCTCCTGTCGTTCGTGCTGTCGCGCCTGACGTTCCTGTTC
>WNGR01000440.1_pt1 | contig 45126 bp, 61 predicted proteins | sample 5407581 | NCBI WGS metagenome assembly WNGR01 (sample SAMN13153383, study PRJNA577476) | soil metagenome | isolation source: 80 cm soil or saprolite under Garry oak tree replicate 2 | place: USA:California | collected 2016-06-15 | reverse complement strand
ATGGTAGTACTATGGTATGCTTATGATAGTCCTACAAGTAGGCTTTATGTAGGCTACACCACTACAATAGGACTACAGGAGCACTATGAGAGTGCTACAAGTAGACTTTATGTAGGCTACACCACTACAATAGGACTACCGGAGCACTATGAGAGTGCTACAAGTAGACTTTATGTAGGCTACAATAGGACTACAGGAGCACTATGTAGTTCATAGATGTTTCTACAAACACTATAGGTACTATGGATCACTATACCATCTATGAGTACTACTGTAGAGCCTGGTAGAGCCCCTAGGGTTTGCTGATGTAAGCTGCATGCACTGCCAACTCCACCCACCCTGTTGTAAGCCTGTTGTTTCTGGAATAACCATTCAGAACATATTGATTCTGATAACTACTAGCACCATGCTAATGATGCCAATGATGAGGGGTGCAGGAGGGACAGTGCCCCACCCAGTCCCCTCTGCCTGGGCTATGCCAACCCCACCTCTGGTTTACACACCCCATCCCACAAGTGTAGTGGCAGCAAGTGCAAAAATGGTGTAACACTCCAATGAGAAACAAAATGAAACAGAAAAAAAAAAAGATGCATGGCTGAAGCCCAGGTCATTGTTGGCCACATCTTTGTCATGAGTGTTATCATGGTTGCAGTGATGGTGGCTTTTGTGTCTGAAAAATGCATGTTGCAGGGAGTAGCAGCTGTATCCAATGGCCATCCAACAATCAGCTGACAGTGACAATTTCTGGCTTGGATACTTTTATCCCAAATTAGAATTATAATCATCCTAATTTCCTCATCTGACCTTATACTAACAATCATACAAGTCATACTGATATTCATCCTTTGAAAGCAGCACTTTTATCCAAAAATATGATAAAATTTTGGGTGAAAATCATCCAAAATCTCATTCACAGTGCTGATGTACAGAAGAAAGCAAGCCACCAAAGTGAAGTCCGCAGTGTAGACAAATGTCCACACGTAAGATGTGGGCGAAGTCCGCTCTTACACTTCAACTTCAACACTCAACTCACTCAAGTAATAACAATTCAGCGCATATTCAGCAATCCCCTTTTGCCGCAGAGTGTGTCACTCCGCTCCTGTGTGCCCCCCGGGCAATTATAGTACAATGGATTGCAAACAGGAATTCGTGAGTTTGTCTATCTCTTCTTGCGATAGCCCGTCCAGCCTCTGAAGTAGATAATCAACCTAGAGTCACTGTTACTCGCTGAACCTAAGAAAACCACACGAGTGCATACCTCAACCTCTTTTGTTAACGGGATGATGTAACTTTCGTACAAATCAACCACGCAGTCCACGTCGATCTTGCCTTTGTTTGTACAGTTGTTCAGCGGCTCCCCATCGTTCGCAAAATCCTGTGCGTAAAGCATCGCCTTTTTCCGCAGGCGAATTAGCAAGCGGCGCTCGACCTCGGGGTTTGTGATGAGAGCAGCCAACGACTCAGTATCGCCTTGTTGAATATGAGGGATAAAAGCGGCGGGATTTTGCCTAAATTTCGATTCGGACACAAACTTGCCTTGGGAGCTCATCAGTGGTGCATGTCGGATAACAACTGGAAAGAAAGAGGAGGCGATGACAGACCATAGTGGACACGCTTTGAAATGGCTTGGAGGACCTCAATGTCAACGGTAGCCGCTGAGCCATAGTTTCCGTCATCCTCAAGTTCGTCGTCGCCACTAATGCCCCTAGAACGCTTGAGGCACGCAAGGGTAAGGGTCGCTTGAACGGTAATGCGCGGGACAATCGAGCGGACGTAGAATGAAAGTATAGAAGCATTCACGTTGACTTTATTCGGGTAGAGGATGGGCGGATATTCTGGCGGGGGGAGGACGGGTGCTGGAAGCCCTCTGGTGAAGGGATACTCGTCTGGACTACTTTGTAGATCAGAATGGAGAACCAATACGACAAAGAAAGCCAATAACCTTGTGTACCTCCGTGCTTTTGCTGAGATGCAAGTGAGTGATTTGACGGTAATGGGGAAAAAATGTATTGCGTGCCATGGAATGCCTCAGTTTCTTTTAGAAACCACTCAAGCCAGCTCCCTTTAAAGTTGAGGTCTTCAAGCTCCTTGAAAACGCCACGGTCATATATCCTGGGGTTATGAGCGAACTGAGCACGTTCTATGAGAGAGAAAATGATTGTGTCCTCGAGGCGGGTAAGGATGGATCTGATCCCGTCCAGAGAGAGCGGGTCATTCGCGAGCATGTAGTTGGCCTGCATAATTCTGCCAGTTTGTATCAGTTTCGTATGCGCTAGCGTGAGCGGGGTCGTATGTGCTTGTTCGTGTTCGTGTTAGCGTTTTCCGCTACCAGTGAATGCCGAATTTGTGATACCCGATGCTTGACCTAGTAAGTACTAGTAAGCATTATCATTATCCGACGACCATTATGCGGCAGCTGTCCCTGTTCTCTCGACTGAACCACGGCAGAAATTGCGTGTTCCTTGACGGTGAGGGACCCACCCTTGGTTGGCTATGAAGCCGGGGTCGTGGAGGAACGGAGTAACTTTGATCCGATCACCACACTTACGGTTGCGGAGACGCCGGGCGTTGACGACGACCATTTGTTGAAAACAAGCTCATCCCCCTCAATTACGCGCATCATGCCTGGTGCCTGCCCTCGCTTTGTCTTTTCCTGTTTTAAACGTGTCGAACGCTGGGGAGACAGACTCACAGGAGCTGCGGGACCGTTCTTCGTTGCCATCGCTACGCTTCTTTTCATCCTTGGAACACTCTGCTTCCGTATGTCTCTCTTTTTTTTCTGATCTCCAACCAACCAATCTTGTCAGTCGATGTCATCCTCCCTTCAATTGCGTGGCCGTGGCTGTCCACTCCACCATGCCTCCTCATCATCCTCAATTTATTCATGCACTACTACTTCGCCTGCACAGTATCTCCCGGCTTCGCTAGTGACCCCCCACGACGCACGGGCAACAGCTTCATCTGGGCAAAGAAACAGCAGGTCTCCCGCAGACCACTGACGAATGGCGTGCGCTGGTCAGTAGACCTAAATATAACCCCTGCATCTACAAGCAGATGTTCCAAGTGTGGAGGATCCAAACCTGAGGTGAGGCAGCAAGTCGTTGTCCGGGGCCCAAACTCCTTGCTCATCTCCTAGAGGACACACCACTGCCGGGTGTGCAACCGCTGTGTGTTGAAGTATGACCACCATTGCCCAGTGGGTGACTACTTATACCCGCATCTTGTCCGTATCTGAACGATGCGAATAGTGTGTGTTTTATGCGCATTCACTTCGATTCAATATTCAACTCTCTCAGGGATAAATCAATGTGTCGGCCTCTATAACGAACGTCATTTTGTCTTGTTCATGTCCGTCTATCTTCTCTGCTTTGACTTCCCCCCGCCGAGGCGTGTCTTTTAGGGCTTATGTCGTTATAGCTACCTTCTGCTTCTCTGCCCTTGGCTGGCCACACGTGTTCGCGGCTCTCGGGTTCGACTTTAACGTGAGTTCACACCCACGTACTCAGCAATGCTAAACATACACATTCCAGGACGAGTGGGAGCATCGAATGTCGCCTGTCGTCTTCACTATCATTTACTTTTTGTGCCTCGTGATGTGCTTAGCCGTTGGCACGATGCTTACATGGCATCTATGGGGTGTCGCTGTTGGAGAGACGGCCGTTGAAAGTCAAGACCATGAGCACTATCAACAGGTGGCCCTGTCGCGGGGAGAGGTATGTCTTGTGTATAAGCTCTCAACCCCACCTAACTTCTGTCCTAGACCTTCCAGAATTCTTATGACCTTGGGTTTGCTCTTCGATCGCTCGGACCTTATCTCATGCTAACTCGGTTTTTCAGAAAGCTCAAGAATCTCCAACTCTTTTTTAATATTGGACCAGATGGATAGTATGTTCCTCCCAGTTTCTGAAATGTTCTGTGACTTAAAAGCCGTCAGTCCCATGTATACTCTACTATTCCCTTTCCGGACTTTGCCGTATACAGACGGTCGCTCCTGGGCTCGCAAACCCGGACTCGAACGCCACCACGGGATTTACGTAGGCGAGGAGCTCACAGATGAGGAGGATAACTAAACAATGCATTATGGGGACGAATGGCTTCACACAGGTCTCTTTAGTTGGCTGTCTGCCGTAGATGGTGAGCTCTTTTCATCATCCGCCCAACATTTTTTACTTTTTCCGTCCTGTGATGATATTTGCCGGGGCCAGATGACCCTTTGGAAATTGCCCTCTCTGGCAGTTTCGGAAAGAGGCCTGATCTACGTCCGGCTTATCCGTTGTATTGATCGGTCGTACTGATTCGATTCTTTTTCAAAATTCCCTTTGTATTATCAAATAGGGGGTGCACGCTGACGACTTCTCCATTAAACAGGTCCGTATGTGTAGCGATGGCCTTTCGTTGTTCGACATTTTACGAAATGTACCTTTCTCTATTATGAAGAGCCCAGTGCGATTTAACTGAATGAGCCAACTGTTCGATCTTTCGGAAAGCCAACTCTTCCCCCTCAGGACAGCTTAGGCTGGCGCTGGCTCTTGACGCACTTATTCTTCGATATGTTGCCGAGTTTCAGGGGATTGCTTTCGTGGCGCTCCACTACTTTCTTGCATCCGCCTCTCCATTTTGAAGCTGCTGCCTTATTAGTTAGTAGAGGGATCTTGCGTAGCTTCAGGGCGGGCTCTACTTCATCCGTCTTCTCCCCGTTTAAAACTAGTGTCAGCAACAAGACTCAGGGGTGCCCTATTCATGTCTCCGGATATTGCGACGGCAACGACCCCTTATGCAGCTACACCCAACGAGTCACCCAACGAGCTGCACCAAAAAGCCTTGAGTCATGAGCGTACTATGTCGGATGTTGTCATTATTGGCGCAGGTTGTGCTGGACTCTCTTGCGCTTTCCACCTTGCAAAGACCCGTCCCGATCTCAACATCACCATCCTGGAGGCAAACGCCGCTCCAGGTAGTGGCGCGTGGCTCGGTGGACAGTTCAAGACGCCCATGGTGAGTCGTCTGCGTCTTGCTTACTCTTGCACCTTACACTCTATTTCCCCTCTCTTCTTAAAGGTTGTCAGTAAGCCGGCACACCGCTTCCTGACGGAGTTGGAAGTTCAGTTTGAGGATGAGGGCGAATTTGTCATCGTCAAGCACGCAGCGCTCCTCACCTCGACGATTCTCTCGAAGGTCATGCACATGCCCAACGTCGTCATGTTTAACGCGACGGCTGTGGAAAATCTCGCAGTACATGGCGACCGTATCACAGGCGTAGTGACGAACTGGACGCCCGTTGCGCAGCACCGCGATCCTCAATCCTGCATGGGCCCGAAAGTATTTACCGCCCCTGTGACCGTGAGCGCTACGGGACACGATGGGCCGATGGGTGCGTTCTGCGCGAAGCGACTTGTGAGTGCAGGTCTACGCGAGCGGCCTGAAGGTATGCGTGGACTAGACATGAAGGAGGGAGAGTCCATGATCGTCCGTGGCACACGTGAGGTAGCTCCGGGCTTGATCATGGCAGGTTGGTAATTCATTGGGTGGATGACTCAGGCTGCTGATCTACTACGTTGGACAGGCATGGAATTGTGCTATGGTTACAACAGCACGGGTCCGACATTCGGTGCGATTATGCTCAGTGGCATCAATGCAGCGATAGAGGCTATTCGAGTGCTTGACACATACCGTTCGAGTGAACTAAAGAAAAAGGGGCAAGGGAGTTGATCAGGTCTATGTCAACATAGTCAACAACTTTTTTTGTTTAACAAACACGCAAATTATTACAGTAAGCGCGAGATGACTTACCGTGTTGTAAGAAATACCTTGAACCACATCGAATCAACCAAGTAGTGTGGTCACTGGTGCGGCCAACTCCGCAGTCAACGGTCCGAGATAACCGCCATTATTAGCGTACATGTCACGTCCAGTATACTGTAGTATAGTAATTCAGCCTCTAGTCGAAACCGTGACAATGGGCTATACACTTCCTTCTCCAGACAGTCCTACAGAGCGCGCTCGTGAACTCATGGCACGTAAGGACGCAATAGAGGCCGAGCTCGAAGCACAGGGCTCCATACTCAAAGCGAATAACACGGACATGCGCCAGCCTCTCGTCGATGGCGAGGGTTTCCCGCGAGGTGATCTCGATGTCTGGGCTGTGCGCCACGCGCGCGTACGAATCATCGAGCTTCGAAACGATTTAACAGCCCTGATGGACGAGATTGCCAAGACCCTCGAGACGATATACTCACGGTCCCCGAGCCCTCCAGTGGAAGGTCGCGGTGACGGCACGACATCTGTCATGGGAACCGAAGCAGCATCTTCCGAACTACTACCATTTGCTAGGGTGGACGGTGTTGCGCCAGGTAGCCCTGCTGCTGATGCGGTTCGTTATTGCGTCTATCCGGTATGCTAGAGATTCTTGTGCATCTCAACTATGGTTGCTCTAGGGTTTGCACCGAGAAGATTTGATTGTGAAGTTTGGTGAGCTGCGGCATCCGCAGCCGAACTTGCAGGCTCTAGCAACCGTAGTTGCGGAAAACGAAAACGTTAGACTACATTTCCTCTACATGCTTGTAAATTCTGACGCCTTGTTCGGCGCTCCTTACAGAAGGTGATTAGAGTTCTTGTGCGGAGGTCGGCGGCCGAAGGTCTCACCGCCTTGCGACTCATACCAAGACAGGGTTGGGGCGGGCGTGGCTCATTAGGGTGCGCTTCGTGGCTCACATCGCTGTAGACTTGTCTTCTTGCTCACGCTACTCATAGTTGCCACCTTGTGCCGTACCCATCGGCGTAACTTGCATGGTTTCATTTGACGAAGCGGTTCCGAGACTCACCGCATTTGACGACAGGAAGACCCCTTCTTTATGTTACTGTGCGCAGATTCTGGACTTATGGCGTGTATTACTACGGTGTCAAGACAGACAGCTTCCGCAGCACAACCCAAAAACTGTCCTGACCACTAATGTAAGTACCGTGATCCGTGCGTCTGGGACTCTGTATCATCACTGCGAAGCGAAAATAAGAGAGGACCAATCGCGCAATAACGCAAACCCGGGGCTCCTCAATCCCGTCACAGCAAACAGGGAACGTAGTGAACCTGGACAGTTTGTTTTCACGTTAAGTGCAGCGAGTCGGCTCGTCACGTAAGAGCCAGATAGTAATGCGATCCACATTCGGGATTTTCTCGGTACCGGATAAACAGACATATGAGAGGCCATAGACGATGACCCGCAAGTCGGAGTCATGGGGGTTTAATCACGTGATGTATATGGGATCAGTCAGCAGAGTTAGGTTGATGGGTTTGTCATCCTAACTGAAGCCCTCAAAATCAGCTCGGCTCTCTCAGTTTGCCCCATCATTTTAAGGCCTAAGCATACGTTCTGTGAGTACATTTTCACCCTTCCTTCACACCGTTCCCTCCCACCCGTGGTGTTTTCCAGCGAAAGTACCGTTGGCAGGGGGTGGATTGCCATTCTTGCTTGAGGATGACGCACGCAGATTTCTGACGACTTCGTTCACCTAGTGATAATGGGTCGCCGTCCCGCTCGCTGCTATCGCTACTGCAAGAACAAGCCCTATCCCAAGTCAAGGTACAATCGTGGTGTCCCTGACCCTAAGGTGTGCCCCACAACAGCGTTGCGATTTTGAATAACCGACTCAATTCTCCCGCAGATCCGTATCTTCGACCTCGGCCGGAAGCGTGCTTCCGTCGATGAGTTCCCCTTCTGCTGCCACCTTGTCTCGGACGAGTATGAGCAGCTATCCAGCGAGGCGCTTGAGGCAGCCCGCATCTGCGCCAACAAGTATGTTACAAAGAGTGCCGGCAAAGACTCGTTCCACTTGAGAGTTCGCGTACACCCGTTCCATGTCCTTCGTATCAACAAGATGTTGTCGTGTGCTGGTGCCGATAGGTATGTCCACCATCACTACAGAGAGAACGAACTTGTCTCACAGCCCGTCATGTGTAGGCTGCAGACTGGCATGCGTGGCGCGTGGGGTAAGCCTTATGGCACCGTCGCTCGCGTCAACATTGGTCAGATTATCCTCTCCATTCGCTGCAAGGATTCGAATGCCGCCGTTATTCAAGAAGCTCTTCGTCGGGCACGCTACAAGTTTCCCGGCCGCCAAAAGATCATTGTCTCGCGCAAGTGGGGGTTCACCAATGTTAACCGTGAGGACTACTTGAAACTCAAGGAGGAGAAGCGTGTCCTTCAGTGAGTTAACTTGCCATTGATTGCTATCAACGTCTCACCTACCTTGTTTAGGGATGGTGCATACGTCCAGTTTATTCGTCCCAGGGGTCCTCTCGAGAACAACCTCCGGGCACAATTGAAGGCATAGTGATCCCTTCGTTGTATTCATACCGAGTCTTGCCAATTCAATGCTTTGGCCGTTGTCACGTTTGAGAGAACTCCACTTGAGATGCCCTATATTCACTACATCATCCGATATTCGTGGATGGTGGTTAGGGGAAACGGGGCAGAGATTAACTATCATTCATGACCTAGACCGCAATCTCTGTAATGTAGAGTGAGGTGTGAGAATGGTACTGTGATGATGACATGACAGCCCTGTGGAAATTGAACTTGCTCTCCACCAACATGGCAGCTTGCCTCCACTTTACACGTAGAGTGAGCTGCAAGGATATATCGTGAGTGATCCCGAGTCTGACACGAGATTAGGTCTGGAAGTCTTTCATTGACAACGGCGGTAAGAATTGGCTATGTTCTTCGTCTAGACCCTGACCCACATAGAATCAGGCCACGACGCGCGTTGCTTCCCCAATGTGGGTCTCTCTTTTCCAAACCCATGTGACCATTTCACACTCCCGAATTAGCTGAGCATATTGAATGCTCGTCCCGGCGTCGTCGAAGCTTCCCTTCGGATCGAGCCATATAACGGTGGGTTCCCCATCCTCCCCTCCGTCCACCACTCACGTCCTGCCCACCAAGTAAAGTTAACCGCGTCGGCGTACGTCTGCGCTGTTTATGGTCTGAGTAGCTTCTAACGCAAAAGTGAATAGACGGTGCATGGCGGTCTGATCATGTCCCTCACGGATACGCTTGGCTCGCTTGCGGTGGCGAGCCACGGCCAATACATGACTGGCGTGTCAACTGACATCTCTACGTCTTTCGTGAAGCCCGCAGGGAAGCCGGGAGACGAGTTGAGGATGGTGGCAACCCTCACAGCTATGGGTGCGTCGTTCATCGCTATGTTCTGTTTCCCCCTTCGTTTTTGGCGATAACTCGGTGCCGCAATTGTTCTGCACCCAGGAAAGTCGCTAGCGTACACACGGGTCGACTTCACTAACCCGGCGGGGCAGCTGGTTGCCTACGGGAGTGAGTCTCCACGCACACTTTTCGTGCCTTCTGTCGCGTGGCTAATGGAGGCTTTGGTTAGCCCATACGAAGTATGTTGGCAGGTCGATCGCACACTCGGTACGCCATCTGTTGAGAATCTCCTATGCTGACCTCTCATCGTTCTGAACGTAGGAGAACGTCAAATTCTCCCAAGATGGTGAGAAGGTCATTGAGGGAAAAGATGTTGACTAGACATCAGGATCGCACATTCGGACTACAAATATGGGCGGGCCTGTATACCAAAGGGCTCATGGATCTCCATCAATTCAGCTGCCGCTGCGTCTACCACGGCAAGTGAGATGAAAGATGACTTCAAGTTCGTTCCTGTTGTCCCTCCCGATTGAGAAGCGAAGTACGGACGCATATCTTCCACACATTGCAAACCATCGCACAATAGAGGTTAAGAGTCCCCACGACGGCGTGTTTGAGTAGACGCGGCAGATAATGCATGAGTCGGTCCTGCTACCCTTCTGCCACTTCCTCATGCCCGACGGCGGCCCCGTGAGGGCTGGCACGGTCCCCACGTCCATACAGCTGCTTGCAAAGATGTCTAGCCGAAAGGCAACCATGATAGGACCTACAGCACTAACTTACTGCATAGTACGGTACATCCGCGAAAAATAACGTTTGCTGTTCGAAGCTTTGACAAATATAACTAGAACCGCGATCTCGGCACCGTAGATCGACTCTCCACCTGTCTCATTGCGTTTTGTGAGGTCTATCGGACGGTTAGACTACAGCGGCGGGTGAAACGCGGATCAGTGGAGGGTGTGCGGGAGACTTATCCTCGGCTGCCATTGTCGTGCGGGCGGTGGAACGCTGTGAGCGATGTGGAAGACCCAAGAAGGCTTGGTGTTGACTTTGATACGTGATCTATGTTGAGACAAACCCAGTCGCATGCAGAACGGAAAAGGTGGCGATTTTGTTGGAGTTTGTTGAAGAGGCACAGAGGTCGAGCTGCGTCATCGTCGGGGTTATTATGCTGATGGCCCGGGTGCGCTTGAACCTTGTCGAGTCCAGCGAGTCTTAAGAAGTGAGCCCCAACTTGAAGTTGGCGCCAACAACCACTGACTGAGACAGAATTACAGGTCCCCATGGTTGTAAGAGGTCCAGAGGACCCCCGGTGTCTTGGTAATGGCCTACAAAGTTCGTGGCAATCATAAGAAATCCGAAAAGGAAAGGGGCATATGGTGTTCAATTTATCCGTTGCCTCTGTAATTTTTTGGAACCTTCATGCCCTACCATGATGAACCCGACCACCGCGGGGGTTCAGACGGTCACTGGTCACTAGTTTATTCATCCATTCAAACTGCAAGGGCCGACACCCGTTTATGGGGACAGGCAGGACATCACATTGAACGTCGTGTTCTAATCCCTATGCGATGCCATCTTTCCAAATACTGTAGCTTTATCGAGGATGCCTCAAGGAGACCATTCATCCACAAGAATACTCATCAAGATAATGTCGACAAATTTTCCTCCCTTCCATAGTCCCTTGCGCAACCTGCCCTCTTCGATAAATCCACTATTTTCACACCCGTCAATACACTTGCAACTCTGAAAGCATGTCACTCACACTTTTCTATATGCCGCAAGTGCGCGCTCGTTCGTCTCATTAACGGTGAGTTGCACCCTGTGAAGCCCGAGTTCCTTGAAACCATATCCAACTGCCCATCTCATTGCCTCTGTCCCATACCCCCTTCCCATAAACCTCCTCCCCAATGCTATTCCAAGCGTCGCGTCCCTGTTTTTGGGAACCCCCGTGTTCAGAGACAGGGAGCCCATCATTTCTCCTGTCTCTTTCAGCTCCACGACCGCAAAGAGCCCGGATTCTTCTGCCCACTTCTGAGGGTTCTCTTTCCACTTCTCAGTCCTTGGGATGACTGCGTCTAAAGTTGTTTGCGCCTGAACCTCTGCGTCATTCATGAACTCGAGCATAATGTCTGCATCACTTGGTCGGAAAGCCCGAAGGACGAGTCGATGTGTTTCGAACATTTGGGCTCTTCTGTGATGAGGTTGTGATTCACGGGTTACCCATTTGAGCTAGGCGAGTCACTCACTAGTGTTTGGGTACCAAAGTGCTGGATGGTTTCATCCAATCATCCAGTACCTAAGCACTAAGCCAGCACCACATGGTACCGCGGGAAAACCCAGCTACGTGTGTTGTAGTATTGGTGTTCCCTGACCCTACAGTACTCAGAGGCGCAGCTTTACTGAAATCACGGCGGTCCTAGCATGACGTGATATCTAAGCAAGCCGCGTTTATGCCTAACCAATGGTCGAATAGCCCAACCTCGTACTGTCTTATCATATATTGAGTGGGCGACATTCGTTCATGTCCTTATCAAGCTCCGAAATAAGCGCCTCTACAAACTGCCAGAGCCAGTACCTCGGCCAGTACCCGATCTTGGCCATCAAGGGAAGGCTCATTGCTGACGTTATCGTGATCCTTCCATTTCCGTTGTACTTTTCCGCAGTCGTTAACGTCAAGATTATTGGAGCCACAGGCCCACAGGGATCACACCACCGAAGATGACACGTCCTTGGCTTTGGCCTCAGGCTGCGCACTGTCCCAGTTACGCCGTTGATGAAAAGTCGACTGTATTGAATAACGTACCAACGTTGTCAGTCACGCGGAGTGACTAGATTCTTGTGGAAACGTTCCTTATGGATTACATTGTTGTCAACATAGTCTTCAAATTCTATGGAATTCCGGGAAGGTTAAATATCCTCTAGAGGGTCCAGGCACTTAATGGTTTCTTGTTTAGTATGGTATCGTATTCTGGAATCATCTATTGTACTTAGTGTCATACTGTGAGGGCTGTCTTATCAACTCCGCCTCTGATGAGTGCATAGCTAACACTGCACAGGAGCTTGTATTCAATGTAGTAGGCTCGCGCTACGACCGGTCTGGGTCCATGACCTGTTAGACTGGGATATAAATGGATTTCAACAAAAAAACACCGCGCAGACAGCGAGATGCTCGACCCCAAGGTCGTTGCAATGTCCGTCAGCAGCCCACACAAAAAGAACGACGAGATGAACGATATATATTACCCTGAACATAGTCTACTTTTGTATACCGAAGTCACTCCTACGAAGGTAAATGGGCTAGTGGTGAGTAGTACCATTCTAGATCCGTAAGGTTGAATAATGCTCGGAACGAGGCAGCAAGAACGTATGTCCTACATTAGGTAAATTCGCGCTTTCTACCTCGCCGGACGTCCCACTCTTCTCTTACGATGCTCATGCAGATAATAATATCTCTGGATTTACCGTGACTCCGGTTGGCCCCCTTGTTCCGTCCTTCTTCAATGAAGCCGCTACGTGACTCATGGTTAGCACGGCTGCAGGTTCCGAGATCCTGCGGGTGCGGACTTACATCTTTTTATACATCTTCAACGCGGGTATATTGTCTTCCAACACGGTCAACGTTATACGGTTCAGCCCAAACTCACGGAAGCCGTGTGTAATTAGCCAGAGCATAAGCTCCGTCCCGAACCCACGCCCTCGGTATCCCCCTTTCAACGCGATGCCCACCGCAGCGTCGCGATTGGAAGGTGGCTTGAAATTAAGGCTGACGTGCCCTATGAACTCGCGCCTCTCCTTTTCCTCGACCACGGTGAAGAAGAGCGAGCCGGTGGCAATCGCCTGTATGGTCCTCTGTAAAAATTGTTCCGTTCGCGTGGGTGAAAGATCCTCGACGAAAGACAGTCGTTGGACAACGGGGTCGCTCCACAGTCTCAGGAAAGTCTTCTCGTCAGCTGGGGTATAAGGCCGCAGGACAGTACGATCCGTCTGCCACCTCGGCTCGGGGAATGGCAAGGCGGTCATGCTGCTGGGCGGCCTGGAAAACTCGTGGGGAGAGCCCTCACACTTTCTTTCAGCGATCCGTTATGCTTTATATATCTAAGGTGTGCACAAGGAACACGACAAAAAATTACTCCACATCACATTACAATTTATTTTTTCCATCGATCCTGGAAATTGGATCCGAGGTGGCATGTCATGAAGTGCTGCGGCAGCCGCCTTGCGGCGATACTGTCCTCCGCAGTCGCAGTCATACCTTCTCTTGGGGGTAACTCTATTTCGTTTTCCGATAATGAGAAGTTCCATGGTCACCGTATCCTTTGATGTGTCTTCCAACCCCCCTCCTTTGTTATCGGTTTTCGCTTCCAGATTTCTACCTGTGAGTCATCAAACAAGTTTCGAGTCAGGCCACAGTTACGTCCCCAGTCAAACAACTCCTTTCAATGGTCCCGTGTTTATGCCACGCACCGTGACCCATTGAGTACTCATCAGCGCATCGGCTTAAGAGTCCAAAATGACTAACATTTGAGATAGCTTTAAACAACGTATATAACTACAACACATAGATGCAAAGGGACACGGTCACTTTCTCGGGATCGGGTATCATTTCAGAGTTCGTGGCCGTCAAGGCAGAAACTCGGATGTCAGGGCTTTTCCGAGAAAGATTATGGACTTGGAGTCCTGTGAGCTGCTCGTACACTCGCTACGAACTCGAGGAGAAGGCGTGCGCCATCTTCGACAGAGACGTCCGACCTCTCGGGGAATCCATTGCACATGAAAGTATCTTGCGTCCTTGGACGCACTCCATATTCCTCCGGTTTGATCTTGGCGGATGTGGTCCCCGTCATACGCACGATACAGAGATTGCGAGGCTGCAGAGGAGTTTCAGAGGCCGCAGGGTGTTTCAAGGCTTTCTCGACGTTCGCCATTTTCTGCCTTTGGTTCGAGAACCAGTGGTGCACCTTCTCATACGACCTTTTCATGGATGTCAATCAAAAGCGAAGAGTGGCGAAAGGGCCCACATACTTTCCAATGAGCCGTGCGAGCCGCTCTTTTTCGGCTCGCTCGGGCCACCGATTGACTCGGAAGGAGGCTCGCAAATAAGCCAGCTCATCCTCGGTCATACAGACGGTGCGAGGATCTCTGGACGAGAGAACGGCCTGCTTGGCATCAGTGGATGCTTGGCGTCTGGAATCCGACTCGATAACAATCTTTTTGTGAGACTGAAGCTTGACCATGACGTAGGAGTATTGAATGCGGGTGGTCGATGCTCGGAAGTAGATTATGATAAAGAAGTGTTTCTTTCTCCTGCGCCCTATATACATATCATGTGTGGTGGCCTCCACATTCAGGTTCATAGAGTAGCTTGAACACAGAAAAGCCACAAGAGTCAAGAAAAGCGCAGTGGCCACATCAGAGATCAGTTTACCACAAACCGGACACACACCAGTATGTCATCGTTACATCAGCAAGTCAGCGGAGCTTTGACTCGTCGCTTCTAGCAGGACCAAGTGCAGGTGAGTCGAGTGGTTCTGCACCGTCTCGACTGTGGACTCTGCTCAAACGGTTCCAAAAAAAAAAACTGACTGATGGGCCCAAGGATCAAAGACGTTCCGTGGTGACCTCACAATAATCCCAACCGCCCAACCGGATGGCCCCGAGTGTTCACGTGTTGACAATGGTCACGGGGACGGAACCACTAGTATCAGGGGGGTGAAATTTCTCCCATCAATCGGTCGTAGTGTGGTCGCTGGAGTCACAAAAAAAGACATCCAGAACAAAGCGGCGCAATAATGCGGACAAGTCGGACTCAAAATTGTTCCCCTGTGGCTGCACTGAATTTGAGGCTGGTCCAGAGCGGACCAAGCCGTGGGAAGGATAGGCTTCGGACCCGATTGTGCATTTCGATTAACTTACTGTCAAGTTTCAACGCATCGATCTATTCGTGCGTTGTTCTCAACGAGTCCTCCAGGCCTCTATAAGCGATCTACTTGTTACTGATATGCATCTATCCACCGGGAGACGCTGTGCCAGTGGCATATGCGACAAAATAGGGCAAACAAATAAGTCACCTCCCTCAGATGTGAGATACTCGAGCTGTAGAGTGATTAGTCTATCGGAGTCAATATATCCAGTTAGAGACGCCAAAAGAACGCTGAGAGCTCGGCGCCTCTTTTTTTCAAATAAGATGGTAGATTCTCGGCTCAGGAGGGCGTGCAAGTTACCGAGCTGCCTCCGGCCTCACGTTCAAGGAGTACCTCGTAACTCATCGGACACATCCAGAACAGTCCTGTCCAACTCCAGCTCGCTACATTAGTGTACCATTCGAACAATGCGCCGATTGCGACATTGCCTATCCAAAAATTTCCCACATGGGCGGGACAACAGTACTTGAAGCACAAAGCTTGACGCTTGAATGCGCTTTATTGAGCGCAAACGAGTTATTTTGTCGTGGTCAGCCTGGAATCCTGAAGGAATCAAGCCGTTTAGAGCTTACGTACTAGTAATTCTCCAACTCGCCAACTCACCTGCTAGCTGCGACGACAGAAAATCCTATCCAGAGCGCACAGAAGACTCCACGCAGAATAGCAATGACGTCGGGGTACAAGGGCCGACAAGGTTAATCGTCGGCGAGCGGAGGTAATCCGAAGAAGTGGGCAAAGGTTGAGAAATCAGTGGCCTGGGGAATATGATCACCCGGAAGACGGAAGAGGGGTCAATCGCGATCAGCAAGAGTTGCGTGGGGAAAGGGTGTGTGGGAACGACGCAAGGGAAAGTTGGGAACCGCAGATGCTCTGTCACGTTGCTTGGCAGCCTTGTCTTAGCGTCCAGTCTTCTAGGAAAAAGCGACCGTGAAGGAGAACATGAAAAAAAAAAAAAGAGAACAAGGGCTCACCTTCTAACCTGGTGCGCTGCGGGAGTGAGTCTCTCGACGATCTCATGGAGTCCAGAGATGAGGACGTTATCGCGATGAGTATCGTAGCAATCGCGGCAGTACCCGAACGTAGGCCCAAGGAAAGAGGATAGGTGGGAACAGACAGTGGCTTTTTCTTTCTTTTTCAGTAAGCCAAAAGCGTCGGGAGGAAACGATCCTCCAATCGAACACACCTTTGAGTGTACATTCCGGAGTTGTAAACCGACAAGACCCTCCAGAGACTTGAGCACCTTTTTATGCGCGGTCGGCATCCCGGAAATGTCGAGGCATTCGTCGAGAGCATCTATAATGGTATACATTGCAGGCTGTCCTTGGACTTCGAGCATTTCCATCAGACATTGCAAGAGTGCATCTTCTGAGGGCTGTCGTACTCCTTCGTTGTGGTCCAAATAAAACCGAGAAAAAACATGATAGCAGGAATCAGACTTGGCGCCGAGCTGGAAAAGGAGAGAAGAGAGAAGATCGCGTCGGTGTTGCTTCTGAGTGTCCCTGAAATCAAAAAAAAAGTATGCCATCGATGCTAATCCCATTTTGCACATCCTGTCGATTTCTCGAATAATTGACGACTAGTAGAGTCTATGAATAACTATAATTGAAGGCAGTGAGATACGACATACATCAGAATACTTTTTTCCGAACCCGCTACAGAGAGGGAAAGGAATTAGAATCCTCGCAAGGCTAATATCAGAAACGCACGCTTTCCCTGGATCCATAACAGGGAACCCCTCGCGTTCCACTCAGTAAAGACGCTTCCTTGGAAGAACCACATGGCAGTTCCATCTTGATGGATTTCACATGCAACGTTGTAGTTTGGCGACGGATCTGGAGGGAAGAGCCAAACTTCGGGAGTCTCTTCTTAACTGGTCACCTGGGACTAGTTTAGCGCCACCAGACCACAATGACAGAATCGACGAATAACGAACGCCTCATCTTGTTTATATCGCTCGCAATCTGTTGCATCGCACCTACCGTCCTAGTCAGTTTCTGTAACACCGATTTCCGAACACAGTAAAAGCTCACCCAAAGCCTTCCAGATGCCGTCCATGGACGCTTTGCCATCTACCAAGATAACCCCTCAGTTGAACGACCATAACCAACTGAGCAGACCTTGCGTACCATTCATGACTACCTTCACATTATTCATAAGGCAGTGGACCACTTCGAGTGTCTGGGCCATAGTCATTCGACCTTCCTCTTGGGTGAGACGGTCCAACCTCTGCAGGATAGCCTCGATCTCGCTCTCTTCTAGCAGCTTCTTCGCGAATTTCTCTGTGCCGTGTTGAGTCACCACATATCCAAGACAAAGACCCACTTACTGAATCGGCCCAGTTTTATCTGTTTGGTAGCGAGAGCAAGGACGGAGAGTAAATCGACCATTACCTTCACGCTTATCTCCATCATCGACGGAGTCAACGGGAGATTGGTGTGGATTCGAAGGCATTTGAGGAAATTTCCGACGCAGTCGAACAAGTCAACGAGCGCATCGTAGCTTGAGCTGACACCGCTGGCTGCCTGCAGCATCCATATATAGTGAGACCGCGAGGTTGGGGATTGGCAGGGCATACGTACTGCAAGGAGAACATCCATGCCAACGAAGATCACCTTTGCTGGTTGGAACGGCACCTGGTAGCAGCAAACTGGTGAAAATGTGAACAGGAAGAATGAGCCCATTCGGCTCACCAAGTTAACAGCCTCGCCAAGAACACGAGAAAACGCATGGATGACGTTCACCACGGTTTAAGACAGTCGATCAACTTGCGCTTTCCTTCTCGATAGTCTTTGAATTCATTCGCCTTGTCTTCGAATAGCTTAAGGACGTCATCTGGAGAATGGCAGGTTTGAAGTCGGTCGGCAAAGGGGTGTTTGGCCGGGTCTATCCCAATCTGCTCGGCGTAGTCGGCGAAGGTTGCATCGAAGATGGGTTGAAATGATGTAAAAGGCATTTTTGTACACTCTGTCAAAGAGATATATTGACCTGTTTGGTGGAGGTAGTGGTGGGCGGGGGAAACACTCACAGCAGGTACTTTCCTTGGGCAAGACGGCGACCTGCCTATAGCACCGTTAGACGCACAATCTGACCATAAGAGATAACTTGAAAGCAGTGTACAGATTGAATTAGTCACGCGTCTTACGAGGGAATCACGCTCCCAGAAAGGAAGGTGCCAAGACTTGGGGATCCGGTTATGGTAAATACCCGGGACCGGGATCGCGTAAGATTGTGGATACAGCTGTGGCAGATCCTCCAAGTACCAGCATGCGGATTGAGGAAGGGTTTCAACAGGTACGTAGCTGGCAGGACATACCCTGAGATGTCCTCACTTAGTGCTCTTGCTTATTACCAGGCACCTTTCTCTGACGAGGAGCCGTATACGACGGATCCTGTCGTACCAGTACTTTTGAACCGCCTATTTCCAAAGAGGTTTGTGCGTATGTTCCTCATAATGAGATCGAAAAGGCTAATACTATTGCAAAATGCTAAGCGTGTACCATGAACTAGAACCTGATTTCAGGCGGTTCGAAAGAGTCGTCGTGACATGTGCGTGGAATCGATCCGTCTCCGCATCTCGGGCCCAGGTTAATGGCCATATCTCGCAGCCATCCGCTCTATGGGCGAGCTAGTGGCGCCCCCATCTCTCACACAATACGATCAATGGGGTCGGCGTGTCGACATTCTGCGTACCTCTGAGGGTTGGCGGGGTTTGAAGGCCATATGCCAGGAGGAAGGCATCGTAGCCATCCCTTATGAACGCAAGCATGGCGAGTACAGCAGGATCCACGCCTTCGCCAAGTTGCTTCTCATGGCTGGCGATAACCAAGTCGTTTGTCTTCGAAAGCATCTCCCAAATTTCGCAGTGACCCAACCCCTGTGACCAGATTGATTGTCCACTCAGCATGAGTGACGGTTGTGCCAGAGGTACGTGGATACGTCCAGTGGCTAAGCTGTCTGTCTCAATCTGTCCCTCCGTCATAGCCATCGAACTTTATGGGACGAAAGACATGAGGGAGAACGTATACCCTCGTCTCGTGAGGTGAGCGTGGTGTAAGGGTGTTGGGCACGCAAGGTCGTGTTGATAGATGCAGCCGTGACCCCGCTATAGCTTTCACAGCGGGCCAGTGGATGACAGAAGTTAGTGAATATCTTCTTTGGTGTGTCGCGTCTCATGTGACATGCATGCAGCGCCCTGGGGGGTCGGATGTTTCTCTGACCGAGACTAAGGCTACGCCATCTCGTCTATCCGTCCATTCCCTCGGCGAGACCTACACACTTGACGGTTTTAAGTGGTTTTCAAGCGCAACAGACAGCGATGTTTCTGTCGCCCTCGCGCGTACTGGTACCATGAAACAAGGATCGCGCGGGCTCTCTCTTTTCCTCGTTCCCTTGCGCCTACCTCTTTTCCATGGACTTGCTTCGCCCATCAGCAACAACATCTATGCCCATCGGTTAAAGGACAAGCTCGGCACAAGGGCAGTCCCAACTGCCGAGCTCTCCCTGGAGGGTGCAGAGGCGTATCTTATTGGTACTCCTGGCGCAGGTGTAAAGCACATCGTTCCCGTGCTCGGAATCACTCGTATACATTCAGCCGTCGGCTCAATTGGCGCGCTCCGCCGCGGGCTGGCAATCGCCAGGTCATTCTCTTCTGTGCGGCGAATCGAAGGGGGTAGAATATGTCTCTCAGAGTCACCGCTGCATGTTGCGGAGCTCGCAAAAATTTCATTGACTTATCGTGCGCTTGCGCATATGACGTTCGGGGTTGCACATCTACTTGGTAAATCAGAGTGTGGGACTGCGACTACGGACGATGAGCTCAGGCTACGCCTTCTCACCTCCGTGGTCAAAGGCTTTTCTGCAGAGAAAGCCGTGGTGGCCCTCGAAGAGTGCATGGCTTCTCTCGGCGGGCAAGGTTATATGGAAGAGAACGTAATTGCACGGTGAGCGGCAATTTTTTTGAGACACGACCCACTACCAACAGCTTTAGAAAGGTTGATCCGTGATACCCTTGTTGAGAAAATATGGGAAGGAACAATTACTGTTATGGCATTGGACGTGCTGCGGTCTGCCCAGACTGTGGGCGCTCTCGATGCATATTTCAACGTGTGTGCTTCGCCGCAGTCACTGTTCCAGACGCTCAGGCATTTCGGTAGTGGGCACGCGCCCTTCTCTCTTCCATTCCAGAAACGCTGCGCAAGCATATTAAGGCACCGCTGTCCAACCTCCTGGCGGCTCTAGAGGAGTTGCCGTCTGCATACAGGAATCCTGCACCCGATCTTGTCCCACGCCCGGCGTTCTACCTTCTCTCACAGGTTACTGTTTCCCTGTATCTCCTCGAGCACGCAATATGGTCCCATACGAATGCGACCACGCAAAGCGGTGTTGACATCGAGGCGTTTTCGCGATGGGTCGAGGACTGTGGATTAGCCGTGGCGAGGGAGGAGGTGAGAAAAGCGTTGAAAGCAGGGTTAAATCGCTCGAAGATGGACACAGGGCTGGTCTATGGGGGGTATGATAGAGCGAAACTGTGAGTTCTCTGAGTCTAGCTAGACTTCCAAACACGAACAACACGAACGACTATTCGGAACTGGAACTTTGCTGAGTGCCCTCATCAAACGCTGTTGTAGATGGACTGCACCTCCGTTCATCACTTGTCTCGTTACAGGAGATGTTCGACATCTACCCCATTACCGACTAGTTCGCTATTGAACACCTGTACCTAGAAGTCTGCCTCCGCTTTTATTCCCCTTTGTATGTCCCACACTTCATCTAGAATAGCCATCGAGATGAGGTCTGACCACTTCCCATTATCCCAGTTGTATTTCCTTGTTCGGCCTTCCTCCACAAAACCGTTGTAATACGGTCAGTGATCTGATGGCTGTAAACCTACATTCTTTTGTACACCACAAGTGCCTTGTCGTTGTTCGCAATTTGAAGTACATGCAGCGCGACACGATGCACGGCTATGATCCGTGCCGGGCTGCGGCGCTCGTAGAGCTCTTTAGTGGGTTTTTAGAAAGTAGGGTTGCTTGTCTGTTGAAGCTTCGAAGGTCTTAGCAGACGTGAAACTAATAGGATCCGACTTGCTCTGCCTCCCTGATGGAGGTAATTGAGGTTATGCAGCGGGGTAACAGTTAGCGTAATATCCACCGAAATGCTGTGGATGCGACGAAAATCACCATACAGTAGGTATTGCGCGGGGTCATCGTCAGGAGGGCTTACCTGCAAGTGGACTAAGCACGCTTCCGATCACGAGACAATCTAGCAAAGCATGTTTTTACACCCCATAGGCTCTTTGTGATACACTCGTAACACGCTTCGTATCCCTTCACCATTCTTGAACTAGTTGTACGCGCCGGCTCAAGTCAAGATCCCTAATGATTTCATAACCAGGCGTATTTGGGCTGCCTCATTTGTTCTACCTCTTGGTCGGGGCAGTAAGCCATTGACGAGAACTGTGAGACCGATACAAGGATCGGTGTGTAATGCACGAGAGATATCTCCGCAGGTATCCGATAGATTCAACCCTCAGAAAGTTGAGCGCATCAAGACTCAGGATAATCCATTGCGGTGTGCGCATATACGGGAAAATGGATGACGACAAGTAGGTTTATTCGACCCGACAGTGAGGGCACGGAGTGGGTCATGGTCGTAGAGACAGACTCAGATACGTTCAGCAGGGGGTTGTTTCGCGTCTTTCGCATCCTTTTTGGTGATAGCGTGGACATCTTGCTCTGCAATGGTTCGAAGGAAAACGATGATGAGCACTGAGGTCTGAATCATCAAACGAAGACTTACGCATCCCCCATACAAATGTCCGCAGATCAAGGAACTCTTATGCCAAACAGATATTCAGTCACATTATATTCTGCCAGGAACTGACTCACCTATGTGCAGGCCGTCGTATATCTTCTTGATCTCGGCACGTAGTCGCGACAAATCATCCTTGCTTGCGGAAGAGTTCGACAGGGTTTTCAAGTCCTTCTCTACTGCCTCTATACGTCGAACGTGCGCCGAAACCTGCGGAGAGTATAAGAGATGTAGACTAAATGCAAGTCATTGGCAGACCTTTTCCGTGCTTTGCTGGAGCTCTTCCACGCTGGCCTGCAAAGTAGCGGACGCCTGTTTGTATTCGTCCAATAGCCTGTACGCGGCAAAGGAAGACGCGAGGGAGAACCCGAAAAGAAAGCCAATCACCCTAACGGGCGACGAAAATGTTAGTAGCACGAGGAGATACCATATAATGGGTGCTCACCCGCCGCGTATCCCTCCGACTGGTTTCTTAGGACTGGGGGCAACGCCGACGTGTGCGGGGGCCTCCTCGCGGAGTACAGCACTGGATGACAGTAGTCGGTTTCGTGTGGTGCGGGTAGCATGCCGTGCTATCAAGGTGCAACTGCGCGTCACCGTTGAGGCCATAACGCGCATTCTGTGGGTGGGTCACTGCATCGGTTATCTCGGCTTGCTTTTACTTTAGTAATTATTTCGCAGCACGTGCACGCGCTTCTGACGCGACGCGTGAAATTGGGACATTCTTGCCCTTTGGCCTCCACTTGGAAATGCCCTCAAAACGTGCGCCTCCTTCGGAAGGCGCAGGTCATCAGAATAAGAGGCAGAAATTTATAAAAACTCGTTCTATTGCCGTGCAAGGGCCGGGTGCTCCGAGTCAACCCTCCAAGCTGAATACTACCCCCAACGGTCAGTAAACGTCGTACTCAGCTCTGAAATATGGTTGACTCAGGACTATATAGAACTACCAAATTCCATAGATGTCGAAAAATTTACCGAGGTTTGGTTGCTGTGTTCATCATCAGGCGCCTCTAACATGTGTACTACAGTCTCGTTCCTTCGAAATAAAGGCAATGCAGGAGGCGATGAAGAGCGCAAAGTACATGAATGTGCTTCGGATCATGTCTTTCATCTCATCTCATTTTATCAGGGCCGGATCAACGCATAGGGCTTGGCAAGAGCTCCCGCGTCATCTTCGCCGCCGGGCTGCGAGTCACAACGTACGACGAGTGCCACTCCGCCTTCGTCGCAAGTCGCGCGCAGAAGTAAGCGGTATCTCCATATATCTACATTTACACTCATTTTTTCTCGAAGATGGATTCTTTGCGCCGAAAAGTCCTTGGACGATCGCTCCCGAAACTCGGAAAGAGCAGACGTGAACGTCGTAGTGAGACCTTTAAACGGAGACAACGTGAGCGAGAGGAACTCTGCTTTGTCTCAGGTGCTTATGATTTTAGAGGACAAGAAATGGCTTGAGACGCATATGTGGCATGCCAAACGGATGCGCATGGAGAACATGTGGGGGTATCGATTGGTTCGTGCTTACCACTGAGATCCCTCCTATGGCTGAAAGTCATATAGGCAGTACAACCAACAGAGAAGTCTTTCAGACCATCCCATCGCGCTTCTGTCCATGGCTCTATCCTTCATGATGCCTCATACTACGGTCTCATTGAACTTACGGGAGCGCGAGTAGTACTAAGTCGTACGCTGGAGACCTGCTGTGACCCTGTCGGTGCAAAACCGGCCTCAAAGAGGTTTTTAGTTCATCAAGACAGTCAATGATGGCGCTGACGAGCTCTAGGTTTATGAGTGGTATAAGAGGTTGCGAAACAGGTGTCTATGAAGTTGGATCGTACCCTCTTGGATACATCGGACCAGTTTTCATCATATGGCGGGCCATGACAGTGTTATCTGGTGCATCTCAACCCCCGGATACTATTCCTACAGAGTCCAAACCTAAAGGTAAGCGGAAACATAAGCAAACGAAGGAGAATGGTGAGATTAATGAATATCTTACTAGCTTAAATTGCATGCTCACAAAAACGGTAGTAGACCGCCAGCCAGAGTCGCCCGATGAGGAAATCCGAACAGTCTGGATTCGTTGCCACCCTACCATATTCTCGTCTGTTCATTCTACGCTTAAGCAAGCGGTATCCTTGAATCTTGATGCCCTTAAAAAATCCCCGAAGCACTCCCAGAATTCCTACGCAGTAGAAGTCATTGATCTTCGCGACTCAATCAACGTCTTCGAAATCACAGGCCCAAAGTCGAGTCAAGTCATTCATGGTGCACTGATGCCAACGATTGCAAATGACAAAGGAGAGTTCAAGAAGGTGAGACCAACGAAGGCGTAGCGCAATCAGATAATTCTGACGTTCATTCTAGTTTTGGTCGTCATTGTCTGATCTGCAAAGCACCGGTTCTATTCCAAGTAACATGGTAGTTGGCTTCACCGTCTTAGACCCTCGTTTGAAGTGCGAGACCCTACCTTTTTGGGGCTTCGGTTCGACTAATTGACTCATCAACAGTTTCCCTCCCAAAAATGCGAGGGCTCGTATAGCGAAGGAGGAGCTTCCAACCATCTGTAAGCCTTGGGAGTGCTTTCCCACTGCCTCTTTGGCATGGAGCGACGTCTGGGATCAAAATATCCGAGACGCTATTAAAATTCCAAAATTCATGAAGAAAGAGCTTGATGCCCGCAGAGAACAGAACGTTGTGCCTGGCACACCACTAAAACCCACTGTTTCAGATAACCGTGTTCCTGTCCTTCTCATCCAGCGATCGGTAAAGCCCGCATCTACTTCATCTACGAGTTCGTCCACCCCGCATTCCACCCAATCCTTCCAGCGTAGCACCAAACCAGACCCGAACCTCCACGGTTGGACACTCGTCGTCCCCAAAGGTTGGGCCATGCCCTTCTTGACCTCCCTTATTTATACCGGCACACGAGTGGGCGGGCGGCGTGAACGTGAGCACCAAGCGTTCGAGGCAGGAGCGGCGTACTTCCCGAGAGACTTTCCCACATGCGCTGCATATGAGCAATTTGCAGCAGCGCGTGCGATCGAGGACAAAGAACGATGGAAAAAGAAGCCCCCTGCGAAGCGTGTGAGCTGGGGCAAGCTGAGCACTCTCAGTCCCTGGACATCTGCCTGGCGCTTTGCGCTAGGGCTGGACCGTGCGCCTAGCGGGGAGACAGGAGCCGACTATGGGAGCGACGAGGACGTAGTGCCGACGCAACGGGACGATCCCCCACCCGCATCCGAACCTGCATCACCCGCGTGGCTTCTGCACGGCTCCCGCGCGCGCACGATAGTCGAGAATTTGTCGCGGCTGCTCAGCCCTGCCGCTGGCCTGCTCTCCGAGATAAACGCTTTGAGGCGCAAGTGCGAGCTCCCGCCCCTGGACGCGAGCGTGGACGCGAACGCGTTGCTGCAGGGAGCGTTGATGCATGTGCGCGTGCTGCTCTGCGGACGCGGCGCGCTAGATGACATGGCGTTCATCTATGCGCTTGAAGACCAGGAAGCCCGCGCGTGGGCGGCGACACACGGCCCTCGGGCACTCGTCGGTTATGAGGTAGGCGAGGAGCCCATGGACGCAACCGAGGTTAGTTCGAGACTTGCTAGTGTGCTTTGGGGGCTTCCACTCAGACAATGACAATGCGGTGCTACTACAAACAGCTGTCGAAAGTTGTCCCGTCTGACAGTGCCCTCATCGGTTTCGTCACAAGCGGCAACTTTTCCCTGTCCCGCGGCAAGGGCTATGCAATCGGTGCGATATCTCTAGCCAAGTTCCTTGAAATACGGGAGCAGGCTCACAGGTGCGCTTGGTCCACATTTCGAGCCCCTTTTTTTTTTTTTTTGATTTGCGGTGGCCTTTTTGTCTTTGCGTGTTCAGGCTGAGACGGGAGAATGATTGGATGGTCAAAGTTAGAAACCGGGATGGGACGATTTGCAGGGCTGCGCGCGTTGATTTCTTGGAATAGTCATCTACTACCAGACAGCTACAACTCGGACAAGCCTACGAGAGGAGGACGATTACTGAGGAAAGAGGATTTTATGCGTGCACGAATAAATACAAATGAGAGTGACAGACGTAGCCAAAAGATGGTCCGATGAATGAACGAACAAGAATGAAAACTCAAGTATTACTTGACGTTCCATTTCGCTACCGCAGCCTTTACCAGCCTCGACATGTCCTCCTTCGCCTGCTTCTTTGCACTGTCCGTGATCCCCTCGAGCTTGTCCAAAGCACCAGGGGATGTGAGCAATGGATCAAACTCGAGCAGGTGGCCATCGCGCGTGGGCACGGCGACCCGCGCGGCCATGTGGCCCGAATTTGGTGCTGCGATCCCGCCGGCGCGCGAGTTGGAGCGAGAGTGAGGTTGATGGTTCTGAGATTGGGAATCGCTGCGTGAATGTTTAGCTTGGTGGTTGAGGTTGCCAGGTGTGTTGCTGCTAGCGACGACGAAGGAAGGATCGCGACGGATGACGATGCTGCTCGCGGTGCGTCTGAGCACCGGTCGACCAGGCGCACCACCGTCTTCCTCGGCACCGTCTTCGGAGAGCCACTCAAGACCAAGCTCATAAGGGTTCGCTAATGGTGAGCCGTTGACGCTGAGCATGCTTTCGTCCCTGCGCGGCCAGCGTGGCGGGTACGCGGGTGTCTTGGGAATCGCGGGCTTGAAGGTCGAGGTCGAGGGTACGCGGACTTGGCGGGCGAGCGAGGCCGCAGTAGGTTTGGTGGGGGATGCCGAGCGCGGGAGGGTATTCGAGGGTATGCGGGCGAGTTTACGCGGGCTTGGCGTTGGCACTGTGGAGGTTCGCTGGACATGTGACTTGCGGTCTGCATGAACGAAACTGTCCAGGAATAAGCAAGAGGAAAACTACGTACAGTGCCCGGTGTCTTAGGTACGTGAGTGCGAGGGGGAGGGCCGCTTCCAGGGAGAGTTGGCTTCTTCTGAGGAGATGGTGGCGCAATGCGGGCTTTGGTTGCTTTTGATCGCACACATCGTTCGGAGAGATGGACGACAGAAACCACTCACGGTTCTTAGCGGCCCTGGAGTGATTTCCGGAATCCTCTGCGCGGGTCTCGTTTTCGTCTTCGGGTGCTGGGGCCCACTTTCGCTTCATGGCGTTCCTATCAATGGGAGCCACGTCGAGAGCGAGACGCTCCTTCAGGAGCCCTCTGAGGGCGCTCTGGATGTCGCCATCGTACTTGTCACCAAACTCTGCCATTTTCATTCCGCGGACTAGGTGGGGGATAAAAGCTAGCTGACGCTCGTGGCGGTTGCGGAAGGCCGCGAGTGTGTCGGCGAGCCATGATTCCAGCTGGCGGGTGCGATGGGCGACTGAGACAAGATGAAGTGTGTGAATCAAAAGCACGATACAGACGAGGACCGACCCTCTATATCCAAGTTTGCGAGGAGTTGTTGCTTCTGCTCGAGAGTGAATTTGGACGCGCGACTGACTTGCATCGTTCAGGTTCACTCAAAGCCAAAGCCAAACCCAACCAAATCACCGCTAATTCATATCACGTGATCGCGTAACCCTAACCGAAAATAATAAATAAATAAATAAAAGTCAAAAGATGAGACGATTTCCTGTGCAGTTGGTTATTGAAAAACGATGTCTTCACAGCGCGATACTTTTCTTGTCATCGGCGGCAGCGGTTTCCTCGGTCGTCACATAGTTGAAGCTTTGGTCGCACGTGGTGACCCCGTCGCTGTCTTTGACATCGTCCAGCGCTATCACGACACTCCCTTTTACTCCGGCGACATCAGTGACCAAGCACAGGTTTCTGACGCCATTCGAAAGGTACTTGGCCCCCCCTCCCCATTTTCCCACCTTCCTCATTTTTCCTTCTCTCTTTAAGAGTGGCGCGAGTTGTATCATCCACACAGCTTCACCCACCGCCGGTCTCCAAGATCCGGCCCTCTACTGGAAAGTCAATGTGGACGGTACCAGGGCGGTCATTGCCGCAGCCCAGGATAACAAGGTTCCAAAACTCGTCTACACTAGCTCTGCGGGTGTTGTCTTCAATGGCCAAGACTTGATCGACGTCGACGAACGCATTCCTCTGCCCGAGAAGCCCTTGGATGCCTACAACGAATCCAAGGCAAAAGCAGAAGAGCTGGTCATTGCGGCCAACGGAGTCGATGGTCTGCTGACTGTCGCTCTTCGCCCTGCGGGCATTTTCGGGTGGGTCATCCCTCCCGGGAAGTTTAGCCGATTCATAGCAACCTGACATCTCGCCAAAAGTCCAGGGGACCGGCAGGCGGTGCCTGGCTTTGCCAAAGTCCTCAAGGAGGGCCGATCTCACTTCCAGATCGGCGATAACACCAACCTTTTCGACTGGACTTACGTCGGCAACGTTGCCTATGCCCACCTCCTTGCGGCCGACAAGCTCGTCCTACAACCATCGAGCACGCCCGAACAAGTCGCAGAGGCCTTTGAGACCGCGCTTCCATCTATCGATCTGACCACGGGCCAGCACCGCGTGCCCACTTCCTCCGCGCGGCCATTGGGGCCGTACGTCGAGCGTCCCGCGAGGGGCGACGAGATCGTGTCTGCCTTTGAGGGTCCCCACAACCCTGAACGCCCTGTCGTCCGCTCACGCTTCGACCAGCTCTCCGATCCCGCACTCAAGCGCACTGATACAGATCCTCTACAAGTCGCCGGTCAAGTCTTCTTCATCACCAACGGCGAGCCCATCTATTTCTGGGATTTCCCCCGGCGACTGTGGCGCATGCTCGCTCCCGATACGTATCCCGCACGCGATCCCTTTGTGCTGCCCAAGACCGTCGGCCTCGCGATCGCGACGTTGTCCGAGTGGTGGGGTTGGTTGTCAGGACGGGAGCCGACCTTCACCCGCTTCCGAGTCACTTTCACCTGCGCACACCGGTGGCACAACATTGAAAGGGCTCGTCGAGTACTGGGTTACGAGCCTCAGATTAGCCTCGAGGAGGGTATGCGGAGAGCGGTCGAGGTACGCGCTTTCCTTTGATGCTCTCCACTTGAGTCTCACTTACCGATGCATGATACTAGTGGTGGAAAGCCGAGGAAGCCAGGTCAACATCATAAATATTCGAAAATATACCCACCTTTCATATCTGGACTTGTCTCTATGTTTTCTGATTTTCGTGCCTAACACCGCATATAATTGTCTCACTTACGTGACCCTTGCATTTCATGTATACGATTAAGTCGTTCGCGATGCGGCGCAAGAATCACTGGCAGACGGTTCGCCTTTTGATAATTTGACGACTTGGTCAGAAACGTCGTCCCTTACGGCTATATTCGTCGCAAAAATTCCTATAATTGACCTGGCTTCTATAATAACATTTTAAGGTATTATGGTTCCTCTAAGGGTCTCAGGACAAGATCAGAAGAGCATTCGTCATTATAAGATAGAACAGTATGCCCTGTGCGTGGTTTCGCGGCGCCTGACTGGGATGTCAAAGGGAAGAGGCAAGGTGGTGGCTGACAACGTTTCCCTTCATCGTGAACCCCTACCAGGCTACACAACAACTTGGATGCACCGGCAGGACTAAATTAGTACATCGTTTTGACCATGAATTGTATACAACCGCCTGTTATCGGCTCGGTCGACACGGCCAGGGGCAGGGGTGAAGTTGAACACGGCTGTGCATTGTGCTGCACGTTTTTGAAAAACACTTTTGAAGCTCCGAGCCCTGCCACATCCCGCTTGGACAAAGGACGCATTTTGTTCCGCACCGACACCTTGTCTACCCGAATGCGGAATGCCCTTGTTGAGCCTACAGTACTGCATTCCAGACCCTTTGAAGATACAAACGACCCTTATTAAGGTGGACACACCGAAACCCTTCGCTTGCTCTGTGTGATTTCTCCGGTAGATAAGAAGAAATCTATTGACAGTAGTAGTTCGCCCCCCACCTCACGGAATCAAGATCTTGGGTGCGTGAAGGCCATGAGGCGGAGGCGCCTTAACCACAGCTGGGCCAAAGCGACTCCACACAGCATTGTCAAGGCGAAGCCCGAAATAACCCCGGCATGGGCGCGCGTGAAAGCCATGTGCGGTCAGAGCTGTGGTCGCCCTCGTTTAGCGTATAAGCGAAGCCTCTGTGGAATCTCGGAACTTGTTTAAAAGCCTCCTCTCCGCATTTTCTCTCGAAATATCTGCCGTTCACACAACCCACCATCTTCGCACAGACACCCCCACACACCGCAATGAGCTATCTCCATCAAGCCACTACTGATCCTTACGCTTTTTCGATCTGGCCGGACGCTGCGGCTTCTAGTGAGGAGATGATGGTGTGGGCTCGGGCTGCTAGGTATGCCCAGCCAGGACGTACCGTTGAGAACTTTTCCCTCGACGATCTGGATGCCACCATCGCCTGGGGACAAAGCAGCCCCACTGAGACATACGGGTCTCAAAGATTATCTGTTAGCACATTCGCCTTTGGGATATGAGAGAAAACTTACATTCGCTACAGGATAACGATTGGACCACCGCTGGGACGACAACCGGGGACATGCCCAGTCATGGCGTCCCCTTCCTGAATGCCACTGCGATAGATACCACGACACTCGCGCTGGCCACCACGCCTTCCTTACCCACTAACAGCATGGAAGCATGCGCTCAAGGATTTTTCTTCACCCAACCCGTGAGCATGCGACAGCTAGTTGTCGTTTTGTCCTATTACTCATCTTGTTACGCCGCAGGACTTTCCTACCTCTCTCTCTGGCACCCCGCGTAAGTCTCCTCCTGCAGTCTGCCATTCGTTTGTACTTACTCGATTCAAAGCCCTCACAGATGTCAGCTCGATTCCATCGCTGCAGAGCGATGATACTGAGGGTGGATTTCTTCCATTCCCTACTTTTGAGGCCACATCCTCATATTTCGTGAGCACTAGTAACCAACTCAGCAGGCTCTGCTCACCTCACCACGATCTACTATTAGGTTCCATCATCGGGCCTCCCATCATCGCCCCTCGACATCGCCGGGGCTTTAGACCCCAATCCATTTACTTGCGCGGCCCCTTCTTGGTTCGTGGGAGATGGCGACACTGCTAGGCAGGCCCCACTAGATTTTATTTCAAGCCTTGAACCCACGAGCATGTACGGTAACATGTCGTGCGTACCTTTCACTTCCCCGATTCGCTTTTACATCATGTGGCCGTCCTTCTGATACTGGTCTTCCCAGGTTTTCGGCCCAGTTGGATTATACCTCACCCGACTATTACATCGCAGCGCCAACAGAAGCATTGGCAACGATGGTCACGAGCGAAACGGGTGTACCGTCGTCTTCCCTCGGGAAGCGGACTCGCAGAAGGTATGAAATCTACACTCATGGTCTCCCGCAGGCTGAGACAAGAACAGCGACGAGAATCAATCAGGTGGCCCGCAGAAGAGGGTCAAGCCAAATGCAACCAGGGTTCCGGGGGGAGCAGAGTCCACAAAAAGGACTCCTCGTTCCCCTGCCACGAGGACCCGACACAGTATCAATGATAAATCCAAGGCGGCGGAGCGCGGAGCGGGGAGGCTCGCGTCCACGACAGCGCGGGGAGTTTACCATCGATCCTTGCCGGGACTTAGTGTCCCACAGGGATCGGCGGGAGCCCTTGAGCAGGAACACCCGTCTTGGATCGAGGAGAGAGAGGTGGAAACGCGGCACGACACGGGAAGCTCGGCGCCGCAGCAGATCGTCCTACAAAGTGTGGAGAATGCCGAAGACGGGGAAGATCTCCACGAAATCCCAGTGAACTTGTCGGTGAGGGAGCGGTTGATGCTCCAGACGGCCCAGGCCGACGAAGAGCGCGGAGCGGTCAGGGAGATCAAGTGCAAGTTGTGCCCCAAGCCACGATTCAGCACGTGGGAGACATATAAGCGCCACTGCAAATCGTGCGAGAAGCACCCTTCCGAACTCAGGTTCTGCCCCAAGTGCGGCGACCATTTCGGACGTCCAGACTCGGGAGTTCGCCACCGCAAGGACAAAAAGTATCAAAAGGCGTGCCTCGAGACGTCGCCAGATGAAGCCAGTGAGAAGAAGCAGAAGGTTGAGCGGCTCTTCAAGGAATTTGACGCGAGGCTGGAGCACTGTCTGAGGAATGGAGGGGAGATCGGACCCCGTTTCTCCGACATCGTGAATAAGAAGCTCACGAATACCTCGAAGAAGGTATCCAAACAGGAAGAGACCTGGTTGGAAGGCGACTCCTGGGCCGCCGGACTGTGTTAGGGATGCCCTATGTATACCTTTTTTTTTCTTCTTTTCGCCAACCCGCCAACCTACCCGCGTACGCTTGCAGTGCGGCAATACGGACGACGTTGTTTCATCACTTAGTTACGTCCTCTTTCTGTTTTCTGCCCGGTGTTGTCTTGTACTATATTCTTTACTGTCAATGTTCTCGGATTGGCTCTGGACTAGTCTGTTGATTACCTACCGTATTTGGTCTTCGTCCCAATCGGACTGGTTGTAGGAGATGAATAGATGACGACGTGGACACACTAGCACTTGTATGCCTGGCGAAACCCTAATACTTGGCAACGATCCCTTCACCTACGAACGCAGGATGTTTGAGTAAGTATGGATCATGGACAGATACAGGCATCGATTGTAGCCCGGCACCAGCCTCTGCCACGTCGTGTTTTGTTATATGTACCCACGCCCGTACCGGAACACCGATAATCCTCCACACACTGACCCACTGGCTGCACCACACACGGAGAAAGTAAACCTGAGTAAGGGAGAAAAAACCGCATAAGCGAAAAAACGTTCCTTTCGTTCACAAGCCGGTCGGAGTGCGAGTCCGAATCGATCGGAAGTGTGAGTACAGGCACAGAGGAAGCCGTCCTCGACCTGGGCTGCTTGTACTGTGGACAGATTGAGGTCACGGTGCTGCATAGACCCGTCAACTGAACGCGCGTTCACGCGATTCACGCGATCGATTACAGCAGACACGTAAAAATTTCGAGGCGCACCGCATCAATATCCGGCCCTCTGCGTCGGCGCACCTCACGTGTACGTTTTCCCAGCATCTTACCACAAACGTACCACACGACACAGGTCGCCCCGATTTTTCCGATCGCCCTAGGGTTTCTCTTCTGCCACTTCTGGATATCGGATTCAATTTTTTTTGAGGGGGTTTAATTCCCCGTCCGACATCAGATCGATAATCTCCTCAGCGGTTCCCACCTTTGGAAGCCGGGAATTTTGAACGAAGGCGTCTAAGTCCGCTGAATCGAGGATCCGAACTGTGGTGCGTCTGGACTAGTGACGTCGCGCCTCCTCGGCCATGGAAGCTCAGCGCTCAACGTTCATTACTACAGTAACTGTACAGAAGGTCCTTGCGCGTGACAGTCGTGGGATCATTCGGAAAGCTACAGGCTGATGCGGACAGCGTGTTGTTACCCACGCTCGAACCGTACGCTCACTTTAGCCCCCAAAGTATTCTTCTATCCAGTATGGCCACTGAACAAGATGTGGAGCACCAGCAACTGTTGTTGAATTCGTGCGTAGATGACCATTAACCCGTGACTTTCTTGGTAGTGACCCGACCCACTATTCCAGCCTGGGTCCCTCAACATCGCAAAACGCAGGAAGAGGGTGCGTCAATCCCCTCTTTTGTATAATGATGCTTGGTCAAGAACCGTCCTTGGACAGCATTCAAATTTCTGAATCGCAGGGAAGCCGATCCCAGCTACGTGTTGAGGTGACAGGTATGTACTTAAGTCATTGATGCCTCGATAAGGGTTTAACCTCTTTATTAGTCCTCCGAGCTTACAATGTTCCCCATATCAAGAAACAGTTTGGCCTGAAGAGGCGGTTCTTTGTCACTGTAGCCAATTATGCGACAGTGAAGAAGACGCAAAGCGTTCGGATTGATGGTCAAATGGTGCAGTGGAACCAAAGGCTTGGTGCCATGTAGGGCTTTCCTTTTGCAATCCTATTTCTTGGCTAAAGTTTTGTTCAGTTTTACACAACGGCCTTCGCATCTTATACTGTGCCTTTATGAGAAGCGGTTCACACACCGTGATGTCGTTATCGGGATGCACGAGATACCGATACCCGTCGAATCACAAAATGGTTCGTCCTTTAGAATTCCCGTTCATTCGACTATTAGACGTCTTGCATGTAGATGTTCCTTTTGTTTTTAGTAATGTCGACGGACAGTCGATGCAGCCGATCACGATCTACTTAACGATCGCTGTGTCAGCGAACGTGGCCACTCCGATATTGCCCAACAACAACCCCAAAATACTGATCGAAGGAGATGACTCTCCCGCTGAAGAAGCTACAAAGCCCTCGATGTCACCAGACTCCGGGTGTTCCATCCAATCCACCGCGCCTGAACCTCTTTTACCCCTGCCTGATCACATTTCCGTCGAGATTGACGTTTCTACGTCACAAAGTCAGGCAGAGGTGTTGCCTACCGAGGATCCTCATGTTGCTCTCCGTCGCGCTGATGAAGCCGTGAAGCCTATGGACCGATCGAATACATGGGAAATGGCCGTCGGGAGGATCAAGTGGGTGATGGATACGTTGAGCCCAATTGCAGAAGTGTGTGTGATGTCCTTTTGCTTATCCTTTACTGAGCCTGCCTTCACTCTCAGCTTTCCCCGTATGCGAAGATGGCATGCGGTCTACTTTTAACGGTCCCCAAGGTGCATCCGTTTGCGTCATTGTCGGAGCAAAACACTTATGCTATATGTTTATCTGGATGGTAGACACTCCTAGAACAGTATCAGCGCGATGACAATGTCCGAACCCTCCTCGAAGGCATGCACGACGCATTTGATTTCGCACACCATGAAGACACTTTGAAATCCGTCAAGCCGAAGTCCAAGCAGGCTCAAATCCTTACTCTTATGCTGCAGGATGTCTGTAATTGCTGTGACTTTATCCAATCATATGCAAAGGACTCGCAATTTTGTACGTTATCTCCACCTACTTCATCGGCCAGCGTAAACGCGCAACTTTCAGGGAAGCGGACGTTGAAGAATATGAGCGGTGGGGCTGAGAAAAAAATTGAACACTTGTCCGCCGCCCTTGTCGAACACCGAAGGGCATTCTTGGATCAAGCTGCCATCACCACGGAGATAACTGCGTTCCAAATTCTGGACGGCGTGGGAATACTTTCGGCCAAGGTGGATTGGATGTCTACTCGGCTTGAGTGGGTGTCAGGCCAAGTTTCAGACACCGGTACGTATTCCTGGTGGCTTGTGGTTTCTGGGTAGTCGATCTGATAATCGTGATAGAACTAGATAGAAAAATCGGAGAAATCCCATATGGGAAAGGCTCACGATTCACACCCGATAAGGGCTGTCTTACGGGAACACGCATGGCATTCCTAGACTTTATTGTCAATTGGGTGAACTATCCTGCTTCTGAGCGTAGTCTCGTTCTTTTCGGGCAAGCGGGCACAGGAAAATCATCCATCGCGCATGAGATCGCACGTCGCTTCGATAAAATGCACCGTCTTACGTCATCGTTTACCTTTTTACGGAAAGAGCAACCTAAACCCTACCACCTCTTCACGACTCTTGCTCGCGATCTCTCCGACCGATATCCTTCGTTTAAAACCGCACTCGGAAGGGCCGTAAAGGACAATTCCTCTCTTCGAGTTGGAACCCGCGACTATCGTACCCTCTTCGAATCCCTTGTCCTGGAACCACTTAAGGATCTGCACATTGTCGGTCCTATTCTTGTCGTAATCGATGCCTTGGACGAGAGTGGAGATGTAACTGGTGGAAATGGCTTACACACATTTCTTGTTGAAGCCCTCTCTAAACTCCCATCAAATTTCCGCGTGCTCATCACCTCGCGACCTGAGCATGACATCGAGTCTGCATTCGTTGGAGACAGGTCTGCCAGCATCAAAATCAAATACATGAAAGACCCTCAGCTGGCTGCTACGACACAAGAGGATATTCTCGTGTTTCTTCAAGAGAAGCTCCCTTCAGATGAGTTTAGAAAGTATGGCGACACACTGGCAATAAGGGCAGAGGGTTTGTTTCAGTGGGCAGCGGTCGCATGTGGATACATCTCAAGCCCTCCCGAATTCTTTGGCTTGGACAAGCAAAAGTGCATAGAGCATCTTTTGAGACTCACTGTAGATCGCTATGGACGAGATCCCTTGGACGACTTATACAAACAAGTCCTTGAAGGATACATCACACACCCAGCATCACGGTCACTCTTTCGCTCTGTCGTAGGACAGCTCATCACTTCAATTGAGCCCCTCACTATCTGCTCACTGACTACTCTGCGAAAATACGCCTCAGACGACGCCAGGGACGACCGTGACGCCGTTGTTAGATTGCTCCGTCGCCTCGGCTCGTTGTTAAGTAATGTCAATTCCGCTGATCACAAGCTTCCCATCGTTCCTCTCCATACGTCATTCCGCGATTTCCTCACAAATAAAGAGAAGAGCGGTGATTTTTGTGTTGGCCTTCGTGACGCTCACCGTCAATTGGCTCATTCCTGTCTCGGTCTACTGCTCAACAATCTCAAATTCAACATCTGCGATCTTGAATCATCATATCTTGCCAACAAAGACGTTGATGACCTTAACTCCCGCATTGATAAAAACGTCCCACCTGCTCTGTTGTATGCCTGTCGTTTCTGGGACGATCATTTGGAACATATAGGTTTCGAACCCAATCTGTTTGGAAAACTTCGAACTTTCTTTGAGAAGAAATTCCTCTTTTGGCTGGAGGCCCTTAGCTTGACAAGTGATGTAGGTCTTGCTTCGCCAGCGTTTTTGGCTGTGAACATGTGGTTAGCGTCTGGTCAAGGAGTGAGTATGATTGTTGATTCGATGAGGAAGGCGAACAACTAACAGCTACGATCGCAGCAGGTTTCTCAGACAGAGCTGGAGAAATTCGGGTCGTTCGTCAATGATGCCTCCGCGTTTGTACGATATTTCGGGATGGCCATGGCAAAGAGTGCTCCACATGTCTATCTTTCTGCTCTACCATTTGCGCCGACTCGTTCTATGGTCTCCGCACATTATTCCAGCTCATTTCCTCGAATCCTACACGTGGAACGTGGGCAATTATCTCTTTGGCCATCATCGGAGATGGTAATTTCAAATGTCGAGGGCGGGGCCCTTTCTATTGCACTCTCACCAGATGGCCGGCGCATCGTCTCAGGCTCGCAAGATGGAACAATTAGTGTGTGGAACGCCACGACGGGAGAAATGGCGGCAGGCCCATTTACAGGACAAACGTCTTCAATCTTGTCTGTGGCATTCTCGCCAGATGGCCAGCACATCGTCTCAGGCTCGTTCGATGGAACAATTCGTGTGCAGAACGCCACGACGGGAGAGACGGTGGCAGGCCCATTTACTGGACACGCGGATTCGGTCAGATTTGTGGCATTCTCGCCAGATGGCCAGCGCATCGTCTCAGGCTCGTACGACCGAACAATTCGTGTGTGGAACGCTACGACGGGAGAGATGGCGGCAGGCCCATTTACCGGACATACAGATTGGGTCTTGTCTGAGGCATTCTCGCCAGATGGCCAGCACATCGTCTCAGGCTTGTACAATGGAACAATTCGTTTGTGGAACGCCACGACGGGAGAGACGGCGGCAGGCCCACTTACCGGACACACGTCTTCGGTCAGATCTGTGGCATTCTCGCCAGATGGTCAGCGCGTCGTCTCAGGCTCTTTCGATCGAACAATTCGCGTGTGGAACACCACGACGGGAGAGACGGTGGCAGGCCCATTTACTGGACACACGTCTTCGGTCTGGTCTGTGGCGTTCTCGCCAGATGGCCAGCGCGTCGTCTCAGGCTCTTCCGATCGAACAATTCGCGTGTGGAACACTATGACAGGAGAGACGGTGGCAGGCCCATTTACTGGACACACGTCTTCAGTCTTGTCTGCGGCATTCATGCCAGATGGCCAGCGCATCGTCTCAGTCTCGGACGATCGGACAATTCGTGTGTGGAACGCCATGACGGGAGAGACGGGGGCAGGCCCATTTACTGGACACACGGATTGGGTTTTGTCTGTGGTATTTTCGCCAGATGGCCAGCGCATCGTCTCAGGCTCGCACGATGGAACAATTAGTTTGTGGAACTCCACAACGGGAGAGACGGTGGCAGGCCCATTTACTGGACACACGGATTCGGTCACATCCGTGGCATTCTCGCCAGATGGTCAGCGCATCGTCTCAGTCTCGCATGATCGAACAATTCGTGTGTGGAACGCCACGACAGGAGAGACGGCGGCCGGCCCATTTACTGGACACACGTCTTCTGTCAGGTCTGTGGCATTCTCGCCAGATGGCCAGCACATCGTCTCAGGCTCGCACGATCGAACAATTCGTGTGTGGAACGCCACGACGGGAGAGACGGTGGAAGCCCCATTTACTGGACACACGGATTGGGTTTTGTCTGTGGCATTCTCGCCAGATGGCCAGCGCATCGTCTCAGGCTCGCGCGATGGAACAATTCGTGTGTGGAACGCCACGACGGGAGAGACGGCGGCAGGCCCATTTACTGGACACGCATCTTTGGTCTTGTCTGTAGCATTCTCGCCGGATGGCCAGCGCATCGTCTCAGGCTCTTCCCAAACAATTCGTGTGTGGAACGCCATGACGGGAGAGACGGTGGCAGGTCCATTCACTGGACACACGTCTCCGGTCTGGTCTGTGGCGTTCTCGCCGGATGGCCAGCGCATCGTCTCAGGCTCTTCCGATCGAACAATTCGCGTGTGGAACGCCACGACGGGAGAGATGGCGACGGCCCTATTTACTGGACACACGTCTTCGGTCTTGTCTGTGGCGTTCTCGCCAGATAGCCAGCGCATCGTCTCGGGCTCTTCCGATGGAACAATTCGTCTATGGAATGCCACGACAGGGAGGACGGAAACTATAAGACACGTCGACTTCACCGACCACTCCATCATTAACAACGAAGGATGGATATGTGGTAGTAGAGGTGAACTCCTAGTGTGGATTCCGCCAATACATAGGGCACATCTTCACCGCCCAAGTAATATCTGGGTGGCTGGCAAGGATGAAACCCGCATTGATTTTTCTACTTCGGTGCATGGACGCAGTTGGACTACTTGTATTAACAACTTGATAGAACCACTACAGTAATCCGTGTTCTTTTAGGTGGTCTGAAGTGTAATGTAACTCGCTAGATAAGAGCTCATCGAGATAGTATGGCCGGACAGCTTGGTCTTGGTCTTGACGGTTGGGACTCGTTATATGAAAGCATACCCATATCACATCAGCAGGGAGTCGATCGAAAGACAATCGACCTAGACTAGAGAGCCGGAGTAGGCGACCTTGAAGCACGCGAGGTCTCGAGGGTTAGTAGACAGGCTTGATACCACACGTAACACCCATGCAGCCGCCTACGTGTTCTTAAACCCAAACGAGAGTATAGAGTACAAACTCTAGCATGAAGCGTCCATCGGCTACCAAAACAGTCTCAACGGGGGATCATGTATCAGGCACGAATTGGTGATGCCTACTTGACCAAAAATGAGAAAACAGTACTAGTACTCTGCGGTGCCAAAACACTAAGCAGCCAACGGGTTTAAACAATTAACACGGCGGAAATTTAATTTTAGTATTTTTAAATCGTCAGCATAACATACACACTATGACACCCATAGAACGGCGCTGAATGGGTCCGAAACCGACACCCCATGTCCCAATCCTGTCAGCACGGCCTTGCGGACAGCAACCAGATGCTCCTTCTACCTACGCCCGTTCTCGCCGCGAACTTCATGCACCTCATGTATCGTGAGTCCGCGACAACGATTCCAGGCACGGCTCCCATTGAACGTTGCTACAAACAGACAAGGCAGGATCTTTGAATGTGGGGGCATGGGGAAGAAAGGGAAAGAAGCTCACTCGGGTATGTGTGTCCGCGATGACACGAGGAGGCCATGTACGCGCATGATGAGCTCGGGGCGAACAGTTGGTATATGCCCGCCCAAGTCTCACGTACGGCGGTCAGCAAGACTTAGAAACAACCACATGAATAAATGATGAATAATTGTGCTAGACACGACGTACTGGCAGGCGTCTCGGTCCCTGGCACAAATCAGTCTGTGGTCCCCTACCTGAACATGCGCGCTGGACACCATGCCTTGTGACGACCACCGGCACGAACACCGAAAATGCAAGGGCAAAAAAAAAAAAAAGGGAAAAGGCACTGAGGAACCTCTATGGCGGCTCGGGTATCTCCCAAGTGATGGAGAATCGGCGGTATCCTCCATACCCTGTCGTGCGCTCTTCGGGTGTGCTAACTATTCTCAGTTCGGGGCAGCCTGTCCAGGAGCAAGTTTTGGAGTTTGAGCGGACGAATGGACGCTATCAGGCTGTATTCCGAACATGGTGCGAACATGGTAGTCAAGCGAGGCTGATCAGTGACGGGAATAATGTGTGTGTGGCCTAAGGACTCGTGAGGACGTGATGAAACCGTCACCGTGAGGAAGTCCGCTCTCTTTGTTCTCGCTATAGTAACGTAGTACGCTACTTCGCATGGAGATCATTTTCAGCCTACCTCTGCTGTAGACTCTCGCGATAACATGTTTTAGACCTTCCGCTGCTTACTTGTGACACCTGCGACTGCCCATTGCAAGGATTTTATGGAGGATAAGCATTCAGGGTCCCTTCGCCAGCCTCGTCATACTTCCCACTCACTCTCATGGTCCTTACAGAATGCCGCAGGCAGGCCGCGGGGGCGGGGCGGTATCCAACAGACGCTTAAATCTTCAACTGTTACACGCATGTGCCTTTCGGTGTCACAGAACGATCTCGCCAGGTGCACAAGCAGTACACTGACATCACCTTGGTAGCTCAACTAGCGTCCTCTTCGCTGTCATCGTCGTCCGAATCAACAACCGCGCCACGCCGCACCTGATCTATCCACGCCGCCTCAAACTCCTCCACGTTCCGCCCTTGGCTCAGCGTCAACGCCTCGAGAGGGACCATGTTGTGCAGGTGCTCCGGCGCGTTGCGCGTGGCGGTCGGGTGTCCCCGCGAGTCGATCACGCGCAGTACCGGTGTTGGAGGAGTCGTGGCGGCGGAGTAAAGAGCAGCGAGCTCGGCATACGTGAATAGTAGCGCGTCAGTCCGCGGGGCGTACGGGTTGAAGTCCACGATGTGGAAGCGCGTGAGGTCGCGCGTGAGGAGTACGTCGAACGTGTCTGCGGCGGTGCAGCAAGCAGCACCATGAATGAGTTACATCAGGGGCTCTTTTTTCTCGTTACGCACAGGATGCAGGGCCGGTCCACCTTGGCTGGACGTGCGCGGCCCAACGTGCGACGAAGGACGACACGATCTTGCGCTGCGTCTCTGGCTCGTCCAGGAACTCGTAGTAATTCGTGTCGCGCTGCGAGATGCCTTATAGTCCCCCCAGGAGATGCGCTGGGTCAGGTTATACAGACGCTACGTTAAAAAAAGCAACATACCGACGAGCACACCGTCGCGCACGAAAGCGCGCATTTCGCGACTTGGGTCCATAGCGAACCACTTGCGCAAGACGAGCTCGAGCCGGTATCCGTCCGGCTCGCCAGCGCCGTCGTCGATGCATCCCTCGAAGACGGAGTTGGCGTCGAGGTCATGCGTGACAAAGTCGGACGACTTGAGCAGTAAGTACACGTCGGCCGGGGACGTGCACTTCAAGGGGGATGACGAGGGCAAGAGCCAGGCCGCGTCCTGCGTTCAATAATTCTTTCGTTATGGAAAGAGGGGGGGGGAATGGTTGCTTGCCCCAGACGCGCCTTTGGTGAAGAAAAGTTTAGCTTGGGGAATAGAGCACCGTACTCATCGATAACCGTTCGAATCCGGGCGTCCAGCTCCGGAAATGCGTACTGCGTTGAGGGGCTGGTGGCTTCGTCGTCACTGTCTTGATCAACGTCGTGATCCTCCAAAGTGCTCTTTGGCGGTCTGGGAAACCACTCGGCATAAAGTTCGGTGTCACGGGAGAGTTGCACGTACACATCTTCAGACCCTATAGGGACAAAAATACCATCTGCCTCAAGATACGACCTGAAATCGTCGTCAAGCGGCACCACGGTCGATTTTATCGATAACGAAGAGTAATTGGGGTACCAGCTTGAAAATTGGAAAGCGATTACATCCTCTCTAGTCAAAGTCGGCCAACTAGTCATGATTAGAGGAGATTATTTATGTAATTCCACTTTGTTTCTATATCTGACCAAAGAGATCTCTCTAATTACCGTACCTTCTATGAGCCCTGCTCACTCACTCTCTAGAGTAGCCCAATAAACGGTCATTACTTCTCAAGCTCGACACCAGAGTCGCTTGCGGCATCGCCGGGTATGATGGGTCGTGAAGCGGCTAGGCCTTTAGAGTTTTTGTAGAACAAAATGTTGCCCTCATCCTCGACAAACTTACACTCCCGGAAGACGCGGTAAACCTCTGCCCACCCGCCGGGACGGCCCTCAAGCTGAATGCCGGATGCAGCAAGACGATTTTTCAGGGCGGCGGACGCCTCCCAGCTGTATATGACTCGTCAACCCACTGTGAAAAACAATGAGGAACAATACCCACGCGTTGTAATGAGGAATTTTGCTCGAAACATGGTGAGCAACGTGGGTCTCCGAGATTCCATGCGTCGCAGTTGCACCAATCCAGCCCATGAATGAGCCGAGGTCCCCAAGCAGGTTGCGGTCAAGCGTCGCGAGCGCACCACGAGGGAAAGTGAACTCCTCAGAGCGGTAGTGGGGCAACAATGGGTCAGTGTGTTGCAGGAATGTGATGAGGACGAGCCAGTGGTTCACCCTATTCAGAGTTTCACAGTTCAAATGAGAACGAAGATCAGGGAATGGAAACTCACCAAAGATAAGGCACAAGATACAGGCGAAGCACTTGCAAGAAACCCGACTGATACGTCCAGGCGGCAAGGGTCCCGAGCCAAAGAAGGATACCAATGTCTGAAAGAATGATCTGGCCAAACTGGTGCGGTGCGAACATCACCGCCTCAGGGTTGAAGTCTGAAAGCCGACTGTCAGTATTCATATTATCACATGAGATGGTAATTGTTCCACGAACGGTTGGTGCCCTTGGGATAGCGCTTCTGGCCGGCGGCGTTGCGGATCAAATACAGGGGAAAACCTGCGAGCTGAAGCAGGTGTCTAATACCGGTCCATGCGGAACAAAGCTCAGCGACGTACCAAATAAGAACCAGCACCAATAAGAGCCCCAATAGGCGAGTCGCCTATGGCCTCTTGCAGCTCCTTCAAAACCTCTGTCTTAATGCTGGTACCCAGGAGATTCTCGCCATCAGGATTGAGGGGAGGAAGACCAACTTGGGAGCGAGTAGGAGGTACGTAAACCTGATCTTGGGTCATGTGTCCCGTCGATGCATGATGTTTCGCATGTGTTATACGCCAAGAGTGGTACGGAACCCCGAGACTGGTAGAGGGAATGTTCGTTTAGTGCCCACATGATGCCGAAATTTTTTTTAAAAAAAAAGGCGCTTACCCAGAATGAAGAATCCAGCCAACGAGATTGTTAATGAACTTAGACTCTGAAAACGCTTGGTGGCCACATTCATGAGCAATGACCCAGAGGCCAGTCGCGACCAGACCAGTAGCTAAGCCATAGAGGGACCAGAGCGCAAAGCGGGCAAGGGAATAGAGGAAGGGTGCAGGAAGATAAAGGTGCGCCGGGGTGAGCAGCGGTTCGATGTACGTGGTGGTCTTGTAGATGACACCGATGAGGAAAAAGTCCCAGACACTGTCACAGGGTCAGACGCGGTCATGTGCGCAGTGCGCGGTAGAGTGCTTACACATAGAGCCCAGAGCGGACTGCCGACCGCTGGTAACAGTGAGCTCTAAAGAAATATGGCCACAAAGAGAGCTGAGGTCAGTAGGGGGCCAGTTTCGAAAAGAAAAAGGCCACCGACGGGATTGCGGACAAGAGGTCCTTGATGGTGAGGTCGGGAATGGTAACCTCATATTGTGCTACGACGCTCGTGACGCCATCTTTGGTGACGGTTTTCATGATGTGAAACGAAGGAGGAACAGAGAGAAAGTGGAGGTATATGAAGGAGTGCGGGATGTTGGCTGGCACCCGACGAGGAAAGAGAAAGAGACAAAAAAAAGTGGGGCAACTTTGAGCGTGTTTCAATTTATGTCATTGTCGGTCGGAATTTCCCGCCTCGTTAACGATCATCCAATCAACCCGACGCCGTTACACTCGAACAATCAGTAATTGTCGGAGTGTGGTTATGGTTTGGTCACGACACAACACTTACGTTGGCCCTTAGTCGTTTTCTTACTACTACAACTAAGGGCTCCCAGAATTTAAAAGGTTATGGGCCCTGTGGCTTAAATCTGGGAATCGCCTTATCTTATCACGACTCATCGTCTCCTATGCGCAAAGCACTTTTAGCTTAGACTTCATCACACAACTCAGCATCATGTCGACCACCAACCCTGACAGTACCTCCGGAACTACCGGAACCTCAGGTACCCCCGCTGGGGGGACATCTACTGGCACTTCTGGAGGGACGTCCACTGGGACTACCGGTACTGGCTCTGGACATACCGGCGGTTCAGCAGACATCGTCATCCACCTCCAACAATTCACATCCGACTCGGCATGGCCAACAGATCTCGTACTCGATTGATTGAAATCCAACTGGGAAGAATGGGACCGCGTTTGAACCTGGTTGTTGATCAACGCCACTTCTCCTATTACCTAGACGGATCCTTCACCTGTCCCGATCCGAACGTACACCCCAAAGCAGCACTCAACTGGAAGAGCAACAGTCAAGTCCTTCCATCACCTCCACGGATGTCAAGAATCGAGTCATCCGGGAGGAGCAGCTACTTGCCCGCCGCGAGAGGTTGGGCCTCCCACTTGCCCCGGCTTAGTCGATAACACCGCACTCGCGGCCGTCACAAACAAACCTCGGCCAATTTGCGCCAACTGCAAGCGTGCCAACCACCGCACGGAGTTCTGCATTGCACCAGGAGAGCAAATGGCTGGGAAGTCAATCGAAGAAGCACGCACAGCGCAGAGGGCTGCATCCGGCAAACCGCAATCACGCAGCAATCGCAACGCCACGACCCAGAACGCGAACATTTCCCAGACCATTCCACCCACCACCGCTGAGCCTTCCAAGAGCAGCAACACCGTCACATTCAACGGCAAATGCTACATGCTGGTATCCGACAGCAATGTTGCCACTGCACATGCGAACACCAACGACAATACCGCCCTCACGGCTGTGTCGACAGCTGACTACGGTCATATCTCGTTGGCTGAC
>WNGR01002767.1_pt1 | contig 45143 bp, 43 predicted proteins | sample 5407581 | NCBI WGS metagenome assembly WNGR01 (sample SAMN13153383, study PRJNA577476) | soil metagenome | isolation source: 80 cm soil or saprolite under Garry oak tree replicate 2 | place: USA:California | collected 2016-06-15 | reverse complement strand
GCTACACCTGTATACATCATGATGTGCGGCGGAATCCAGAATTGATCGCGCCCAACCATGTCATGCCATCGCCGATCCCATGCCAAACCGAATTCTGCTATCAGCAGCAGGCAGAGCACAATCCAGGCACTGACCTGGCGGATTCTACGCTCTGTAAGATCGGGTCGCATCGATGCTGACTTGTGAGAGGCTCTCTTTCCTTTTGTCTGAGCGATGGCACGTGCCATGGGAATTCCCTCCTTCATCCAATAGTATTAAAAAGAGCGTTGTGGTTTCTCCTGGCGTACCCATTCGCGTAATCTCTTGCGCCAACGCACCTGCACCAGGATGAAGACAATAAGCAATGGAAGCGGGGACAGACCGATAAGCCAGCCTAGCCACACCGGGATGGCGGGTGGACCAAGAACGTCGATTGGGATATCACCGGCAAAGGAGCCAGCGGGGCCGCTTGCTGTCATGTGGAGCAGCCATAGGCCGCGAATAGGCGGTGTGACATTGACATCGTAGACGTCAGGTGTGTCACTGTCGGGACTGAGCGTGACATGTACGGCGGTTGCGTCAGTGCCAGGAGCCGGGGCGAGGACTGCCTGTGAAAACCCTAGATTCATACCAGGTGTTGTTGACTGGATGGTCATGTTGAGGAGTTGTTCAGTCCGCGGTAGGCTGTAAAAGCTCAACAGCAAATGATAGGGGCCGATGTGCGCCTTTTGCGTTGCCAGTGGTGAAATGCCTGCGGCGGTGCATACCACGACGACAAATAGCAATGAAAGACAAACAGGTATGTTTCCATTACGCATGCAAGAACTCCTCCATCTTTATACGTTTCCAAAGAGAGGGTGAAGCCAGGTGTCAAGTAGACACTCCGCAGAGCACTGCAACATGCATTACAAGCCTTTTCAATGTGATTGTGCACTCAGGTTTTGCGAAGTTCTATTTAGTAGCTCCGCAATAACTGGGTAAATACCCTGGTTCGCTTGCATATTCCATGCGCGATACACTCGAATACTATTGACTTTTTCAGCCAGCACTGCCGGATCGCTCGCTAATTTGGTAAGCAGGTGGTGCAGTGCCATCGGTTCCAGGCAAACCCAGCCCAGGTTGTGACGCTCGAGAAATGTAAGGTTAGGTGCTTCTTGTCCAGGAATGAAGGACGTCGCGAGAAATGGCTTCTCTAGTATCATCGCCTCTGCAATGAAGTTCGGTCCCGCCTTGCCGATGATCACATCTGCCGCAGCCATGTAGGGGGCAATGGTTTGTGTAAAAGGCAGCACTCTCAAGCGAGCAATGCTTGAAAAGCGCATTGCCAGTTGCTTATTGGTTCCCACGGCCAGGATGATTTGTACAGGCGAAGCCACCGACAGAATACTTTTCACCATCGAAGCAAGCCCGGCAGTTCCTTCTGCGCCTCCCTGGAGAAAAACAGTGAACACTGCAGAGTCGAGACCGAGGCGAGCAAGTGTTTCGGCTCTGCTTGTTTTATATTCCTCTAGAAACTGTCTGCGTACCGGCATGCCGGTCAGATGCAGACGGCTTTCATTGATACCCTGTGCTCGTGCCTGTGTAAATATTTCGCGAGTTGGGACAAGATAGGCATCCGCGTTCTTCACCGTTAACCACGTAGCATGAACCTCCTCTAGTTCGCTGAACTGAAACACGAGCGGAGTGCTTGCGCGTTGCTGCACAAGCACGTGAGCAATCTCATACGACACCAGAGTATGTGTCGTTATGATGAGCCGAGGTTTAAGAAGTTCCGTGAGTCTGTACAGGCGTTGCTGGACGAGCAAGGTCAGCGTTTTGTGTAACCGTAACGCGGCCTTCTCATTATCACTATGCTTGTATCCTAATCCCCAGAGTCTTAAAGAATGCCGACCCGCGAATGTGTAATACTGACGAAAGATGCCGGGTTGTGGGTCCACAATGTGCGTTTCGTAGTCCTCACTCAGGATATCCTGCAAGGCCAGGGCAAGACTCAAGTGGCCTCCACCGGTCAGAGCGGTGAGAATCAAAATGGTCGGCTTCGTGGTTTCCACTGTTGCTCCTCCAGCATGAAAGGATCAATCCCCAAGAGGGATTGCTACTTTGACCTTATGGGCAAATCCGCAGGTTTTGGCGATTGAGTTGGTGCAATGACGTGCGGACGGAGCCGCCATATAAGACGGTCTGCTATCGAGGGGAAGAGACGCTCGCCCTCTATGATTGGACGGTAGAAGCCCGGAACGACCACTTCGCGCCGTGGATGGGTTGCCAGATCAGCAATTGCCCTCGCTACCGGTTCTGGACCAGGCATAGGCATCCGCATGTGGCTGTTCATTGGAGTGTGGACAAATCCTGGTGAGACAACGGAGACTGAGACACCAGTGTTTGCTAACTCGCGACGCAACGAAAGCGCGAAGCCGCGCACACCAGACTTGGTTGCGCAATAAAGGGGGTCTACAGCGATATGAGCCGCCACAGAAGCCACGAAGATCAGAGAGCCGTGATGCCGCTCCAACATGCCTGGGAGTACCACGTGTGTCAACAGGATAGTACTGAGCAAATTCACATTGATAATTTGCTCGATCTGTTCTATTGTGTTGTCCATGTACGACTCTCGCCAGGCAATTCCCGCATTGTTCACTAGCACATCCACCCGTCCGAACAGCTCTGTTGTACGCTCTGTCAGTTGCCTTATCTGTGTGAGATCTGTAACATCTGTGGGAATGGCAACAGCACAATAACCCGCCTCGGTAATGGCTTTTGCCTGTGCCTCCAGTTCGTTCACTCGGCGTGCTGCCAGCACCACTTTTGCCCCGCGCCAGGCAAACTCCTTCGCCGTGACCGCCCCAATACCCGAATTGGCACCTGTCACAATAGCAATCTCGCCCTCCAACGTTTGTGGCCTTGCACTGCTCTTCCTTAATCTTACCATCTTCATAAATTACCTCGCGCTGTTCATTTCTCGGGCAATACCCATTGCCAGTATACAAGGCGTGGAGGAGCAATCCTGATAGTCACCTGGTCTTGTACAGCAAGAGCGGCGACATATCCAGGGGTAGGCGTCAAATGCTGAATGAACCAGCCTGTTGGGATAAGGCTGTTGTAAGACTGAGTGCGCATTGATTCCAGTCCTGTCAGCCCGTCTCCACAAGCTTTCAGATAGGCTTCTTTGCGTGTCCAGTAGAGAAGAAATTGCTCGTCCCTCTTATTGGGAGGAAGATTACGGAGTATGCAACTTTCCTGCACAGAAAAATAGCGTTCAGTAATCTGCTCGGCTCCCTCGACAGGGCGAATGTACTCCAGGTCTACACCAATCTCTCGCCCTCGTGTAAACGCGTAGAGGGCAAGCGCCTGTGAATGAGACACGTTAAATCGAAGTGTGTTGTCGTCCCACGGCGCCGCAGGCGTATGAGTTACCTTGACAGTTGGTCGTGTCTCTGCAAGTGCCAGTTTGCCGTAGGGTCCAGAGCAAAATTGCGCCTGCTCCGGCTCAATGCCCATATAGCGCCCCAAAATGCTCCTGAGGAAACCACGGCAGATAATGAAGCGTTGCCTATCGTGCGTAAAGTAAAAACGCTCGGCTCGTGTGCGCTCAGCGGCTGACAGCGTCTGACCGAGCTGTTCTACGAATGAAGGGTGTTGGTCAAGCGAAGCACGCCACACGTGAACCTCATCGTGCGGTAGCGTCAGTTCTGTCAATGGTAGCTTCCATGCGCCATCAAACTCTGCCATTTCCAATCATCCTGCTCACGAGTCGTCCTGGACACCTTAGAAGTAGTAGGTAGCGCAACCTACTTGTACGCCTGCACCAACGCTGATGATCAACCCGATATCTCCTGGCTCCACCAGGCGTTGCTTGCGAACATACTGCAGTGTATAGGCCAATGACGAAGTAAAAAGGTCACCGTCTTTGTGGGATACATCCACAAACTTGTCTCTGTTGATATTCATTGTGTCACTCAACGCAGTAATGAATACCGCAGAGATTTGCGGCGGAAGTATCACTTTGACCTGAGCCATGTCCAACTGCTCAACGCGCAGTAATTCGTCGACCGAATCGCGGATACATTGCAGGTAGTAGGTTTCAAGCTCAGGAGCTTGCTCGAAGTGCATGCCTGCTTTACCGCTCCGAACCGCTGTATATGCTGAGTATGCTTCGATGTGCTCAGTGGAATATTTAAAGACAAAATTGCCAAATCCTGTCTGACCATCAGAGCTTGCATCCAAAATGACGGCTGAGCCGCTCTCTTTGAGGCCGCGAAGTTCTATCGGAAAAGTCTCTTTGTTGTTTTCAATTTCCGAAGCAACAACCATCGCACGATCCGCTTTTTTCGCTGCAATTATGCCTGCAGCAACGTGACAGGCGTTGAGAAAACCCAGTGCGCCGTTAAATACATCGAAGGCGAACGTTTTCTTGTCCTGTTGTGAGGCGATGGTATCGTTTATCCTCAGTTCACCTGCCACAATGGAAGCAATAGCTGGTTCGCTAATAAAGTCGTCCCGGTACACTCCGGCGAAGATGAGCAAATCGATATCGCTTTTATTATATGACGACTGCTCAAGACAGTTCCTGGCGGCTGCCTGTACCAGTTCCAGGCTCTTCACCGGCGTCCCTTCTGGCGAAGTACCAACGCTTTCTATGCGCACTCGCTGTATATTGGGAGTGCGAGACAGCCAGAGAGCAGCTTTTCTCTGTTCGGGCTCTCCCTTGATCTTCTCAGGACTGCGTCCACGTGCTGCCTGGCGCAGGCGATCTGGTAAGTTGTCGAAGGTGTACAATGCTGTGCCGATGGTAGCTCCGGAACCGGTGATACCAAAGATCGCATTGTCGCCCGACCGAATTTTGTTGGAGAGAATGTAATCCATGAGCGCAACAACATGTGTCGTCGTCGCAGTATTGCCACGTTGAGCAAGGTTGTTAATAACGTTGTTCTGATTACAAATCTCTTTCTTGAAGAAGCTGTTGATCTCACGAGCTGCATCATACAGCGACATTTGGGAGGTTTGATGCATGATGATGTGTTGAAATGCATCCGGTGTCCATCCAGAACGTTGTAGTATATGCGCCGCGTGCGAAATTGCTTGCTGGATGTTAACCGAGGAGACCTTGATCGCATCCGTGAACATGATCGCGCCGCCATGCTCTTGCTCTGTGGCCCTGGCGATGCAGTAGTCATAGTAGCGACCGAGCGTGTACAACTCGAGCTCGTGAAAGCCGACCTTACTGTTGGGCGCTTCTTCCAGAATCAGCGCAGCTCCAGCATCACCCACTGTTAGGCAAGCGAGACGAGAATCCATGTATCCCTCGATCTCTTTCTGCGCGGTTTGGATGAGATGAGTGATGTATTCCCCGCTGACTACCATGCCTCGACGAATCAACCCGGCCTTGAGAAAGGCATCGACGATGAAGAGGGCAGTAAACATGCCGGTGCATGCATTGGAAACGTCGAAGACGAGGGCGTTCGTAAAACTGAAGTGCTGTTTCAGCCGCACGGACGTACTCGGTTCAAACGAAACATGGAAATTTGGACCATCACAGCGGGAAATATTCGCGCAAATGAGCAGGTCTATATCCTCCGGGCCATATTTAGAATTCTCGAGGCAGTTTGCAACGGCCTTCTTCGCTAAATCGATAGCGAATTCTGTCTCCCCTGCCATACGCCGGGAAACGATACCCGTTAACTGCTCCAGCGGAAAATTCACCGGTTTATGGCAGTTCTGCAAAACCTCTCGCGTGGAACTAATCTTTGGAGGAAGGTAGACGCCGATGCTTTCAATGATCGTGTTGCCTCTCGCCGTCTGAACAGGTTGGTGCGAAACCGATACCTCCTTACCAGGAGCAGGTATGTCACTCTGGTCACTCCACCCCAGGGCAGACGCAAGCCCCCCTCCTTCGGGAGCAGCTACAGCTGCTAACTCCGCGATCGTCTGGTGCTCAAACAGCAATTCAGGAGTGAGCCGTAATCCTAGCTCGTTCGCTTTGGTAATGACTTGTAGGCTCTGGATAGAGGCTCCACCCAGGTCAAAGAAGTTGTCATAGACGCCCACTTTATCGATGCCAAGCACCTGAGCCCAAATCTTGGCCAGTAGTTCCTCTGTCGGGTTACGGGGTGGCACGTAGGCCACTTCCAGTTTCGGGCGTATCATCTCGGGCGCAGGTAATGCCATACGGTTCACTTTTCCATTTGACATCAATGGCAGTGTATCAAGTATCACGAAAGCAGAAGGAATCATGTAGCTGGGCAACGTTTCCTTCAAGAAGTTCCGCAATGCTTCAACGGAGAGATCAGCTGTCTCCACTCTCACGGCAGGAACAAGATATGCGACGAGGCGCTTGTTGCCCGGTGTATCCTCACGAGCCTCCACCACAACTTCTTTGATGGCTGGATGTTGCGCCAGTACCACCTCGATTTCACCGAGTTCGATACGGAAACCACGAATCTTGACCTGGTAGTCGATGCGACCAAGAAACTCGATAGCGCCATCCGGTCGGTAACGTGCAAGGTCACCTGTCTTGAACAGCCGGGCTCCTGCTTCATTCCCGAAAGGGTCTGGTATAAACTTTTCAGCCGTTAACTCAGGACGGTTGTAGTAGCCGCGGGCGACACCGACGCCACCAATGTACATCTCACCAGGCACGCCGATGGGTACAGGATGCATGAAGCGATCCAGGATGTAGATTTGCGTGTTTGCAATGGGACGACCAATAGGAACCATCCTGTTCTGGCTTTCGCGCTTGCAGCGCCAGTACGTCACGTCTATCGCCGCCTCTGTCGGACCGTAGAGATTATGCAGCTCGACATCAAGACGCGAGAAGAAGCGTTCCTGCAGTTCAAATGGGAGGGCTTCACCACTGCAAATGACACGCTTCAGGCTGGCGCAGCGCTCAAGTCCTGGCTCCGTCAAAAACACCTGGAGCATCGAAGGTACAAAGTGGAGAGTGGTAATCTGCTGTTCGGCAATCAGGGAGACAAGGTAACCAGGATCCTGGTGCCCACCCGAGCGGGCCACAACAAGGCTTGCTCCAGTCATTAAGGGCCAGAAAAACTCCCAGACCGAGACATCAAAGCTGAAAGGCGTCTTCTGCAAAACACGATCGGCCGGCATCAGGGCATAGGCTTGCTGCATCCAGTGCAGGCGATTGCATACACCCCTGTGGATATTCATCACGCCCTTGGGCTTACCTGTCGAGCCAGAGGTGTAGATCATGTACATCAAATTTTCGGCCTGAACAGTACTGACCGGGTTCTCTTCTTCGTCAGGAGGATTCCAGTTCGCGTCTAGACAGATAACTTTCATGCCCTCCTTCGGTAACAGATCGAGCAATTGCGTTTGCGTGAGCACTATGGACATCTGGGCATCTTGTATCATGTAGGCCAGTCGTTCTCCTGGATACGTGGGATCTAAGGGTACATAGGCGCCGCCTGCCTTCAAGACACCCATGAGGGCGACAACCATTTCGAGAGAGCGTTCCATGCACACGCTCACCAGTACATCCGGTCCTACCCCCAACATCTGAAGTGTATGGGCCAGCACATTAGCTCGCCGGTTCAACTCTCTATAGGTAAGTTCGTTGCCTTCGAATACTACTGCTGTAGCCTCTGGAGTCTGTTGCACCTGCGACTCAAACAACTGGTGGATGCACAGGTGTGCTGGATAGTCACTCTTCGTATCATTCCATTCAACCAGGAACTGCTGCTGCTCTGTTTCTGTTAGCAGCGGTAAGTCCACAAGTCGCTGCTCAGGATGAGCGACGATGCCTTCGAGCAGCGTGCGGTAATGCCCTGCCATACGAGCAATCGTAGTAGCATCAAACAGATCCACATTGTAGCGAAAATCAGCAACGAGCGAACCGTGTTCCTCAGATATTCTCAGCGATAGATCAAAGGGTGCTCCTTGTTGTCCTAAAAGGAGTGGTTCTAGCCTCAACCTTTCCTGGGCAAGGCGTGCCGCTGTTTCGCCTTGCCCAAGGGATGCCCTGTCTTGCTCCTCGTGTTCGCGCTGCTTGTCCCAGACAAACATGACCTGGAAGAGCGGTGAGTAGCTGGCGTCTCGCTTCGGTTGAAGCCGCTCTACCAACAAAGGAAACGGATAATCTTGATGTTCAAGCGCTGCAATTACCTTATGGCGTACCTGACCGAGCAGCCCTTTGAAGGTAAGGTCGTCGGCAAAGTGTGCTCGTAGAACGACAGAATTTGCAAGATAACCTACGATTTTCTGCAGGTCTGCCCGACTTCGACCTGCCATTGTAGTACCTATACGAATGTCATCCTGGCCAGTATAGCGAAACAGCAAGGTCTCAAATGCCGCCACAAGGACCATGTACAGGGTCGCCTTCTCGGTCTGCGCGAGCGCCTTGAGTTGTTTGGATAATGCCTCACCCAGTTCGATGACGTGTGAAACTCCACGATATGTCTGGACTGGTGGTCGCGGCCTATCGGTTGGCAGGTTCAAAAGAGATAACTCTCCGGCTAGCTCTTGTCGCCAGTATGTCCAGAGTCGCTCACCTTCTGGGCCTGCGAGCATTTCTGCTTGCCACCGCGCATAGTCTGTATATTGCGGAGCATGTACCGGGAGCGGCGCCGGTACTCCGGCTCTTTCTGCTGCATACAGCACACAGAGCTCGTCAATGAGGAGATCAAGCGACCAGAAGTCTAAAGCGATGTGGTGGGCAGTCAGCGAAAGAATGTAATCCTGCGCTGCCCGCACAAACACCTTGATAGATAGTACGGGCCCTTTTTCCAGGTCAAACGGGAGATCTCCATCTTCCTGTAGTCGCGCATTCAGTTGTTCCCAGCTCCATGTAGAAGCGTCTATTACCTCAAACGGAACAGGGTGCTGGGGGTGAAAGTGCTGAACGGGTTCGCCATTCTGTAAAGTATATGTAGCCGTCAGAATAGGGTGGCGTTGCATCAGTGCACGAACTGCACGTTGCAGTGCCGAAATATCCAGGACGGAATGAATGTGTGCTGCGTAAAGCAGGTTGTAAGCTGTGCTCTCCGGTGCGAGCCGGTACAGAAACCATAAAGCTCTCTGACCGCGAGAAAGTGGAAACTCCTCAGGGTCTGGTTGCCTCGTAGTCGCCCCTGTCTTCGCTTTTTCCCGTAGCAACTGCGCAAGATACGCTCGCTTTTGCCCAGGTGAAAGATCAGTACTGCTTTTAGCAGTGTCACTCATACGTTCCCCCGCTTTTCTAACATCTCACTAGACAACAAACCTACTTCCTCATCCTGAAGTGATCTGGCCGTCTTCTTCATGATGAGAGCTGATCGAGCAACGCGGTTATTTCCTCATCGGAAAGTTGATCTAACCGCGTCAGTAATTGTTCAGCCTTTTGCGGGCTGATCTCGCTGATGGTGCCGTTTCGATCATTTCCTCTCTCACTTGCGCTCTGCGGCTCTATGAGCAGAGGAAGCATCGACTGTGAGGAGGGCGTTTGTGCGAGCTGCTCAAGGAGTTGAGCGGAGAATTGGGCAATGCCGGGTTCCTGAAGAAAAGCTGTGATGGGAACCTGGACCTGCAGTTCTTCTTCGATCCAGTTTTTCAGTTCTAAAGCCGCCAAAGAGTCGAGTCCCAGGCTGTTGAACGGTCGCTGGACATCCAATCGAGAGGGCGAAAGTTTCAGTACTCTGGCTATCCTTCCACGTATATGCTCCTCAAGCAATCGCTGGCGTTCTGCAGGTTCGACAAGAAGGAGTTCCTCACGCATCCGTCTACCATTGCCTACCGCTGTTTGAGGTTCCTGCTCTGGCGAGATCTCCTCCTGTTTCCTATGCTCGCTTGTCTCAAAGGATGATGTTTTCCCCTCGCTTTCTTCGGCAGAGAGAGTCCATTCTCCCACCATGTCTAGAACTCGTGCTAAAAACTTTTCCCGGCAAGCATTGCGCCGGGGTTTGCCGCTGGAGGTCTTGGGAATGCTCCCCACTTTGACGAGGGCGACCGCATAGACTGGCAATTCATGTTGTCTTGCCACCGCCTGGCGGATAGCTCCAACCACCTCCTCTACATCCAAATTCCTGAACTGCCTCTCGACTTCGTGAACAATCACCAGCCGCTCTTCACTCAACACATCAATCGAAAACGCTATGCCACAACTGGGCCGCAAGGCTGGATGGCTCTCTTCTACAGTCAGTTCGATATCCTGGGGATAGTGGTTGCGTCCTCGAATGAGGATCAAGTCTTTGATGCGACCAGTCACGAACAACTCACCATCCTGCAAAAATCCCAGGTCGCCGGTGCGCAGAAAAGGCCCCTTTCCGGTAGTAGCCAGGTACGCCCGGAACGTCTGCTGTGTCTCCTCAGCCTTCTGCCAGTACCCCTGCGCGATACTCGGGTTGGAGACCCAGATCTCGCCTATTTCGTCAGGTGGACAGGGGATGCACGATTCTGGATTAACGATTATGATTTCCAAACCCGCCGGTGCATGGCCACAGCCCACAAACGTTTGCGACTTTTCGGGCTCAGTAGTATTGTTCGATCCGGTCACGACGACTTGGTTCTGGGCCAGTGCTGTTGTCTGCAACGTGCGCACGGTCGGCAGTGCTTCTTTTCGCGCGCCGGTGACAAGCAGCACTGCCTCGGCAAGCCCATAGCAGGGAGTAAATGCCTCCAGGCGGAAACCACAGGGGGCAAACGCTTCTGCAAAACGCTCCATGGTTTCCTGGCGGATGGACTCGGCGCCATTAAAGGCGGTAGTCCAACTGCTTAGATCAAGTTCCGCCTTCTGCTCAGGAGTGATCTTACGCACGCAGAGGTCATAGGCAAAGTTTGGTGCGGCGCTCGTCGTAGCTCTCGTGCGAGAGATTGCCTGTAACCAGCGGATAGGGCGTTGCAGAAATGCTGCCGGTGACATGATGGTGCTCTGTATACCGGCATAGATAGTCTGGAGGGCCACACCTATCAGCCCCATATCGTGGTAGAGTGGCAGCCAGCTCACACCTCGAATCTCAGGACCCATTTCAAAATGTTGATAGATGAGTGCCGCATTGTGCAATAGATTGCTATGCGTGAGCATCACTCCCTTCGGCATACCTGTAGAGCCTGAGGTGTACTGGAGAAAAGCGAGCGTGCTGCTGTCAACCGCCAGGTCATGCCATCGCTCTGCCAGGATGGGGTCGATGTTGTCGGTGGTGACCAGGGGCACTGCCTGCAATTCCTGGGCCTGTACAAAAACACTCTCAACCAGAGGTAAGAGCGATGAGGTAGTGAGAATGACTGCAGGCTGAACATCACGAATGATGGCTCGTACCTTTTCCAGGCTGCGTCTTGTCCGAGTTTGTGGAGGATAGGTCGGAACCGCGATTACTCCACCGTACAGACAGCCGAAAAAGCTGGTGATAAAATCCAGGTCGGAAGGATAGACGAGCAGAGCACGCGATCCAAACTCTAAATGTTGCTGGAGCCAGGCGCCAACAACACGGGACTTACGATCCAGGTCACTATAAGTCAAACGAGCGCCTTCTATTTCTCCATCGATCAGGAAAGTATACGCTTCCCTCTCAGGATGTTGGTGCGCTCTGTGGTGAAGGAGTTCTACGAATGTAGAAGCCTCAAGGAATGGGTCTAAATAGCTATTGTTCAATCGAAAATACTAATCCTACTTGAATACAAAGTGTGAAACTACAAAAACCTACACTGTACGCCAACGTGTCTTGTTACCTTCTTCCCAAAGAATATATTACTTCTTATTAACTTGTCAAGAATTCGTATTCCGAATTGACTCACGAAAAATCTTACGTTGGCTGAAATGTTGCCTCATGAGAAAATCTGGATGTGTTGATGTAGCCCAGGTCTCTCCCGGCCATCTGAACTTTCGCATTTGGATAACTGCTGCCAGCGGAGACAGGAACGTAAGTTCAGGAGAGAAAGAACCCTCGTCCCAGTTCATCGCCCGGGTCAATAACAAACGCATGTCGCCCTGTGACGAATGCCCTGCCACCTACTTCGGGAACAACCGCTCTATATGGCCCAACCTGTGCATGGCCAACTACTCGCCCACTGAACGTGCTGGCTGCCCCTAAAATACTCTCAATGATGATTTGCTGACCATCAGTTATTTCGCCCTTCGCATAATGCAAGGCCAGGCGAGCAGAAACACCTGTCCCTGTGGGCGAGCGATCAACCTCGGCGTTGGCAAAGATGCAGACGTTACGGCTATGATGAGCCGGGTCTTCGGGCGGCCCGGTGAAAATTGTGCCATACAGAAAGCCCAGGTCTTCTTCAAGCGGATGCTTTACGGGTAGAACTGCGTTGACCGCCTTTGTAATCATATCCCCTGCCGCAGCAAGTTGATTCACCTGTTCCGGCGTTACGCTCAGCTCTAGCTGTGCAGCAGGTATAAAGGCATAGAATGCGCCGCCGAAGGCGACATCTACGATCAGACGTCCATATGCAGGTACGTCCAGTTCAACATCGTTGGCGTACAAGAATGAAGGTACGTTCAGGAACGATACATATTCTACATGCCCACTATTATCGAGGTGAGCTGTAGCACGTACTAGTCCCGCAGGAGTGTCAAGGTTGACCAGCGTCTGTTGCCCCTTCGCTGCCAACGCGCCCGTCTGCAAGAGCGTGGTCACGAGTGCAATCACTCCATGTCCACACATCGTACTATACCCCTCATTGTGCATGAACAGGACCCCCAGATCAGCCTCGGGCGTCACTGGTTGGGTCAGCACACACCCATACATGTCGCGGTGTCCCCGTGGCTCCCACATGAGCGCTCGCCGAATATGATCGTAGTGCTGCTGCATATAGCGGCGCCGCTCAAGTATAGTGACGCCTTGCAATTCGGGCAACCCACCTGTGATGATCCGTAACGGCTCACCCGCTGCATGTGCCTCGATAGTTGTAATCACTGTTGCATTTCCAGCCAGTGGGCGAGCATTCCAGTTCAGTTCCATGCTCTTCCTCCTATCCCAAGAAATCTTTCTGGTGTAAAGAACGCTGAAAGAAAGTGGTAAAATGAGAGGGTAGTAGATTATAGTTGCAAAAAACATCATCAAATGTTGCATTGATGCGCTCTTTGCCTTGACCTACGCCCGTTGACGAACGAACTAGGCGGGCGGTTGGACTACGGCCAACCGGCGTGCGCTTCATCCAGAGATGAAAGGCACTCGAGCGAAATGTGCGGATCAGGCTGCTGCAAAAACGTTTGCAGTGTGAAAAAGCCTGGAGCACGTTGGGACTCCTCCCAACACGCGAGCGCTTTTACCCGTAGGAGCGTTTTACTACGGAACCCTCTGAAACACTCTTAGATTGTCAAAGTGCTCTTCAGAGAAGATAGCAGGGCATAGAACAAATGTCAAGCGAATCATGCAAGAAGAGATGATGCTTGGATAGATTTGATGAGAAAAGACAAATCTAGTCGCTATACCACCCAGGAGTAAAACGTGGCATCATGCTAAGGGCAAGATTGCCGACGAGCAAGAAATCATGATCGAAAGCATCCTGGGAACTGCCAGTGTCTTTCGAGGAAAAGTCGTGGAGCATACCCAGTTTGGACCTTATAGCGCAATCGTCCCTGAGGTAGGTGGTAGCGCCTACATCGCCGGTCGCAATGAATGGATTCTTGACCAATGTGACCCATTAGGATGGGGATTTTTGCTCTTCTGATGCGCTCAGTTGTCCAGGGTATTTCAAAAGCAACAAAAGGAGTGCTTTCATGATCATCGATCTACGGAGCGATACCGTGACATTACCATCGCCCGCTATGCGTGAGGCGATGTACAGGGCTGAAGTTGGAGATGACGTCTACGGCGAAGACCCTACCATCAATCGCTTACAAGAATTGGCGGCAGAGCGCACCGGAAAGGAGGCAGCTCTCTTTGTACCCACTGGAACAATGGGCAATGCCACTGCGGTCCTGGCGCACGCTGGACGTGGTGAAGCGGTGATGGTAGGCAACCAGTCGCATATCTACCACTATGAAGTAGGCGGCGCCTCTACGTTGGGTGGTTCACCGATGTATGTCATCCCTACGGACGCCAACGGGATGCTCGACCTGTACAAGATCGAGACCGGTATCTCCGATGGCAGCGATGAACACGCTGCACCAACGGCCCTGCTCTGTATCGAGAACACGCATAACCGCTGCGGCGGTACAGTTTTGAATCTGGAGCAGCTCGAAGCACTCACCAGCCTTGCTCATGCACATGGAATAACAGTGCACATGGATGGCGCGCGAATTTTTAATGCTGCTACAGCCCTTGGCGTTCCGGTAAGTACCCTGGCACAGCAGGTAGACTCGATGATGTTTTGTCTCTCGAAGGGATTGAGCGCACCGGTTGGCTCTATAGTTGTGGGCAGTCGAGAGGTTATTCATAAAGCACATCGTATGCGTAAACTGTTAGGTGGCGGTATGCGCCAGGCTGGCATCATCGCGGCGGCTGGCATTGTCGCGCTTGAACAGATGGTGGAGCGGCTCGCAGAGGATCACGAACATTGTAAGCAACTCGCCTATGGATTGGCAGACTACCCACAAATTGAGATCGATGTTGAACGGGTCGTCACCAACATCGTCAATTTTGCGGTACTAAACACCCAGCAACAGCGGTTGACGCATGAAGAGACGATGCAATTTCTGGCAAAAGCACAGGAACATGGCGTCTTGATGGGAACGATCGGCGAGGGGACAATCAGGGCCGTCACCCACTATGGTCTGGATGCGCAGGATATACAAACAGCATTAACCGGTATTCGCCGTGCGCTGATCGATATGCCACTGTAGCTATGAACAGCCACAGGCACAGTACCCACAGGAGATGCCGCCACAACAGATGCAGTAATGGCGTGAGACAAAACGAGGCTGGCCTGAGCAGTGCTCAGATCAGCCTCGTTTTCATTCTATACCTGAATGCTAGAAGTAAGCTACTCCAGTATCCGAATCAAACAGGTGAATATGAGCGTTATCAACATGCAAGCGCACATGGCCTCCGACATGGGCCGTGGAACGAGGATCGAGACGGGCAAGGATCGTCTTCCCGCCACTCGTCAAATACACCAGCAGTTCACTGCCCAGGTTCTCGACCACATCTACCGTTGCCTCGAGAATAGAGCTAGAACCGCTTTGGGCATCTGTTGAGAGAAGAGCCGTATCTTCCAAGCTTTCCGGTCGTAAACCAAAAGTGAGGTTTTTTCCTGCCGCAGTACGCGCCGACTCCACATACAGCGGTGGCACCGCAACTTGTCCGATGTTATCAAGCACTATCCTGGTGGAATCACCTTCACTGACAACCTTCGCTCCAGGGAAGAAATTCATAGAGGGAGAGCCAATGAAACCTGCCACAAAGAGGTTCGCCGGATTATCGTAGAGTTCTTGCGGTGGACCCAGTTGCTGGATGATTCCGCCATTGAGCACAGCAATGCGGCTACCCATCGTCATTGCTTCAGTCTGGTCGTGCGTGACATAAATTACCGTTGTCTGAATGCGCTGGTGCAATTTGGTTATATTTGCCCGTGTCTCCACACGCAATTTGGCATCCAGGTTAGAGAGCGGCTCATCCATAAGGAAGACCTGCGGTTCTCGAACGATAGCACGACCAAGGGCGACACGTTGCCGCTGACCGCCGGAGAGTTCTTTCGGTTTACGTTTCAGGAATGGCGTGAGATTGAGGATTTCGCCGGCTTCATCAACCCGCTTCTTGATCTGATCTTTGGGAAAGTGGCGTAACCTGAGGCTAAAAGCCATATTGTCGAAGACGCTCATGTGAGGATAGAGAGCATAGTTCTGGAACACCATCGCGATATCGCGATCTTTGGGAGCAACTCCATTTACCAGCTTATCGCCAATGTAAATTTCGCCTTCCGATAGCTCTTCTAAACCGGCCACCATACGCAGACAGGTACTCTTCCCACAACCAGAGGGACCGACCAGGACAAGAAACTCCTTGTCCCTGATGTCGAGATTGATATCATGTACAATCTCAACTTTGTTAAAACGCTTGTAGACATGATCAAATTGGACACGCGCCATTACAGATACTCCTTTGCGCTCCTGGCAACAGGTACGACTGTTTCGTCATCTTGTTGCGCTAAACAATACTAGAGCTTCGCTTAATGTCCACGCTGCAACTGTTTCAAACAGTTGGGAGTCAACGGGACCTCTTCACGTTCTGCTTGCCAAAACTTCCACAAGTACTTCCTTGCATCGCTGCTGACCGTAGGTACTTCCTTAAGATCGTTGCAGCGATGAATTTCAAATGAGTGGAAGGCAAACAAACGTTAGAGTAAGCATACCCTAAATTTTGAAAAAAATCAACCATTTACATCCCAACACTTGCTAGTTATACTGTTATCAATTAAACAGTTGAATGCTCAACAGTTTGGCGGGGAACAAATTGCAACAAATTGAGAGTTTTTGTAATGCTTATCATCTTTCGGGCCATGTTTTACGCGCCCTGCAATTTTTAATTTGGATGAACATTCTATGAGGCCAGGACGCCTAACTATGGTCGCAATCAGCCTGTGTACATTGCTGATATTGCAACTTACCGCATGTATTGGCAGTACCAGCACTAGCGGTAGTACCCCTACAGCAAGCGCACCAGTCACGCTGACGTACTGGTACACTGAGGGTATTTCGGAAACTTCCCTTATTCTCAGTCAAATTCAGGCCTTTGAGCAACAGAATCCCAACATCAAGATCAGCGCTCAACTCGTACCTTATGGTGAAGCGCAGGCCAGGTTTGCCACCGCCGCCCAGGCCGGCAAAGCACCAGATGTTCTCCGTTCTGATGTTGATTGGGCCACGCAGTTCGCATCGTTGCGCTACCTGCTCCCCATCGACCAGTATGTCAGTCAGAGTGACCTGTCAGACTATTTGACTTTCGCGCTCAACTATGACAGGTACAATGGTCATCTCTATGGACTGCCCCAGGTAACCAGCTTCCTGGCTTTGATGTACAACAAGTCAAAGCTGGCGAAAGCTGGCATTACCAGCCCACCGGCAACGATGGACCAGCTTGAAGCCGACGCCATCAAAGTAGCCCAGACCAAAGCAGCGAAATACGGTTTTGAGACCTCCGGCGCCTCGTACTTCGCCTTGCCATTCCTCTGGGCTTTCGGCGGTGGTATGATCGATACCGATGGCAAGACCATTCTGGTCAACAACGCGGGCTCAGTTGCTGGTCTGACGTTCTTGCTCAAATTGCAGAACCAGGATAAGGTCATGCCCACCAAAGTTGACTTCAACAACGGCTACATCAACATGACCACTGATTTCAAAGATGGCACAACCGCAATGATCTTCCAGGGACCCTGGGAGGCAGCGAATATCCTGACTGGTTCCGCATTCGTATCGAATAAAAGCAACCTCGGCATTGCCGGTATCCCAACAGGCCCCGGTGCAGCCACTGGATCGCCAACAGGTGGACAGACCTATGTCATTTATGCTGGCACCCAGCATCCTGCTGAAGCGTACAAGTTCATCTCGTTCATGAGCTCGACGGCTAACCAGGTTGCCATCGCGAAGGCGAACCATACGCTGCCAACACGCCAGTCCGCATATCAGGACTCAGCTGTTTCAGCCGACCCGGTCACCTCTGGCTACTATGCAGTGAAAGATGTAGCGCGCAACCGCCCGATAATCCCACAAGGCGGGCAGTTGTTCACCGACTTCGATCCGAATGTCCAGGCTGCTCTCGCCGGTGCAAAGACACCTCAACAAGCGCTCGATGCGGTTGCAGCAGCATGGCGGAAGCTATTAAGCGGCGGCTAAACCTGGCTCCCCATACGCTAACCAACTTGACACAAGGAAAAGGATCGAGCCAAAGACGTCCGCAGACCAGACTAGTACAAGGAGGCTGAGGAACATCCATGATAGAATAGGAGGAAACAAACCAAGGAGAAGAGGACATGCCGAAACGAGCAACCAGATTGGTGCTGAGTGAGAAAGAGCAGGAAGAACTAAGTCAGATCAGCAAGCGTCATCGCAGCGAGCAGCAAGTGGCACTGCGAGCGCGCATGGTGTTAGCGGCAGCGCAAGGACAGCCCAATGCGCGGATTGCGCGTGAGTTGGAGGTCAATGTGGACACCGTGCGCTTATGGCGAGATCGCTGGGTCGGATTGCAGGGGATAGATCTGGAGACGTTGAGCATCGCGGAGCGCTTGCAAGATGCGCCACGACCAGGGGTGCAGCCCAGGATCACGGCGGAGCAACGCTGTCAAATAGCAGCCTTAGCGTGTGAGGCTCCCGCCAAGTCAGGACGGCCGATCAGCCAATGGACGGGGCGCGAAATTGCCGACGAAGTGAAGGCCCGAGGGATCGTTGAGCAGATCTCGCCCCGGCATGCGGCGCGGCTGCTCAAAAAGGGGGCCTGCAACCGCAGCGCTTCCGCTACTGGCTGACGGAGGTACCCGATGAGCAGCGCGACGAGAAAATTGTGGAGGGGTGTGAGGTGTATGCCCAGGCCTCTGAGCGGGCCAAGCAGGGAGAGCGCAGCATCAGCATGGATGAATTGACTGGGGTGCAAGCCTTGGAGCGCAAGCATCCCGACTTGCCGATGCAACCAGGCCACGTGCTGCGGCGTGAGTTCGAGTATATCCGGCATGGCACCCTGTCCTGGTTTATCAATTTCGATGTCGTCACCGGCCACGTCATCGAACCATCCTGGGGACCGACGCGCACCGAAGAGGATGCGTTAGCGCATTTGCAGCGCCTGGTGGCCAGCGATCCCAAGGCCACGAAGTGGCACGTGATCCTGGACAACTTGAACATTCATCAATCCGAAGCGCTGGTGCTCTGGGTGGCTGGGCGGGAAGGGATCGCGCCGGAGATGTTGGGCGTCAAAGGCAAAAGTGGGATTCTTCAGTCGATGGAAAGCCGCGCGGCGTTTTTGCACGACCCGACCCATACGGTGGTGTTGTACTACACGCCCAAACATGCTTCTTGGATGAACCAAGTCGAGATCTGGCTCAGTATTCTGGTGCGCAAACTGCTCAAACGTGGCAATTTCATGACGCTGGAGGACTTGCGCGACCAAATCTTGGCTTTCATCGCCTACTACAATCGCACGATGGCCAAACCCATCAAGTGGACGTATACGGGGCTTAGCTAATCGTGGAGCTGTTTACCCAGGTAGAGCCCATAGACTATTTTGCCGAAGATCCATTTTCCTGACGAATGCAATGGACGCTGGTGGAACCTTACGCGGGACATGCTGCGCTCATATTCTGCTACCATGTCCTCATATCTGCTTATGCGATTCATAATACACACTCTTCCTTTCTGCTTTTTTCAAAGCCTGCGGTAATGTACACCCTGCCGGTGTAATAGTGGTTGCACCCCGTCAGGATGCACAAGTGAGATGGCGAGCACGGTTTCCCGCCTGGCCGGGCTGGACTTGTATCCCGCCCAGCCGATGACACAGGAGAATGCCACTCCGGGTTTCTATTCAATTCAGGATATGTACGTCCCCCAACTGTTAATCGGTGCCCTCAGCAAGAGCGCTCGCGAGTCCAAGTGCTTCTACGATACTTCCTGCTGCCGAAACAACACGCGCGGTGCCAACCACCGGCGCGATCGCAATGAGCGTGCCGATAATGCGCTCCGGCGTCAGGCCAGCTTCACCACTGACCTTGATGTTCACCAGCCACGAGGCTGGAGCCGCGTCCAATGTCGCAAGGGCCGCAATGCGGACGAGCATAAACGTCTCCGGGTCGAGTCCGGATTCTTCAAGCGACCCCTCGGTCATGCGCATCAGTGTGTTCAACACGCTCAAATCGCCTTGGGCGAGCACACTCAGGGTCTCGTTGGGATTTGTCATTTTGTAGATAATCCTTTCTTATAGCTAGATACAACTCATAAGAGATAGGTGCAACTCCTATCCATGGAAAATCACTTCACCACTGGTACTAGTGTATTCGTTCGAAGAAGATTATGCAACTTCAGAACACACTATTTTTTTCACGTTGCGAATAAGAATACGAACTGGCACCTGACCTGTTCAGGTAACATATCTCTTCCTGTTTTACTCTCAGTCTGATAGAATGAACCAGGTGACGGCTTTAGCAAAGAGAATTTTGAGGAGGGAAAGCACCTTGAACGAGCACATAAAGATATCTGAATCGGAGAACCGCCCTGACCAGGTGGATCCAAACGCCCAACCACCCGAACCCGGTCTCCCACCACATGAAAACATGCGCTGGATTCCCGGCGGCACCTTTCTCATGGGGTCCAACCAGCATTACCCGGAAGAAGGCCCCACCCATCATGTGACCGTCGACGGCTTCTGGATGGACCTGTATACAGTGACCAACGCCGATTTCCAGCGCTTCGTCGAAGCCACCGATTATGTCACCGTGGCTGAACGCCCGCTCAACCCGCAAGACTATCCCGGCGCGTTGCCCGAACTGCTCGTCCCTGGCTCAGCAGTCTTTCAGAAGCCGCCACATCGTGTCGATTTGCGCAATCCCGGCAACTGGTGGGCATACATACCTGGCGCCAACTGGCAGAATCCTGAAGGGCCTAAGAGTTCCTTGAAAGGGCGTATGAAGCATCCGGTGGTCCACATCGCCTACGAAGATGCCGAAGCCTACGCCGCCTGGGCAGGCAAGTCGTTGCCGACGGAGGCACAATGGGAATTCGCCGCGCGTGGAGGACTGGAAGGAGCTGTCTACGCCTGGGGCAACGACTTCGCCCCTGACGGTACATTGATGGCCAACACCTGGCAGGGGGAGTTTCCCTGGCAGAACCTGCTCAGCGATGGCTACGAAAGGACTGCCCCTGTTGGGTCCTTCCCTCCCAATGGCTACGGCCTGTACGAAATGTCGGGCAACGTCTGGGAATGGACAACTGACTGGTATGCGGACCACCATCCAGGTGAGGCGCACAAGGCATGCTGCATCCCGGTGAACCCGAGAGGGGCAGCGCTGGAACAGAGTTTTGACCCGGCTCAACCAGAGGTGCGCATCCCGAGGAAGGTACTCAAGGGCGGCTCCTTTCTCTGTGCGCCCAATTACTGCCTGCGCTATCGCCCGGCTGCCCGTATTCCTGAGACCATTGATACATCCACCTGTCACATCGGCTTGCGCTGCGTCATCAACGTCGTTCGCCAGGTGCTCGACTAGCAAATATAGGAGATCTCTTGGCGCACACACGGAACCACTCTCACTCTCATCGTTATCGGCAGATTGCCGAGGTATTGCTCCATCACGGAATGGGGTACCTGCTCAGTACCTTCGGCCTGGAGCGTTTTGTGCCCCTTCGCGGGGGAATACGCCGCCATGCGCGAGCCGGGCGTCACTACACCAGGCCCGAGCATGTGCGTTTGGCGATCGAGGAACTCGGCGCTACCTTTATCAAGCTCGGCCAGATTCTCTCAACTCGCGCCGATATCTTACCCCCTGAATACATAGCAGAACTTGCCAAGCTGCAGGACCAGGCGCCCCCTGTAGACAGCGCCATGATCGTGGAGATGATTGTTGAAGAACTTGGTTGTCCCATCACAGAGGTTTTCGCTACATTCGACCCTGTGCCAGTAGCAGCGGCTTCCATCGGCCAGGCTCATGCAGCAACATTGCCCAATGGCAAAGAGGTCATCGTCAAAGTGCGCCGACCCGGTGTCGTTGAACAGATAGAGGAAGACCTGGAGATTATTCAAAACCTGGCAGTAACGGCCAGTCGACGCTGGGAATTCGCCGATCACTACGACTTGCCCGGGCTGGCCCGGGAGTTTGCTCAAACCCTACGAGCGGAACTTGACTATATTCGTGAAGGACGCAATGCCGAGCGATTCGCCGTTAACCTTGCGAATAATCCTTCCATTCATATCCCTTGCATATACTGGGAGACGACTACAGCTCGTGTACTTACCCTGGAACGCATTCGAGGCATTAAGATAAATGACCTTGCCGCACTCGATGCCGCTGGCATCGACCGCCCTGCTCTGGCAGAACGAGCTGCCCGCATTATTCTTAAGATGATACTCGAGGACGGATTTTATCATGCTGACCCTCATCCGGGGAACTTCTTTATTGAGCCAGGTGGTCGCATCGGATTGATCGATTATGGCATGGTCGGCATCGTGGATGCGCGCACCCAGGAACAACTGGTAGATATATTCCTGGCTATCACGAGCCAGGATACCGAGCGGCTCGTGGATACAATGCTCATGCTTGGTTTTTCAAATCAACGAGTAGAGCGAGCGCAAATGGAGCGTGACCTGGAACACCTTCTCTCACAGTACTATGGGAAACCATTTGGAGAGATAGATATAGGGCCGCTGCTCATCGAAGCGCTCACGATTGTGCGGCGACACCATCTACAACTCCCTTCCAACCTGGTGCTGCTACTCAAGACGCTCCTCATGGACGAAGCTCTTGGAACCATGCTCGATCCGGCATTCAATATGACAGCCATGTTGGCGCCATATTCGCAGCAACTCGTACAACGACAATACTCACCAGGATTCTGGTGGAAAAACTTGGGCAGGGCAGGCATTGATGCAGCGCGGTTGGGATTAGAACTTCCGCAACAACTGCGGCGTCTCATGAGCGACCTTGAACGTGGAAACATCGAAGTCGGTGTGAACCCCGATACTCTCGCACCGGTCATCAATGAGGTCAAGCAATTGGTCAACCGTATCGTGCTCGGCATCATTGCCGCCGCCTTTATCATTGGAGTGGCGATACTCTTGCTCGTCTATCATCCAGTCATAGGGTTATGGTGGGTCGGCGCTTTGTTCGTAATTGGATTTATACTTGCTTTTGTGTTGGGTATCTATCTTGCACTCGCCATTCTTCGCTCCAGGAAAAAATAGCCCCTTACCTCTTTCCTCTCGCCGACCTGGCCCGTGGTTCTCCTATACTAGTGAAAAAAACAGCGCCAGTATGACGGGAAGAGCGGTGATGAGAGCGACGAGAGCTAATGCCACCAGCCCCGCCATCACTTTACTTGTTTGACCACTTTGTCGCCACGTTTCGATTTGTCTTAGTGCACGCCTAGCCGTTAGAACATAGGAGATGATTGCGAGAGCCAACCCGGCGATCATTACGATTGCGAAAATTAGTTCTTCAACAAGAAATCTAGTCGGATCTATCAGGAACCTGATAAGCATGATTAGAACCAGTACCGCGACTCCAATGACTGCCAGTAGGGCCAAGGGTGTCAAGCCTTGCACTATGATGAACCATACATCGCTTCTGTCTCCCTGATCTGCGCAGGTTATTGGCGTCCCTACTTTAGAAGTTTCTGGCTTCATGTTCTGATCCACTCTCGCTTACTTGCACTCATGAATAACTCAGGAGGCGGCACTCTTCTCAGTACTCAGACCTGAAGCAAACAATGCTGTCACGCGATTAATATAGGCATTACTCATTTTAGGATAAGCTTGGATATGCCCGGTATTTGGAACCAGCCAGGTCTGCACATGAGCATTAGATGCTGCTGAGGCTGCCGTTGCAAGTTCGGTCATATTCGAAGGGAGGACAATATTATCGTTGGCACCCTGGATGAAGAGAATTGGGCGAGGAGCTATTTTCGCTACCACATCTACCGGCCGTACCGCATAGTAGTCAATGCCATAGAGCGTATGCGCTATTACAAGCGTCCCGGGGATGAATGGGAAGGCGTACCCGAATGCGTGCTTGATGAGCGACTCCATGCTGGCATATGCGCTATCTATGACGAGCGCCTTGATAGCCGGTTCTTGTGCCGCCGCGAACAATAGTGCCACTCCACCCAATGAAATACCCCAGCCGCCAATGGAACGGGGATGACCCAGTTCCAGGTAAGGCAATTGGCCCGAGCGCAGGAAATCGACCGCACCCAGAACGTCGCGCTGCTCTAAGTAACCCCCTCCAAGCGGGGCAGGGGCTGACTCACCATGCCCCCGCATATCAAATGCGAGGACGGCAAATCCCTTGTGTGCCAGCGCTGCGCTCAGACTGAGTATGAGGTGTGTTGCCCGGTTGGCGTGCATCCCATGTCCCATGATTATTGTACGCTCCACTGTCAGATGTCCATTGGGCAGTATGCCCGGGATGAACCAACCGCGCAGCAGCAGATGATCATCTCGGCTAGGAAAAGCGACATTTCGGTAATGAAGACCCTGGGACGACGGAGTCTGGGTGACTGGCAACGGAGGTCTGTATACCAGGATCATTGCCAGGCCAATTGAGACACTTGCATAGATGACGAACATTACTCCCGAGATATTGAGGAGTATCACTATGAACCGGTGAGCCCTGGATACCGTGAACATGAAGAGAAGCTCCTTTTGATAATACATGCTTTTTACACATGGCTACTTCTTATTGCTCACTCTACTGCAGCGTAGTCTATTGGACTCACATTCCCATCACAACCTATAGATTGACTGTTACAATTCCGTCACACTCTTACCAGGGGACTCCTCCATTTCCCTCGAAAAATCCGCCTGTCGGCCCATCGGCAGGTAAGGTGGCAAAAGTCACCGGCAGTGTGGCACCTTGCTGAGGAGTAAGGAAGCCGTTGTGATCGTTTAAGTCCGTGGCAACGTATCCCGGACTGACCGAATTCACTTTGATCTTCGTTTGACGTAACTCGTTCGCAAAGAAGACCGTGACGGCATTGACTGCTGTCTTAGACGAACAATATGCCAGGAGCGGCGGCATCTGTGCGTAGAAAGATTGGAGGTCGCTATTCAAGGTCAAAGACCCCATAGGACTCGACAGGTTGACAATGCGCCCTGCATCGGAGCGCCGCAGTAACGGGAGCATCGTCTTTGTCACAGCAAACACCCCAAACACATTCGTTTCGTAGGTTTTCCTGAAGACCTCGACATCCAGTTCGCTGGGCGGAACTCTTCCTTCTCTGAGAGAAATACCGGCATTATTCACTAATATGTCCAGTTTCCCATAGGTTTCGTCGATGAAGTAAGCCGCTGAGTTGATCGTCGCCTGGTCAGTGACGTCAAGGTGAACGGCGGAGGCTCCGATGCCCTCAGACTGAAGTCTCCTGGTCGCATCGTCTCCCCTTGCTTGATCCCGCGCGCCGACGAGAACGATGAGTCCTTTCGCTCCTAATTGACGCGCAATCTCAAATCCGATTCCCTTATTTGCGCCTGTGATCAGCGCAATCTTTTGAACATCTGACATAATGGTAACTCCTCGTCTTGAACAGAAAACAATAAACATCTCGGTCAGAAGAAATGCCAGGGAGGCGCCTGAGAGCGAACCTGCAAGAGCACTCTTTCCTGCCATTGCACCCCGCCCTGTAGCGCGGTATGATGACAGTGTTAACATTATAACATAATATGTTTCTGTTGTCAACATTGTTTTCATTGATAACATTCAAATGGGAGAAGAGATGAACAGCCACGTGGAGCGTCAGAAACCCAAACCCTATCATCATGGGGATTTACGCTATGCTTTGATTCAGGCCGGACTGGAGCTGCTCTCAGAAGGTGGAGCGGCAGCTCTTGATCTCCGCAAAGTCGCGCGGAAGGCAGGGGTGAGTCATGCCGCGCCGTATCGCCACTTTGCGGACAAACAGGCGCTGATCGCTGCAATCAACGAAGAGGGATTTCGCCGACTCGCTGAGCGGATTCAGTCGACGTTGCGCGAAGCGCCTGATGACTCGTTTGAGCAGTTGCAGGCAATTGCAAGGGCTTATGTCCAGTTTGCTCAGAAGTATCCCTGGCTGATGCGTGAAATGTTCAGCGGATTGACCGTCGAGCGTGAGGCTTTTCCAGACCTATATACAGCATCAAAAGCCGTTTTCACTTTCTACATAGAAGTGGTGAAACGGGGTCAGGAACGAGGAAGTATCATTGACGGCGATCCAGGCGCACTGGCCGGCGTCCTGTGGTCTCTTCTGCACGGGGTTGCCATGCTCACCATTGAAAACCAGATGCGCCCATACACCGATGGGCCAGATGGAGCAGAGCGTGTGACCCGCTTTAGCATGCAAATGCTCTATGAAGGTCTGGGTCGTAGGTAAGGCCCCACCCACCTTCAGGTCAGGTTAAGTATTGTTTGAACCATTCTGTTGCCAGCCTTGCCACTTCCTCCAACGCACCTGGTTCTTCAAACAGGTGCGTGGCCCCTGGCACAATCTCTAGCTGCTTCGTTCCTGCCAGCCTCTTGTATGCGTCGCGATTCAGTTGCAGGACAGCTTTATCGTTGCCACCCACAATCAAGAGCGTGGGAGACTGAACATACACCAGAGCACCCTCAGCCAGGTCAGGACGGCCTCCACGCGAAACCACGGCACCGATGCTTGAACCTGAGGATGCCGCGGGTATGGCAGCAGCTTTGAGTGCAGCCGCGGCACCCGTGCTTGCCCCAAAGTATCCAATCACCAGCTGCTTTGTGTCCGGTTGCTCTCGCAGCCACTGTGTGGTCAGCAGCAAACGGTCGGTCAGCAGATCAATATCAAACCGCGTTTCATAGATAGCATCTTCCTCCTCTTTGAGTAAGTCCATGAGCAGCGTCCCTATGCCCTCTCTTTGCAGTACCCGGGCCACAAAGTTGTTTCTGGGACTGAAGCGACTACTGCCACTGCCATGAGCGAATACGACGAGGCTGTGCGTATGCTCAGGAAGAGCAAGCGATCCCTCAAGCATGGTAGAATCGATTGGTATCTGTACAAATTGTTCATGAACAGGTGTAGTCATATTTCTACCCCTTTTTCCGTCTTAATGACATTCTATCGACGTTTAGCCTGCAAGTACTTCCTTTCGACACTGCTGACCGCTAGGTAGCCGCGCTAGCGGCGTTGCAGGGTCGCATTTTCAGGAACTCACACAGTAATGGCAGCACTGATAACATCCTGATGTTCTCCGAGGCCCGTTCTTTCGCTTGAGGTAGGGTATCGGTACAGCAGATCCGTTTGACCCCAAGGGCCCAGAGTTTCTGCCACAGCGTACCTGTAAAAAGCCCATGCGTCACGAGTATAGTGATGTCTCGCACGCCAAGCTGCTGCAGTTGCTCACAGCAAGACACGAGCGTGCCGCCAGTATCCAGGATATCATCCACGATCACCGCCTGCTGCCCAATTTTTCCGCAGATATTGTCGTGGATAACCCCTTCTTGCGTCCTTCTCTTCACGAGATAAGCGATTTCTCCTGCCATTCCTGCTGCTTTTGCAACCGCTTGACAGCGATCCCTCGCTCCCTCATCAGGAGCAATGATGGTCGCATTGAGCAGAGAGAGCCTCGCCATCTCTTGAGCGAATATGTTTGCCGGTGAAAGTGATACCAGCGGTAGAGGGAATAAGTCCTGTGCTTCCGTGCTGTGAACGTCCACGGTTATCACTTCATCGACACCCGAGGCCTGTAGTAATGCTCCTACCCACGCAGTCGCTAGACTCTTACGCTCTTTCCTTTTATCATCGCGCGTATAGGCAAGATACGGCAAAAGGGCGATGATATGGCGAGCCCCTTCTTTTTTCAAGGTATGGCTTAACAGCAGGGTGGAGAGGAGCTGTTCATCGGGAGGAGCAATTGTGCCCAGAATGACACACTCCTCGCTCGCCACTTTGGTTTGGAGCGCTGCATGTAATTCCTGGTTGGGGAAACGGTCAATAGAAAATTGGCCCACCCTTATCCCAGGTAAAGCAGCAAGCTCACTCCCCATGTATGTATAGTCAGGAAAGACAAACAGGATCATTTTTTCCCTCCTTCCTCAGCAGCTGGCATGTGCCCCTTACTCCCCGCTGCAAACAGTCGATCAAACTCAGCAAGCAAGTCACATACCTCGCTGTCGGTCGTTTGTGAGAAATGCTTGTACCAGTAGCTGATGGCGAGAAAAGGCTCCGGTTTGATGACACACACGACCTCGTCTACTTCTGCTGCAAACTCTTCGGCCGTTGAAGGGGAAGACGTCGGGACTGCGATGACGATACGAGCGGGCTGCTGCTTTCTCAACACCGCAACAGCGGCGTGCATTGTCGCACCGGTCGCAATCCCATCATCCACAAGAATGATGGTGCGCCCATGTACGTCAAAGGCTGGACGATCCCTACGGTAGAGATGCTCGCGCCGCTCCAGTTCTTGTTGCTCGCGTGCAGCGACGGTTTCGATTACTTCGTCAGGAATCCCTAGCATTTGCATGACATCATCGTTAAGCACGCGTACACCATTCGATGCGATAGCACCCATGGCGAGTTCTTTATGCCCGGGAACACCAAGCTTGCGTACAATCAGGACGTCCAGTGGAGCATCAAGTGCTCTGGCTACTTCAAAAGCGACGGGGACGCCGCCGCGAGGGAGTGCCAACACCAACACATCTGCACGCTTGACGTACTTTGTCAGTCGTTCGGCCAATAGTCGTCCCGCCTCAGTTCGGTCGCGAAATTGCTTTTCCATCACTGCCCTGCCTTTTCATCAAGAGGAGCAACGCTCCGAACCCTTTGCACACTTCCCCAGCCGTATGAAATCGAAGAAAAAACAACCCACATATTCTCAAATATAATATATCACGAGCATCTCATAAAGTGGTCACGACACGCCCACTTTCTCTCACAAAGGCCACACAATACCTGACGATACTGATGACATTATTGCTCTTCCTGATTAAACCAAACAATTCTAATCACATACTTGCATTATAATCGTTTTTATGCTATAATTATAGTGGAAGAAGGGAGAAGGGGATGATCGAAGAGGGAGGTGAAATGGTGTTCATCCTACAGGAAGATCGTGACTAAAGCACTTGACCTTGGAGCAATAATCGTGAATAAAGATCTATTTTCCCCCGCTTCGCTGGGTTTTCTTCGCGTGTCTGTCATCGCACCGGAATTACGTGTTGCCGACGTACCATACAACGGTCGTGCAATTATTGAGGCACTTGAGCAAGCCGCCTCTCGCGGTTGTCAGGTAGCATTGTTTCCCGAACTCTGTATTACAGCTTACTCCTGCGCCGATTTGTTTTACCAGTCGCTTTTGCTGAATCAGGCGCGTTCGGCGCTGAGGTCAATTGCAGAAGCAACAGAAAAATACAGCATTGCAGCGGTGGTTGGTTTACCGCTGGAAGTTGGCGGTAAGCTCTACAACTGTGCCGCCTTCATTAGCGACAACACTGTCCTGGGTGTTGTACCGAAGACAAACATACCCACCACCAATGAATATTACGAAGAGCGCTGGTTCGCCTCATCCAGAGAGTGTCCGGTAGAGGAGCTTGATCTCGACGGTAGAGCAGTGCCCTTTGGAACCGACCTGCTCTTTCATGCGAACAACGCCCCTGGCTGCGTCTTTGGGATAGAAATTTGTGAAGATTTGTGGGCCATCCAACCTCCGAGCGGCGATATGGCCTCAGGTGGAGCTACCTTGCTCTTGAACCCCTCCGCCAGCGATGAGATACTGGGCAAATCAGATTATCGACGAGAGTTAGTCAAGCAACAGTCTGCGCGTTGCCTGGCGGCGTACTTGTATGCTGGAGCGGGACCAGGAGAGTCGACTACTGATGTCGTCTTCTCCGGGCACTCTCTAATAGCTGAGAATGGAATCGTTTTAGCGGAAACTGAGCGTTTTCACTTCTCAACGCAAATAGCAGTGGCGGACATTGATGTGCAGCGCCTCGTCCATGAGCGATTGAAGAACAGTAGCTACTCATCTGCTATACCGAATCACTCCTACAGAAAGATTCCGTTCAACGTACCCGCATTCTCATCGCTGCAGGTGTCGTTACTACGCCCCGGCCTCTCGCATACTCCATTTGTCCCTTCTGACCTCTCGCAACGGGCGACGCATTGCCAGGAGATTTTTAGCATCCAATCGACTGGGCTAGCCAGGCGGCTCAAACATACCGGCGTCACTCATGTCTCGTTGGGCCTATCTGGTGGGCTAGATTCCACACTCGCCCTGTTAGTCACCATCCAGGCTTTCGACATCCTGGCTTTGCAGCGAAGTGGCATTATGGCAGTGAACATGCCGGGTTTCGGCACCACTTCACGCACACGCAACAATGCCGAGCAGTTGGCGCACCTGCTGGGCGTCACCCTGCGGCAGATTTCCATTCGCGATGCTGTCCGGCAACATTTGCACGATATCGGGCATGATGAACACATCTCTGATGTGACCTTTGAGAACGCGCAAGCGAGGGAGAGAACCCAGATATTGATGGACATTGCCAACCAAATTGGCGGCTTGATGGTTGGAACTGGAGACCTTTCCGAGCTTGCTCTGGGGTGGTGCACCTACAATGCTGATCAAATGTCCATGTATCACGTGAATGCTGGCGTACCGAAAACACTCGTGCGCTATCTCATAGAGTGGTGTGCTGATAGCCTGTTCAGCGGCAAAACAGCACATGTGTTACGGGATATCTGTGCCACACCTATTACCCCCGAATTGCTGCCGACCGGAGAGGGTGAGACCTTGCTACAGGAAACGGAGGCCACTATCGGTCCCTATATCCTGCACGACTTTTTCCTGTTTTATGCCGTGCGGTATTCCTTTTCACCTCACAAAGTCTTCTTTCTCGCCAGCCAGGTGTTCGATACAGTCTATACGCGCGAAGAGATCCTGCGCTGGATGCAGGTGTTTTACCAGCGTTTTTTTGCATACCAGTTCAAACGTTCCGCGATGCCCGACGGCCCGAAAGTCGGATCAGTTGCGCTTTCCCCGCGCGGGGACTGGCGCATGCCTAGCGACGCAAGCAATGCACTTTGGCAACAAGAGCTAGAAGAAATTACAACTTTCTGTGCCTCATCATGATGGTATCTGAATCCAGGGCTAAAAGAGGGATGAGGGCCACATTGCCCTCATCCCTCGATATCTCGCTGTCATTGCCCATTTGGGCACAACATATGCGAGTTAGTATAATCCCGAACTGGTAACCGGGGGCTAACAGACCATACCCCCGTCACTAGCACTGCTTAACTGCTTAGCGAGCGCCTGCTGCTTCCTTCACCTTCACTTCGATCTGTTTCGGTTTGGCCGCCTCAGATTTTGGAATATGCAGAGTCAGGACACCACTCTCGAAAGTGGCTTCAACCTTCTCAGGCTGGATCTGCGTGGGGAGTGTAATCGTACGGGTCATCTCGCCTTCGTAGCGCTCACGCCGCACATAAGTCGGTTTTTCAACCTTCTCCTCACCTTTTGTCGCATAGCTGATAGTCAGGGTATCACCCATTGCCGAGATCGAAATTTCCTCTCCTCGATGCGTCCCGGCCAGATGAAGCTCTCTTCAAACAAGCGGTTCATGACATCGCGAAGCGGCAGTAGCGCTTCAACAGGGTCTCTTCTCCAAATCATTGACATGATGTTTCACCTTCTATCTAAACTGTAGTGATGTGTACGTTCATAACGCACCTCTCGAACTTACTCTGTGAACGACATCTCAACAACATCTTCGTTTCGCTCGATGCTTTTTTGTCTAAACACCGAGCACTTCTATCACGTGCTCTTTCGGTAATCACCCCTTTCGCCAGCCATTCGCTTTAATTCGTAGCAGGAAACTTTGCCTTTAGCCAAGAATGGCAACCCTTGTGCATCTTCGTCCTCCCCTTATGAGGGTGTACAGGATGAAATGCACAATCCCAAATAGCAGAAGAGTGATTCTTGATGTGCCATGAGAGCGTATCTCCCGCAAAAATATAGCCTCCTATACATTTAAATTGTACCCTCTTCGCATCACAGCCCCATCTCTTTAGCCAATTGTATGCTCACAGGATACTCACGGATTCCCGATAGAGCCTATCTATCGGTTAGAAGAGAGTACAAGAGAAACGTATGCAGCTTATTGCTCAACATGTTGCCATCATAACGGGTGGGGGAAGGACTAGCGAGGAAGTGACAGGGAAATGGAATGTATCAGTAACTCCATTGGGGATTGAGCAGTTTGACATCCTGGCGACGATCGCAAAATGACGGGAGAGTTATCCAGGGCAACAGGCCAAACAGGCCAAACAGGCCATCTTTCAGGTAGCTACCCTCAACCCAATTTGAGTGAGGATGATCGACCTGCAGGGCTTGAGAATATCTCAAGCCCTGCATTACCTGAATCTCCTTCAAGCCCTTCGCAGCCGGAAGGAAAAGAATATGGCGCCGATACCACCGATAATCAAAAAGATCGCAATAACATATGGCAGGTAAAATGTGACTAACCAGACGTTCGCGAGCAAGAGGATTGAGATAATAATGCTCAATGCCGCGAGAATGCCTGCACCCCAACCGGCGCCACTGAATGCCTGAAACAGCCCCACAATGCCCATGATTAATCCCTCAACACCCACGACGATCACTAACACGGTCCCGACAAGTATGGTGGCATATATCGGGTGACGGAGGACCACCATTCCGGCAATAATGCCGAGAATGCCCATAAACAATAACCAGCCCCAGTGGACGCTTGAGCCACCAATAAAAATCTGGATAATGGAGAAAATGCCACGGATGAGCCAGTAGAAGCCCAAAACTGTGACCAGAAAGACGGAGGTGATCGCAGGCTCAGCGATCAAAAAGATCCCGAATATCAGGGCAAAGATGCCTTCAACCAGGACGATCCACCAGGGAAACTCGGGAGCGCTTGCAGCGGTTTGCGTGTTGCTTGCCATAAGATTGTACATACTCCTTTTTGTGAATGAACTCGGCCCCTTTCTTCAGCATACTGAATAGTAGGCCAATGAAAACAACTACAATGCCAACGAACAAATTACGTATGACGCTTGTATCTTTCTTGTAGGATTAATCACCTCCTTATAAGTCCTTTAGTATAGAGAACATGACCTTGGAGACCCCCTGGGCTCGTCTATGCCCTCAAAGTTATACATCTAGTATACCGTTCTTGACGCAGTAGGTAAAGCCACCGATGCATGAATGCATCAAAGCGCAAAAAAATTAGTGCGTTCTTACGATGTATTTTTGTCTCCATACCCCTATACTTTAAGCATATGATATACTATAGTCAAACTTACGGTGAACGAATCCGGTATGAGTTCTGGAAAACGTGGTAGTGTTGAAGTAAAGCCTCCATTTGGCATTATTGGTAGCCTCCAGCATTAGGTACGCGCATCATCTTCTCGTAAGTAGCCTTCGTCAGGCATCACAGTATGATGCACTTCTCGTCCCGGCATACTCTTAACCATTGCACGTTAAGAAGTACGTAAGCGATACAACAGAAAAGGAATACCATTGTGTCACCGTTCATACTCCTGCTATTCGTTGAACGTATCATGGAAAAGTCCCAGTATCAAAAAATGGGACAGATGTCAGAAGGAACAACCAGATGAGCGAGCAATCTACAGAGATAAACGAGCACACGCCCCAACGTAGTAGTGGTAGTGCGGTCGCCTATTCCGCCCGCATACAAGAGGCAATGAGATATAATAAGCTTCGTTCTTCGGATTATCCTCTCGTCATGACGATCCTGAGGGCAGTGGCACAGGGACACACTGAAGAGAGATGGCAAGAAGAGCAGCAGCGTGCTTTGAAGACCCTTGCCAATCAACCACCGGACAAGGGAAAAGCACACGCCGACGCAGCCAATCGCTACGAGCAAACTGTACTCAGCTTGAAAGACTTGACGCTTTGGCCCTGGTAACAGCATACCAAACAGGGTCAGTGTTGTCACAGAAGCGACAAGGATGTCCTTATGAAAATGAATAGGCTAACCCGCACCTTTGCCAGGCAAGTCCAGGTAGATTTACTTGGACTTGACGATGCTGACCTCTTTCAAACGGTTCATCTCTGGGTGAATGGGGGACCATACGATGATGCATCAGAGGAAACTCGCTTCGCGTTGGGTTATACACCTATTGAGGATGATCCACACACACATACAAATAACACGTTCTCAGAAATTGCCATAGTAGGAGAAATGCGGTGGCTTGCGCCTACTCCACAACAACTCCGTGTAAAGTTGACGGAGATGAGCATGCAACTCTTTGTGCAGCTTATTCTTCCGCTAGCATATCAATCGCTGCACAAGGACCATCCCGAATGGGCTGAGGGAGCAACGTTCAACGCGCATCTTGCCAATTACCTCCGTTCGATAGGTATGAAGCGATAAGCCCATAATAGTTGTATAGAAAGCGAGTTGTTCAATGTCGTCATCAACCTACAACTCTTCACTCACGAAGGGCTCATCCAGCATTCCTATCGTCAACCTCTCCTACGAGTGCGTCCTGCGGGAACGAGGACGAGAATCCGCCTCATACCTTTATGAAATTGCCTGCAGTATTACCTATCCGATGGCTACCGCATACCTCTCCGTGAGGGTCACAGGCCAGAATACGTACCGGAACGCCGCGGCACGAGAAGTTCCGTTTACCCGCTATGAAGCAGGAGCAACAACCTACGTCGAACTCCTCGAAGCAGAGCGACTTGAAGTGAGAATCGTTGATCGGGAGGGTGCCTACTTCAAAGCTATCTACTTTGCACACGGCCAAGAACTCATCGAGCAGAACTCGCGGCAAGTGGTCTCCACAATCCACCGGATTGAATCAGAGTCAATTAACGAAACAGGCGGCAAATAATGTTCATGGATGATTTCGTGGCGAAACCGTTTGAAATAGATGAGGTCCTAACAAAGATAGCAAAACACGTTTTGCTAGTAGACTCAATAGAACCACTCTGATGGAAATCAAAACTGCTCAGCACCTCATCGCCACATTTCAATCATCCTACTCTGCATGAGAGTGGCTCGTGCAAAAAATGACGCACACCCATCTTGCTCTACTCGGTGACGCGAATAGGTAACCTCATGCCTGCCAGATAGTGGCCGCGCATCTGGCAGGCTATCTCGTATCTGCCCGCAGCAGTAGGTAAGAACGTAACATTGACGTTCATTGTTGTACCAGGTGCGATTTGTTCAATCTCAATGAGTTTATCCTTGAACTGCAAATCCGGGGAGAGTTCACTGCCATCTGGCTTATCCGGCATAATCAAGAACTCGTGAACCTCGTGTCCACGATTCGCCACGACAAAGTGATACGTCATACCGGCGCGAAAGACCGTCAACGAAGAAGCGATGGTATATTCAGCAAGTGTAACCCTGACTTGCACTGAGCCTGGTAGGGGAGTCTCTTGAATATTATCATAATGAATGGTATTCGTGTTCTGTGGAGGAGTAGGCGTACTGTGCGCCGTAGACGTACTGGGCATCGAAATAAATGCCCCTATATCTATGCAGATAACAATGAGTAAGGCAAGCGCTAATACCAGTACCCTACCCATTAGCTGAGGGGATAAGAACGCATACTGTTTTTTCATAGATATCCAGTTACGTTTCTTCACTTGAGTGTTCTTTCAGGGCTCAACAGCAAGTACACACGTTGAAATTCCATGGGCTTTGTATCATGACAGAACGGGCAAGGCCATACATGACATTTTGTGCATGCGATTGTACGGCAACCAGGGACATTATAGAGAATAGGAACAAAAACTTCAATATCTAAGAATAATCAGGTCTCCCCTTTCCGGGGGAAAAGCACCTGTACACCCGTAGGGGCGAGTAAGTTTTTTCAGCCCTTCCATGCTTGGGGAAGCGGGCTGCGAACACAGTGATGGACCTTTTCAAGAAGTGTCTTCATGGAAAATGGCTTTGGGAGGTAGGCACAAACATGCATCTGCTTCAGGTCTTCCACACTCGCAAAAGCTGAAAGGACAATGATCGGGATAGTCGAGCGCATGCCACGATGATCTAATTCCTTGATGAAACAATGACCGTTCATCCCTGGCATCATAAGATCAAGCAGGATGAGATCAGGGATCACAGTTTGCATGTGTTCAAGGGCCTCTCGTCCATCATGAGCAAGGAGTACCTCGTAGCCTGCACCATTCAACGCGAATTGCAGAATATCTTGAATAGCAGGTTCGTCTTCAACAACCAGTATTTGCTTACTCGTACCCACCTCCCCTTCTGTTTCAACGCTGGTTTTCACATTCGCTTCTGAGATAAATATATTCTTCTTCTAATCAATTAAGCGCAAAAATTCTATGATTTCTCGATAAAAAGTCTACTCATTTCTCTACTCAGTTACTTTGAGAAAGAGCGTCTTCAACAGAATTCCTTTGGAGCAAGCGAAAGATGGATCGTCTCCCTCTCGGTTCCCTCGATCACCATATTGACGATCAGCCCAGAGATATGACAGGAGTCCTGCCTCTGTCCGAATAACGATCACGCTACAACGGTAATGGTCAGCGTTGACATTCAACCTCTTGCAGACATCAGGTCGCTGAAGAAATCAACCGTTCTTCATCTAATACGGTCATCTGTTACACTCGAGACAAATTCAGTGATCCCAAGCCCACTTGTTAATGTTATTGAATATGGCTGGTGCAACGACGTCGACTTCACATCGATCCATCCCCCCTTCTCTTGATCAGGTTGACCAACACCACCGACCCCGCAATCAACACCGCACCGGCTATGACGTGCCAGCTGAGTGGTTCAGCAAGCAATGTGACCCCAAACAGGACAGCTACAACCGGCTCGAAGTAAATATAGACGGCCACACGAGAAGCATCAATCTTCGTAAGGGCGATGTTGTAGGCAAAATAGGCTATCACCGAGCAGACCACGGACAAAAAGAGGAGGGCCATCCACTGGATTCCATCCAACTGTGCCACCTCGCTCCACTGGTTTCTGTGAGGATCAAGCAATGAGAGGAGTATTAAGCCAGCCGCCCCGCTCATCATTGTTCCACCAGTCATCACCAGAGGCGAGACACGCTGCATCCAGCGTTTGCTCAGCATGGAATAGGCCGCAAAGGCAAAGGCAACCCCATGCTAAAACAGCAAACCACACTCCCGCATAGGTCAGGATATGCTTGGCAGCCGTATCAGAGGTCTTGAGTTTGGCCTGCTCCATGCGTATGTTGTGAGCCCCTTTACGCTTTCGCTTCTCCTCTCAAGGAGTCTTTTATTTCGTTCAAGAGCATTGCCTGTACCTGGTCGATACTTTGGTTGCCATCAACCTCTCTCAGCTTGTGCTGCTTTCTGTAGTGGTCGAGCACTTGCGTGGATTCATTAAAGAAGATGACCAGGCGCCTTCGCAATGCTTCTCCCGTATCATCAGGGCGTTGGTATAGCTTACTTCCATCCAGATCACATCTATCAGCCACTTTCGGTGGACGAAATTTCACATGGTACACATGTTGATTCGCATGGCAGAATAATCTGCCTGCAATCCTCCTCAGTAACTCGTCGAGAGAAACCTTCAGGTAGATCGCCAGGTCGATCTGTCGATTAACCAGCTGTAGTTCTGCATCCAGTGCCTGTACCTGGGCAAGAGTGCGCGGAAATCCATCCAGCAATACACCATGCATACTCTCAGGTTCTTCAACGTGACGAAGCATCGTCGGGATCGTTATCTCATCGGGAACCAGTTCCCCTAAATCAATATACCTTTGAGCTTTTAACGCAAGCTCAGTCTGCTCTTCAAATGCCTTTCGGAACAGGTCACCGCTAGCAATATGCCGGACTCTGAGAATCTGAGAAAGCTTCTCTGCCTGCGTGCCCTTTCCTGCTCCCGGTGCCCCGATCAGAATAATATCCATCTGTTTATCCTTTCTGCTACCAATGCCTGATAATCACGTGTCCTTTTGCGACCGCATGGACAATGTCTGCAGGGCAAACAATACCCACCAGCTTACCTTTACTCGTGACTGGGACGTGCTTGATGTTGCGTTCAGTGAGTAGTTTCGCAATCTCACCGACCCGTGTCTCTTCATCGACAACAATGATCTCAGGACTCATGATGTCAGCGACGCGAAGACCTTCACGATCGACTTTACTAATGATGTCGGCTTGCGTGACGATACCAACCAGTTTGCCGTCTTTGTCGATGACAGGCATCCCACTAATACTTTTTCGACTCAGGAGTTGTGCAACTTCCTGCACACAAGCCTCTGAGGAGATCGTATATACTCCGTGGGTCATAATATCTCTTGCGATCATAGTGCACACTCCTCGTGCGGGTGAAGGACAGTAGCACCCTATGCACGTTGTCTACTGTCCTAATAATCATAACATAGATCTATCTTACTCCTGTCCGGGGGACAGGTAATGGATTAGTGCCGTACCAACCCACTTTCTTAAAGAAAGTATATAGGATTGGCCTCACAATCCCATCACAGTTGTAGCTTTATCATTACAAAATTATCACATTTCCCAACATTCTCAGTGAAGAGTATATGTCTATCATCTCACAGTGCCATCACAGGTCTGTTCACTCTTTGCAAGAGTCTCATTGCCCGCCATGTGAATAATGTGATATCAATAGTCAAGAGTCTGGTCTCAGGACAAAAAACCATACCGAGAACAACATCAGCTCTTGCGAGTTGGCAAGATCACTGCACGAGAGTATGAAGAGGCATTGAATACTCGCGGAAGATATGAGCGACTCACAGAAAGGGGACATGCTGTGCGGCATTATATTCTTGTTCCACTCGATGGTTCGACATTATCAGAGGCCATTCTGCCAGAAGCCGTGGCCTTAGCTCATGCAACTGAGAGTGCCCTGATCCTGCTACAGGTTTTAGAACCAGTGTACGAGCCAATATTCGGGGCGCTTGGCGTTCCTGAGTCGGCGCAAGAGGAACAGTTGGCACGGATGCGTGATGCGCAGTTGACTTCGATACACAACTACTTGACGAACATTGCCAAGCAACTACAGGCAGAGGGGCTGGAGATACACCCGAAGGTGATCGAGGGGAATCATCCTGCGGCACAAATCGTCTCGTACGCCGAGCATGATACTCTTCCGCTACTGATTGCCATGACGACGCACGGTCGAAGTGGCGTGCTGCACTGGCTCTTTGGCAGTGTCGCTGCAGAAGTTGTCCAAGTCACCCCAACGCCGCTGCTCTTGCTCCGTCCTGATGAGAACGGCGGGACATTCTCCACCAGGAATCCCAAAGCGGCTCCGTACCAAACCGTCGTTGTTCCACTTGATGCTTCAGCATTTGCCGAGCAAGCATTAGACCAAGCACACGTGCTCGCATCGGCCATGAACGCAACGCTCCACCTGGTCTCCATTGTACCGCCTCCATTTGATATTCCCTTTTTAAGGAAGAATGAGACTGTTTCGTTGATGAAAGCCCTGCTTCAGACGGAGACGGAGAGGCGCACAGGCTATCTTGAACAGAGGGCCGAACCCCTCAGGAAGCAAGGATTGGTGGTTCAAACATATGTAGCTACTGGTCATCCTGCTGAAGAGATCCTGCACCACAGTACGCAGCATCAGCATACGCTCATTGTGATGACAACCCATGGACGCGGGGGATTACAGCGTCTCTTCCTTGGGAGTGTAGCGATGAAGGTTGTACAAAGAGCTCACGTGCCTGTACTCTTGGTGCGGGGTAGACCAGCGTAGAAGAAGAGCAGAGTGAGGCGCTGGAGGTCACACAGTGGGGTCCATTATAGTCTCATTTCCTTGACATTTCTCCTCTCCTCTCCTATCATAGGAGATGAGATTTAATTATCTGTTCATCCCCGGTTAATCTATTCTTAACACGCTCCCTCTAATAAAGTAGAGTGTGGGAGTAAATGAGCATGTCTAAGCGGTATGTTGGGCATTTGCCCGTTCACGATCCACTCCATCACTATTTACAGTATGATATATTGCCACAGATAGGGCTAGATCATGATCATGCTCAATTTCGTGTCTTTCGCATGGGCGGGAGCAATGAAGTGTACCTGTATGAAGAGAAGTATAGTAAGGTGCAGGTGGTCGGAAAGTTCTTTGCAGGAAATGGCCATACTGGTTCGTATATGCCAGAGAAATATCAGCGCATGGAGCAAGAATTTCACAATTTGCACCTCATGCGCAGTTTTGGATTGATCGGATACCCGCACAACGTCGTACGCCCTCTCGGCTACAATGGCTGGTTGAATAGCCTGTTGGTTGAGGAGTATTGTGGTGGGCAGCCGTTGAGCAGCGTTATCACCGATGCTATTTTTTCTCGAAAACCAGACAGACTCTACGGAAAGCTCACGGCCCTTGCGTATTTCCTGGCCACCTTTCATAACCGGACGGCGAATGGCTCTGGGGTGAATTTTCACGAAGATTGTGCTTACCTCGACCGCCTCGTGCGCAAGCTCCTCAAAAGACAATTCATTCACTGGGACGAGGTCCAGGAGTTCTCCTGGTTGCGCGATCGCTGGCGTGAACAGCCTCGGATGTGGGAAGACCAGCAAGTCCTGGTTCACGGTGACGCCACTCCATCGAATTTCCTCTTTGGACAAGGGCTAAGTGTCATTGGGATAGACCTGGAAAGAATGAAGAGGGCTGATCGTGTCTTTGATGTTGGGCGTATCACCGGAGAACTCCAGCACTTTTTCCTACAGATCACTGGCAACAAATATGCCGCAGAACCGTTTATCGGCCACTTCCTCTGGGAATATGCCTGCCACTTCCCTGACCGCGATAGTGCGTTTCGCTCCATCAGCGGGCGTACGCCATTCCAGATGGGCCTGACCCTGCTGCGCATCGCCCGTAACTCCTGGATCAGTTATGACTATCGCCGGCGGCTCATCGAGGAAGCAAAAATTACACTGAGGACTTTTTAATGGATATTCGTGCGCTGCTCTTCGACGTGAACGGAACGCTTATCGATATCGAGACGGATGAGGGATTGGAGGAGATTTACCGGGCTATTGGGCATTTTCTGACGTACCAGGGCATTTCACTGCACCGCTGGGAGGTACGCGATCTCTATTTTCAGATCATGCAGCAACAGCGTGAGGGAAGTTCCGAGACTTTCGCGGAGTGGGATGCCATTGAGGTCTGGCGCGAGTTTCTACACAACAATGCCAACGACTACACGCGCGCTCTGCCTTCAGAAAAGCGAGAGCAACTTCCGCTGTTCCTGGCGGAACTGCACCGGGGCATTGCCCGCAAGCGGCTCCATCTCTATCCCCAAGTGCAAGAGACACTCGACCAGTTGTGCTCGCTCTACCACATGGCGGTAGTTTCCGATGCCCAAAGTGCGTATGCCGTTCCCGAATTGCGCGCGGTGGGGCTGCTGAAGTACTTCAATCCTATTATCATTTCTGGTAACTATGGGTATCGCAAGCCAGACTCCCGGCTCTTTCAAAAGGCTCTTGATGCGTTGCAGGTACGACCGGAACAGGCGCTCTTTCTCGGCAACGACTTATACCAAGATATCTTCGGTGCCCAGCAGGTGGGGATGAAAGCCATTTTCGTCTCTTATAATCAAGGCAATACGTCTTATCAGACAATTTTGCCAGATTATACGATCTACCGTTTTGCCGAGTTGCCCCAGGCGATCAACTACTTCATGGCGCTCGAGTAAATCACGGTTGTCAAATGGCTCATTCTCTATACCCCAGTTTACATGCTACCTCGCTTGACAAAGTAAAAATTTAAGACATACTTATATAGTGATATCACTATATAATAGATTCAACACTACCTGCGGCAGTTCGCAAACGCTTTTCTTAGTTGTGGGCTTTTTATCTCAGGCGGCAAAGCCCACAACCATTGGAGCTATCATTGCTGCCTTCATTATTGTTGCGCCCCTGGGCAGTCATCCCTACGGCAAAGAGGTCCCTTTTGTACCCCCGAAGAGGCCTCTTGTGATATGATGATGTATACTCGGCAAGAAATATGTAAGCAAGCTATCTTCTATGAATCAGTGGTGGGATACGATCTCGAGGTTTCCTGATTCTGACTTTCATCAATTCAAGAAGAACAAAATTGCAGTGAAGAGAGCTGGATGCTTAAGAGGAGGATTTGATGGAACTTTCATTGCGGCTGGATACGTTGGGAATGGTGGAGATGCGCTTTTTGCGTAATCGAGATCGTTACCGGGACTGGCCATCTTTTCAATTGCTTGCGGCATCAAGGCAAGCAAAGATCATGGCCTATATGAGTAAGGAAGTGGCAGAGCAACTGCACCAACAGATATTAATAGTAGAGTCGGCAGTTGGCCTGGACGAAGACGATGATGATAATGAAATTGATGAAGATGATAACGGAGACAAGTTAAATGGAGAAAGCACGAAATCAAGCGATCGCGAAAGTCCAAATTTTTCTCCCGCTTTTGCTCAGGCCCTCGAACGATTGAATGACCTGGCGCGCCAGCGATTACCAGAGGGGAACGTCGGCAGCGCTGCAAGTGATCAACCAGTAGAGGGCAGCGGTTTGTCTGCTGTTAGCGAGACCGAAGAAGGAGATGAGGACGACGCACTCGAGCAATTACAGGATGCCTTCGTCCAGATGATGGAGGTTGTACGCGAGCTGGCCGAGGAACTTTCAACCGACGCACTGAAAATCTCGGGACGTTTCCGCTGTGCGCGTACGAATATTGAATTTATCCAGGCTGTTTCCGAAGAAGATGACGAGGAAGACGAGGAGATAATTGAAGAGAATGAGAACGGTATGATGGAGGTAGAGGTAGAACTGGTCATGGTCCTGCAACTCTTTGAGGAAGGGCGAGCCAGACCAGATGATCTGCCTGTCGTTGAATTGCAGCTCGATGTTGATGATTTTGAGCGACTGCATGAGACCCTGGACATAGCGTTGCAGCAAGAGGGACGCAGCCGCCGCAGGAAGTAATCCCGCCGGGAATTGGGCCAGCTCGAAGGCCGCTCCCAAGCTCTATCTCTACTAAACATCGTGTATTTGAACTTCCATGACCATCCTTTGGAATCTAATGGGAAAAGTGTTGCTTTCTATAGTGTTTATGTTTTATGATTGTGTTGAAAAGGAGGGACTTGCCGAGAGTACGCAAATACCCCGTCGCCGACAACATCTAATGTCATTACTGAGTGCCATTTTTCGCTATTTCCAAGAACTGACCTCGAATACAATGACACTTACTGCTTTCAAATTAACTAACCATAAGAAAAAAGCAGGCAGCAATTGTTCTGGCGCAGAGCGAGCAAAGACAGGTTCGATAGAGCCATAGGAGGTGGCGTATGGAAGGCAACCGAGGAAGCAGGTTGTTGCCAGCAACAGAACGCATCGCCGCCTTAAGTCGTGTGAGCGCAGCACTTATGGACGAATTGAATGAAGAGCGCTTGCTCCATCTTATTGCGGAAACTGCCTGTGAACTCACCGGTGCAATGTTCGCGGCCTTTACCTTGCGACCAATGAGCGGGGAGGGACAGCCACTGGTTCCATCAGAGGGGCATTTGTTTTATCTCGCCGCCGTCGTAGGAGCGACTCCAAAACAGGAAGCCCTGTTTCGTCAAATGCCATTGGGTGGGGAAGGACTGCTCGCCCCTATTTTTCGCCATGGGGTCTCTGTCCTCGTGTCTGATGCCCTCGCCTTTCTTCACAAACCAGATTCTTCACAGAACACAACATCCACCGCGTCCAGAACTGCGGCCAGGCAAGCAGCATTTGCCTATGTCCATGGACAACTTCCGAAGGAAGATTTACGTTCCATGGGTATTCCTCGTGGGCACCCCGTGGTGCGCAGTTTTCTTGGCGCGCCGCTCCTTGATCATAGCAGGCAGGTACGGGGTGGGTTGCTTTTGGGACATACAGAACCGAACCAATTCACACAAGAAGACGAGGTCGTCCTGGTCGGCCTGGCCACCCAGGCGGCAATCGCTCTGGAAAATGCACATCTGTACCGTGCCGCTCAGATGCGCGCCCAGGAAGTAGATCGTATCTTTGAAAGCATTGTCGATGGAGTCACTCTCATTGACGACTTTGGCAACATTCTGCGTGAGAATAGCACTGCTCGTCTTTTACGCGAAGCCCTCACAGAGAGTCCGGGAGGTGAGCGCGCAATCGAGGAGTTGCTCTTTGCGCCTGCACAGCGTACGCTCAACGATGAGGCCGTACAGGATATCACTGTCATCATCAACGTTGATGAGGATGAGACACGGGAGTACCTGGTCAATGCTTCGCCACTGCGTCTCCCCCCGGCACTCTCCGGTCCCCTGGTCGACACGGAGGATCCCCCAGGCAATGTATCTCAAGCAGGTTCCAGGGCAGTGGTCGTCTGGCACGACATCACCGAAGCCCGACGCCTTTTGAACGAACGTCGCGAACATGCTGAAACGGAGGCACGCCGGGCCCTGCTTCAGTTGATCCTTGATGAACTCCCCACCAGCGTCTACCTTGTTCGTGGGCACGACGCACGGCTAGTGCTCGCTAATCGCGCTGCCACCAGGATGTGGGGGGCAGTCTGGCAAATCGGGCAGCCTATGCACGAGTTTCTCACAGAGAACGGCCTACGCGTATTCGGCGCCAACGGCCGTCCTCTTGTCACTGAACAACTGGCGACACGGCTGGTCGTGCAGGATGACATGTCGGTGACGATTCGGCAGCACCAGGAGACCATTCGCCACCCCGATGGCACAACGCTCCCACTGTTGGTGAATGCTGTCAAACTCACCATCCCTAATCTGGACGGATTGTCAGCGCAGACAGCGACCCAACAGCGTGCAAAATGGGAACCAGTCGCTGTCGTGGTACACCAGGATGTGACAGCCCTCAAAGAGGCCGAACAACTCAAGGATGAGTTTCTCAGTGTCGCCGCGCATGAACTGCGCAATCCGCTGCTGGTGCTGAAAGGCTATGCGCAAATGCTGCTCCTCCAGAGCGCTCGGGGTAAAGGCTCTGCCCTCGCTGAGTGGCAGGCCGAAGCTCTCCGTGAAATTGACCTGGCGACACAGCGACTGGATGAACTCACCGAGGATCTGTTCGATGTGACACGACTCCAGGCAGGACAGCTTGTATTGCACGATGAACCAACTGACCTGGTGGCACTGACCCGGCGGGTGGTGAAGCGACAGCAAATGACAACTGACCGTCATGAAATCTCTCTGTCTACAATACTCCCACACATCGTACTTTCTCTTGATGCAGGGCGGATGGAGCAGGTGCTCTCAAACCTGATTGGCAATGCTATCAAGTATAGCCCCCGAGGAGGCCCAATCAAGGTCAGCATTCATAAAGAGGACGATCCGGAGATAGCAGTGCTGAGCATTCGGGATTACGGCATCGGCATTCCGGAGGACCAGCAGGCACGTATCTTTAGCCGCTTCGCACGGGCAGACAACGCACTGGCTTCGGGCGTCGGGGGAACGGGGTTAGGACTTTATCTGAGTCGTGAACTGGTCGAGCGGCAAGGGGGACACCTCTGGTTTGGCTCCACCGAAGGACAGGGTTCGACCTTCTTCATTATGCTGCCAGTTGGGGGGGGGTACGCTTCATATGGGAATGATGCGCCTTCTTCGCTGTAGTTGCGAGGAGTTTCAAGAAGTCGTAATAATTGGAGTACTTGACACATGCCACGATCGATCACTATTGAAGACCTCTAC